>Ga0137397_10001878_pt1 | contig 14639 bp, 12 predicted proteins | sample czorhiz116metaG_FD_106658 | JGI IMG/M metagenome (GOLD analysis project Ga0137397, IMG submission 106658) | Vadose zone soil microbial communities from Angelo Coast Range Reserve, California, USA - czorhiz1.16 metaG | ecosystem: Environmental > Terrestrial > Soil > Vadose zone | place: USA... | reverse complement strand
ATCGAGCAACGTCAGGTCCGCACGCACTGAGAGCAGATCCAGATAGACTGCATGCTCTCCCATAGGGATGTCGTCGAGGTGGTAGTTTCCATCTGGTCCAGTCAGCACGTAGCGGTTGCCGTCGACCCTTACTTTCACTTCCGCCTTCGGCTGGTCGATACCAGGATCGAACTGCCCGTTAAGATTTACGTCCTGGTAAACCCGACCATGCACCGCACTGTAGGAATTCACTTCCGTCACAGGGCCGTTCATTGCACGCTCGGTCCGGCGCGAAGAGAGGAGCAAACCGCGCAAACTGAGTAACATCGTCGGGCCGGTTTGAGTTTGCACGTAACTGAACTGCAGCGTGTTCTGGCGCGGTAGACGCAGGGATGCCGACAAAGTTTCCGTTGTCCGCAGCGGCGAAGTGCCACTACGCATGTAACCCAAACCGCCGCTGATGTTGAGATACTTGCCAAGCACGTTTGACAGTTGCCACGCGGCGTTTCCACTGAACAAGTCTCGACTGCCAGCTGACTGGCTGACTTCGAGAGAGTTCGAGTCGTTAAGCTGAACGCTGGCGCCTGCCAGCGCGTTGAGTGTGGCCGGGCCAAAGGTCTTGACGCGCGTGGCGTTCATAAACACGCGCCAACGGGAGAACTGTTTGGCGGCGCTGGCCATAGTGAAAGCTGAGTTTTGAAGTTGCGCCGTGCTGCTTTGGGTGTGCGAGAACAACATTGTGGGCCACAGGCCGCTCGGGGTTAGGTTCACGGTCGAGGTCACGAAGCGGTTAAAGTCACCCGCTTTTCCGGGGCTCGTTGCGGTGTTGCCGCTCAGTGAAGCGGTTAGCCATTGTTTTGGCTGCCACGTCACTCCGCCGGCGGCGAGGTTTATCGGATCTTGTAGACCTCTCTGCGCGCCGAGAAAGTTTGGTCCCACATAAGCGTATCTGGCCTGCACGATCATTTGATCGGTCAATTGCAAGGAGCCCGAAAGATTGACGGCCGCGCCTGTGCCCTCAACACGAGCGTTATCGCGGTCGAGTCCAGAGAACTCTCCGGCTCCGAGGTCGGCTTGAAAGCGAGTCCGCCCCCTGGCGAAGCGAAGACTGCCAGCGAGCATATCACCACGCCGGCTCGGCCCGGAGAAGTGCATGACGCCGGAAGAGAAAAGCAGGTCGCTCTGATTGGGGCCTTTGGCGAAAGAACCAGCAGTCACATAGGCGCCAAAGATGTTTGTATCGAACTGGAGTTGCCCCAACCGCGGGTGACTCTGTTCCAGCAAGTCTTGCTCAGGGCGACTCGAAGCCTCCTCCAACGGAACAGGATTTAGTATTCCCGAAATTGAGCGCCCGGCAAACGTATTCAGTCGCACACTCCCAACTGGCAATTCCACGGATCCGCCACGTACCGTGGCGGACATGAACTGCAGATCGGTTCCCGTACCAAAGTCACCAGCGACGAAGCTCTGCCCGCTCGGTCGCTCAAGTCTAAGATTGCCACCGCGAAAACCCGTCAAGAGCGAGGGCGCCGCGCCGCCAACAAAATTCGTGAGAAAGGTGGCACGGCTATCACCTAAACGACCGCTGCCGTGCAGTACAAGGTTGTGACCGGAAAAAGACGTATAACGGCTGAGATTGTAATCATACTCAATCTGGAAGAGCTCCCACGGTGCATGCTGCTGCCCCGCGCGAACGGTCGCCGCATGCCCCTGCCCTCGAGTGATTCTGATGGCCCGTCCTTCGTCTCGGCGGATCGAAGCGTCGAGCAACGCTGCAACGATCTCGGCGGGTAACATCAACTCTTGAGGGTCGGGAGGGAAAACGATGTCGGCCGTGCCAGAGATGGCCAGCGTTACCGAGCCGTTTTCGCGGACCTGATTTAGCTGCGCGTTGAAGTCGGCGACAATGCCGTTCTGATGGCGAACGGTGACAAGGCGCAACGCTGCATCGGACTGGATCACGTCTCCGAGCGCGCGCGCTATGCTCGCGACCGGAAGAAACAGACGTCCGCCCCGTGTCTGGGCTGAACTGTTCGGACCCGTAAGCGTCCTGTCATTTACAATGATGACGGAACTTTCTGGCAAACTGGATCCTTGCTGAGCAGGTTTGTTGTCGTCCTCACCTCTATCTTCGCGTTCACCGACAAATCTCGCGTCTTCCGATTCAGCAGCATAAACTCCATTCCCACCGCCCGTAATCTGCGCCGTTGTTACCAGCGCGAAGAGAAGGCCTGAGGCTAGAACTACTCTGATCAAACGACGTGTGTACATAGGAGTGCTGCGGGCGGTTACGGGAGGGTTCACTTCAGAGATGTCGCTGTCTTGACGAATGCCTCATTGGTACGACTAATGCAGAACCTCTTTTGGTAGAAAGCTGACATCATTGGTAGTCTTATAGATCAACACACAAAGGAAACTCTTGCAGGGCAATGTAGCGGGTCGAAAAGCTGCAGGATGTGGCGGAATGGTTAGGCATCGAGGGTCTGATCAGAGAACAATTCTGTGACTTGGTTCAAATATCTCAATTACTGGATGGTGGCAGGGGTGATTTTGGTCCTTCCGATCATGGCTCAGGGTCAAACATCCAACGGTTCAGTAACCATGAAGGCTAACGTTAGCGAAACCGTGGCCCTCTCAGTGTCTCCGAACTTGCTTCGGGATAACCTGCAAGTCGATGGCCATAGCGATGTCAAATCCTTGACTTTGACCTTGTCAGGTTCTGCTCATGACGTAATGTCAGTCAGAGTTCCAATCCTGATTCGTTCAAATACCGGGTACAACATCTCCGCCCTGGTTCAATCGCAGGCCGCGACCTTAGCGAGCTTCGCTGTGGTTGATGCATACCCCACCGGCAGGTTCGTCTGCCCGGAAAGCCTTTCCAATCTCCACGTGGCGCGGGAGCTGGACAGCCGAAACAAGAATGGAACGGTCCAGATTGCCTCTTCACCATTGAATAACGCTTCTCCATTAGCAATTCTCAGCGGGCCGCGCGTATCACTAGCAGGCACCCTCAACTCGGCAGACAATGCATTGGAAGTGATCCTCTTGATTGTCGTGAACCCGGACGCTGCCGCCCATGGTTGGTTCCTGCGTTTGACCCTCTCCGGGTCGGCGGGCGAGCGGTTGTAAACAAAGAGTTACCGTTGCCCTCGAGGTTAAGGCTTTGCCGGTCCCGCTTCATCGGCCGCGCGCACTTTGGCAGCAGTTCTCACATTCCCAACCACCAAGTCTGTTACGCCTTGGGTCGGTCTGCTGCCGTCCTGAAAATCAACCTGGTACTTGACGCTGTACACGCCCTGCACCAAGACGTTTTCGATCTTGATGGGCTGAACCAGTTCCGAACCGCTCAACACCGGTAAGGATTCCTGTTCCGGCAATTCGGCGACGATGTGGCCAGACCCATCAGTCACTTTCACCGAAGTCAGAGGTCGAACCACGCTGTTGCCCTGATTCTTCAGTGTCGGAGTCACAACGACGCCATCGGCGTTCGCTTCGACGCGTAGATTCTCCAGAGAGCCCCTGCGCGTCAGTCGCGGCACTTTGATGTAAAAGACCGCGGCCATGCGATAACGCACTACTATCTGCCGACGATTCTGATTGAGCTTGATGCTGTCCGGCCGTTGTTCGACGATTAAGGCAGTCAGGTGATCTCCCGGTGTGGCGTCTTTCGGCACCGAGATTGTCACCCGGATCGAATGAGTGTGGCCCGGAAGAACGGTTGTCTCTGCCGGGCTGTAGATTAGCCACGAACTGGCGGAGTTGGGCAGTGTGTTTGCTTTTTTGAACTCAAGCTCTCCGTTCCTTTTGATGGTCCAGTCATTCAAGCTCGCGACGATGCGCATTGGCTGAGAGTTTTCAACGGACCCGTTATAATCTAAATCGACTACCATTGTTGTTTCCGTCCCCGGCGCCAGTTCCAACTCAACCCGCGCAGGCGCCAACGAGATGCGGCTGCCAGTTGCTTCTTGCGACAGCTCCCCAGCTGATCCTTTTCCCGCCAGAGAAACCGTCAAGAGAGCGAACAAGAGGAGGAACGCGCTGACGGACCGGAGGTGATTCTTCTTTTGAATTAGCACTGCTGATGAACCTTCTAACACGGGACGCTCGGGCCCGCTGAGATAGTAAACGTCAAAGTCGCCGATGACGTGCCGGCGGCGAAAAACTGCGGTGTGATGGCGAAGATGGCGTCGAATATGTACCCATCGTTTGCCTGCCGGACCGGGTTGGATGATTTTTGAAGCCGCGGTCCGCTCAAGATTACGGTAGCGCCGGCGATGTTCGACAATGACGACTGATAAGTGACCCGGCCGCTGGCAGCTATCGTCGCAGTGCTTGCCGGGTCGTTGTTAAAGGGTGGATAAAAGATGTGGTTGCTCTGCGTGCAGACCTGTGACTGATTTCCCATAGCGCGAATGTTTGCGGCGCCAAAACCGATGTCCGACGGCTGTAGACCTTGTGGATTGGCACTGCCCAATCCTGCCAGAGAGGCGGAGACCTGGTAGGGTTGGGTGCTGCGGATCGCAATTGGCACCACTACTTTTACAATTGAATTTGTGTTGGCCGGCGATACTTCCCCGAAGTTAATCGTCACCACCAGATTGTTTAGCACGCTCGCGCTGCCTGTGACTGAGCCGCCGAGGGCCCCCGTGATGGTCGGCTGGCCGCCGCTGCTAATGTCAAAAGTCTGCGCCGAAATCGTATTTACGGCGCAGACCATGAGCATGCAAACGAAGATCCCAGAAATGACTAAACGCAGATTCATCGGTTATGGGGCCGAAACAGTGAAGGTCACCGCAACGGTTGTGCTTCCGTCCTCGTAGAACTGAGGCTTAACTGAGAAGATTGCCGGTACCGTAAGACCGTTGGTATTGCTGCGTGGCACGGCGTTCAGGATGCGCACGCCACTAAGCGCTGTCGTCGAAGAGGAAAAGGCGCCAAGGTTAGAGTTGGTGGCGGTGTACTCGTAGCGGCCACTCGTCCCATTGACCGAGCCGTTTCCTGCCAACGTGGGATCGCCCGACGTAGCGTTCGTGTCGGCGCCGCCAGTGTTCACGCCCGTTCCGGCGCGCGTAACTGAACCCAGGCCGAAGCCCACGTCAGTATCCACAATCTTGTCGCTGGTGGAGCCGGTGCTGGCCACTGTAGCGATCATCGAAAGCACGTAGTTAGCGTTGCTTCTGAGCTTGAGCGGTACGGATGCCTTCACGAAACTGTTCGTGTTGCTCGGTCCGAGTTCACCGAGGTTGATCTGGGCGGTCAGCGGGGTGTTAGCCGTTCCGTCAGTAGTGATGCCACCGCCTGAGTTGCCGGTGAGCGTGATGGCTCCACCTGAATTGATCTCGACGAATTTCGAAACCGTAGCGCTCATGTTTATGGTGCCGGTCGTTTGCTGCGCGAACGCGGTAGCCGCGAAAGCCAGGAGCAATGTGGGGAACAGGAGTGTTCGGCTAATGACTCTTGTGGTTCTGGTATTCATGATTAGTGTCCTCTCGTTTTGGGTTAAAGTTGTCGTCCTGAATAAATTAGTCAGAGATTGGCATTATTCAGTGCTGAATTAGTACTGGGTTACGATGATGACTTTCGCCCCAGTCTCGGGGCATTCAGCCGTTCCCTTTCGCCGCAACCTTGGCAAGACTCGTTCCCCGCATGGCACCAATTTGTATTTGTGACCTGCCGATGACCAGCTTCTGGCCGTTTCTTTAACAACAGCCAGCATTCGGTTGGGATAAGATGTCACGATGTGTTGAAAAGGGGATCAAACAAATAGCAGTTGAGAGTAAGTCTTGGTTCGGCAAACGGTTGACAGTGACAAACTCTGACACCGCAAGGGTGCCGATCTTTGTAATGTCGTTAATTGCATTGCCGCGATTCGAGACGCCGGGAGCAGCAGCAATTCAGGTAAGTCTAAAGCTGAGAGATCACCTCCAGCGATGTTCATTGGCGGTGAATGGAGGACGTTGAGACGCTTTGTTAAGAGAAGTGAGGGTTAGATCACGTTTCGGAGTCGTCGGGGACGTAGAGGTCAATCTTTGCGCTGCCGGGTTTGTAGGTATGTAGCACGCCAAGTGGCGGCGCATAGACGTGAATCGTTACGAGATCCTGACCGCTGACGTCCGGATTACCCAGTTGATGAATGTCTGGTATTTCAGAACCAGTGACGGCGCCTGGGGCGTATTCGCGCGCGGATTTGTATTCAAGACCTCTCAGCGGATCGAAAGTAAAGGTTGTCTCCCACAACATACCTTCGCAAATCTTCACCCCACCATGGGAACCGTTGTGATCATGAATCGGAGTTCGTTGTCCAGGGCGCCAACACAGCACCAACATCTCCACAAACTTGTTGCGATAGACACGGTGCCGCCAGTAGTTACCTTCTTTGAAGCCAATGTACGGACTTAACTCTCCCGTGGAGATGTCGGCAGTCTCTAGCCAGTCGTAAATCTGTTCAAGCGAAGGAACGCTCCTTTGCGATTCGAGAGTTTTCATTAGGGCAGGTAGGGAAAACCGATTGCTTTTGATGTCGTCCGGTTGATTTGTTTCGACGTGAGTTGACAAGTTGCGCGATCTCCGTTGGATGATTTTGTAGTCATTCCTGACTTGGCCACCTGCCCTTATATTCTCCGGGGAGGGTGGAGTCAAGGCGCCTTGAAGTTTCGACAATTAACCTGATTAACGCTACCTGTCAGCCGGAAATAGAAATCTTACGCGGCCCTTCGCCATCGCCTGTTATAGCGACTCGCCAGACATTCGAGGGAAGGGGATAGTCGCGCATCCGCTCCGCCCATTCGATTACAATAACCGCCTGCTCATGATTGAGTAACTCTTCGAGATCAACTGCATGGGCCGCAGATAAGCCTTCGCCCAGACGATAGAGATCGATGTGGAAAAGCGGCAACCGGCCCGTATGTGGATTTACCAAGGTGAACGAGGGGCTGGTGACTTCAGCAGGATCGATTTTTAGCGCAGCTGCGATTCCTTTTACGAACACGGTCTTTCCGGCGCCAAGCGGACCGTTGAGCAGAAGGATCTCGCCACCGCTGAGTTGCCCACCAATTTGTTTACCGAGATTGAGGGTTTCCTGCGCGTCCTGCGTCTGCCATTCGCCGGTTGAGATGTGCTTATTGGCTGGGGTAATCACGGGGCTTAATTTTGCCGGTACCGATTTGTTGTTGACAGAGGATCGTTTGAAACTGTCTTAGCCCATTTCTGGGCAACGACGCGAGCTTCCGTTCCTTTGGAGCTCGACGCTTGTTGCATTGAGAACTATAGACATTTCACCCTTCCGCGGCTAATGGATGCAAAACGCCTGCGGTTACTACGATGCGGTGCCTTCGCTCGTACCGTTGCAATGCCTACGGTGTCGGTCTCAACCTGCAGAGTTAAGGCCGTTCGCCTTTGGGATCGAGTAGGCATACGGCTTGGCTAAGATGTTTGCGAATATCCGAAGCGACCATCGTGCGCATTCCTAATTTGTTGGCAGCCAAATCGCCAGCCAGACCGCCAATGTAAAGTGCAGCAACTGTAGCGGAAAGCGCATCAGCATTATCGTTGAAGGTTGCAATTGATTGGGCGAGAAATCCGGCAACTATACCGGTCAAGGTGTCACCTGAACCGGCGGTGCCAAGGCCTGCATTTCCTGTCGGGTTTATAAAGACGCGACCGTCGGGAGCAGCCACTAAGGAGCGAGTGCCCTTAAGGAGCAGTATCAAGTTGCGTTTGGTCGAAAAGTTTCGGGCGGTGGATACGTAGTCGTTGAGTATGGTTTTGCTAGTTGTTCCTAGCAGACGCAGCATCTCTCCAGGATGAGGTGTAAGGATTAGCGGAGCTTCCTGTGTGCCGCGCAAATCCTCAGGCCATCCCGTAGAGGAATACCTCGCTAGACAATTCAGTCCGTCGGCGTCGATCACTACGGGAGTCTTGCGCTGCCTCACCACCTCATAAACAAAACGACTTGTGCGCTCGTCTTCTGCGGATAAACCAGGTCCAATCGCGATGACCGTAGCTTTGGACGCCAGTTGCATAAGGTGATCGATAGCCTGATCACTGACCACGCCGCGATCTGTTTCGGCAAGTGCAGTGGTCATCACTTCCGGCATCACAGCGGCAGCTATCGAAGACTGTGCCGAAGCAGGCGTGGCGATCGTCACCAGCCCCGCTCCAGATTTCATTGCAGCATTGCCACAAAGGACCGCAGCACCCGTGAAACCACGCGAGCCTGCTACAACAAGCGCGTGCCCATGTGAGTTTTTAAACGAGCCGGGCGTGTAGCGCGTGCTGATCAACCACTCCCGTACGTCATTTTCTTCGGTCACGAAGACCTTAGAATTAGCACCTTCAACGAGTGCAGAGGGCGATCCGATGTCTGCAACGATCAACTTGCCGTTAAAGTGCGAAGCCGGCGGCAAAACGTTGGCAGGCTTAGGCGCCGTAAAGGTTACCGTTAGATCGGCCTGAACTGCTTCACCAATAGGTTGCGCTGAATCGGCATTTAGCCCTGAAGGAATATCTATAGAAACAATAAACGGACGTGCAGCTGTCGATCTTTCGCGCGCCCTTCGAGTCAGCGCCAAATGCTGTACGACTTGAAGGCAAACTCCTTGCATCGGACGACTAAGACCGGTACCAAACAGAGCATCGACGATTAGGTCGTATGTACGACGTGGCCGTGCTAATTCCTCCCAGGTTGATCCGCTGGTGCATTCAACAAAACTTAAGGCGGATGGGCGACGGTTTACTGCGGCATTCGAGCCGGCTTCGAAGCTTGCCATGCGTCGAACAATTTCGAAGTTTGTGCGAGCATCGCCGATGGCATTTGCAACTGTTCCGAACAGCACCACGTCTACGCAGATGCCGACGCGAGAAAGTTCCTGTGCCAGGGCAGCACCATCGCCGCCGTTATTTCCTTGTCCGCAGAGAATCTGTGCCTTTTTGCCCGCCAGTTTGCCGCAGAAATGCGTTTCAATTGCGCGCAAACAAGCCTCGGCGGCGGCCTGCATTAATAGGAGAGAGGGAGTTTGATAATTTTGCGTGGTCAGGCGGTCGATCTGCCGCATCTGGTCTGCTGATATAACGGGCTGCACGTTTGGATGATAAGGATGAGGGGATGTTTGGGTCAATCGACTTTGGACGGGTTAGACGCGCCCTGCAATAGGCAAAAAAAGGGCGGCACCGGGGCCGCCCCCGCCTTTGCCGCTGCACCAACCAGTCCGTTTTTCCAGGATAACTAACTAAACTACCAATGGGGCAGGATATTCAGAAAAAAGTTTTATTAAAAAGCCCGAGAAGATTTTGCTTTCTCGGGCTTCCTAAGAAAAGAACAAAAGAACGGTGAATTACTCAGATTTCGCGGAGTTTCGTCGTTTCCGGATCGCTCCGGCCACTCCTGCCAAGCCTGTACCCAACAAAACCATTGTCGCTGGTTCCGGAACGGGTTCACTACCAGCCGAGCCGCTAAACCTGAAGCGCTCAGGACCTCCATCCACGCTGCTCAAGCTCGCTTCCAATCCAAGCCGCATATTTGGGTCGGCCGCCAGGGCTGCTTGTACCCGCGCTGCCGCCTCAGAGTCAAGACCGAAGGCATAATCTGCATTGGCACCCTGGCCACCCCTAATCTGATCCAAGGTCAGTGGGCCAGCCGCCAGATCGGTGCTAAAAACGGTGTTGCCGCTTGAGTCATAAGCGGTCAGCACAAGCGAATTGATAGTGAGCGAGCTCCTATTTTGGCCATTTGCTTCGTTGATATTCAGGAGAATCTGTAGATTGGTAGCGCTCGTCCCAATATCATTAAACGCAACCGTATGTTGGTGTGGGCCAGCACTAATGTCACCGAACGCGACATCGCCGCTTCCGTTCCACCGAACCCCACCTGATTCAGTGGTGTTGTTCCCATGATGTTGGAGATTGAGAGCGGCCAACGGTGGGACCAGCTTGCTGTGATTAGGTTCGACAAAGACAATGCCGTCAGCGTAGGCACTGGTGCAGGCGAAAGAAATTGTCAATATTGCCGCAAAAATCAGGATTCCTTTTGAAAAAGGCTTGTTCATTTTCTTACCTCCAAAGAGTAATTGCCACCGCTCTTGCCAGGGCGTCTTTAGTACCGTCGCAGTTTTGAATTTCAGTAACCCTATCAAAGTGGCAATTACAGCAGGTTTCCACTAACGTTTGAGTCCCGGGCCAGACTTCAGAGGCAGTGCGGTTATCTTCCCAGCTTAAAGAGACGTAGTACTTTTCCAAGGACCGTGCGCGATTCCGAGATGTCCAGAGTGAAGGTCACGCCGAAATAGCAAACTCCGTAGAAACTGAGGACTATAGCGGCCAGTGGGATGGGATGTAGATTGGGCAGCGTCAACTTGAGTGTCCAGCCGATATCGGCGGCAAGCAAGGCGGCGAGCCAAAGCTTGATTATGTAGGACGCGGACAAGCCAGTCCGCCCAATCCGGCGATTTAGGCTGCGTCTTAGTAAGGCAAACTCAATCCAACCAGCAACACCCGCTGAAGCGGTCAGGCCAGCAACTCCCCACTGCGGATCGATGCCTAACGCACGCGGGAGAGGCAGGGCACACAGGTAGCCAAGCGTGGTCGTCAGCACCACGCGGATGATCGCGTAACGCAGGGGAGTGCGTGTGTCTCTGAGGGCGTAATAAGTCGATGAGTAGAGTCGGCCCAGTGTTGACGCGAGCAGGCCGACTGTTGAGCCGGCAAGGATCGCCCAAACGTAGACTGCATCGGTGTGGGTAAACTTACCGGTCTGATACAGGACGGCTGCGATGATGTCGCCCAATGCAAGAAACGCCATCGAAGAAGGAACAATGAAAAAAGCTATGCGGCGAAGTCCTTCATCGAGCCGATGCCGCAGCACATCGGCAACGACCTCGTTGTTGCCAAGCGCCTTTGACATTGTCGGAAGCTCAGCTGCCGAAACCGACATTCCAAAAAGACTTACTGGAAGCGTGTACAGACTTTGAGCGTAGCCGAGAGCGGCCACCGCCCCCTGGCCTAAAAAGCTAGCAAGTGCCGCATCAACGAAAGCACTAATCTGGACTACGCCTCGGCTCATGAAGACCGGAAAGAAACTGTGAATCACCGTGCGAACATGCGTGTTCGTTATGTCGATGGCCGGACGAAGGCGTTTCACCAGGCGTAGAACCGTCGGGAGTTGTACTCCAAATTGCAGCCCACTGCCTATTACAGATCCCCAGGCGGTTAACTCAGCCAGCGGAAACAGATCAACTCGCCTTCCAAACAGAATTAGTGCTGCGATTATCGCCAGGTTCCAGGCGACGGGCGCCGTGTAAGAAATGAAAAAACGATGGTGACTATTGAGAATTCCCAGGCACCACGCCGAAAGAACGAGGAGTCCAGCGCCGGGAAAGAAGATTCTGACAAGCTTGATGGTGAGGTCGCGTCGCTCATCCTGGAATCCTCCGGCAATTATGGTTACGAAATATGGTGTGGTGAGCACTCCGATCAGAACAATCAAGGAGGTTACCAGTGCCAGTAGACCAAAAACCGCGCCGGCGACATGTCTCGCTTCCTTGTCGTCATCCTGAGCCAGAAGCTTTGCATAAACAGGAATGAAAGACGCGGAAAGGGCGCCTTCGCCAAAAACGTTTTGAAGAAAGTTGGGAATGCGGAAGGCGGCGTTGAAAGCGTCAGCTGCCGCGGAAGTACCGAAGTAGTATGCGAACACGCGTTGCCGGATTAGGCCAACGATGCGACTTATGAGAATACCCGAGCCAACCAGGAAAGCGGATCTTCCAGTGCTCTTTTCAAGATTCGCATCCGGAACGCCGGGCGGAGAGTCACCACCCGCAGCACCCACTTGGTCGATGGTTTCGCCGGCGATCGAACTGGCTTCGTCATGAACCTCTCCAGGAGGCACCGCAATAGTTTCCGATCCAGTAGGTTTGGAAGACTCGTCGTTGGAGGGATCGTTCATCAGTATCAGAGATTGTAGTCTCTTATTTTCGTGAGGAGGGTTTTATAACTAACGCCCAGGTCCTCTGCCGTTTGGATCTTATTCCCGTTGTTTGTTTCCAGCGTCTCCAGAATTTTCTGGTGCTCGACGAAACGCAGCGCACGTTGAGCTGCTTCGGAGAGGCTTCCGGATAAGTCAAACGATTTAGCAGCCACAAAGTTATCTGGAGTCGAGGTTGTTAAGCCGAGATCCTTTGGTTCCAGCACCATTGTGTCTGAAAGAATGCAGGCGCGTTCTATCGCGTTTTCGAGTTCACGAACATTCCCTGGCCATTTGTGTTTCCAATTCCGCTACGGACTCTTCGCTCAAGATCGCCTCACGTCCTCGTAGCTCTTTCCCCAATTGCCCCGCGAAATGTTTAGCGAGGAGGGCGATGTCGTTTTCGCGGTCGCGCAACGGGGGAATCTCCAGGGGAAAGACAGCCAAACGGAAGAACAGGTCGCGACGAAATCCGCCGGTTTCTACGGCAGCTTTCAAGTCTCTATTTGTGGCAGCCACAACTCGAACGTCCACAGGCACCGGCGCGCGCCCGCCGATCCGATCCACGACCTTTTCCTCGATTACACGCAAAAGCTTTCCCTGCACGGCAAGTGGCAGTTCGCCGATCTCATCCAGGAAAACTGTTCCAGTCGAGGCGAGCTCAAATTTTCCCAGTCGTCTGTCACTCGCACCGGTAAAGGCGCCGCGTTCGTGACCAAATAGTTCATTCTCGATCAGCGTCTCTGGAATAGCAGCACAGTTTATGGCGACGAACGGTTTATCGCGCCTGACCGAGAGATGATGTACGGCACGCGCAAAGAGTTCTTTTCCTGTTCCCGACTCGCCCAGCAACAGCACGGTTGCTTCCGTCTGAGCTACGCGCTGGGTTTCAGAAACAGCACGCTTGAGCGCTTCTGATTCACCGATTATTCGAGGGAAACCATAACGACGGGACCATTCTTCGCGCAGCAGTATGTTTTCAGTTCTTAATCTTTCCTGTTCGAGTGCGCGTTCGACGAGCAAAAGAAGGTGATTTGAGTCTACCGGTTTCTGAAGAAAGTCGTGTGCACCATCCTTCATCGCCTGAACTGCCTCATCTATCGATCCGAAAGCCGTCATCACGATCACAGGAATGCCGCCATCCGCTGCCCGCGCCGCCCGCAGCACATCGAGTCCTGAGCCGTGTGGCATACGTAGATCGGTGAGAACTAACTTGTGAGGAGCCCTTGAGATTTCGTTTAGTGCTGACCTCGCATCGGCAGCTTCGGTGACAGTATGGCCGGCGTTTTCCAAAGTCAGACGCAAAACCCGGCGTAAGCTCTCTTTGTCTTCAACAAGAAGAATGTCAGGCATGCTCGATAGGGATAGCGATAAAGAAAGAATAGCTACGAATTCAATTATCTACGACATGTTACGTTTAATAATTCATTCTAACAAAGCGTGTGTCAAGCATATTAACTTTCCTGCTTCAGATTGACACCAGAAGTCAGGCCAGAGCGTTAGCTCGCGCGTTGTCGAAGCAGCACTCTGACGGTAGTACGCTGAGCTTTGGCGCTCAAAGCAAGAAAAAGAGGCGCAAATGGTAACAACCACCCGCGCCAATTTGACTCCGCCTGATTGTAAAGTTATGACGATGCCCGGTTTGATTAACCGAAGGCCGGATCAGGCTCGTTGGAGACTGTTTGAGGATTTTCCAGCACTACGCCGGGCAAGAAAGCTATATCCATCTTCTCTGGATACGACGCCCTTTCGAACCAGATCATTCATAGCAGATTCGAAAGTGATCATGCCGTGCACCTGTCCGGTCTGCATCGAGGAATGAATCTGGAAGGTCTTACCTTCTCGAATGAGATTTGCTACCGCTGGAATGTTTACAAGTACCTCCACCACAGCTACGCGTCCATTCCCGTCGGCCCGAGGGACTAAAGACTGGGCCACGATTCCTCTCAGGCTCTCCGATAGCATTACGCGGATTTGGGCCTGTTGAGCTTCCGGAAAGGCATCAATGATCCGGTCGACCGTTTTGGTGGCGCTATTGGTGTGTAGCGTCGCCAATACGAGGTGACCAGTTTCAGCCGCTGTCATCGCCAGGGAAATGGTTTCCAGATCACGCATCTCTCCCACCAGAACTACATCCGGATCTTCTCGCAGCGCAGCCCTCAATGCCTGATGAAAGGACTTGGTGTGGCTCGATACCTCTCTCTGATTAATCAATGAATTCTTGTTGTAGTGAACAAACTCGATTGGATCTTCTATCGTTATGATATGCGCTCTTCGGCCCGTATTGATTGTATGAATCAAGGCCGCGAGCGTTGTGCTCTTCCCCGATCCAGTCGGACCTGTGACCAGAATTAAGCCCTCTGAAACATCGAGAAGGTTAGCGATATTCGGAGGCAGGCCTAACTCCTGGAGAGTCTTAATGGACTCCGGGATTCTGCGAAAAACCGCCCCGACACCTTGGCGTTGTCTGAAGACATTGACGCGAAATCGTCCGACGCCCTTCAGCGAATAGCTACAGTCCAGGTCCCAGGTTTCGAGAAAATTCTCTCGTTGTGATGGGGAGAGAATTTAAAAGAGTAGGGCCTGGCAGACTTCAGGCGTCAGATCCTTATAGTTCAGCTTCACCATCTCGCCATGAACTCGTAAATAAGGCGCACTGCCGCTCGAAACGTGAAGATCTGAAGCCTCACGCTCCATCATCTGT
>Ga0137397_10001877_pt1 | contig 14665 bp, 12 predicted proteins | sample czorhiz116metaG_FD_106658 | JGI IMG/M metagenome (GOLD analysis project Ga0137397, IMG submission 106658) | Vadose zone soil microbial communities from Angelo Coast Range Reserve, California, USA - czorhiz1.16 metaG | ecosystem: Environmental > Terrestrial > Soil > Vadose zone | place: USA... | reverse complement strand
GCTCAATAGTTCCGATGAGGATCTGATTGGCAAGACCGCGCTGCTGGTGGATGACGACGCCCGCAACATCTTCGCACTGAGCAGTGTTCTGGAGAGGCGCGGCATGAAAGTGCTGACCGCGACGACCGGCAGTGAAGCCGTCGCGCTGGTCGAATCGAGCCCCCAGATCGCGATCGTCCTGATGGATATCATGATGCCGCAGATGGACGGATATCAGACCATTGGTGTCATCCGCCAAAACCCGTCATTTGGCCGGCTCCCCATCATTGCCTTGACTGCCAAGGCGATGAAGGGGGATCGAGAGAAGTGCCTGGAGGCAGGCGCCTCCGACTATTTGGCCAAGCCGGTCAATACAGAGCAACTGCTCCTTGCCATACGCATGTGGCTACACCGCTGATCGGCGCATTTCGATGATGGACCACGAAAAGGTAAATATCCTTCTGGTCGACGATCAGCCCGCGAAGCTGCTCGCCTACGAAGTTATCCTGAAGGAGCTTGGAGAAAATCTCGTTGTCGCCGCCTCGGGGCGCGAAGCACTTGAATTCCTGCTCAAGAACGAAGTCGCGGTCATCCTGGTCGACGTTTGCATGCCGGAACTGGATGGGTTCGAGCTCGCCGCCATGATCCGCGAGCATCCGCGCTTCCAGAAGACCGCGATGATCTTTATCTCGGCGATCCAGGTCAGCGACATCGACCGGCTTCGCGGCTACGAGATGGGTGCGGTCGACTACGTTCCGGTGCCTGTGGTGCCGGAGGTGTTGCGCGCAAAGATAAAGGTGTTCGCCGAACTCTACCGCAAGACCCGGGAGCTGGAGCGGCTCAATGCCGAGCTCGAAGATCGCGTTCGCGCCCGGACCGCGGAGCTGGAGGAATCGACGGCCCGGCTTGTCGAAAGCGAGCAGCGCCGCAGCATGGCGCTCGCCGCGGGCAATATGGGGTCCTGGGATTGGGACTGGGTCAACGGCGACTGGATGTGGGACGAGGGGCAATATCAGATCTTTGGCGTGGACCCGCAGGCTTTTGAAGTGACGGCGGCGAACGTCCAGACGCGGCTTCACCCGGACGATGCCAATGCCTTGCGCCACGCGATGGCCCAGATTTCCAAAGGCGTAACGTCCTATGAAACGGAATTTCGGATCATCCGGCCGGACGGCGAGGTGCGCTGGTGCGTTGGAACGGCGGCCACGACCCTCGACAAGGGTGGCCGCGTTGTCCGTGTCAGCGGCGTCACGGTGGACATCACCGAACGCAAACGTGCCGAAGAGCGCCAAAACCTGTTGACCCGGGAAGTCGACCACCGCGCGAAAAATGCTCTCGCGCTGGCGCAATCGATCGTTCGATTGACGCGGGCTCACGATGTCGGCGCGTACATACAGGCTGTCGAAGGCCGCATCAGCGCGCTCGCACGGGTCCATACCATTCTCTCCCTGTCGAGTTGGCAAGGCGCCGAAATAACGAGGCTCGTCGACGAGGAACTGGCGCCGTATCTGGAGGCCGGCCAGATCGAATTCTCGGGCTCGGAGGTTCAACTGCAGCCCGCGACCGCGCAGACATTGGCGCTGGCGTTGCACGAACTGGTCACCAATTCCGCAAAATACGGCGCTCTCTCCACGCTGTCCGGGCGCCTCTCGATCGGATGGGAAATACAAGGAGATTTCCTCTTGCTGGCATGGGAGGAGACCGGCGGGCCGACGGTTCAAAAACCGACATCCAGGGGATTTGGAACGCGGAGCGTGATCGCCAGCATTGAATCGCAACTCGGAGGACAGGCCCTGTTCGACTGGCGTTCCGAAGGGCTGATTTGCCGGTTGCTGGTTCCACTCACGCGGCAAACGGTCGCATCAGAGCCGGGCGATCAAACAAACGTAATCGCGTCCAACGGCGCGCTTCAGAGAGTGTCAGGAACAGCCTGAGCTTGATCGCCGGCAGCATCGATCTTTCGCCTCGCCCGCTTTCCCCGTACAATCAGGCGATGGCGATGTGCGCGACCCTCTTAACCCAGCACATCGCCGCTGGATTGCTGGATGAAAGCGCGCGCAAGCAACCTCGTGATCGGCTCCATGACGCTGGCGGTCATCGCCGCGGCCTTTGCCGGTGTTCTGGGGTATCGGAAAATCCACGGCGTTGCGCAGCGCGGCCAGCTTCGCATCGTGTTCGAAGGCTCCGCCAGCGGCCTGCGCAAAGGCGGCAGCGTGAATTTCGACGGCATTCAGGTCGGAGAAATCAAGTCCCTCAAGCTCGACAACCCTCGCAAGGTCGTCGCCCTGGTCACGCTGGATAACAGCGCCCCGATCCGCAAGGACACGGTGGTGGGCCTGGAATTCCAGGGGCTCACCGGCGTGGCGGCGATATCGTTGATCGGCGGCGCGGATACGGCACCTCCGGTGCCGCTGGACGACGACGGCATTCCAATCCTGACGGCCGATCTCACCGAGACGCAGTCGATCCGCGATACGCTGCACAACGTCGACCGGATCCTGGTCGGCAACCAGGCGGTGGTGAAAGATGCGCTCGTGGGTTTCCAGACCTATACAGCGACGCTGGTAAGCAAGGGTGATGCGATCGACGGCATCATGCGCAAAGCCAACAGCGCCTTCGAGAGCTTCGACACCGCCATGACCAGGATCGATGATCTGGTGCCGGGCCTCGCTAAGGGAAGCGCCGATGACCTGTATGATAAAGTGCGGAACATTCGTGAACTGGCCGATAGCTTCAATAAGCGTTCGGCCGCTGTCATGGAGGAAGGCCGCCGTTCCCTCGTCGATATCAGCCAGGCCGCCATCAAAGTGACCCGCAAACTCGACCCGCAAGCCGCGAGCGCCGACAACCCGCCTCCACCGAGAAAGCCGAACCAAAAGCGGCAGTGACGGCTACAGCATGATCCGGAAAAGTGGAAACCGGTTTTCCCTCGCGACAAACGCGAAGCGTTTGCGCGGAGATCATGCTCAAACGAAAGATGACTCTAGATCTTATTCAACTACCAGTTGGATAAGATCTAGAGCACCGAACCCCATTGCCGGGCAGTCTGGACGATCCAGTCCCGATAAAGCGCGAGCGGCGTGACGCCGGTCAGGCCGCCGCAGCCCGCGGCGTTGTTGGGTCCGGTCGACCAACTGATGACGCCGACGATGACAGGGCCGCCCTGCCGATCCTCGAATACCGGGCCACCGGAATCCCCGGTACACGCGCCGAGCCCGTCATGGACACCCTGCCCGACCGGATCGACGAGACGGATTTGCAGCGTGCCGGGCCGCCCGGTGGCGACCAGGCCGGCCATGCGAATGGTCCCGCCGCTGCTGCCTTGGCCCCGGATCGTCACGCCGATGCCGGCGATCGTGAAGCGGCTGCCGGCGATGATCGGAACCTGCGGCACGCCGAGCACGGATGCGTCTTTCCCCTTGGGCTGCGCTTCGAGCTGCAGCAGCGCCACATCTGCAGTGGCCCGATGCGCCGTCATCGCCTGCATGTTGAACGCGGGATGCGTGGCTATATTTTTCACGTCCTGCAATTGCGGCTGCCGGTCGGCGCCGTATTCGACGATCTTGTAGGTCGCTCCCGGCTGCACGCAATGCGCCGCCGTCAATACCAGTCTGGGCGCGATCAAAGCTCCGGTGCAGAAATTGCCCCGCGAGCCGACAATGGTGACGATTGAGCGGCCGACGCCCTCGGCGGACGGCGCCCCGCCGCCGACAATCGCATAGGCAGGCACCGAGACCAGCAACGCCAGGCCCGCCATGATCCGGAGCAGGATTTTCATGCGACTGAAATAGCCCGGAAGCACAGGCATCGCCAAGGGGCGATCGAGGCTGGCCCCCACGAGTGGACCGTGTTAGCCGTTTCCACAAACTTCGTTCACATGGGCAGGCGAATGGTGCTCGAGGCAGTGATCTGGGATTTCGGCGGGGTGCTCACGACCTCGCCCTTCGAGGCTTTTGCGCGTTTCGAGAGCGAACGCGGATTACCCGCCGATATCATCCGGCGCACCAATGCCAATAATCATTGGGAGAATGCCTGGGCGAAATTCGAACGCGCCGAAGTGGACCTCGAAACCTTCTACCAACTGTTCGCCGTCGAATCGCTCGCTTTGGGCGCGGAGGTTCGAGGCAAGGATGTTCTGCCGCTGCTGTCGGGAGATCTGCGGCCCGAGATGGTCGAGGCCCTCAAACGTGTGAAGACCCGCTTCAAGACCGGGTGCATCACCAACAACCTTCCCGCCAACGCGATCGGAAGCGTCAGCGGCCGGTCGCTTTATATCGCGGAGGTGATGGCGTTGTTCGATCATATCATCGAGTCGGCCAAGATTGGCCTCAGGAAGCCTGACCCGCGCATCTACACGATGATGATCGAAGCGCTCGGCGTCGATCCCAAGGCTTGCGTCTATCTCGACGATCTCGGCGTCAATCTGAAGCCGGCGCGCGACATGGGCATGACCACCATCAAGGTGCTCAACGCATCGCAAGCCATCGCCGAACTTGAAGCCGCGACGGGGTTGTCGCTGCGGTAAGCGCGGACGCGCCCTTTTCCGACGATCTGGTCACGCATCGATCGCATCCTTGATCCGCTTTCGCGTCAGCGGTAAATCGCGCAGCCGCTTGCCGGTGGCGCTGGCGATGGCGTTCGCGATTGACGCCGCCGCAGGCCCCTGCCCGGTTTCACCGCTGCCCAGGAACGGCTGTCCCGGCCGATTGATGATGTGCACCTCGATCCTCTCGGGGACCGAGTTGAACCGCAGGATTGGATAGGTCTGCCAGTCGATGCTGGTGATCCTGGTGTCGTCGAAGGTGACGCTTTCATACAGCGTCCAGCTCATCGACTGCACGATCGCGCCTTCGATCTGATTGATCAGGCCGTCGGGATTGACCACCTGACCGCTGTCGACCGCCGCCACTGCGCGCACCAGACGCGGCCGTCCGGTCTCGCGGTTCACTTCCACCTCAGTGGCGATGGCGCAATAAGCCGCGAGGTTCTTGTAACGTGCAAAGGCAAACCCGAACCCGCGATCCTGCGGCGCTTTCTGGCCCTTTTGCCATCCGAACCCTTGCGCCGCCTTCTCGATCACCTCGCGCCCGCGCGGATCGTCAAGATGCTTCAGCCTGAATTCGACGGGATCGGCGCCGGCCGCAGCCGCGAGTTCGTCCATGAAGCTTTCGATCGAAAACACATTATGGTAGGCGCCGAGCGATCGCATCGCCGAAATCCGCAGCGGCATCGCCGGGATGAAGTGGTGCACCACATGCGCATTGGGAAATTTGTAGATCGGGATCGCGTTGCGGTCGCCGCCGCCCTCAGGTAGCGGCAGCGGCTTCGGCGCCGGCACGGCAAACGGCTGCGCCATATGCTGGGCTGCCAGCATCGATCCCGCGCCGCCTGGCCGCATCGAATGGGTGTTGCTCCAGACTTCGAAATTCCAGTCCGATATCGCGCCGTTGCCGTCGAGCGATGCTTTCAGCCTGGTCACCATCGCCGGTCCGAATGGCTCCCAGGCGTGTTCCTGCTCGCGCATCCATTGCACGCGGACCGGCGTGCCGGGCAAAGCGCGCGCGATCAGGGCCGCATCGGCCGCAGCATCATCGGCGCCGTTGTGACCGTAGCAGCCGGAGCCTTCGACATGGATCAAGCGAACGCTCGCCGGCGGCATATGTAACATTTCCGCGATGCCCTGGCGGTCGGGATAGACGCCCTGGGTGTGGGTCCAGACCGTCATGGCGTCATCGACCAACTGCGCCACGGCGCAGGACGGCCCGATCGATCCATGCGCCTGATACGGCCGGGTATAGACGGCTTCGATGGTTTTCTGGCCGACGGCCGACGGATCGCTCTGTTGAAAGATCGTCGAGTCCTGCGACGGCAGGCTGGTCAAGACGCGAAGCAGATCATCCTGCTTCGGCAGGCTCGGCGTCTCCTTCCATTTCGCGGCAGCCGACAGCGCGTTCATGGCCTTGATGGCCTGGAATTCCTTCTCAGCCACGACGGCGAGGAAATTGCCGTCACGAACGACCTTGACGACCCCAGGCATCTTTTCGATCGCTGACGTGTCGCACTCGGTCAATTGCGCGCCATAGCTTGGCGGCCGCACGGCGCGGGCGTGCACCATGCCGGGCAACCGCATGTCCTGGACATAGGCCACACCGCCGGTGACCTTGGCCGGGATATCGACCCGCGGCACCGGCTGGCCCATCACCTTGAACGTCGTGGGATCCTTCAGCTTCGATTTTGGCTGCGCCTGCACATGCAGCATGTCGGCCGCGACCAGATCGCCATAGCTCAGGCGCCTACCGTCAGGCGAGATCACCGCGCCGTTTTCGGTCCGTAAATTTTCAGCCGGCAGATCAAGACGGCGCGCCGCCTCCGCGACCAGAAGCTCGCGCACCTGCGCCGCCGCGTTCTGGATCGCGGTGCCGCTGTCCTGCATGGAGTGGCTGCCGGACGTGTAGCCTTCATTGGCGGTGCGGTGCGTATCGGCCGTGATGACCTGCAACGACTCGAACGCAACATCCAGCTCTTCCGCGGCGATCTGCTGAAAGGCGGTCTTGAAACCCTGGCCGAGTTCGGCCTTGCCGGTGAATACCGTGATGCTGCCATCGGCATCGATCCGAATCCAGGAATCCAGAAACGGCGCGCCCTTCAGGCTTCCAGGGCGGCTCGCGACCGGAGCGCTCTGATCCTGCGCGAAAGCATCCGTGAGCGAGAAGCTGACGATCAGTGCGCCGCCGCCCGCGAGCACGCGGCGGCGGTCGAGAATCACGGGCGCGTTCATTGTGCCCTCCCATGAACTGTTGGAGAGGCGTCGGCCGTGTCCATCAGCCTGCTGGCGCGATGCACTGCGCGCAGGATGCGCATGTGCGTGCCGCAGCGGCAAAGATGCGGCTCCAGCTCGGCGCGGATTTCATCGTCGGTCGGCTTGGAATTTCTCTGCAGCAACGCCTGCGCCCGCATCATCATGCCGGCGATGCAATAGCCGCATTGCGCCGCCTGCTCTTCCATGAAGGCGCGCTGGATCGGCGCGGGCGCTTCGATGGTCCCGAGACCTTCCAGCGTGGTCACCTGTTTGCCTTCCAGCAGAAGCAGCGGCGTCACGCAGGACAATACCGCCTTGCCATCGACCATCACCGTGCACGAACCGCATTGGCCGAGCCCGCAGCCGAATTTGGCGGCATTGAGCTTGATCTCGTCGCGCAACACATAGAGCAGCGGCGTATCCGGGTCGGCATCGATCTCATGATAGAGACCATTGACCTTCAAGGCGATCATGGCTTGTCTCGCTGCGTTGCATCGGCGGGTGCATCGCGTGGCCCGGGCGATGTCAGAAGAAACACGGTCTGGGTGCGTCTGGCGTCCTCGACGGTCTTTTCAACGCCGGTCCATGCCGGTTGGTTGCTGAACCGCGCCCGCAGATAGTTCAACAGGGCTGAAATCTGGCCGTCATTCATGCTGCTCGCAAAGCCCGGCATGATCGGGCTACGTTCTCCCTCCACCGGGCGGACGCCAGATAACACGATGTTGGCGGCGTTGCGCGGATCGGGACTGCTGATGGCGGTGGAGAGAGCGAGATTGACCCCGCCATAGGGCAGCGGCCTGCCGGCCTCATGGCACGTCGCGCAAGTCGCGGCGTAGATCGATGCGCCGGCCGCGTCGACCTGCGAGGCCTGCGCGGCGGGCGATTTGGCTTGTGCCAGCACCGCCTCACCCCGGCGTTTGCGATCCGCCGTTGGTGCGCCGAACACGGCAGCCATATAGGTCGCGATGGCGCGGATATCGCTTTGCGGCACCTCCGACAGATTGCTGACCACCTGCGCCATCGGCCCCCGCGCCACGCCGTGATCGGGATGCCAGCCGTCGCGCAGATAGGCGAACAACGCGTCGGCATCCCATGGAACGGGCGCCGGGGATTGAGCATTGATCGCATACGCGTGCCAGTTCTCGACATCGCCGCCGGCAAACTGCGCGCTCGCGCGTTCCGCACCGAGCGCATTGCGCGGGGTGTGGCACGCGCCGCAATGCGCCAGCCCTTCGACCAGATAGGCGCCGCGATTCCATTCCGCACTTTGCGTATTGTCCGGCCGGTAGGATCCGTGACGCAAAAACAACAATTTCCAGCCGGCGATCACCAAACGCTGGTCGAGCGGAAAGGAAAGCTGGTTCTCGTGCGCCGGTGCATGAACCGGTTGCCGTGTCATCAGGTAGGCGTAAAGCGCCTGGTCATCCGCATCGGTGACGTTGGTGAAATGATCGTAGGGAAATGTCGGGTAAAGGTGCTGCCCGTCGCGATCGACGCCTGACCGCATGGCGCGACGGAACGCAGCTTCCGACCAACGGCCGATCCCGGTCTCCGCATCCGGCGTAATATTCGATGAATAGATCGTGCCGAACGGCGTCGGAACCGGAAAACCGCCGGCAAAAGCCTTGCCGCCGCGCACCGTATGGCAATCGTTGCAATTGCCGATCGCCGCAAGATCGCGGCCCCGCTTGACCAGAGCCGCGTCGAACGATTGTGGCGCGGGCGGCTCGATGGTCGCAATCGCCGGCCGCCAGGCCAAGGCAAATGCTGCGATCGCCCCGGCAATCAGGATGCCGGCGATGACGCTTGCGATCATGCGTAGCGACCTGGTCATCCGGCTCGGCCCGTCTTCTTCATTTTCATAGCCGCCCCATGTGTATCACATGTCTTCCGATTATCTCTTGGGCGCAGGACAGGATCACCGGCTGTTGAACTTCCGCTTCGATGGTGCGGGAGGGACGGCAGCGATGGAACCGGGCGAAACGCGACCCTTTTCCGGGTGCAGAATGCGCGCAGTAACTACACGTGCCGGTTTCAGGGGAAACGCGGCTTGGTCCCAACCAGCCCCCCATAAATGTACATATTGATGCCGCGCTTTAGCGAATTCTTAGCGATGATGGCCGCGCTTTCCTTTACCGAAAAATTCCCTTTTGCCGGGTATGATTGAACCGTGCGGACATGGTCCACACGGTTTGCTGCGATGTGAGGTTTACAAGATGAACCAGCCGAAAACGTTTCTGCGGGATTTGGACGACGCGGTTTCGCGCGGAACATCCGAGAGCTGCGTGCGGGCGTTGTGGCATGCGACCGATCTATTGATCGCCGGCAGATATAGCGACGACGAGATATGGACCTTTGGCGAGGTCATCGGACGGCTCGCGGACGAGATTGAAGTCGCGGCCCGTGCGCAGCTTGCAGAACGGCTGGCGCGCAACGACGTCGCCCCGGTCAACATCGTCCATAAGCTCGCCTTCGACGATTCGATCGATGTCGCCGGTCCCATACTCCGGCAGTCGACACGACTGGACGACAACGCTCTGGTCACCAACGCCCAGACCAAAAGCCAGCCGCATCTGCTTGCGATCTCGCAACGAGAAGCTCTCGATGATACGGTCACGGACGTGCTTGTGACGCGCGGCAATCGGGAGGTTGTGAACTCTGTTGCACGCAATAATGGTGCGCGTTTCTCGGGCTTCGGCTTCCTGCACATGATCCAGCGCGCCGAGGGCGATTCCATTCTCGCCGAGCAACTCGGCCTCCGTAAGGACATCCCCAGGAATCTGTTTCAGCAACTGATCGCAAAGGCGTCGAACGACGTGAAAAAGCGGCTCGAAAGCGAGCGGCCGGAGATGGTCGACCAGCTTCAGGCCACGGTGACCGACGTCACCGGAGCGTTGCAGTCCAAACTCGGTCCGGTATCGAGAAGCTATTTTGTCGCGAAGCGGGTGGTGTCGACTCAGCATCAGCACGGCAACCTGACCGAGAGCAGCATCTATGACTACGCCCGGTCCCACAAGATCGACGAGGTCACGATCGGACTATCGCTGTTGTGCTCGTTGCCGGGCGACGTGATTGAACGCGCCTTGATGGACAAGAACCGGGAAATGGTCATGGTCCTGACCAAGGCCCTCGGCTTTTCGTGGCCGACCACCATGTCATTGCTCTTTCTTGGCGCCAAAGATCACCGCATCACCGCGAAAGATCTGAACGATATGGAAAACGAATTCAGCCGCCTCAATGTCGAGACATCCCGGAGCGTTCTGAAATTCTATCAGACGCGCAAAGAAGCCGCGGGCGCCGATGCAAGCCCGAAGCGCCTGACCAAGCTTGACGTGCAATGAGGCGTGAAATGGCTCGGAATTCGGCAATGAACGCAATTCCATTCGGCTCCATCGCACGCGCACGCAAACGCCTCGGTAAGGGTTCCAATGAGTCGAAGTCCGATAGACCCTTGGATGCGGCCTGGATCGTGCTGGAAGCGGCCAACGATCTCGGGGACGATGCGACCGTCGAAGCGTGTCGCCGGGTGATCGATGCGAGCCTGAGCGGCACCTTTGCCTCCCAATCCGATTTGCACGTCGTTTCAGATTATTTCAGGTGACCGAAGGCGGTCCCGCACAGGGAAAGCCGAGTTTTCGGCCGCTTCCGGCGACCATTTGCTCGAAGCCGATCTGGCAATGAAGATGGCTGACCGCCCGAATCAGGCATAGACCTGTCATGATCGTTGGCCGGCCCCGCAAAAACATGCATTAATCCGGAGCGTCGGCCGCGAAGGCCTCCAAGCTATTATCGGACGACCGGATTCGCATGTCTGTTCCCGCCAACGCACCGGCCCGTGCCGTCAAATCCGCCATCGCCCCCGACGCTCTCTCCGTTCTGAATTCCGTGTTCGGCCTGCCTGGCTTTCGAGGCGCGCAGCAAGAGATCGTCAGGCATATCACCGATGGCGGCAATTGCCTGGTGCTGATGCCCACGGGCGGCGGCAAGTCGCTGTGCTATCAATTGCCATCGCTATTACGAAAAGGCTGCGGCATCGTGGTTTCGCCGCTGATCGCGCTGATGCGTGACCAGGTCGCAGGCCTGCTCGAGGCCGGTGTCAAGGCGGCGGTCCTCAATTCCACGCTGTCGTGGGACGAGGCCTCCGCTGTCGAGGCGCGGCTGCTGGCTGGCGATCTCGATCTGCTCTACATCGCGCCCGAACGGTTATTGACGCCGCGCTGCCTCGCTTTGCTCGAGCGCGCTCCGATCGCCTTGTTCGCGATCGACGAGGCGCATTGCGTGTCGCAATGGGGACACGACTTCCGCCCGGAATATATCGGCCTGTCGGTGATATCGGAGCGCTTTCCGAGTGTGCCGCGCATCGCGCTGACGGCCACGGCCGATGAGCTGACCCGGAAGGAGATCATCGATCGGCTTGGACTTGCCGGCGCGCCGAACTTTGTCGCGAGTTTCGACCGCCCCAATATCAAATATGAAATCGTCGACAAGCAAAACGCGCCGAGCCAGCTCAAGGCCTTCATCGCCGAGCGCCATGCCGGCGACGCCGGCATCGTCTATTGCCTGTCGCGCGCCAAGGTCGAAGACACGGCGGACGCGCTGACCAAGGCCGGCATAACGGCGCTGCCCTATCACGCCGGCCTCGACGCCAAAGTGCGCGCCCGCAACCAGGATCGCTTCATCAACGAGGATGGCGTCGTGATCGTCGCCACGATCGCGTTCGGCATGGGTATCGACAAGCCCGACGTGCGCTTCGTCGCGCATCTCGATCTGCCGAAAAGCATCGAGGCCTATTACCAGGAGACCGGACGCGCGGGCCGCGACGGCAAACCGTCCAGCGCCTGGATGGCCTACGGCCTGTCCGACATCGTGCAGCAGCGGCGCATGATCGAGGAGTCCTCCGGCGCGGAAGCGTTCAAGCGCGTCTCGATCGGCAAGCTCGACGCGCTGGTGGGTCTCGCCGAAACCACCCATTGCCGGCGCATCCGCCTGCTCGGATATTTCAGCGAAACCCTGAACGCCACGAAATGCGGCAATTGCGATAACTGCCTGTCACCGCCGCTTGTTCGCGATGGCAAGGTCATCGCGCAAAAGCTCTTGTCCTGCGCCTATCGCACCGGTCAGCGTTTCGGCGCCATGCATCTGATCGACGTGCTGGTCGGCCGCATGACCGAGCGCGTCAAGCAATTCGGGCATGACAGGCTTTCCGTGTTCGGCATCGGCGCAGAACTCAATGAAAAGCAGTGGCGCGCCGCCCTGCGTCAGCTGGTGGCACTGGGCCATCTCAAGCCCGACAGCGAAGCCTTCGGGGCGTTGAAGCTGACAGACACCGCGCGCGGCGTGTTGAAGGGCGAAACCGAGGTGATGCTACGCGAGGAGGTCGCCGGCGCCCGCGTCCGCGCCGCCAGAACCAAGTCAAGACGCGGCGATATTGCGCCCCCCGTCGCCGGCCAGAGCAGCGCCGGCAGTCCCAGCCTCGTCAGCGCTCTGCGAGCGTGGCGTTCGGAAGTGGCGCGCACGCGCGGCGTGCCGGCCTATGTCGTGCTGCACGATGCCACGATCGACGGCATCGCGGCGGCGCAGCCGACCACGCTCGCACAACTCCGCGGCATCCCCGGCATCGGCGACAAGAAGCTCGAACATTACGGCGACGAGCTGATCGCGCTGGTGAAGGCTGGCCGCACTGATGCCTAAGCGAGGGTGGAAAGCGGAGCGCCAAGCGGCTCATCACGCCGGGGTCCGCCTTCGCTGCTCCGCAGCGAAATGCCTAAACATCCCGCTGGCAACGTGTCCGCGATGCTGTAAGCTTGCCGTCGGACCGGCGGGTTGACCGCTGCCCCGGCCGCCAGGCCGCACAAAACCGGTCGCCAAGACCGCAACAAAAAAGCCAGCTTGGAGGATCCCCATGTCAGCCCCCACCAGCCGCGTCTTGCTTAATCGCCGCACGCTTCTGCGTGCAAGCGCCGGCATGGCCGGCATTCTCGCCACCGGCCGCGCACCGGCATTCGCGCAGGCCCAGCCAAAAAAGCTCGTATTCGCGCACATCAACGCGATCCCGGAGTCCGCCGCAGTCGCGTTCGACTGGATGGCGAAGGAAGCCACCGCGCAATCAAAGGGCGCGCTGGACATGCAGTTCTTCGGCAAGACCCTGATCCCGCAAGAGCTCGAGATCATGAACGCGGTCAAGTCCGGCAGCATCGCGATGGGCAGCCCGGCGGGCGCCGCCGCGACCGTATTTCCGGAAATGGGCGCGCTGCTGGTGCCCTATCTGGTGAAGGATTATGCCTCGGCCTACGCCATGCTCAACGGGCGGATCGGCGACAAGCTCAACAAGGAAATCGAGGACAAGTACAAGCTGAAGGTGCTGTGCTACTACGACTACGGCTTCCGCCATTTCTGGACCGCGAAGAAGCCGATCGTCGAGCCAAAGGACCTGCGCGGCGCGAAAATCCGCGTGCAGCAGGCCAAGGTGTTCGGCGACACCATCACCGGGCTGGGCGGCAGCGCCGTACCGATGGCGTGGGGCGAGGTCATCACCGCCGCCAAGCAGGGCGTGATCGACGGCGGCGATCTGCCGATCGTCAACATGAAGGCGCTGAAAGTCTACGAGGTGTCGAAATATGCCTCGCTCACCTATCACAATTACGGCCCGACCAACGCGGTGATGAATCTCGAAATCTGGAACGGGCTGTCGCCCGAGCACCAGAAGCTGATGATGGACCTGTCGCGCGCCGCGCAGGAAAAGATCCGCGAAGCAACGGAGTCGGTCGACAATTTCGCGAAAGCCAAGTCGGAGCTGGAGCCACTCGGCATGACCGTGGTGGAAGCCAAGGTCGATGAATTCCGCAAAGTCGCGCAGCAGAAGATATGGCCGGCCTACAAGAGCCAGTACGGCGCGCTGTGGGACGAGATCGAAGGTTTCAAGGCCTGAGTAAGCAACGAGGGCCGGAGCCGAGTCTCCGGCCTCTCAAGTCTTCAGCCCCTTCTTCGCCTCCCCGCCCCCCCATCCATCTTCCGGAATTCCATCGCGTATGCTGCGTATCCTCTCAGCCGTCCCGAAATTCACGGTCACGGCGCTGATCGTTCTTGCCATCGTCAACCTGCTGGTCGGCGTGATCCTGCGCTATTTCGTCGGCGCCATCACCGACTGGCTCGATGTCGACCCCGTGCCGTTCACCTGGGTCGAGGAAGTCGGCGAACTCTCGCTGGCGTGGCTGACGCTGATCGGGGCGGCGATCGGCATCCAGTCCCGCTCGCATTTCACGCTCGCCGTGTTCGTGCATCGCCTGCCGGCGACGGCACAGCTCTGGATCCATCGTTTCAATCACGCGCTGATCACGGGTTTCGGCCTGCTTGCTGCGTGGTACGGCTTCAAGCTCTGCCTGCTCAACCGAACGCTGACGACCCCCGGCCTCGAAATCAATCTCGCCTGGCTCTACGCGTCTTCGGTGGTCGGCGGCATCCTGATCGCCGTCTACGGATTTGCGATGATGATCTCCCCGGTGCCGCAAGGCGAGCCCCAGCACTGACCGGAACCACTCATGCTGCTTGCGACCGTCGCCGTTATCTTCGCTTCGCTGATTCTGCTCTCGATGCCGATCGTGTTCGCGCTCGGCGTGGCCGGGATCGCGGGACTGTGGATCGGCGGCTACCCGATGCAGCAGCTTTCCTCGGCGCTGGTGTCGGGATCGCAGAGCTGGGTGCTGCTCGCCATCCCCGCCTTCGTATTCGCCGGCAATCTGATGGAGCGCTGCGGCATGAGCCATGCGCTGGTGGAACTGGCGCGCGCCCTGATCGGCTGGGTCAAGGGCGGACTCGGCATGTCCGTGATCGTGGTGGCGTATTTCTTCTCCGACATCTGCGGATCGAAGATGGCGGAAGTCTCCGCGC
>Ga0137397_10001876_pt1 | contig 14670 bp, 11 predicted proteins | sample czorhiz116metaG_FD_106658 | JGI IMG/M metagenome (GOLD analysis project Ga0137397, IMG submission 106658) | Vadose zone soil microbial communities from Angelo Coast Range Reserve, California, USA - czorhiz1.16 metaG | ecosystem: Environmental > Terrestrial > Soil > Vadose zone | place: USA... | reverse complement strand
GTACATCACCGACGACGGAACCCCGACCGGGAGGTTGAAGCAGTGGGCGTCGCTCGTCGAGGGCAACTACGAGGCGGCCAAGGGCCACAACCTCAAGCTCACCTACGAGTACTACGATCCCAACGCCGATCTGAAAGAGGACCAGCGCGAGCGCTACAGCGCCGTGTGGGAATACGTGCCGTTCCAGTTCACGCAGTTCCGTTTCGGCGCGCGCAAGAGCAACGGCATTCCGCAGAACAACGCGCAGAACGCGACCGAGGTCTTCCTGCAGTGGCACGCGTTCTTCTAGGCCGTCAGCCCCACGGCCCCAGGTAGGGCTCGCCTGTATACGTATCGGATTTCGGCTCGACCGCGTCGGGCCACTGGCTGATGCTCGCCGGGGCCCGGGCCCTCTTCGGTCGCGGCCTCCCGTTCCAGCCGACCTGCTCCATGTAGTAGTAGAGCTGGACGGCGTGTCCGGCCGGGTCGAGCACGTAGGCGCTGTAGTCGATGCCGGGGGTGAGGGCGGGCGGGATCTCGACGAACCTGCCGCCGCGTCCTTTGAGAAAATCGACCGCCGCGCGCAGCTGCCGGTAGGTCGCGACCTGCACGCCGAAGTTCATCACGGTGGTGTGCGGCGAGAGCCCGAGTTTTTCCCGCAGGGCGATCGGATAGAGCGCGAGCGAATGGTGCTCGGTGTTGCAGCGGAGAAACACGCAGCGGTGGCCTTTCCACGTCAGGGCCTCGGTGCGCGTGAAGCCCATGACGCCGGTGTAGAAGGCTTCCATCTTCTTCATGTCGCGGCAGAAGAGCCGGACCGGCCCGTGGCGCACGATCTTGAACGGCCGCGCGAGCAGGATGCCGTCGACGTCGTACTTCGCCGGCATCGTTTCCGGATGGCGGAAGCCCGAGTTGAAATCGACGCCCTTCGCCGCGCTCTGCTTCACCTCCTCGTACTCGGGCATCTGCGGCAGCGGCGGCCGCTCGCGAAATCCCCGCTCGTGCATCGCGCGCGGCTTGGAGAGGCCCGTCCAGCCGATCTGCTCCATGCCGTAGTAGAGCTCGTTGCGGTGGCCCTCGATGTCGTAGGGATAACAATGCCAGTTCGAGCCGGGCATGTCGCGGCCCGCGCGGCTGATGCGCACGCCCTTCGAATTGAACCAGTCGATGGCGCCCGAGATTTCGGCCAGGCTCGAGACCTGCCAGGTCATCTGGTTCACGGTCACGTCGGCCGGGATGTCGCCGCCGCGCCCGGTGGCGTTGTAGATCGTGCCGTTGCACAGGACCATCGAGTGGTGGTCGGTGCCGTGGCGCAGGAAATACATGTTGGTGTCGCCCAGCTTTCTCAGCTCGTCGCGCTTCGGATGGTGCTCGGCGATGTCGAGCGGATCGGAGATGCGGAAGCCCAAGCCCTCGCAGTAGAAGTCCAGGCACGCCGCGGGGTCGGGAACGTTCAGACCGAAATGCCCGAGGCGCCTGATCTTGAAGGGCTGCGGCAGCATCACGCCGCCGACGTCGAAGCGAGCGTCTTTTTTCTTTGTCATGCGGCTACTCCTTGAAGTCGGGAAAGAGCTTCTCGGCGAGCGCCATGCTCGCCACCCAGTCCCGGCTCTGATGGTTGTACTGGCCGATGCGGCCGAATTTCTTCGCGCGCTCCTCGCACACCTCGGGCGCCGGCACGATGGTCTCGGCGCCGCCGGCGAGCGCGCCTACCTGCGCGCGGCACGCGAGCTCGAAGAAATGGTGGTAGATATAGGCCTCGGCGAGCGAGGTCCCGCACACGAGCGCCCCGTGGTTCTCCAGGATCATGGTCCACTTGTCGCGGAGCGCTTTCGCCACGGCTGCCGTGCCCTCGGCAGTGGTGTCGTCGACCTCGTTCGGGTAGGTGGCGATGCGGTTGTAGAAACGCATCGCTTGCTGCGTGATGGGGCGAAGCCCGCCCTTCTGCGCCGACACGGCGAGGTTCGCGGGAGAATGGGTGTGCACGGCGGCGACGATGTCGGGCCGCGCCTTGAGCACGGCCGCGTGCAGGTTGGTGGCGGCGGCGCTCGCCTTGTGACCGGATTCCATCACCTGCCTGCCGTCGACGCCGTACTTCACGAGGTTCGAGGCCGTGACCTGCTCCATGAAGACGTTGTCGGCCTTGACGAGGAAATGCCGCGGCTCGCCCGGGACGCGCGCCGAGATGTGGTTGTAGGTGAGGTCGACCGAGACGAAGTGAGCGACCAGGCGGTGCGCGGCCGCAAGCTCCTGGCGCAGCCGCCACTCCTCGGCGGACACGCGTTCGCGGACCGGACGCTCAAATTTTTCGATTGCAGCGGTCATAATGCGCGGATGAGGCGATGCCCCAGGGTGGCGGTGCTGTTCGCGGTTGCGATTCTAGCAGCGGCGGGCGCGGGCGAGGTGGGCGCCCAGGCCCATTCGACAAGCTCGGGGCAAGCCTACCCGAACAAGCCGGTCCGGATCATCGTGCCGAACGCGACCAGCGGGCTCGCCGATATCTGCGCGCGGCTCGTCGCGACCAAGCTCGGCGAGTCCCTGGGACAGCCGTTTCTGGTCGACAACCGCCCCGGTGCGGGCGGAACCATCGGCACGGCCGCGGCGGTCAAGTCCGCGGCAGACGGCTACACGCTGCTCGCCGTGTTCGACAGCCACGCCACCAACGCGTTTTTGTTCAAGAATCTTCCGTACGACACGCTCGCCGACCTCGCTCCCGTTTCGCTGCTCGCGCGCGGGCCGCTGGTGCTCGTGGTTCGAACGGGCTTGAACGCGGCGAGCGTGGAGGAGTTCGTGAAGCTCGCCAAGGCCAGGCCCGGCGCGATCAACTTCGCCACCGTCGGTCCCGGGTCCCCGGCCCGGCTCCTGATGGAGCTCTTGAAGAGCGAGGCGGGCATCGACGTCACCATGGTCGCCTACAAAGGCGCCGGCCTCGCGCTCGGCGATCTCATCGGCGGGCAGGTGGACGCGATATTCGCGACCGCGCCCAGCGTGAGCGGGCACCTGAAGGCGGGGCGCGTCCGCGCGCTCGCGGTCACCTCCGCCCGGCGCAGCGCCCTTCTTCCCGGGGTTCCCGCGATGAGCGAGAGTTATCCTGGCTTCGTGTCCGAGGCCTGGGTCGGGCTGCTCGCGCCGGCGAAAACGCCGCCCGCGGTCGTCGCGCGCCTGAACTCCGAGGTCGCGAGGATCCTCGAGCTTCCCGACACCCAGGCGCGGTTCGCGGAGCTGGGGCTCGAGACCGCGCCCGGCTCGCCCGAAGAGCTCGACCGCTGGATACGCGCCGAGATGGAGCGCTGGAGCCGCATCATTCGCGAGCGGGGAATCACCTTAGAATAGGAGCCGAATCCGCATGGCGTACGAAAATATCCTGGTTGAGAAGAATGGCCGCGTCGGCATCGTCCGGCTGAACCGCCCCAAGCAGCTGAACGCGCTCAACGACGCGCTCATGGACGAGCTCGGGCAAGCGCTCGCCGGGTTCGACGCCGACGAGGGAATCGGCGCGATGGTCCTCACCGGCAGCGACAAGGCCTTCGCCGCGGGAGCCGACATAGCCGCGATGAAGGACTGGGGCTACATGGACGTCTACAAGGGCGACTACATCACGCGCAACTGGGAGCGGCTGAGAGCGATCCGCAAGCCGGTGATCGCGGCGGTCGCGGGCTTCGCGCTGGGCGGCGGCTGCGAGCTCGCCATGATGTGCGACATCATCCTCGCCGCGGAGGGCGCGAGGTTCGGCCAGCCCGAGATCAAGCTCGGCATCATCCCCGGCGCGGGCGGCACGCAGCGCTTGCCGCGCGCGGTGGGCAAAGCAAAGGCGATGGACCTGGTGCTCACCGGGCGGATGATGGACGCCCAGGAAGCCGAGCGCGCGGGCCTGGTGTCGCGCGTGGTCGCGCCCGACAAGCTGCTCGACGAGGCGCTCGCGGTCGCCGCGCAGATCGCGGAATTCTCGCTGCCTTCGGTGATGATGGCGAAGGAGGCGGTGAACCGCGCCTACGAGGCGCCGCTCGCCGAAGGCGTGCTGTTCGAGCGGCGGCTGTTCCACGCGCTGTTCGGCACCGAGGACCAGAAGGAAGGCATGGCGGCGTTCATCGAGAAGCGCAAGCCGGCGTTCCGTCACAAGTAAAACCGGGGACAGACCCCATTTTCCTTTCGCGTAGCGGAAAGAATTGAAGGTGGCACGGAAAATGGGGTCTGTCCCCGGTTTTACAGCCTGGCGGGTCATCGCCTGGATGTGCGCCGCCCACGTCGTGAGCATGATGGGCTTTTCCACCTACGCGACTTTGCTGCCCAGGCTGCAGGACGAATGGGGCATGAACAACTCGCAGGCCGGGCTCATCAGCGGGATGTTCTTCGCCGGCTACATGGCGGCGGTGCCCGTGCTCACCAGCCTCACCGACCGCGTCGACGCGCGGCGGGTCTATCTCGTCTCGACCCTGGTCGCGGCCGCCGCGCTCGCGGGTTTCGCGCTCCTGGTGGAAGGCGTGAAATCGGCGGCGCTGCTGCAGCTCGCGGCGGGGGCCGGCATCGCCGGCACCTACATGCCGGGCCTGCGCGCGCTCACCGACAACGTCGAAGGCACCAAAGCGCAAAGCCGCGCCGTGGCCTTCTACACCGCGGTCTTCGGTCTCGGCACGAGCCTGTCGATCCTTCTTTCGGGGATCATCGCGGACTCGCAGGGATGGCGTTGGGCATTCGGGCTGACGGCGGCGGGGCCGCTTGTCGCCGGGCTCATGGTGATCCGTGGGCTGCGGCCAAGGACGCCGGAGCGCGCGCACCAGCTGCACGTGCTCGATTTCCGGCCTGTGCTGGCGAACCGCGAGGTGCGACCCTACATCCTCGGCTATGCAGCGCATTCCTGGGAGCTCTTCGGGTCGCGCTCGTGGATGGTCGCGTTCATCGTGTTCGCCCAGGGACTGCAGATCGCCCGCGGCGAGGCCTCGCCCGCCATGTCCGCGGTCACGATCGCGGCGATCGCGAATCTGTTCGGGCCGGGGGCGAGCATCCTCGGCAACGAGCTCGCGATGCGGCACGGGCGCGAGAAGTGGATCTGGAGGGTGATGCTCGCATCGGGCGTGCTCACCTGCGCGCTCGGATTCGCTTCTTCTACGTTGTCTTTGTACGCGCTCGCCGCGCTCATCATGCTCCACATGTGCCTCATCATGGGCGACTCCTCGGCGCTCACCGCGGGCGTCGTGACCCGCTCCCCGGAAAGCATCCGCGGCGCGACCATGGCGGTGCATTCGATGTTCGGGTTCGGGGCGGGCTTCGTTGCGCCCCTGGTCTTCGGCGTGGCGCTCGATCTCGCCGGGGGAAAAGCGAGCCCGCCTGCCTGGGGCTTCGCCTTCATGACTCTGGGGGTGGGGGCGATCGTCATGTCGGCGCTGATCCGCTCGCGCGCCCGACCCGGCGGAGCGCCCGAATCATGAGCGCCCCGCAGGAGACTCGCCGCCAGTGGCTGGTAGACGAAACCATGGCGCGCGCGTGCCGGCGAGCCTAGAATTTCCGCTTCCCCAAGCCCTCAACAACAACTCGGATTCGGATCCATGAAGAAGAAACCGCAGGTGATCGTCGCGGGGGCCGGGCCGGTCGGGCTGCTCACCGCGCTCGCTCTGGCAGAGCAGGACGTACCGGTGCTGGTGCTCGAGGCCGAACCCGCGCTGACCATAGACCTGCGCGCCGGTACGTACCACCCGCCGTCGCTCGAGCTGATGGCGCCCTACGGCATCACCGATGAGATGCAAAAGACGGCCATCAAGGTGCCGCGCTGGCAGATACGCGACCGGCGCCAGGGGGTCATCGTCGAGTGGGACGTGGGCGAGATCGCGGACCTCACGCCGTATCCCTATCGCCTGCACCTCGAGCAGCATCGTCTGACGCCCATCATTCTCTCCAAGCTCAAGGCTTACCCGCACGCCGACGTGCGCTTTTCGCACAGGGTGACCGACGTCGACCAGACCGCGAACGAGGTGACGGTCAAGACGGATACCCCGGGGGGAACCGAGATCTTTGCGGCGCAATGGCTGGTCGGGGCGGACGGCGGCCGCAGCACCGTGCGCAAATGCTCCGACGTGGGGTTCGACGGTTTTACCTGGGACGAGCGCTTCGCGGTGGCGAGCACGACCTACGACTATGCGCCGCACGGATATACGCTGAACGCCTACCTCGCAGACCCGGAGGAATGGGCGGCCCTGTTCAAGATGCCCGACGAGGGACCGCCGGGCATCTGGCGGGTGATTTTTCCGGTCCCGCCCGAGGAGGAGGAAGCGGTGACTCTGTCCGAGGAAATGGTCGAGCGGCGCATGCAGCGCTTCCTGCCGAGGAAAGAGCGCTACCAGATCAAGTACAAGAGCATCTACAAGGTGCACCAGCGGGTCGCCAAGGAATTCCGCGCGGGACGCATTCTGCTCGCGGGCGACGCCGCCCACCTCAACAATCCCATGGGCGCCTTCGGTCTGAACGGGGGGATCCACGATTCCTTCAACCTGACCGAGAAGCTCTCGAAAGTGTGCCGCGGCGAAGCCGACCCGTCCCTGCTGGACGCCTACGTGCGGCAGCGCCGTACCGTGAACCTCGAGTACGTCCAGGAACATTCCATCAAGAATCTGAGGCGGCTCAACGAGAAATCCGAGGAAAGACGCAGGCAGAACTTCGAGGACCTGCGCCGCCAGGCGTCGACCCGAGAGGGCCGGCGCGAGTTTCTCCAGGTGAGCAGCATGATCGCAAGCGTCCGGCGCGCCAATGCGATAACCTAGGCGTCCCGGTCGAGCATCAGGGTCCGCGATTGACAAGCGCCCAGACAGAGAGGCGCGCCTAGAGGGAGGAGTTCGCGTGGAGAAAATCTGGCTCAAGCATTACCCGCCGGGCATTCCGACCGAGGTCGACTACCGGCAGTACGGCTCGATCGGGGAGCTGTTCGAAAGCAACACCGAGAGATATCGCGACCGTCCCGCCTACACCAACATGGGCAGGACGATCAGCTTCGGGGACTTGGAGCGCATGTCGCGCGCCTTCGGGGCCTGGCTTCAGTCCAAAGGCCTGGCAAAAGGCGCCCGAGTCGCGGTGATGATGCCGAACTGCCTGCAGTACCCGGCGTGCGTTTTCGGCATCCTGCGGGCCGGCTATATCGTGGTCAATGTCAATCCGCTGTACACGGCGCGCGAGCTCGAGCACCAGCTGAAGGACTCCGGCGCCGAGACGATCGTGGTTCTGGAAAATTTCGCGCACGTGGTGGAGCAGGTGGTCGCGAGGACGTCGGTCAAGCACGTGGTCGTCACCGCGCTCGGCGATCTGCTCGGGGCGAAGGGCCTGATCGTGAATTTCGTCCTGCGGTACGTGAAGAAGATGGTTCCCCGCTGGGAGATCGCCGGCGCGGTTCGTTTCAATACGATGCTCGAAGAGGGAAAAGGTCTCGAGCTCAAGCGCGTCGCCGTCGGCCAGGAGGAACCCGCGTTCTTCCAGTACACCGGGGGTACGACAGGAGTGTCCAAGGGTGCGGTGCTCCTGCATCGGAACATTCTCGCCAACCTCGAGCAGGCTGCGGCCTGGCTGAAGCCGTGGATCAAGGAAGAGGAGCCGCAGGCGATCATCACCGCGCTTCCCCTCTATCACATCATGTCGCTCACCGCGAACTGCTTGCTCATGATGAAAGTCGGCGGCTGCAACATCCTCATCACCAATCCGCGCGATATTCCCGGCCTCGTGAAGGAGATGCGCAAGCACAAGTTCACCATATTCACCGGGGTGAACACCCTGTTCAACGCGCTCATGAATCACCCCGACTTCACGAAAATCGATTTCTCCCATCTCCGGATCGCTCTGGGCGGCGGCATGGCGGTGCAGAAGGCGGTGGCCGACCGCTGGAAGCAGTTGGCCGGTTGCACCCTGGTCGAGGCGTACGGACTGTCGGAAACCTCACCTGCGGTGACCATCAATCCGCTGGATCTCAAGGACTACAACGGGTCCATCGGGCTGCCGATTCCGTCGACCGAAGTCATACTGCGCGGCGAGGACGGGAAGGAAGTGCCGCTCGGCTCACCCGGCGAGCTCTGCGTGCGCGGACCTCAGGTGATGAAGGGCTACTGGAACAATCCCGCCGAGACGGCCAAGGTCCTCGGCCCCGACGGGTTCTTCGCCACCGGAGATATCGGCGTGATGGACGACAAAGGCTACGTGCGGATCGTCGATCGCAAGAAAGACATGCTGCTCGTGTCCGGGTTCAACGTGTATCCCAACGAAATCGAGTCGGTCGTCGTGATGCACCCCGGCGTACTGGAATGCGCGGTGATCGGTGTGCCCGACGACCACTCGGGCGAGGTGCCGAAGCTCTTCGTCGTCAAGAGGGACCCTGCCCTCACCGAAGCCGACTTGCGCAAGCACTGCGAAGCCAATCTCACCGGCTACAAGCGGCCCAGGTACATCGAGTTCAGGAAGGAATTGCCGAAGACCAACGTCGGGAAAATCTTGCGCCGGGCGCTCCGGGAGGAAGCGAAGTAGCGCGGAAAGAAGGGAAGCCGGGCGCTCTCAACTGCGCTTCTTCTTGGTTCGAGCGGGCGGTTTGGGAGCACTGAGGGGAGCGCTGAGGGGAGCACTGACGGGAGCGCTGAGTTGCGCCTCGATCGCGTTGATCAGCACGTCTCGAGTGACCGGCTTGGTCAGAAATTGAGAGGCCCCGAGCTGGCGCGCCCGGGCGAAAGTTTCGTCGTCACCGCGGCCGGTCAGCACGACTAGGGGAATCGCCTTCGTCGCAGGATCGTTGCGCAGAGCCTTCATCATCTCGAAACCGTCGAGATAGGGGACCGTGAGATCCATGAGGATGAGGTCGGGTCCCTCGGTGATGACCGCGCGCAGGCCCGCCACCGCGTCCTCGGCGGTCAGCACCTCGTGTCCTGCGCTCGCCAGATGCACGCGCAGCAGGTCGAGGAAGGTAAGGTCGTCTTCGATGACTACGATTTTGGCCAAGCTTGCTGCCCTCGCGCGACGAGGCTGAAGGGTCTACGGGTTTTGCGGTGAGCGTAAATTCTAACACCTGGCCCGATCGGACCATGCCAACTTAGCCTCGTTGGAGCCCCGAAGAGGGGGCGGTGAAAGGCTTGCGACAGGGTTCAGCGCGCCCTCGAGGGCATCGTCTCCGGGTGCATGGCCAGCACCCGCTTGCGCAGCTCGAGCAGATAGGGGTCGCGCACGCCGTGCTCGATCAATCCGCGCACCGTCTCGAGGAGGTATTCCGCCGGGGTGCCGAGCTGGCCGCGCGCGCTCACCAGAGTCTTGATCACCGTCTCGAGGGGGAGCTTCCCCGCGTAGTTCGCGTGCGCGCGGTTGGCGAAGAATGCGATCGCGCTGAGCGTATCGCTGCCGGTTTCGACCGTGGCCCAGCGCGGGGAATACACGCCCAGGACCATCTCGCGCCGCCACAGCAGCCGCAGCTCCTCGGCGGCGTGGCGGGCCGCGATGCGGAAGGCCACGCCGCGGCAGCTGCCGCCCGTGTCGAGGCCGAGGACGAGGCCGGGTTTCTGCAGCGAACCGCGGTTGACGTGCGACCACAGGCAGAAGCTGCGGTGAAACCCGTGAAGGCGCGCGACGCGCCGCTCCTCGTGGTCCACGATCGGATTCCAGACGAGCGAGCCGTAGCCGAACACCCAGACGTCGGCGCCTGCCCGGTGCTGATCGAGAATTCCCCGGAGCGAGGTTGCCTGGTCGGCGTCCGAGAGGACCGGCAGCCCGGGGTGGTTCCTGCGAAACGTCTCCCGCAGGAGATCCTTTTCGAGATCGGCGCGAGTGAGCAAGGGTTCAGGCCGCCTTCGCTGCGGGCCGCGAAGCGCGGAATGCGGCGAGCAGCTCGGCTTCGCTTTTCTTCACGTCCTCCAGGTTGCGGCGTTTGACGTGACCGAAGCCGCGGATGCGATCGGGGATTCCGGCAATCTCCACCGCGAGCTTGTGATTGCCGCTGTCGAGGCGCTCGAGCAACTCGCTCAGGGTCGCCTCGTACTCGCGAATGAGTCGCCGCTCGGTCCTGCGCTCCTCCGTGTAACCGAAGACGTCCAGAGGCGTGCCGCGCAGGCCCTTCAGCTTCGCCAGAATCCTGAACACCGGCATCATCCACGCACCGAACTGCGATTTGCGCGCTTCTCCCGTGCGCGGATCGGGCTTGCTGAACACGGGCGGGGCAAGGTGAAACTTGAGGGTGTACAGGCCTTCGAACATGCCCTCGATCTTTCGCGCGAATGCCGGGTCGGCATGGAGCCGCGCGACCTCGTATTCGTCCTTGTACGCCATGAGCTTGAAGGCGTAGCGGGCGACGGCCTCGGTGAGCGCGGTTCCTGCGCCGAGCTTCGACTCGGCGGCACGCACGCGCTCGAGCAGGGTCGTGTAACGCGCCGCGTAGGCCGCATCCTGGTAGGCCGTGAGGAACTCGACGCGGCGCGCGATCAGCTCTTCGAGATTGCGTGAAAGTGCCTGCGATATCGAGACGACCTCGGCCGGAGTCGCAAGCCGTTCCACCTTCGCGATGTCGACGGCGGCGCGACGGCCCCAGGCGAACGCTTTTCGGTTGAATTCGACCGCCACGCCGTTCAGCTCGATTGCGCGCAGGAGCGAATCTTCTGCAAGCGGCACCCAGCCTTTCTGGAAGGCGTAGCCGAGCATGAACATGTTGGTGGCGATGGCGTCGCCCATCAGCGCCGTGGCGATTTTCCCCGCGGGGACGAAATCGACGTTCTTCGCTCCCGCCGCCTCGACGATGTCGGCTTCCAGGCGGGTTCCGGGGAGCTGCCAGTCGGGGTTTCTGACGAATTCCGCGGTCGGGGACACCGTGGCGTTGATCACCACTCTGGTGATCTTGTCGTTCATTTTCGAAAGCGCCTCGGTGCCCGAGCTGACGACGAGGTCGCAGCCGAGCACCAGGTCGGCCGCCCCGGTACCGACGCGCACCGATTGAATTTCATCGGGCCGTCGCGCGATCCTCACGTGCGACATCACCGGCCCGAACTTCTGCGCGAGGCCGCTCATGTCCAGTACGGTGGCGCCCTTGCCCTCGATGTGGGCGGCCATCGCCATGATCTGGCCGATGGTGATCACCCCCATCCCGCCGATGCCGGTGACCAGCGTTGCGTGCGGGTGGTCGAGGTCGCTCGGCCGGGGTTCGGGAAGCGGCGGGAATTCCGCTTCGCCGCCGGGCGTCGCCGCCTTGCCTTTCTTCAGGTTCCCGCCCTCGACCGTGACAAAGCTCGGGCAGAACCCTTTCAGGCAGGAAAAGTCCTTGTTGCACGCGGACTGATTGATCGTGCGCTTCCTGCCGAATTCGGTCTCGAGGGGCTCGACCGCGAGGCAGTTCGACTGGACGCTGCAATCGCCGCAGCCTTCGCACACCAGCTCGTTGATCACCACGCGCTTCGCGGGGTCGGGAAATTCGCCGCGCTTCCTGCGGCGGCGTTTCTCGGTGGCGCAGGTTTGCACGTAGATGATCGCCGAGACGCCCTTCTTCTCGCGCAGCTCGCGCTGCACGGCATCGAGCTCTTCGCGCGGTCGGACGGTCACACCGGGCGCCCAGTCGAGTCCTGCGGGAAGTTCCTCTTTTTCGTCCACGACGGCGACGATCGGATGCACGCCTTCGGCCGCGATCTGGCGCGAGACGACCGCCGGATCGAGCGGCCCGTCGACATGCTGGCCACCGGTCATCGCGACCGCGTCGTTATAGAGAATTTTGTAAGTCATGCTGACGCCGGAAGCGACCGCGGCGCGAATCGCGAGCAGCCCCGAATGGAAATAGGTGCCGTCGCCAATGTTGGCGAAAACGTGCGGGCACTTGGTGAAATGCGCCTGCCCGATCCAGGGGGCGCCTTCGCCGCCCATGTGGGTGAAGGTCGCGGTGTTGCGGTCCATCCAGAGCGCCATGAAGTGGCAGCCGATGCCGGCAAGAGCGCGGCTGCCCTCGGGCACTTTCGTCGAGGTGTTGTGCGGGCAACCCGCGCAGAAGTAGGGCTGGCGGTTTGTCACGACGCGCGGCTTCGCCAGCGCTCTTTCCTTGAGCTCGAGGTAGGCAAGCCGCTCGCGGTAGCGGTCGCCCAGTCTCTGGCTGAGGCCGAGCTTTGCGAAACGATTCGCCAGCGCTTTGGCGATCAACGCGGGCGAGAGCTCGTAGTGCGCGGGAAGCAGCCAGTTGCCGGCGGGCCGCCCTTCGGCGATCGACCACTCGCCGTTGTCGTCGAACTTGCCGACCACACGCGGCGGGCGCGAGCCCTCTCGCCAGTTGTAGAGCTCCTCCTTGATCTGGTATTCGATGACCTGGCGTTTCTCCTCGACCACCAGGATCTCCTCGAGCCCTTCCGCGAAGCGCCGCGCGCCCTGCGGCTCGAGCGGCCAGGACATCGCCACTTTGTAGAGTCGGATGCCGACGTCCGCAGCGACGCTCTCGTCGATACCGAGGTCGGCGAGCGCCTGCAAAGTGTCACCGAAGGATTTTCCGGTGGTGATGATGCCCAAGCGTGGGGGCGGGTAACCTGCGGGGCTGTCCCAAACGATGCGGTCCAGCTTGTTGGCGCGGCAATAGGCGAGCGCCGCGTAGACCTTGTAGTCGAGCAGCCGCGCTTCTTGCTCGAGAAAGCTGTCCGGCCAGCGGATGTTGAGGCCGCCTTCGGGCATAGCGAAGTCGGAGGGGATCGCGATTTGCACGCGCTGCGCGTCGATCTCCACTACCGCGCCCGACTCGATGACGTCGGTGACGCACTTGAATGCGATCCAGCACCCCGAGAAGCGCGACATGGCGATGCCGTGCAGGCCGAGGTCGAGGTATTCCTGGACGCTGGCGGCGTTGAGCACCGGGATGCAGCAGGCCTTGAAGATGTGCTCGCTCTGGTGTGCGAGGGTCGAGGACTTCGCCGCGTGGTCGTCGCCGGCGAGCACCAGCACCCCACCGTGCCTGGAGGTGCCCGCCGAGTTGGCGTGCTTGAACACGTCGCCGCAGCGGTCCACCCCCGGCCCTTTGCCGTACCACAGGGCGAACACGCCGTCGTATTTCGCGTCGGGATAGAGATTGACCTGCTGCGTGCCCCAGATGGAGGTGGCGGCGAGATCCTCGTTCACACCGGGCTGGAAGCGGATGTGGCTTTTCTCGAGATGTGTTTTCGCGTGCCACAGCGCGTAGTCGAAGCCACCGATGGGCGAGCCGCGATAGCCGGAAATGAAGCCCGCGGTGTTGAATCCCGCGGCGAGATCGCGGGCGCGCTGCAGCATGGGCAAGCGCACCAGCGCCTGGGTACCGGTCATGAAGACGCGCCCGGACTGGAGCGCGTATTTGTCCTCCAGGCTGACCTGCCGAAGGCGATCGGGAGCGTTCATGTCTCTTGCATTTTACCCGGCCGAGAGCCAGCGCTTGAGCGCCGCGCTCACCTCCGCAGGCCGCTCGAGCGTCGAAAGATGGCCGCAGTTCTCGATCACGTACAGGCTTGCGCCGGGGATCGCCTGCGCCATTTCCTCGTGCCGCTCGACGGGGGTCAGGGCGTCCTGCCTGCCGCACAGCACGAGGGTCGGGCAGGCGATGGTAGGCAGGAGAGGCAGGCTGTCGACGCGGCTCATGATCGCCCGTTCCTGTCTGATAAACCCATCCTTGCCTATGTTCTCAGCCATCTTTCTGACAGTGTTCACTAACTTCACGTCCCCGAGCCGATCGCGGTGGAGGAGCAAGGGAAGGAGCGCCTGGGTGACTCCTATGAAACGCCCTCGGGTGGCGAGCGCGATCAGGCCTTCGCGCCTTGCGAGCTGCTCGGGCGTATCGGCGCGCGCGCCCGTGTCCAGAAGCGCCAGGTGGCTGACCCGGCCGGGCGCCTGACGCACGATCTCCAGCGCGACGTACCCGCCCATCGACAAGCCCGCCAACGCAAAACGCTCGAACGGCGCGTCGCGCAGCACATCGCCTGCCACAGCCGCCATCGTGTCCGAACGCGTGTGGTCGGCGACCCAGCACTTGATATCGGCCTCGAGGGCCCCGATCTGCGTCTGCCACAGAAGGGCGTCGCACAGCAGGCCGGGAACGAGGATCAGACCGGGTTTCGCGCCGCGGTTCATCGGGGTATCATTACCGTTTCCCACGCTCTTCCGCCCCAGCAAGATCGAGCGCGGGCGCGGCTAAGCGAAATATATGCCAGCGAGCGTTGACACCCCCCGAAAAACTACGCATAATCATCGGTTTCGTTCGGAGGGGTGCCCGAGCGGTTAAAGGGGGCAGACTGTAAATCTGTTGGCCTTGCGCCTACGTTGGTTCGAATCCAACCTCCTCCACCAGTCATGGGTGCTTCGAGTCGGGCTTTTGAAGGGTTCGGTCGCAAAAATTGGTTACACACGAGGCGGGTGTAGCTCAATGGTAGAGCAGAAGCCTTCCAAGCTTACGACGAGGGTTCGATTCCCTTCACCCGCTCCAGCAATTTGTACTCCATAACATTGGCAAAACGACTTTATCGAAACGCGCGCAGCCGTTGTAGCTCAGTGGTAGAGCACTCCCTTGGTAAGGGAGAGGTCGTGCGTTCAATCCGCACCAACGGCACCACAGGATCAATGTAACGGCAAGGGAAGACAGTCATGTCCAAGGGCAAATTTGAGCGCACCAAGCCGCACGTGAACGTCGGGACGATCGGGCACGTGGACCACGGCAAGACGACGCTGACGGCGGCGATGACGCACGTGCTGGCGAAGAAGTACGGC
>Ga0137397_10001875_pt1 | contig 14677 bp, 20 predicted proteins | sample czorhiz116metaG_FD_106658 | JGI IMG/M metagenome (GOLD analysis project Ga0137397, IMG submission 106658) | Vadose zone soil microbial communities from Angelo Coast Range Reserve, California, USA - czorhiz1.16 metaG | ecosystem: Environmental > Terrestrial > Soil > Vadose zone | place: USA... | reverse complement strand
GCACCCGTCACGGTCGGTCTACGGAAAGCTCGGCTCGCTTCTTGTCGGGCATGGTCGGAGACTTGGAGTTGATGCTGTCACCGAGCCTCGGGCTCGACGTCATAGATCGATAGGGGCCCCTGTGTTAACAGAGAAAGGCGCTGATTTAAACAAAACACTCCTGAGAGCATTACCTCACGAAAAACCCGACATTGCACCTTGGCATTGTGGTGCAGTTTGCCAGCAACTTGAAATATACTCTGCTGTACCAGCATGTGGACTCTCGCTTGCGGTCACCTGGAACGTTTCTGTTAAACGAAGACGGCTTGCCCAGCGGCTCCCTTTAGAGCACTACATCACTATTCTAATGATTGCGAAAAAGTCGGCTCACGTCTCATACGACCATCACTTAGGATCACTCTTACGTGCTTGTATGGCGCCAGCGAAACAGCCATCGACCCCAGGTCTAGCTTGCAGCCAACCTGGAATTCCTTGCTGGGAAAAGATGGCTCCCTCTGGTCGGGTTCTTGCAGTGATGATCCGCACCACTGGCACATCCACCGCGTATTCTCTGCATAATTTCGAAAAATTCGGCTCGTATCTCATACTCTCACAGGCCTCACTCAGGACTTGGAGTGAAACAGATTTTTGAATAGTAAAAGGGCAGAATCTCCATCTTGACAAGTTGGTCCAAAAATGGATGCCTCATATGGTTCAAGCTCGTACAGATCAGCTGAAACTACAGACATAAGGCATACAATTACCATAGCTTCTCCGATACACAACTGAAACGCCGGTTAGGAGCCCGCGGCGTAGAGTAGAATGAAGAACAATGAGAATGATGTAGAGAAAGGAGTTCCACGGTAAGGAGTACGGTAAGGCACTGCCAGTAGTGGCACTCCTTTCTCCTTGCTTGTGACGTATGTATTACGCATGTGCCAGCAGCACGACACCGTTCAAAAAGCTCGCAGTACTAGTGTACAGTACTTCCGTTCGTAGTTGAAAAACCGGCACGATCGCGGGTCATCTCGATTTCGTTCCTGTGACGACGCGCGCCTCTCGGTGTGGGCTTCGCTCGCGCTCGAATACAAGTTGTTTTCTTCCCCTATCAAGTCGCTTAGATCATAGCCTATACTGTATCAACCATAACCACCCATGCAATTGGCATGTCACAGCCAGTATCCATACATACAAGATGCTACGTGGGGTTCCGTACCCCGAGGCGCACATAAATGGATTCAGAAAAAATAAAAATAAATCAACCATAACCAAAATATCCACGTCGTCATTGCAGTCCCCCTTCCGCAAATTCTCGAAGGTTCCTTAGTTGCTGCGAAATTTCCTCCTTAAACATGGCAATCTCGGTGCTGTTCTTCACTATGGCGCGGACTGTCTCCTCTCGCAGGCGCGCCACCTTTTCGACTTGTTCTCGATACCTGGTCAACAAAAGAGGGTCAATGGACAGAGAAGGGAAAGGGATGACGTTTCTGCGTACGCGATCTGTAGGGCTTGCAATCGGGATTGAACGCCGGCACCGCTGGAAAGCGCTGCTGTCCGGGCCTGGCCGAGTTCCCGCTCGAGATGCGAAATTTCGGCGTTGCTTACCATGGTCTCTCTCTGTGCGACCTATAACAAAAAACGTGTCAGGTCAAAATGCGGGTAGCATATGAGGCCGAAAGGGAGAAAGAAGACTCACCTCGCGGAGGTCATCTGCTTGCTCATTGAGGACCATCACCTTCTTTTCCATTTCGTTAACATCGTCTTCCAAGTTCTCGCATTCCAGAATCAACTGATCGAGTTCATGGTCCACCCTTATCCGTTCACTCTCGACGGCGGCGCGCTCGCTTCGTTTGCCCTCGATGACAGCATTGAGCGTGGGCCTTATGACCTGGCGAACATCTGGGCCCTTTAATAAGTCTTCTGTTTGCGATGCCGCCGTGTTCAGCTCCACTTGGAGGTCGATGTCTTGAAATGGTGGAGGAAGCGGAGGGAAGAGTCCTAAATTAGATAAAAGTCTTGTGTAGACGTCGACTGACTCCTCGGCAGCGGCACCACGATTGGCGACGCCAACCTCAAGCGATAGAATGGTCTTCTGTGATTCAGCGAGTTTGACCCTCAGATCCTCTAAATTTCGAGACAATTGCTCATGGTCCGTGTTCATACGAATGACTTCCTCTGTTGAGATATTCTGCTCTTTCACGATCTCAGAGAGTCGTTCTTGCTCAGCTTTCAGTTGCTCCAGGCTGGATGCTAACGGACGAACGAATCAGCTTTACACTAGCACAAGACACGATAATCCTCTCACTCTGCTGTATGATGTCCGTCTTGAGATTTGCAATATGGCTGATAAGTGTTTTCTTTCTCCCTTCCCAGCTACGGATGCACTCCTGGAACTTTTCGCGGTCACGTTTGAGGAACTTGTTGTCGGTGAGTAGCTTGTCGATCGGTGCCTTGCATGAATATCAGTGAGTCGAACTTTGGGGAGATATATACAGCACGGACGTACCGGAGCGGATTGTAGTTTCTCTAACTCTGCTTTAATTTGTGTAAGGGAGGCCTTCTGTTCCTCCAAATCAGCCTCAATATGTGCGTTCTTCTTGGCTATCGCAGCTCAGTCCGGACGATCGGCGCAAGTGGACCAGTAACTCACCATATCGTTCTTCTAGCCTTCGTTGTTGCTGCTCGAAGATATCGGACCCCTGGAAGAAAGCGTCGTACGCCTCCGCAAAATAGTCGAACGCAAGAGCCGCGTGATGGTCGGGATCGTCAAATTCTTCAGGAATGATATCTGAGAATTGGAGTGTAGGGTGCTCGCTCTCCATATAATGCAATCTTGCCTGTATATGCGAATAGTTAGAAATGCGTCTGAAGGAGGTGAACACTTCCGTGACGCACCTTGCACATGACTGTGAGCCAATGCAAGGCACCCAGCAAGGAAGGCCAGGAGTGCATACTCGCCGGAGCGGCAAGCCATTTGGGGTCTACCTGTCCGACGAACGGGTACCGAATGCACTTCAACGCCGGAATGAATTCGTCTTCAATACGTGTGTGAAGATCGAAGGGATAGCCAGGGTCGAGCATCGAGAACAGATACTGGAAAATATTGCGATACTCCTTCCCGGTGATGTTCGCGAGTGTCTGCATCGTGATGTCGTATTCGGTGCTCTGGAGCCAACTGACGATCTCTTGTCGCATCTTGGTTTGGTATTGGCGATCGCGGAGAGGACGGGTGTCTCTGACGATGGGCTGGATGCCAACCGATGGAAGTGCACCGGCTCCGGTTCCCCAGACCGAGCCCCTGCGCGCGCTCCTACTGCCAGTTAGCTACCGTCCGTAAGTGAGTGAAGAGAAGCGATACGCGGTCAGAGGCGTGCGGCCATGCTTCGAGGCGCTCGCAAGCAGCGGGTTCATATTCTGCGATCTGTATAACGACTGTGTCGACGGCACCGCCAGGGCCGCAGGGGCACGGGCTGCTGGCCCCGCGACAGAGAGCCTCTTGTTCTGCGATTTCTTCATCGTAGATGGGGGAACGGCCATCGGAATTCCTGATCTCGCATTTTCTTGAAAAGCTTGAAGGCCGGACCGACGAGCGTTCTCATTCATTGTTTGGTGGGACGATTAGCGACACTGAAATCCTACGACAATCTCGCGACCGGTGGTGACACGGTCAACACGATCACGTGCTGTGGTCACATGCGCGGGTACTACACGTGACTGTCCATATACTTTCCCTCATCTTTCCCTTTCCCTCATCTCACCACCATGTCCAGCGCACTACGAAAGATGACGAATCTTGTGGAAACAGAACTTTTTGGTGGCGCTATCAAGGCTAGTCTCCCACAGGGCTTTACCGATGCCTCGTATGTAATTGATCGTCAATCGAAACCTGGTCCCGTTCCAACAGATCTTGACATAGCTTGATTCGTCAAGTCCCTAATACCCAAGAGGTCTACATCTCTCCAACCTCCGACGATAGTATCATTATAGAGATTCTTGAGAGGGTCTCGCAACATGACTATGCTGAGGCGGCAAGGTCTACCATCCGCCCCGGAGCTTGTTCGAAAATGTTCCCGCTTGTGTTAACTTGCGCGTTCTTTAGGTACCACTTTGAAGCTATTGCCGATGACAACGATGCGGTTTCCTTCTCTGTAGACGAAGTGAATGAGATCCCCAACACCCGCGGCGATGGGATACCCTCCGTCATTGTCCTCAGTGGTCGGCAAGGCGTAAGGAAGTTCAACAGGACTTCTGTTGATGATGTACGAATCTTCCTCGCATTATACAGGCTGAAGCTGGAGGAAAAGGGGGTTGATCTGGTCTTGTCACTCAATTTCCCTATGAACACGTCGGACGGTGTCGTCCGCACAGAGGAGTACAGTACAGCCAAAGAAACATTCCGTTCCATCGCCACTGGTTTCCACATCATCGACTTCGGTTTATTTGCGTAAACAAGGGGCTGAGGACTGAAGTCCTGTACTATATTCTTCTTCTGTATGTGCAATTCCAACTATCGTCTCAAATGATCTTGCGACAGAGGAATTCGATCACTTGACGTTCATTCCAACACGGTATTCTGACCCATCGTGACTCACCCTAGGACCGACTCGAATTAACTCGATTATTGAAATTATGTCTGCGGTCGAATTCCCAAGTCAACGTACAGTACAGCCGCTCTTACCACGATCTGTCACAATGAGCCCTTTTCTTCACGTGTGACAACGGAAAGGTACCCTGGTTGGACTGCCATTATGACTCGAGAGGTATCCGCGGACGTCATCATCGTTAATATGGTCGTCCTAGTTGACGTCCCAAGCGCACACTCAGCTGACCCCCCACCCAATTTTGGGGTGATTCGTAACTTGGATCACGAGCAGTTTAACTCCGAAGGGCGCAGAGTTAAAAATTGTAGGAGCTATACCAGCCGAGGTATATACAATCGGGAGCATCGATATCGATACATGTCAGATGAGGAAGCCGACAACAAGGAAATGGATATGGTACATTTTGAGCGCTGGGGCTCTTTTGGAGAGGTGGCAGACAAAATGGTAGCGCCACTCAGAGATGCAATCCCGCAAAACACCTACTATGTATCCTGCTCTGCTTCTCCCTCGGGCTCCTCGTCAATGCGCTCATGAACAGGAGCGCTTTGAGCCTCCGCAGCCGCTTTGGCTTCTCGCTTGCGTCTCGCCGACTCCTTGAGCTTATCCCAACGTTCCCGAAATTTCGCAATCATGGCTTTCTGCACGGCGCGAATGCTCTCAGCCAAAGAGAACCATTGTGGAATAGGATACTGACCTGCTTCTCGTTTTCTATGCGCATTATGCGAAGCTCCTCCTCGACTTCTTTGACCCTACGAGAAAGCTGGGCCTCTCGTGTGTTCGTACTGATAGCGACCATGGAAGGTGCGGCAGGAACAAGGTTAAGATTGAGGCTTGAGAGGTCAAATGTAGACTGGCCCATTCGCTGTGCCGCGTGCATGGAAGTACCCATTGCTCTGTGCGCCTACAATCTCGACGATGAGCCGGGAGATGGTTTAGTATCATGGTATATCAAGGTACCTCCCGCCGGGCAACTGCAATGTTTTCTCTAAGCTGCTGATCCTGCTCATGTCTCAATCTCAGCATTCGTTCGGCGCTTTCTAGTCGTTTCTGCATCCCTTCGAGTTCGGAGCGAAGGGTGCTGTTCTCCTCTTTAAGCGCCGGTAGAGAGGGCTCAGACTTAGATGGGATGAAACAAAACGAATCAGATGAGTCGTAATCTTGTGCTTCGTGTCACCTTCGCCTATAATATATGGAGGAAGATACTAGGTGGTACTTACCTTCTTCTGCTATCTCGTCAAACTCGCTCCGCAGGTCGATCACTGATTGCCTCAAGTTGGTCGACTTGGCAGCGTCGGGGCCATGTGCATCATCGAGTGTTGTCGAGGCAAGGCCTTCTGACGACTGCGCTTTCGTGCGACCACCAAGGAGTGTACGCCTAGTACGCCCGCTGCCCTCTGTATCAGTGTCGCTGCTGTAGCTGCCATTTCGCTTTGGGGAGCCCGCGAGGCCGAGAGAAGCGGTGGCAAACGCTAAAGGTTGAGCAACATGATCGAGCTGTTCCATGGCCTTCCAAAACGTGTTGAAGGCATCGCCAGCGTCTGTCGACTGCGCGAACACGGCGCTGAGTACCGGGCAGTTCAGAGATGGACGTACGTGGTACGGACCTGTTGTCCTAGAAGCATAAAGGACTCGTCAACTTGAGAGTCCGGAAGTCGTTCCTTCGGATGTGCCTGCGACGATGTGGGAGACCCATGCGCGGTGGGTGCAGAGGCTGGCGACGGGCGGGGTGGCGTTGGTTTTTGGGGAAGTGTTGGGTCTATACCCTCTTCTCTTAGAGCGGCGATCCTTCTTTGTAGCTCTTTCGCTGCCCTGGTGTGTTCATTGTTGAGCATCCTCAACGTTCTTCTCGTCTGCAAGTAGGTGTGAGCGCGGTGGGATACAAATGCAAGTGGCGAAGCATGCAGACATTTTCATCGTTGGACGCCTCTATACAGGATTGAAATGCATCCGCAGACTTTTGATGCTCGTCGGCAGCGGGAATGAGAAGTCCTTGAGCGATGTATTCGTCAGCATTGGTCGCATGCTGGTGTGCCTGCGCAGAAAGAGTTGGTTCATAAAGTCACACGGTTGGGTGATCATTAGACGGGCGTTACCGCATTCAAGGGGGGCGTAGGACTGGACATGGGCACGTTATGGTGTGGAGAGGATAGACGTGATTTGGAACAGATTTCGTGAAAATTGAGGGCAAAATTGATAGTAAGGCGCTGGCCACCAGCCTCGAGGACTCGGATCCATCATTTTAATAACGGCCTCAAAAGTGGCAGCCCACAACTCGGCACAGCGGCCCGCCGAAGCGTCTACTCGAAGCGTCCCCTTTCTGGCCATTCGACGCTCGGAGGCTGGCAGCACACTACGTCAGATTAGATATTGGGGCATAGTGCAATGCTGACCGTCAGCCAAAAACCAATATCAAATGTACATTTCTGTGCGATAGGTTTTACGACGCAGTACTCGATTCAACCCTTATGATCCGTCTGTCCCCAGTTCTCTATATCAGATCAACCCTCGCTAGCTCAAGAGCTGACCCTCGAGCCACAGAGGCGAGCCGGATTTCACCATCTCCGTAGCCCGAAATCACAGGCTGACAGGATTGGACAGGCGTCCCGAACAGCCGTTAAACCAACTAATGAAACAGCCGAGGAACCACAAGCTATTCAGGACGGGACCGTGCGTGCAAATCGACGTTGGAATTTTTCTTCTGAGTGACGCGCCCTTGCAGGTAGAGAAACCAGAGCTTCCTATGCCGGCTGTAAGTGGTTTTCCCTTCTGTCCTGAGAGTATTTCCACCTGAACAACCCGAAAAGGGCGTCTCAGAGTCCCAGGCCATAGCTCTTTCGGGCGAGGTTCCATCTACACCGCACCGGGCGCGCCGCGAAAGTGCTTCCCTTTTCGCCTCACAGAGCGTCGACGGTCCTTTCCGGTCGGCGCAACCGTCCGGGGATACCCCCACTCACGCCAGCGATGACCCATTCGAGGACGCGGACACGGAGAGGATCCGCGTCGGTTTCGTGCCCGTGCGCATACCACGCCTGACCGATCCAATTGCGCCTTGCATGGGCTTTGCAATGCAAGCCGAGGTCGTCAAAGGCACGAGCAAGTTCAGGGAGTTCCGAAAAGCGCAGAGAAAGGTTTTGCCCGAGAGAGAGAGCAGGATTGATGAACCCGAAGGAGGGCTATTCTTCGCATCTCGGATACGGGGCCGAAGTCCCCCGGTACGTAAAGCTTTCTTTTTTTTTTCTTCCTGTGGGTATCTGACAATACCGTATGTCATAGCCGTTGAGTGCTTCGAAGGAGAGGTGTCCTTTGGATGGTCCGCCACCACCGCAGCCTGTCTTTGACTACTTGAGGGTAGATATACCTAGCGTCAGTATATTAGTTCCCGGATCTGAGGGTAGTCTGTGGTCTTGAAAGGTTTTATTGTTGCTGTCATTGTCATTGAGCCTGAGTAAAAGTAAGAGTGACACCGTGTCACGACCTCCGAGTCTATCGGCATCTCCCGACTGATCCCAAGGTACGTTTCATCGTTTCATGCTGAGGCAGAGTCTCCGAGTCAGTTCACTATCATGCAGTCCTTTACTTGTATCAATACTACAGGTGCTACTCCCATCTCTAATGACCGTGACCGTCACGCTCCGGTTGTTGCTCTGTGATGGCGTTTATCAGCATGTATTTAAGTCTTTTCACTGAAAGACCTGCCTGGCGCAACTTGGATCGCATCGTCGATTCGCAACAACGAAACTGCCGCCTCAAATGCAGACTTGAGGCTGCGAACCTTGCTAACGGTCGGCTCTAGGACCCCGGCGGTGACATTATCCCGCACGTCGCCCTTCAGCAGGTCCAATCCATACCGTAGAAGGACCTTCTTAGGGTCTCCCGCGGGCGCATTCTGAGCCGCGTTGTGATATGAACGCAGCTTCGCGACGAGGTTGGTCGCATCCTTGGCCGCATTCACAGCGAGAGTCTTCGGGATGATTAGAAGCGCGCTGGCGAACTCCGCAATGGCCAATTGCTCGCGCGAGCCCTGTGAGTCAAGGAAAATGTGACATCATCATCTCGGATACGTCGACATGGGGGTTGACGGAAAGCACTTACCAAGGTCGTAGCGAAGTTCTCTAGATATATACTTAGTGCCGACTCCACCGCACCTCCACCAGGCACAATGCTCCCACTCTCCAATGTTCTCTTGATCACAGATAAAGCGTCATGCAACGCCCGCTCCATCTCATCAAGCATGTAGTCATTTGCCCCGCGTAGAATGACAGAAGCCGAATTGACCACCTTCGTGCCTTTAACGAGGATGAGTTCATCGTCCGAGATGCGCTCCTGCACAACCTCTTCTGCTATACCAAGATAGCTCGTCTCGAATGTTTCCTCTCCCTCGAGGTTCGCCAAACTTGAGACAAGCTGACCACCAGTGGCCTTCGCGATGCGGCGAAGGTCCTCCTTTCTGCATCGACGGACGGCCATGGCACCAGCCTCCACAAACTCCTTTAATGCAAGGTCATCGATTCCCTTGGTAGTAAGCACGACATTTGCACCGGCGCCCAGAATTTTTCGGATCCTCTCAAGCGTGATTTCTGACTCCCTGGCGAGGTGGTTAATACGATTCACTCAGGATTAAATTTTAGCTACCGCTTGCGAATCTCTTCTAGCTGTTCTGGATCATCGACCAAGATTTGTATACCTAACTGCATGCGCATTTTTCGGAGGTCGATGTCAAGACACGCAATCTTGGCGTTAGTTATCCGCGTCTTCATCGCTGAAGATATGTGAGACATCTAAGACATATATCGTAATAAAATAAACATACCTTGGCTAGCAACGGTACAGTTTAACGCATAGCCCTGAACAAAGAGAGATTCCCGGGTGCTCCGTCCGTGAGCCTTCAAGACATTCACGGCCTTAACAGGGTATTTTATTTCACCGCGACTATTGACGGTCTTGACAGCCAACATAGCATCCACCGCCATGGGGGCAAATAGGTCATCATCACTAATCCAAGGTTGAGTAACGGAGATGCAAAGCGATCTGCAAGATGGGGTACTCACGGCGCAATGACTTTACTCGCCATGCTCGTCTTTGCGGCATTTATCAGTGCATCCCGACCTAGATGTTCGACCTTCAGGCTCAACTGATCTTGCATGAACCTTACGGCCTCGCGACATGCCAGTCTGTATCCCGTGATGATGGTAGTGGGGTGAATTTTCGCTTTTACGAGCTCATTTGCACGGCGCAGCAACTCGGCGGCGATGATCACGACCGAAGTCGTGCCATCACCGACTTCTTTGTCTTGCTTTTGTGCAAGATCGACAAAGATACGGCCAGCAGGATGTTCTACAGAGAGGAGAGAAAGGATAGTGGCGCCGTCATTTGATATCGTGACTTCCTGCGCGCCCAACCACGTTCTAATTGGCGGAAATCCATGGAAAAAGTATGAAACGTACCCCAATATTATCGACCAACATTTTATCGAGGCCTAACGGACCAAGGGAGCTTTTTACGATATTAGCAATCGTCTGTGCCGCGACAACTGAAGGTTGCGCCTGAATTAGTGATCTTGTGAGGAAATCGCGACATAGAACGCACCATTCTGGTCACGGATGTCCTGCCCAGAAACCCTATCACCCCCCAGGAATGCACCTGCCCTTGGATCTCGTTGAAACATGTCGACTCGTGAAAGATGGTGTAAGAGCTCAGCCGCCTGAGGCAAGTGGCACGCGTGGATCACATGATCTAGAGTTACACGGGTTGATTTAGGCGCACGCACTGCAAACCTCGCGACTTTTGACCACGCCCGAATTTCTTCTGCGGTCGTCAGCGCCCTCCTCATCCACCTCTGCATCCCGTGACGACATACAGTGCTTCGTTTTTGTCTCCAGCTCAAGCCTGAACGCGTATTGCACACCGCCTTGGACGCATGCAGTCGCATCAATCCGAATCTCCTCCAACCTACTTGCCCTACCTTTTCAGGCGCTTCAGCTCTCTCATTTGGGCATGCCTCGATGCCGATCTCTGCAAGTCCGCCGTCTTTTATGCGGAGCGCTATTTCGCTTTGGATCACGGAAATCACGACGCGCGACACCTGTACGCGAATGTAATGTTGCGCGCCAACCAGCCCCATTCCGCGCTGCATCTCGTGAATCTTCCCCAAGATCAGCGATGTAATGGGTGCTTGGAAATCAAGGCCAAGTGCTGTTCCACGCTAGGCAGGCACAGACAGGCGCGGGAGGCGGTGGAGGATATTTTGAAGAACGCTGCTGCTGAGGTCCCTTCGCGTGCGTCCTTTCTTCTCTATATGTAAGAGCCGTGCCTGACCTCCTCTCACCTGCTCCCTCCCACAGTGTCACAAGAACAGCGAGCGGCGCGGACCTTTCCCGAGGAAGCAGTGCTGCACTGCCGGTCTGGGCTTACCGCGCTGAGGGGCAACCTACCCGACCAAGCTCGTGGCAGCCTTCTTCGAGCGTTGTCCCTCAACCCCATGATCTGGGAGGCTTTCGAGGGCTTATGTACTCTAGGTAAATGCGCACGTCGGGTCTTGCACCGGCTTTTGTGAACGTCTGGCTTGCTTCACAGGATCCGTACCAGAGATCGAGGAATTGTTTCCTTCACGCCCTCCGCCAATTAAACGGACTTCTCCAGATGAGCAGCTGACAACAAAGACAGCACAGCCTCCACGCCCGACAGCTACCGGAGCAGGCCTCTTCACTCCTGACACTGGCAACTCTGGAAACTTGTTCCGAAGGCCGGAACCGGTTAATCCCCCGCCTGTTCGCATGGGACGACTAGGTCCTCGAGATTCCATGTGGGCCAGAGCATAATTTCGCCGTTCTCTAAATACTGATATCGCCTCATATAGGTTAACTGATGACACGGTCTCACATTTGCCCGAAATTTCCTTCCTCCAAGCTCATCAGCGCGCTAAAGGTGCTGTCATGCTCGCCTCTCGCGCACTCTCTTCTGCGGATGAGGGTGGGCCTGCTCTCAAAAAGCTACGCTGTACAACCCGTGGGGTGGAGAAGGCATCGAAATCGGTGGCCGCGGCAGACGACGTACGCTCAAAAAAGGCACGCGCACGCCCGGCCTTGACTCTTGTTAACCTCTTCTCATCTGCGGGCCGCCGTCCTCAGCCCACGGCGGCGTCCTCCAGGCATGTGCCGGCAGCCGGCAGTCGGTCCGATCGAGACGGGAATGCGCCAGGCGGGGGCACACGGCGGAGTGCGCGATTGATGAGCACCGGGACTAAACCTCCAATACCGAGCAAGGTCTGTGGTCTCATTGGTGACGACCGGGCAGAGACTTGGTTGCTTATACGCGCGTTCATGTTTCAGCCTCCACCGGTCCGAGACCGACGTCGACCCCGCACGCGTACCCGGTCGCAGTCAACGGACTCTGAAGATGAGCCCTTTCCCAGCGGGGACGCGGCGCATTCGCAATCGCCCCAGTCGATAGCACAATCTCCTCGATCCGAAACGTCACCAGCGCCGAGCAACTGGACGGCATCACAATAGCAAGCAGCCCAGGAAGCGTACGAAGTCGAACTCGCAGACCAATACATTTACGACCTCATGCGATTGTTTGCGAGTGCCACGAGGGCATTGGCAATGTACAATACGGCACTTTGTATGGAAGAGTTGGACAAGCTACCGCATGTTCATCAAAGATCCCCGTATGTGATGGCTATGGTCGGGAAGGCGCACTACGAGCGGACCGATTACACATCTGTACGTACTCGTATATTTGGTGCCCCAGCTGCGAACAACCCTGAGTCACGTGGTTACACAGGCGGAACGCGCCTTTCAGGCAGTGAGGGCACTGGATCCATACCGGCTGTGGGATATGGAGGTGTACTCGACCTTGTTATGGCATTTACAACGGACAGTGCAATTGTCGTTCCTAGCTCAGGAGCTGCTTTCGATCGACCCACGTTCCTCGCAGGCGTGGATAGCGATAGGGAACACGTTCTCGATGCAGAAGGAGCGTTCCCAAGCGTTAACGTGCTTTCGGCGTGCCCAGCAACTGGACCCTACCTGCGCGTACGCGTTCACGCTTGCGGGGCACGAGTTCATTGACGAAGACCTCGACAAGGCCATCCTATCGTTTCAGATGGCGCTTCGCGCGGACGCGCGGCATTATAACGCTTGGTATGTGCAACCGGATTACCTTTGGTGGCCAGTTTTCAGGCCATGTGGCTCCCTCAGGGTAATCCACGCTTATCTTGCGCATGTGTTCCTATACAGGTATGGCCTAGGGACCTGTTATCTACGAAAAAGCAAAATCCGTATGGCGGAGTATCACTATCGGAAAGCTGCGGAGATTCACCCCAATAATGCGGTGCTATTGGGCTGCGTAGGCATGGTGTGTATAAAAGGCTGAGCGCGGGCTCGACTATATTCGTGTGGCGCTGACCGGACATGCTCGCTAGGCTGTAGAGAGGCGCGGGGATCGAGAAGAAGCCCTTGCGCTGTTCAATGAGGCAGTAAAATTGTCTCCAGATAACGCACTGGTGCGTTATCGGCGAGCAAAAATGCTTATCTCTATGAAGCGATATAAGGTGCGTGTGGTGCTGCCCGAGGCACAATGATCTCAGAGCGTGTGCACTAACTTTTTTTTGTCTCTTCCCGCTGATTGATAGGCGGCCGTAAGAGATCTAGAATTCCTGCGTGACTCATCTCCAGAAGAGTCGAACATTATCTTCCAACTCGCTCGAGCTTACCGGTTGATCGGAGATGAAGTCAAGTCTGCCCAGATGCTGGCTGTGGCGAGGGACGTGTCTCCAAAGAGTGCCAAAAAGATTCAAAAGCTAATGGAGACGGTCAAGGACGAGGAAGTGGGGGACGAGGAGATGGACCAGGGTTGAGTGCTGGGCACAATGGGACGGTCGTGCGAAATCGCTCGAGTGTATTGGTTTCTTACGATGGACATTGTGTGCAAACAATGGTGTATCAAACACGTCAGTTTGATTCATGCTGCTCGCCTCGAAGCACAACGCCCACATCAATATGACGATGCTGAAACAACAAACAGGGGCGGATGACGAACGAATGAGCATTTTCGGACATTCGGAATGGCCGAAGCCGATCCCTGGCCGACGGAGGATGAAACTAGGACCGGGAGTTTGGACCGGAGACGTGACATGCAACGAGTCACTCGGCCGGGCAATATAAGGGGCGCATGACTCCCGATCCACTTTTACTTAACTCCCCCCCAAGTCGCCCCACTCGTCCTCGACCCCCATGCACCACTGAGCCGTCCTCCTTTTTCGTTCGCCACCACTTCCCCTTCACTTGAATACCGTCCCCTGTCCTCCCCCACTATCATAGACAGCGACGGCGGTTCCAAACCACCACCAGCATGGTTGACAAGCACGCACGAAAATCAAAGCACGGCACCATCCTTTTCGAACCCTTCATCGTATACCGCATACACCCATAAAAAAAGCACGGCTACCCCATCATCTTCATCCTTAGTTTGTGCGTGTCTGGTCCTCTTCTTTCTTGCCAGTGCGCCCTGCCCCTTTTCTAACCGAACTTTTGCGCTCAGCTGCACAACCAAATCACCCTGTGACCCCCTTATTGCCTCTTTCAATGTCGTCAGAGAACCACAGCTTGTCTCAAGTCACCCGGTCCAAGCTTAGCCTGGTCATTGGTGGAGTCGCCAAGGACAGTTCTAGCTTGCACCGCTGGGTGCTCCTCAAAAACTCGATTACTCGTTCGCAACCTCACAGCACCGTTCCCTGTAGCACCAACAATACTTCTGCGTTAGTTCCCACCTTCCCCTCTGATGCAGGCGACGAGGATGAGGAAGTGTGTTTCGACATGGAACACGACTCTTTCATCTATCCCGATGCCCACAAGCTCCTTGATACTTCTTGCAGCGCGAACCATGACAGCTCCGAGAAACAATGGTTTGAATCACTCATGGAGTCACTCGAACACGAGGGCTCCGATGACCCGCATGAGCCTCTTCTCCATGTCGGCGACGACGACGATGAGGATGACTTGCCTCCCCTCACACCTTCAGCCTCTCCAGTTTCTTCCACCGATGATCTCAGCCACCCCGTGTATAATAATACTCCTATTGCTATGCCATACCCTGTT
>Ga0137397_10001873_pt1 | contig 14681 bp, 24 predicted proteins | sample czorhiz116metaG_FD_106658 | JGI IMG/M metagenome (GOLD analysis project Ga0137397, IMG submission 106658) | Vadose zone soil microbial communities from Angelo Coast Range Reserve, California, USA - czorhiz1.16 metaG | ecosystem: Environmental > Terrestrial > Soil > Vadose zone | place: USA... | reverse complement strand
CAAAGCTCAAATCTCATAGTATGTATCAGAATATAATTATGCACTCATTTATTGTTCACTGGATGGACTAATGCTGGAGTGGTACCGCCTAATTCTTACCCTATGGTGTGTGAGTAATGTCAGCGGAATTTTGGGACGTCTGCGGGTAATTTACGTACCTTGACGAGTGAATATGCACTATAGGCGATTCCACAGACGCCAAGCGCAAATCCGGACTTGTAAAGACCTGGCACCCCGTTAAGCATGTTTCTGTTACTGCATAAGAAACCCTATAAATACCGAGATAGAGGCGTGAGCGGGGAGGGCGGTAGTAGATGGGCTTGTGGGAGTGCTGTAATGAAGAGACCCGGTGAATATAAGCACGGGAAGAACCCAACGAATCACACAAACCTGATACTCCCTCTGCCTTTGAGGAACCAGGTTTTTTTCTGCAGAATCAATAAGCTCCAGACTAGGCCCGTAGTCAAAAGCGAGGACGAACTGTGAACGAGCGCGTCAAGCATTGTTTATGATTTGGCGGTTGTCTGCGGTGTAGAAAGTGGGACTTGAGAGGGCCGAGGGATGTCGGAGGTGCTGGCAACTCCCGACGTTGACTTCGGAATAATTCCGGCCCTTGACGCGACGTTGGCTTTGGCATGTCCACCGAGCGCGTCCGCGTCAAGGCATGCACGTTTCTCTTCTCCACACCGCGTCTCTCTCATGGTTCTTTTCTTTTAGGGCCTTTCTATCTACAGACCCATCATATATGGAAACACCGCCGTCGTTCTGACCCCAGAAGAACGTGAGGTCCATCCCTCGCATGAGCACACCCATCGTTGGACGGTCGCCGTGCGTAGCGCTGCATCCGCAGAGGACTCGGACATCGTCGGAGGAGCCGACGACCTCGGTTACTTTATTCGCCGTGTGACGTTCAAGCTTCACGAAACGTACCCTAACCCTTCACGGAGTGAGTGGTACCATTTGTTCCCTTTCCCTCGCTACGACTAGCTTCACGGCCAATGTCGCGCAGACATAGATAAGCCTCCATTTGAAGTTACGGAAACGGGGTGCGCGCAGTCATCTTCTTTTCCTTTCGTCTTCTAGACTGCTAACCATGGTCTATCGGATAGATGGGGCGAGTTTGAGATTCAAATAAGGATCACCTTCGTAGCGGAAGCCGCGGAAAAGCCCATAATGCTATACCACCACCTCAAATTACATCCCTGGACCGCATCTGGCGTGGACATGGAGGTGCCCCCGCCCGCCGAAGTTGCCGCCCAGCTTGGACCCGTACACTCTTGGCAATACGATGAGATAGTCTTCACCGATCCCTTCCAGCAATTTCTCAACATACTCACTGCACATCCGCCCACGCCCCTCCGGAAAGCTCGTCGCCGACCGATCCCATTCCATACCGCAAACCCGGGATCCCTCGAGGCAAGCAAGGGAGGTGTGCCTGAATTCACGGCAGTGATGGAGAAGGACGAGATCCAACGCTTAGAGGACGCAAAGAAAACACTTCTCGCGGAGCAGGAAAAGCTCCGCGTCAGTCTCCTTGAAAAAGAGAAGGAGCTAGAGGAGCTCAAGAGGGAGTTGGGCGACGCATGAGATCTGGGCGCTAAAAACCCTGTATAATGTGTATACTACAGATCATTTGTATCGCTCCCACTTTTGCTGCCTACTGGTACAGTATGATGTCGGCCAACCCATTAGAGCCGCTTCACTGCCAAGGTGCCCAACCGGGATACATTTTCCCCTGCAAATGTCAGAAAGTCAGAAACAACATGGATCAGCTTGAACAGGTCACGACTTGCAAGATTTGCATTGTCCGTCGCCTCTTGGATGAGCATCTGCACAAGATTGCTTGTCGATACTTCTTTTTCGACCCGATCTTTGCTTGTTCTATGGATTCCCCTCAGCTTCTTTTCAATAGAACTCAGAGCGGTCTTCGCGAGCATGCGCAAGTCGATTTGAGATCTATTGTGAGCATGGCGCCGATTCACTTGTCGCTCCTGTATAATGCATGAATGTGACCCCTTTGAAACCAAATTTCTTCTGAGCTTACAATTTTGCGCTTTTCGTCCTCCCATTCGACTAGCGGATCATGAATGAACGCGTCCAGCACCGTCATCAACGTATCTTTGTTCTCCCGCAATAAGCTCATAGTGATCTCGCACGCAATGCGGAAGACCCCTGAGGTCAGTCGTAAGGAGTAGCGACGCGTATGCTCAAAGCAATCGGACTAACCTTCTGCGCCAGTTATGCCAAAACCATCTAGTATATTCTGCGTGAGTCTGAATGGCACCCTCTCCGGAACTTCCAGTGTTCTTCCCTGCCTCTGCTGAGCACCAGAGCCAAGCGCTTTACGAAGGAGATTACCTTGTCAAACAAGCAGTTGAAGTCAACATGAACAACGCTTCCGGTATTGGAGTCGAGCAAGATGTTCTCGCCATGCCTATCCCCGAGTCTACAATGTACAATTTAGAACATATGTCCGAGTGGTAGTGAGTAAACCTCGTACCCCAAGATGAAGCCGACCATGGACATAACAGCCGCACTCCTGGTATACACGAGACGACTGGCAAGCCATGTCGATGGCTCTGGAAAGGTTTCCAGAAACCATTCGTGGAATACTGGAGAAAACCTGCAAGTCTTGAGATCAATAACATCCAGCATGGGGGGTTATCTAGCTTACATCGGTAGGACTTCATTCGCAAATATCTTGCCACCGTCGTTGTCATTTACCCTCCTAATCCTTTCAAATACGGCCTGTAACTCCGCATTCTATTTCTGCGGCGTGAGATTGGCGTTCTCTTAATTAGAAACCGACTTACCCAGCCCTTTTGGCCTCTTGCCTCACACAAGGGGAGGAGGATATAGCGCATGGCTATCGTGTCCGGGACCCACTGAATAAAACCACACTCTTCATTGAGGGTGACTATGCCATAAGTGCGGATATCTGTGCGGTGCGAAGCTATGAGTCGTGTCGATAGCGTACAATGCAAGACATACGGAGTTGGCGTCGGCGAGAGTCGGAATTCATGTTGAGGATTTTGTTGATGATGGAGTTGAAATCCATAAGCCTGGCGTCTTTTCTCAAGTCGTCCTTTGGCTTTCCCAAGAACGCGTATCGTTGGCCATCGCTGCCATGAATTGTGACTTTTCGGGGTTTTGCAAGAGACTTCATGACGTCAATCTCATCTGAGAAATCTGAGATTTTTGGTTGTTAACGAAACCTGAAATGACAAAATAGAGGAAGAATGGATTACGATCGAAAGTTGGAAGATTCAAGGAGAACGGTTGATGATGTGAGTTTATAGTCGAAGATGTCGGGGGAAGGGTAGCTGTCAACGACTCTTGGAGGGGCACAATCAACGGGGACGGCATAAGCTTCGCCAGCTGTGGAATGTCCCTCTTCATCGAAAGTGTAGCTCGCGCATCAGGGCCGGCATTCCTCGGGGGTTCTGGGGCTGGAAAATCGCAAAGGGCGAGAAGTCCATTTACCATGGCAAGAGATGCATTGATGAGGCTTGAAACATGTGCGAGGCAAAAGCCCTTCTCGAATGAGCACACATGGGACTCAAATATGATGTGAACGGAAGCCCAACCTTGACTTTCTCGAGAATGGCCTTTCCTCGCGATGCCCTAGTTTCATTGCGCGATTTCACGACAGATGCGAACAGCCAGAGGGTTTGCTGAGGGAATTCTTTGATCACAGTTGATATGAGATGTGCCAAGACTTCGGCGACTGGCGGGTACTCATGGCCAACACGAGAAGCAATTTGAGGGAACGCGGTGTACCACTGGAAGAAAGTTTAGGTGAAGATGACGGACGCTGTTTCAGCTGCTGACCTTGAAAGCTGGCACACCACTAATGGCACGAGAAATTTCGGCGGTGATCTTTGTGTAGCATTCATCCGAGCGGACATTGGGGTCCTCTCCCATGTCCAACCAGATTGTTAAAAGACGCGGAACTGTTTGATATATGAACTTGTTCCCGTACTTCATCGCCTTCGTGAAGCAACGTACGGTCGCCAGCCGCATTCGCAATCCGCTATCTATCATGAAAACAAAGTAAACAGGAAATCACGACGTACATACCGGATTTTGGGGTCGGTCGGAGGTATGCTGTCGAAACACCGGTCTTGGTACTTCCCATAGTAAAACATTCCACTTTCCCATCTGTTGTGACGTTAGAGCTAGTGGAAGTCTCAAATAACCGGACCAACTTTTGCCATAGTTCCGTGGCTTGTTGGAAGACCTTGTGCACTTCTGACATTTCGTAGCGATCCGATTCCTCCATCCAGCGCGCCCTAAGGAGTTGGGCCTATTTCCAAGACGTAAGTCAGGGATATAGCATCGAAAACATCTGGCACACTTTAGCTTTCAGTGGTTTCAGCTCACTTCCATCTTCGGTAAGATCGATCACCTCGGCATCTGCGGAGTGACCGTGCCTACGGGTGGACTGCAGATAGTTCTCTAATTCTTGCAAGGCACGCAGCGGCTCGCCAGTTGCTCGAATCAACCTCACTTTCTGCATCAATGAGAATGCCGTGCGTGACTCCTGAGCTTGTAATATAGCGCTGTATGCTGTTTGCCAATGCCCGGCTTTTCGTGCTATTTTTGCGGTGATCAGCCAAGAGCGGCCGAGTTCTCCAGAAAGGACATCAAAACGCTGTCGACTAACGAGTTCGTCAGGTATATCCTAGAATAGCTTCGACCGAACTGCAAGCACAAACCTAATGCCATACGCCGTTCTGCGCAGACTTAAGATCGGCTCCCTCGTCCTGAATGAAGGTAAGGTCGAGTTCAAACGGATGTTCAAGATTTTGGTCAGTTCATCTTCAGCTTCGCTACGGCGAGGCCTATCCGTTTGCATTTGTTCAGAGGATAATCGATGGACCAATTCAACTTCGTGAACCAGGTGAAGATTCAGGACCGCTTCATATGTATGTCTGTATTCTCTACCGCCAGATGCCACAATAGGATTACCCAAGGCCATACGCGCCCGAGAAAGCGCACGGGCGATATTGTTCGAGTCCCCTTCGCGAATAGCGAGAAGAAGACGGGCCATGACAGCAGGTGGCGTTGATACGTCGAATCCATCCACTAAGCCATGAACGTCGTCCCAGTCACCAATTATCCAGGCGCTCTCAACTTCGAAACCGAGGAGTGACGGCTTCCAGTCGGGGTTGCGAGTAAGCACGCCTTTGACATGTGTTCGTAACGTATCTGCTCACATGTCAGCTGAAAGCTGTCGCAAAGATACGAAACCAAGACACTCGCCGTAGTGGCCTAAATTGCGTAAGCAACGCAACAGACCAATATGATAATCCAAGTTGTCCGGGGATTGCTGCAACCGGAGCTCCCAACAACTCTGGGCTGAGGTCCATCTTCCTGTGCTTTCGTGCTGACGTATTTGATGCTCCAGAGTAGGGGAGAGAATGAGAGTCGAGATGCCCTCCATGCCGTCCGGTTCGTCCAGATTACAATAAATCTCGTGGAGTCGCTCGTAGCAAGACTGGATCTCCACGCTATTTGCGTTCCGTTCTTGGAGAGAAGCGAGATGGCGCTCAAAGCTCATCAGCGACCTAGCATATGCTTTACATTGAAAGGCCGCTTTCGCCATGAGGTCTTGATCGATGCTTGACAACACTGAGTCAATTCTTGCGAGTTGCTCGCCGGCACCAGGACGGCTCCCTCGAGCACGCTTTGCATCGTTCTTCTTGTCGCCTGGACCCTTTCGTGTAAGGCGCGCCCATTTGCTAAGATGGTCTAGTAACATAAAGATGACCTGAAACGCGATTCATTAGCGAAGGAGTTACAAGACACAAAGACATACTCGGGCACTTAGCAACTTCTTGTCTTCTGAAGACGGGGACTTCTCATTCACCTGATCCTGAAGGACGGCGAGTATCTCGGACCGAATGCTCCAGATTTTTTCTTCCTCGCTGAAGACAAGGGTGTGTAGAACCAGATGCGGCAGTAAATGGTGTGCCACGCCGACATCCTTATTCCGAACAACAGACCGAAACGGCTGGAAAATCTTTTGAGCTTCTCCCTTAGCCTCAGATATTAGCCAGGTAGTCCATTGTTGAAGCCATTCACGGTAGGTCCCGTATTGAGGATATATGGGAAGTTCGAATGTGGGCAGAGGTTTCTCTTTCATCGTGTAGCGGCTCTCAAGCAGGGGAGTAATTATCTCCAGTACATGTTTCGGTAGGCTGTCCCACCGTGTTCGGGCCTTGAGCGAAGCTGACGTGGTGAACCTACCAGAGGACATAAGGGATACGTTGAACTGACAAAACTTGAGCAATTCTTGAATAGCGTATGCCAAGTTGGTTTGGTATCCCATGTCGCTGGTGGATCGGAATGCGCTTACAAGAACATCCTTGATGAGGTGCATGGCAAAGAGAATTGACTCGTCCTCATCAGCGAAGTCTTTAAGAACAATGGGACTTGAGTCGCCCATGCCAAAATCAAGTCTATCTGGATCAAGGGCACCAATCGCGCCGATGCATTCGAAAGCCACCAAGCGGACGTCCTCGATCCCATCGACGTCTCGGGCCGCAACTGAAGACAAGATCCGGAGAGTGCGGCCGATAAGAGCGTCAAAGAAATCCCCGGAAGCGAGACATTGGAAGAAATTGCGCTGTTCATCGAGAAGCGACCTGACCTCTTTCAAAGCCTGGAGTGTCACCGTAAAGCTATCGCTGGAGATGCGCTCCAGTAATCTGTAAAGCCTGACCTCGACGGACCAGCCTCGACGTATGGCGTGTAGCCTAGCTTGTACGTCTGAGAGCCCTCCTATGGTAGACACATCGACAATGTCATCAAGACCTTCAGCGTCAGCACCGTTTCCGATGTCCAAGACCAGATAGCGCATTATTTTGCCAGCGACTTCTCGTCCGTAGGGGGATAGCGATTGCCAATATGAGACCAATGATGCGCTGGTTGGTCCTGCGTGTGACAAAGCGTCTCTATGGTCGAGAGTCTTGAGGAAGGTGAACCAGCTGTCCAGCGTCACATCTGACAACTCGGGGATGCCAAGTGTCACTTGGAGGGTGGCCATTATCTACGATTATTGAGAACGAGGAACCTTGTCAATAGGAACCTCAACGTCTACTCACCTGAGGTGCAACGATACTTATTTCCGCCCTGACATGGCTTATTAAGGCACCTAAGCCACGTAAAGTCTGCTGTTTAGATGCCGTTGTTTCTCTTCCCTGGACCCCTTGTAGTTTGTCCACCAGGTATGAGATGAGACCTAGGATATGCAATTTCAAAAAATTTCCAACGCCCTCTGAGGCGGGCATTTTTTTCCGACCCTTGGAAGAGGGAAGGATGCTCTCAAGCCTGCTTAAAGCCCGCTTTGCCTGGTCCTGTGTCACCGACCAGCTAATGCAGAGGAATCACGAGAAACTTACCTCTTGCACTTTCTTGGAATCCCCAGACCCAAGCATGAAGACGAATGTGCCTAACAATTCAATGATACAACTTCGGGCCAAGGTCTGGGCATTTATACTACCCCAGCTAGGCGTCGGCATGAGTTGCAGGATAAAGTCAAGCGCTCTGTCCGTTTGCACTTGGTCAGGAAGGAGAAAGACTTGGGTAAGGATATCCTTCGAGAAATTCAGAAAGAGAGTTGATGGTGTGAGGCCCAGATTCTGGGAAATCTTCTCTAATACGACCTTGTTACGGTTGGCAAAAAGCAAAGGGAGTGTGTGAGACAGAGTTCCCGATATGAACTCAGACGGTTCTTGGGAAATAAAGCGACAGGTTTCCAGAAGCAACGCTGGCTGGTGAGGCCAGTGAGCAATAAGATAACGAGCAATGTCCCCGATGTAAGGGTCGAGTAGCTTGTAAGGTGTCTTTCCGTGGAATGATGCCATTGACAATAACTATAGAAGCTCTAGTGATCAGCAAACAGCGCTGTAATGAGGATCCCTGGTTGGCACATACTTGCATGTATGCGATGCCCTTCAGCGCTGGATTAGGGTCGGCGAGTTGAGATATCAGGCAACTAATCGCGACGCCAAGGAAGTTGGTTGTTGTAACCCTGAAAAACGATGAGCGCAATCAAAATCGTCAGGACAAACTCCCAACCTTCCAACCCGGCCAATAGTGATGAGGACAGTTTCTTTTACTGGATCCCGCGCATCCCTCAATAATTCATAGAACTTGTCAAAGATCCCCTCCGCACGAACCCACGAAACTTGTCCCACGCGATTATAAAATGATATGATCTCCACAAGGACTTGGCTGGGAATGACCAAAGACATGATAAGTGGAAGGTAAACGCAATCGAATGTGAACACTGACCCGGCGCTGAGTCTGACCGCTCTGTTCTTGTGAACCAGAGACTGATACAGCTCGATGGCGAGGTCGTCTACTTCTTTCAGTCCAAGCTCGATTGAGTGGTGTCGCACGGCAAGACACAGGACCTGGTTCCCCGATTTGCGAACGGCAGGTGTGACCTCGTCTGCTCTGCCCTGTAGGACCAGCCGTATTGCCATACTGTACGTTGAAAGAAGCAATAGATCTTTCCCCATAGGCCTGGAGCATTCCGGGCTTTCCCCATGCGCAAGTGGACAGGCTAACTCTGAAAGGGCTTTAGCAACCGAAACCCTCCGTTGAGCATCATAACCGTTGAAAGACTTCCTAAATTGGGATGACGATGACGGACCCAAATAAAGGTGCAGGTCACTCACCGCGAACATGCTTCTCGAATATAATGACAGACGGTCTCTCCAGAAAAGCCAGAGTCATGAGCAAAAAGTGACTCAATTCGCCTCGATTCCTCTGGCTCCGGGAAAATAGATAACAAAAGGGCCTGCAATCGGTCTACCTTCCGTGGTGAGGGGATGCCTACGTTGGGTGCTGTAGCAGCCCCAGAAGCCAGTTCAGCTAGTCGACGGTCTATCATGCCCAGCTCGTTGCGTGCACTATCGCTAAAAGAGCTGGAAGACAGGACCGACTTTATAACGTTTAATGTACCCGCATTGAAGTAGGGAATTCTCCGAGAGAGATATGTCATTGCCAAGCTCTTTGGTGCAGGAATGAGTACCCTGGGTGTATTTTGAAAGCACGATACTCGTACTCACGAAACCGCTCTCATCTTCGCCTTCCAGTTGACCCATTGAAGACAGGATCGCGAGGCTGCTCCCGCTTTCACAATGTTCCGGGATGTCTGGACATTCGTTCAGCAGGTCGCGTATCATAGTATCCTCAGCAAGAGTACAACGATTGCTTAAACGATGAAGCATCAAGCGAGATACCATGTCTGCGAAAATGATCCTCTGCATATAGGCATTCTTCGACTCCAGGAGTCGTTTCTCTGCAGAACAGACTTGAATAAGATAAGCCGCCAGCGCCTCTGAAGGGATGGGCCAAGTCCCGGAGAGGCATGAGTCGAACACAGACTGCATCAGCTTCGTCAAACGAAGTATGAGGTCTGTATGAAGTGACTGTGAGGAGACTGGGGGCGACGTTGACTGGGTCAATATGTCGAAAAAGATGCAAAGCAGATTGACAGCTTCGACTGGGCTCCGGACGAAGAAGGAGGGTGGGTCTTTTATGTTCGGCTGCGCTCGCATTAAGCCATCGCGGCAGGTAGCTAAATCACTACGAACTCAACATACCTTGTCAGGTATGGAAGTTACCTCCTTCACACGTGGTTGTCGAAGGGGTGATAGTTCCAGTGGGAATTCCAATGCGGCATCCCCCAGCAGCACGGCTGACATGATGAATAAGAGCAGGGATGAAATGTGGTAACGCTCACCCTCCCCGACGTCCGAGCAACCAGCGTACACATTTCGAAAGGCTTCCCATGTAGGGTTTTCTACGCTACCCGAGCTCAGGCTATCGCTCAAGTATCGCATGACCTCCTTCGCGACAGTCAGGCACTTCTCTCGCAATTGCTTAGGTGAAGGAATGCCATCTTTGACGGATACGTCGCCATCATTGCGGCAGTCGAGCACATGACAAAGGATCATCAACCGTACTGGCACATTACGCGCGAGATCAGAGGAAGTATCGAACAGATTGGAGAACTTTTGAATGAAGAGGTGGAAGACATCGACAGTCGCGTATACTAGGACAGCCTTTTCGTGGAGAATGTCCCACGTTCCCGTGCTAACAGAAGGGAAGGAAGACAGAACATAGTCAGAGAGTCCAGACAAGATCGGGATCCAAGTTTCGAGGTTGGGGTTCTTGATCCTGTAAGGAAGACTAGGCTTGTTGTCCGCTATGGTCTGCAGGAGGAAATCTCGTAATGCAGCGGGTGAATCAGTGGATGCGGAACTTTGAAATGTTGACAATGGAAATGGCGTAGACGACGGTGTGTCCATAGCATTGCCAGCACGTGTCTCGCCGTGTCTCGAACGCGTTTCGCGAGTGTTTCGCAGTAGTGTGACGTAACGCGTCGCGTGACAGATTGGCAGCGGTAACATCTTGAATGTAAAATGATAAATTAGTGTAGAGTAAGTACATCACTAGTACATCACTTGCGGCCTGTTCTCCGCTTGTCTCTAGCTTTCTCTCGCTCTAATGCCTTCTCTTCCGCCCTTTCCATCTCCATACTCCCAAAGACCTTCTTGATGCGTTCGTGATAAGCCTTGTCCTTCTCACGCCGCTTTTCTTGCTCTACTCCGGCCAAGAACCGGGTGTCTTTCCGTAACTCCCGGATGGCACCCTTCCTCTCTTCTTTATACTGTCTGCGAAGTTTGGAAGCCTCTTGACGTTCGTGATCAGGATCACGCGTGCGAAGATAAGATGAGGAGGTGCTCTCAAACTTCGGTGTGTATGATGGAATTGGTATAGGTTTGTGTGCTTGGAGGCACAGAGGCCGGCGGGCCTGTCTTGAGAACTTTATGAGCCTCTGAGTGGAGTCTAGGGTCCGAGTTATTTGGTCCTTGAATGGAGTTAGCGTCAGGAATGCCCTGTAAATCAATCGATGCCTCACCCGGAGCGCGGGACTGAGGACATCGGAATCGACATCGCGAAGCACTTGTAATACCGGCTGGTACAATTCAATAAATCCTTCAAGGGCCTTGTATGATTGAGAAAATCGGGCCAGGAGATCAACGGCGAGTCCTAGAAGATCTACATTTGTTTGAGCACTGATCTGTTTGTCGCCAATGACGGCAACGAGATTAGGTCGGCTCGCTGTTAGTGTCCCCCCATTGCCCATATCAAGAACGCATAACCGTCCCGAGTTATGTCTCTGAGGAACAGGAGGGTTTCCCGCCGACCCATGGGAAACATCTCTCAGCGGGGATAGAGAACGCATGACGTTGATCAAAAAATTGATGGCTTCAGGCACGAACCTTCCAGAGCGGTTCTCGAACTGGAGAAAGAGCGTGCAGAGAAACAAGCCACTTGCGACATCGACCAACGACCTTATCTTGCATAAATCGAGATAGGATCCCATCAAAAGGCGCGCCGGAGACACCACTACGTGCCGCATGTCGCTGGTTGGCCATAGAACTCCCAAGACCCGTAAAAAGACCAATTCAGGGAGACCGGGCCACGTTTTTGCGTCGTCCCCTGCAGCACCGCGGTTCAAACCTCGCTTAAGGTTTTTGTGCATCAGCACCAATTTTTCAATAAAGTGTCCCGCAGTTTGTCTAGGGTATGCTTTGGTAAGGGCGCGAATGTGCGGAAGCAAACCGGAGACAACAGATATTCCCAGGTTTGTGAGCGATGCCACATGGAGAATATGGTCAATGAGAACACCTGAAAACACCTGTGGATCGTATTAAAGACATGCATTCAGACGAACACAACGCCGTCATTGGTACTCACCTGCAGCTTCGATGCATTTTCTGCGCCCAGGCTGGGGTGATGTAAGGCACGGATGCGTTCGACTACAGTTGGGACGTCCTGATCCGCAATTCCCTCGACAATATCGAGAAATTCTTCGTGAGATGACGGACAAGAGAATGTGTAGGGAAGTTCATTGAAACTTGTGGAACGCCGGGGTCCCTTTCTCTCCGCACTCAATGGTTTTGAGTCACCCGAATCGGCAAGGCCGTACCAAGGAGGTTCGGAATGGTGATCCGCGCCCGTTTCATCGTCTGATGCACTGCTGTCCTCCTTGTTACCATCATCCACGGAGCTGCCTTCTTCGCTGGCATTGTCCAGGCTCGATATCAAGCCTTTGCCCAGCCCGTCCCAGTCATCGGCATCATCATCAAAGTCGTCTTCAAGGTCGTCACCACCCATCAAACGCCTTCGCTTTCCAGGTCTGCCGTCTTCTTCACTACTTTCGGCATCCTCTCCGTTCATCCGTTTGATTCGTTGACGCTCTGCCTTTTCCAGAGCAATCTTAGTTTCCAAGGCTAGTTCCTCTTCGGTTTTCGTTCGGTCTTTTGGTTTGGACCGTTGGTCAAAGACCAGCTCGCGCACAAATTGGTCATACTGCTGGTCACGATCCTCTCCGGCCGCGTCAAAAGGTTGCAGGGCAAGCTTCTTTTCAAGCGATTCAGACAAAGGATCTCGGCCCGAAAGCAGGCCACGGATGGTGTCAAGCTCCTGGTCCAACTGATGACGGACATCGTCAGCGTCTTCCCGTTGCTTCTGTCTGAACGCCTGGAAAAAAGTAAACACTGAGTTTGAATGGTATACAAATAAAGAGTTGCACCCGTACTTTGTACTCCTTGCTCTTCGCTATAACCTCGGCCATTGCTTCTGCCTTAGTTTTTTTGCGTGCAGGCTGGTAGATAATCGATTAACTGGAGAGAAAGTCGAAAGCGTGCACCGATTTACCTCATCCTCATCCGCACTTTCACTTTCGAACCCTCCAAAGTGTGATTTCTTGACGGTCTTGCTGTCAATCTGACCTGAGATAAGTCAGGACAGCCAAAAACCGTCGAGGCGAGGAACGAACCCTTTGTCTCCTCATCACTTTCAAGTTCCAGCCCTGCGCCTACGAAATCGTCCAGTTTGGACAGACTTTGTCCATAGTGGGTCAAATCGACCTCGTCCTCAAGATGGAATGCAACACCCTTGGAGGTGCGTTGCCTCTCCCGCGTGAAACGCTCGAGCATACGTTCTTCTGGTGTGAGGGTGGGGTCATTCTCGCCGAAGCGCCTATCAAAGATTCCGCCTGCGCGGTCCTTTTCCTCGAACTCCTTAAGAAGTGTTTTTTTCCGCTACAATCATGCGCCAAAAAGTGAGGAACATGATGGCAAGACGGCGTGGACTCAGCTCACCGCTTCGATACCTGCTTGTTTACTCTGTGCTGGCTTTCCGGAAACACCCCTTAGCTTCCTTCCGTCGGCATCGTGTTTGAGTTTCGTGACCTTGACATCAAACGGATTCAGTTTTTGCTGGATGTCGCGGAGTCTGGCGGCACGTTTCGCGTTATCTTTTTCCTCATTCTGAGCGCGTTTTCGTTTCCGTGTGGACTGAAATTGCTTCGTTAAACCGGCTTGCGACAAAGCCGACTTGAGCTGCGATAGCTGGGAGCCTTTGCCCATGTGTTGCTCCAAACCGGGAGAGGTGGACACCCGTCCTATGTGGTAAAGCGTGACCCCCTGACAGCTCCGCTTAACGCATTGTCTCACGGTGTATCGATTGTGCGATTGTGCACCACTACTTTGTGTGGGAGTTATCTCTGTTGATTGATCCAAAACACGACCCACTTTCCTTTCTGTCTAACTCCCACCATCTTTGCAACGGCAATTGATCTCTCCATGACACCCACCCTACGTTCTAATTCTAACACGCACGGCTGGACCGGCGTTGAGACAACCCCCACCAAGTCGCCTCGTAAAGTTCCACATTGTACCAAATGCCAACGCCCTCGAGCGGGCCACCCTCGTCAAGGGTGCCCTTACATCCCATCCCCAAATTCTCGTGTGCATCCAAACCATCTCGACATCACCACATCAATGGATTCACTCGCCATATCCCCCACCAAGTCAAAGATGGGTGAACGCCAGGGGCGACCGCCCGCCCGAGAAATGACGCTCGCTTCACTCTCCACAGAGTCCAGTGATATTCTGAATAGACTCCTCGAACCCGAAAGCAAGCGCGATCCCTTTTCCTCCTTGAACAAGGATGTGGATGCAAGTCGTTCATCTGAACTGCGCAAAGGTTCCCGCTCTTCAAAGTCGCCTTTCCAAGACGGCAAGATCATGCCTGGGACACTCATCACACCGCGCCCAAGCTTTTTGACGGAAGTGTCCCCTTCGGAGGAAATGCCCCAGTTCTACGACCCTTCGGATAGCAAGGCCTCGATCATGCCACCGCGTGGCGTTGCTGCCACTCCCCTTACTCGCACCATGAGCATGGAGCAAAGGACAGCCTTCTTGGATGGGCTCTCAGAGCTATCCCGGGGACCGCCGGCCACCATCTATGCCGTTCACACGCACGAACTTCAGCAGATCGCCGAATCTGCCGCGAAGCTTGGGTTTCATACCGGCACTGTGCCTCCGAAAGTAGGTTCTGGAGAGGAAGGGTTACTGATTCTCGGGAGAGATTTTGGGGCCGTTCAAGATTTGCTCGCCAGATTATCAGGGGATGGAGCTCCACAGCAAAGTGGCATTCGTGCGATGGCCGGTGGGGCCGTTGCAGGGGCAGTGGCAACTTTTACAGGGCTTGCCCTAGCGTGATTGTTCTTTTGTTTTCTTCTGGGGGGGGGGGGGGGGGTGTGTTCTGCGCCCGCACTTCTCCCTCTTTAAGCGTTTATCCTAACT
>Ga0137397_10001872_pt1 | contig 14699 bp, 18 predicted proteins | sample czorhiz116metaG_FD_106658 | JGI IMG/M metagenome (GOLD analysis project Ga0137397, IMG submission 106658) | Vadose zone soil microbial communities from Angelo Coast Range Reserve, California, USA - czorhiz1.16 metaG | ecosystem: Environmental > Terrestrial > Soil > Vadose zone | place: USA... | reverse complement strand
TCTTCGCGTGAGAATTGGACATCAATCCCCGCGTCATGTAGTCTTGCCCTGACGAACTGCAACGCGCTCTCGTGATCTGCATCATGAAGGGCAATCGTATTTAGTGGCTTTGAAGGGAGAGCTTCATGAGTAATAGTTCAGTTATCCAGGAAGTCTACAGGTAAAGAATGTGCGTGCCTTTCGCAAATGGTTTCGAATTCTCCCGATTATGGCTAACGACGATTACATGAGCAGTCTTCGAGCGTCATTTCGTTGTCAGCTTTCTTCCCCAGACGATGCGAAACGCACTTGTCCTTCTACCAAAGCAGCTGTCCATTTTGCAAAGACATCCATAACGTCTTCCTTGCTGCCTGCGGCGTAGTTCTTCAGAACCACTGTGGGTAATGTGCTTACTGCCTGTAGGTCTGGTGTGCCCTTTCTCTCTTCTATTGACGTCGGATTTGACACGTCGGTCTCGTGTGCATTACCCACAATGTCCTCATCGTTCTCCCCGAAAGGTTCGTCTCCAACACCCAGTTCTGCAAGTACACCGCCCCCCGCAACCGCGCCCATACGTGGATCATGCCAGACACCGCGGCGGAGGCGCTCCTGAACAACCTCCTTAGTTCGCTTCTCTTCGTCCATCTGGCTCGCTCGCTTGTGGCTGCGGAGTGCTTGTTTACGACAAGTAGAGGAAACAGAGCGGAGTGCAGTTCCGACGACTTCTAGGATCTGTTTTACCTGGTCCGGCAAGGAAGAGCTCAGGCCAGCTGTAATGGAGATCAATACGAACGTTGATTATATTCCTAGATTGCGATACCTTTTTGGCCGATGATGCCAACACTGGCGAGGTCAATGAGGTTATTCATTGAGTTGAGGAAAGTGAAGACAGGCCAGTAACCGGTTTGTCTCGACAAAGCATCGACAAGATGCGTGTCAGAGTTGGTCCGTTGGAGCTCCGCGCAATCGATGATAAGCACCGGGCTGATCACAAGTAAGTGTCACAATCAAGGCTGAGGCTTGGGAGCATTTATTGTACCGTTTCTTGTCCTGAAGTATGCGAGACAACATCTTTGACTTGCCACTTCCCTGAGGTCCATGGACAAACACGATGTTCGCTATGAACGTACGTTGGCACGGAGATACAGCATTCAATGAAGACATACTGGGCATGTCATCAAGGTAATGACTGAGAGCAGTTTCAACACCCTGGCGCTCCTGCCAAGCCACTTCTGCGTCTACATCAAGGGCGTCTTCTACATGCTTGAGAGTTAATCTATCAACAGTGTTTCTGCGGAGCCATTGATACAAGCGAAATTCTACGAACAAAAACAAGTTGGATTCGGGAACTTTAAGACAACCAAAAACTTACCTCTATAATCGAACCAGTCAAGGATCTTCCCCTCGACCATAAGTGCGCGTACTGGGTCAAAAATCTGACGAACGTTGGCGGAGAGGAGATATGTAACGGATGCCACTAACCGTATACGTCAAGGTGCCCAATAAGAAGACGATGACCGGAATGACGATACGAGGATGCTTAGCAACCCACTCGCGGATGACATGGGCCTGGACCGGTGGAAGAAAGGAGGTCCGAAGCCGTGTTTTGTCAATGTGAAGGCCGTGTACAACATTGCGAGCAACGATAGAGGAACGAAGGTCAGAAAAGGTGACGGTGGAAGCACGGTATGATGTGCCAGGGACGGGTGTTGGGGCTGAGATGTCAACTATGCGACCATACGGCTGATGATGCGAATGAGTGAAGTGATATTGTGGATAGAGATAGAAGATCTACTCTGAGCGTATGATACAGGGTCTCTTCTTGTGGATCCGCACCATCGAAGATAACGCGAAGGAGAGGAGATGCAAATCTATTCATGTCCTGAATTAACATTCAATGGCCGGGTAGCGCTGGATGGTTAAAAGGAGTTGTACCTCTTGCCATGGTTGTCCTTGCACGACCCAGATATTACCCCTGCGAAGGCCTGCAGATGAGGGCACGCCGCCTTTAGATTGGACGTAATTTCTAAGATCCGACTGTATATTCGAAAGGGTGTCCTCTGACTCAGAGGGGGTGTATTCGAAGAGTACGAAAACGCCGCCGTCCTTTACGTGTGGCTCGATAGAGATGGACTTAAAGTCATGGGTGTGCACTCCTGATACAAGTTCCGAGAGTGCATTGAGAACACGTTCTTGACGGAGTTGGCCGTAGTAGTATCGGAAACTGAACGGATTATGGGAGTGAGTATTGGTCGAGCAAAAAAAGGTAAAGGGTGACCGACTCCCAAGCTGCGAGTTTTACAGGAAAGACCGAGTCGATGAAAAGCCACGCCTTGTCTTTTTTCCGGGCTGAAGATGAAGCTGCGACGGCTTGTGAATAAAAACGAGTGAGTGAATGTATGCGCATGAGAAAGACAGAGAGAGCATACTAGTAGCAGTACTAGTGACGTCAAAGGTGGCATCACGTGACTAGGACGCCCAAAGGAAAGAAGGCCAAACAGAGAGGAAAAGGAAAATAAGTGGGTGCGCCGACAGATTGGCCCGGACAACATGTTGACCTCGTCCCCGTCGCTCGCATCACGCCCAGCCCCGTCCCCATCGTCGTCGGCTCGTCTCACTAGCCTTCGTCGCAAAAAACCTTCTCATCATACAAGAAGACCTCCCCCTTCTCGCTCTATTTCTATGTTTTCATCACTGAAATCCCTCGTCACAACTCCCCTGTCATGGTTTGCTGACCCTGAGAATGACTCGTTCGAATCCGAGGATACCCCTGGCAAACGCAAGCTCGTCCATAGTTCCAACCCATACGATAGCGAAGGGGACCAGAAAGATGCTCCTTCGGCATACAGGGTTAAACGTATCCGTCTCGATTCGCCAGACCATGTCGCCACGCAGCCTGCCCCTCCTGCCCCCGTTCCGTACCTCGATCCTCCCCCTCCTTCACTTCGACCGTCGACTTACCCTCGCACCCACGCTTCCAAGCCCGCACGGCCATACGCTCCTTCTAACAATACCGTTTCCATCCCGCGCCCGGATACCTCCAGACACTCCCGCCTTTCATTCCATCAGGCCCAGCGCACCCAAGCTGCGCCGATTGCCCGCACAATGTCCATGGATCCCCCGACGGCTCGTCGCACCTCCTTCCAAGAGCCTTCTCACCTTCCTCCTCCCATTTCGCGCGATGTTTCCATGGAATCTTCTCCAAATCCCTCCATTCAACCCACCAACCCTCCCTTCCGCATGCGGTCAGCCCTCACTCCTCAGCCCGGTGCTCCACCCTATGGTCCAAATCCACTGAGACGTGGACGTAATCCGTCTGAACCTCCGCCTCTTACTTCTCTAATCGAAAATCCAATTTTCGTGAAACCGCCCACTGTGATGCGAGACGAGAGGCGTGTGAATGATGGCTCATTCCTTACTCTTGGTTCACTTGTCGATGCTCAGAAATCGGTATCTATTCTCTCTTCCTGGCTACTTGTCTCTCCCCCCTCATCACTTCACCAACAGAGTCTTTCCAATCGATCCCATTCTACCCTTGTCCTTCGTCCCCAACCCACCGACGGTAAGCGCCTGTCTTTGTTTTCCCACTCATTGTCTCAAATCTGTCTCAGGTCTACGTCCCATCAACGCCGCAGAGCTTGCGCTCCAGCAACTTGAGAGATACCGCACTCCCCTCGTTCCCACTCGTCTTGGGTTAGGCAACGTTGATGTCGCACTCCCAGAGCTCTTTCAAGCGCGCAAAAAGGCTCGCGCCCTTGTCCTCATGAAACGCGACCAGCGCGATGACAAACCTCGTCTTGGCCACGCGAGTAAGTATATCAACTCTTCCAAAGACAAAGAAAAGGACAAGGATACCCCATCGAAGAGTAAGAATAGTAAGCCGTATGCTGGCGAAGGTGGTCTCAAGAAGTTGTTGGCCCGGCGCAAACAAGAGGCGATAGAAGCAGAAGCTGTGGAGGATCCAGACGCACATGTCATGGCCGATGATAACGAACCTGAGCCTGAGCCCACCAAGCGCACAAGCAAGATAACGGAACCCGTTCGCTCTCCTGCTACTTTTGCGCGCAAAGTGTCTGCACCGCCACCTGTCTCATCCGTCCCTTCTTTCGGTTTGACTGGCCGGAAACCTCCCCACCTCCGCCCAAATCGTGCACGCACGGTTGGCCCCACGCGTACAAGAAATCGCTTTACGGCAGCGTACGAAGACGATGAACCGGACGGTGTAGACGACTTGGTCGCTATGCCCGAGGAGCCTCCAAAGGAGAAAGATGGTATCAGTTCAAATCTTCCGAAATTTGAACCCCCGAATGGATTCAGTTTTGCTCCTGTGCGTATTTCTTGTCCATTTCAATGGCAGGTGCTTAATCATCCTTCGATAGCCGCCAACTGTTACTTCGATACCCCAGGCTCAGGACACGCCGTCTGGTCGCGATGAACCGCCTATCAGTGCCCTTCCCTTCACATTCTCTAAACCCCCGATGCCGAAAGTCACGATTCCAGCACGCGCGACCAACGCACCTGTCCTGCAGCCACCCACGATTGCGTTCGTCCCACCTACCCCAGAGGGACTACAGAGGGACGAACCAGCATCGGAACCCAGTGTCCCGAACTTTTTCTCCAGTTCTCAAATTTTTGCACGTACTGGCATAACCCCGCCTCAGTCTGTCTCCAACACCGTATCCAAATCTGAACCAGAGCCTGTCTCTGAGGTTGCGGATGGACCTACGCCAGCCAGTACGTCCGAAGCCAGGGCAGTGCCACAGTTGTCGACTACTTCAACGTCTCCTTCACCTACATCTGGCGTAGCGGCCCAGGCCCCTGTACAGAGTGCAAGTTTGGAAGAGAAACTACCCCTGCCAGTTCCGTTCAATTTTGGCCTAGCCCCGTCGATCCAACCGACGTTAACGTCGTCCTCAAAGGAGCCATCCACCAGCAGCTCACTTCCATTTAGCCTCATGCCTTCGTCTGCGCCACAGCCACAGAAGAAAGACAATGCTGACCTGGCTCTCCCCAAGCCTCTATTCGGCGGCGCAACAGTATCGTTTCCTGGGTTTGGGACTTCTGCATCGGCACCAGAGCACAGCACAAAGTCCACAACCCAATCAACAGAAACTACAACGGCCCCGTTTACGAAAGTAGCAACGTCAGCGCCATCAGAGAGTGTTGATTCCTCGAAGCCGGGTTTGTCATTTGCACAGAGTCCCTTATTGACACCGACGCCTGCATCAGGGCTTGCGCCTCCAACTGAGCAGTCCAAACTTACCGAATCATCGTCTACGTTTTCTTTTGACCAATCGGCCAAACAAACTACTGCTGCTGCACCTTCAACTCCGGCTAAAAGTATATTCACGTTTGGTGCTTCCTCTACTGCCAGTGCGCCTACGGGGCTTTTGTTTGTTTCACCAGCCTCGCAGTCCGAGACTAAACCTGCATCAAGTACCGGGGGTTTTTCGTTTGGTACACGTGCCCCTTCTACCTCAGATGCGTCGAAGCCTGCATTCCCCTTCGGTACCACAACGCCAGCTCGTACCATAACTCCACCACCCGCGGATGATGGTATGCGTATGGAAGAGAGTCCCACACGTGGAGGCGGAACGGACGTCAACAGTGGAAGTGCCAAACCTCAGTCCCTTCCACAATTGCAAATGCCTGGTGCCTCCAAACCAGGCTTTTCGTTTGGCGCCAATACAGGTACCGGTTTCGGGTCCCCATCACCCTCTCCGTTTGGAGGAAATTCGGGGAGCGGCTTCACATTTGGACAGCAGAATCAGACTCCAAGCCAAGGTACGAGCGGAGACTTCACCCTTGGTGTGAATACCAAAGCTTCCGAGAGCTCGAGTGGAGGCTTTTCGTTTGCTGCATCAAAGCCTGCAGAGAATCCACCACCTACTGGGTTCACTTTCGGTCAACCCACGACAGTTAGCAAGCCTTCACCCCCCACCGGATTTGCGTTCAGCCAACCGGGACCTAAAACAGCTGACGCAACATCTTCCGGTTTCTCCTTCAAGGCACCGGAGCCAATTCAACACTCGACCAGTTTTACGTTCGGACAGGCACCGCCAGAACCTGCGCGACCGTCTTCTTCCACTGGTTTCGGATTTGGACAAGCCCAGCCTCAGCAACCTGCAACCACAACTCCGTTCACGTTTGGCTCTCCCGCAAGCGGCGGGGCATTTGGATCTGCACCCGCCAGTCCTGCATTTGGCTCACAGCAATTGGCACCCGGGCCGTCGACGCCGTTCGCCACCTTTGGAGGGCCCACCAGCGCACCGCCTCAACAGCCCGCGCCAAATCCATTCGGGTTTGGTTCGGCGGCTGGGCAACCCACGTCGCCTGCCGTACAGCAAGGTTTCACGTTTAACTTTGGGGGAGGCACGCCGCAGACGCCGACGGCACCGTTTGGAACACCCACACCGCAGACCCCTGGGACGGGAGATAGCGGAAGTGCCATGTTCACGATGGGCGCCCAAGCGCCGAAGGCAATACCACCACCATCCGGGGCCCGCCCAGTCAGGAAGCTTCCAACACGCAGAAACAACGCCAAGCGGTGAACAGCATGCTTACGGCGCACGGCGCGTTCCAGAGTCCCATAGTGATTAACGCTTTTTCTCTTGTTCGTCTTTCTCCCGTCGTGAATCCAAGCACAATGACCCTATGCCTACAATCACTTTCACAGCACATGTTTTTCAAGATAATGGCCCAATTGTTTTCTGATCTGGTTTGTTGTCATGACTATTTAGTGGTGTTCAGCCCATTTCTAACACTACAGCTCTAGGTTCCCCTGCCCTGGTTTCCATCCTCAAGTGGCCAAGTGTTTAACAATACTGTCTGCTCTCACATCGACCGTACTTAACACCCACTGCCTGCTTTTTATCACTTTACAACCATGCTCTCTAACTTGCATTTTTTTCTGTTTTTGCATTACTGGGATCTCGATATCTACGAGTAGACGTTCACACAAGCAGCACAATTAGTTGTCTCGCAGGCTTAAGGCCACGCACCCCGCATATTATCATTATCACACGGCTTAAGGCCGATCGGCATCTTTGACTAGGTATTTTCCCGCAATTGTATCTTGTTCTGAAGCGACGGATGTTTGAGGCCTGTGCGTGTCATGTGATCTACGCGCATGGACGCGTCTCGTGAGTTGATTGCTGCAAGTCACGGTTTGTCCTAAGTCCAGTCGACAAGACATGCCTCGCGAAATTGTGACCGTACAAATCGGCCAATGCGGCAACCAAGGTATGCGTAACAGCAACTCAGTCTTACGATTCTCATCCGTTCCATCCTTGCGCTGTAGTGGGCTCCGTCTTCTGGCAGCGGCTGTGCGCCGAACATGGTATAAACAAAGAGGGCATCCTCGAGGACTGGGCAACAGAAGGGGGCGACCGTAAAGACGTATTCTTTTACCAGGCAGACGATGAGCATTATATTCCTCGCGCGATCCTGATTGACCTCGAGCCACGGGTGCGTCTGCTGCTTTGTACATGGGAGCCGTCAATCCGAAATGTGTGCACACCCTGCAGGTCATCAACAACATCTTGACGTCACCGTTCGCGAACTTGTATAACCCGGAGAACATCTTTATGTCCCAGGATGGTGGTGGTGCGGGGAACAATTGGGCACAAGGATACGCGACGGGCGAGAAGCTGTACGAAGACATCATGGAGATGGTTGACCGAGAAGCTGAGGGCAGTGACTCGCTCGAGGTGTGTAACACCCTCTCACCCATCCCCGCAAAGGGGGAGTCGAACAACTCGACTCAACTCAACCCTACCGACACCAATCTCCCCCATCCTGCCGACGGTGTGGCGGTGTCTATATGACTTTTTATTTTTTTCTTCCTAGGGTTTCATGTTGATGCACTCGATCGCAGGCGGGACAGGCTCAGGACTGGGTTCGTTCCTGCTCGAGAGGCTGAACGACAAGTTTCCGAAGAAGCTGGTGCAGACCTACTCGGTCTTCCCGAACGCGCAGGAGGGCGACGTGGTCGTGCAGCCGTACAACGCGCTGCTGACGCTCAAGCGGCTCGCGAACCACGCCGACTCGGTCGTCGTGCTCGACAATGGCGCGCTAGCGCGCATCAACGCGGATCGTCTGCACCTGCAGAGGCCCTCGTTTGACCAGACCAATCAGCTCGTGCGTGTTGATTTCAAAGTTGTGGTCCTGCCTTTGCGGGCTCCCTCCACCTCTTCCCGTGGGGGAGAAAGGGGGATTGTTGATTGATTTAGTCGCCCGTCGTGATTGTGGTGTGTTTCAGGTAGCTACGGTTATGGCGGCGAGCACGCAGACCCTGCGGTACCCAGGATACATGAACAACGATCTGGTCGGCATTATCGCTTCGCTTATACCAACGCCGCGCTGTCATTTCTTGATGACGTCCTACACTCCGTTCACATCAGACTCGATCGACAAGGTAACGACAGAGTTTTCTCCGAGTCGCCGAGCGAACAGAGAATTGCCTGACACCTTCCCCTTTTATTCTCTCTTATCTATCCGACAAGGCCAAGCCGATCCGGCGCACGACTGTGCTGGACGTGATGCGCCGTCTGCTACAGCCCAAAAACAGGATGGTTTCGACCGTGCCGAGCAAGACGGCGTGCTACATTTCAATCCTCAACATCATTCAAGGTGATGTCGACCCCACAGACGTACGCACAGGTTCCTACCTACGTAGTCCTGAAGTCGATACCACAGTCACGTCGTTTGTTCATCTTGTGTAACAGGTACATCAATCACTTCTCCGCATCCGAGAACGCCAGCTCGCCAATTTCATACCTTGGGGTCCAGCCTCCATCCAGGTTGCACTGACACGGCGGTCGCCATATGTTACGACGAATCACCGCGTTAGCGGACTCATGCTTGCGAACCACACGAGTATCGCTTCGGTGCGTGATCACCCCTTCAAGCTAGTCAAAAACACCCTTACATACTACCCTCGCACTAGTTATTCAAGCGTATGTTGGATCAATTTGACCGCTTAAGGAAGCGAAATGCATTCCTTGAACAATATAAAAAGGAAAGGATGTTTGAGAACGGACTAGAAGAATTTGATGACGCAAGGTACGTATCATATCTTGGGTCGACCGTGACCACCATCAATAATTCCGATGGCCATTAGGGCGACAGCAGACGAACTGTTGAAGGAATACAAAGCTTGTGAAAGTCCAGATTATATATCTTATGTGCGTACCCGTCTCGGACCTTCTCTGCCTTGTGTGACGGGCATTGTCAGGGATCCAACGATGCCGAACAGACAGGTTAATGCATCAATCTCCGGTCTTCCTCTATACGTATTGGTCGACATTCCCGCTGGATGTACTTGTTACCTTTGAGAGAATACACACCATAACTGAAACGATGTCAAAAAGAGCTTTACTGTCTATGATCTAACCATATAACATTAGAGTCGAAGGAGAAACCCCTGTGCAGCCGTAATGGGATGGCGACTACGGAGGGAACGAATTACGACTTCTTCGGACCCTCCAGCTTCTTCCCAATGTCGCTACCTGGGGTGATGGATGATATGAGCCGATAGTCAAACCATAACCAAGGTGACATACCGCGCAGCTTTACCCCAAGGGTACGCTCAAGCTTAGCAAGGATCTGCGGGTTGGGGATGGCTTTGCCCGATTCGTAATCCTGCAGCACGGACGGCTTCTCATTTATTTTTTGAGCGACGTCCTTCTGCGAGAGCTTCAGGTCCATACGTGCGGTTTGCATCGCCTATGTGTCATGTGAATGGATAGATTGGTACAGTTTGTGTTAGGGCAAAGGTGACCCCCCAAAAAAAAGTACGCACACGACCGACGCTGGAAGCCACCTTGGCTGGGGGTGCGACCTCATTCTCACGGTCAAGCTTGACGATACGTTGGTGATCCGTGCCTAGGGGATGGTAGCTACGGTGATGAAGGGATGATGGACCATGGCGAGTCTTTACCTTGGTATGCTTTGTTCGACCCACTGGAAATCTTTTTTTCGGTTGCGACGACTGCGCCTGCACGACGGGCCTAGCGATCACGTTGAGGCAAAGGTTTGCTTAATAACTTTTTCTGCGTTCTGAAAGAGTAAGAAAAAAACCCACGGCTACAAAGAGTCAGTTTCGAGGTGGCATGCGGGTGTTGTCATGTCGAACGCACCATTGAGGTCCGCAGCAGTCTTGGTAACTTTTGGACCCTTGGACTTCTGTCCGATGACAAGCTTCGAATTCCAGTCGACGTTGCTCATCATTTGCGAGGAGGGGATATGTGGAGGGATGGAAAATGGTGGAAAGAGAGGTGAAAGCTGTGTTCGGGACCGTGAGTCATCACTATTCGTTCTCTCGGTTCGGAACAACGTTCCTCTCCCAGCCCTCGTCTAATAACCTTTCGATCTGCCCTTCGTCCAATCCAGCTAGGTCATCCATTTCCCAGCTCGTGCACAGGTCCACTATCCACTTCATCCGCCTTTTGCTCACATCGCCGCCGACTCCCGGCGCGCGCTGCATGAGCTTCTCTCGCAGCAACCCGACCTTCTCGATGGCCTCACCCGCGCCGCTTGGTATGCTCTCTTCTATCCTCCTCCTGATGATGTTCCCCAGCTTTGGACTCTTCCCGTTCGTCGACACCATGACCTGCAGCGGGCCCTGTCGGATTTGGGAGCCAAAGTAAAAGTCGCAGTAGGATGGGTCGTCTGCGACATTGACGGGGATTCGACGGGCTCTGCACAACGTGGCGATGTCTCTGGAGAGTTCGACGTCGTCGATGGCCGTCAGGACCATGTCCATATTGTCCAGATCCGTAGATAAGAATTTACGGTCACAGAATATGATATGATTGTCCGAGATCAGTGGTTTCGTTTGTTCGCTCAGACCATGCCCGGGTGAGACGACGGTTACTTTGGCACCGGCGGCTCGGACATGCTGAATGCGACTGGAGGCGACTTCTCCGGCGCCGACGACTAAAACGTGTTTATCCTTGAGTTGCCAGGCGATGAGCAAGGAACCCGCGGTGGTGGTGGTTTCCATGGCCGATGGTCGATCCGTTTACCCGCAGCGCCGGACAAAGGCAACGCTCTCCCACCCACATCTTATATCACGGAATGCTTACGCACCTTAAATCTACTAAGGAATGACAAAGGCCAATGGTGAGGCAAGTAGCCATAGAAACAATAAGGGCCTTGTTATTCGCAAGGACACTGAAGGGGTCACACACAAGGACGTTGTGGCCGTCCACTTCCTCGCCACGAATATTTCCTCTACCTCCACCACTGACTGGTAAAAGGGGCGGGTTATCTGTGGTGAGTAAATCCCCCTGGACTGCTCGTTTCATCCGTCAAATTGACAAAGTGGGACCCACTGCGCGCCTATTTCGCAATTTGTTTTGACGGTTGCAATCACTTTTGATCGTGCAGGCGCAGTCAGGGTGGTGACAACTGCAGGTAAAGTAGCCGCACCACGCTTTCCTTCATTCCATTTCCTACTCTTTCTCCTCCACCCCATTCTCCTTCGTTCTGGGTGCGACGCATCCCCCTTTGGACTTCACTCACCTTCGTTTTCTTCAGTGCAAGCCCCTAGACGTTGACCGTCACCCTTCCCTTCCTTCCTCCAACAATCCTTCATCCCTTTGGTGCTGGTCCCATACCCTATCTTTCACTCAGAGAGTGTAGTTCCTTTCAACCTTTGTGTGCGTATATTCTGGCTTTCCATCCAAACTGCCTGCTGACACCCGAAGAAGGCCATAATATTAGCAAGATAGAATGCCGTCAAAATTCTTGAATGGCTTCTACAGTTTCTTCACGCTGAGCCTTGCTGCCTTCGGCATCTTATCCATCGTATTCTCATTCATGTGGAGGAGGAAGGACTTACTCCTGAATATGACCTTTAGTTCTGGTGACCTGACTGGTGCGTGTTGGTTGGTTCCCATCGTCGTACTCTTCTCATGACAAAGTCTTTCAATAGCTGGACTTGTCATGGGCATCGCCTTGCTGCTCACCAGCTGCCTGTCCGTTGGAGCAATCATCCAACGAAATCATGTTTTAACTGGTCTAATTCTCCTCAACTGGGTTCTCATCGCCGACGCGATAATTGTACTTGTCGTCGGCACCTTTGTCTGGTTTTTTACCCTCCGCGAACGCGCCGAGTTTCATGTACGATACGCGAACCTGCAGCCATCACAACGCATCACCATCCAGGATCAGGTAAACCCAATATTGTTACCTTTGCTTTCCCTTTCTAACTGGTCTGTGAACGGCAATCAGTTCAGCTGCTGTGGGTATTTCAACGCCTCGGATCTCATTGAGATAGGCGGAAGCTTCTGCCAGAACTCGACGTTCGCTAATTCACTCAACACAACCGTTACGAGCAACTTCTGCGTCACTCCCGTCACTCAATATGCTGACGTTTCTTTGAACCACGTATTCTCGTATGTTTGATTCTTTCTTTCCATCCCAGAAACCAATGGCAGGATCGGTTATTAGGACAAGCTACGGTTTCATGGCTGGCATTATCGGCCTGTTTCTCTCGTCGTTATGCGTCATCAAAGTCGTGCGTGCATCGCCCTTTCTGTTTATTTTCTGGGTTCTGACTATCCTTGCAGAGACAAGAGATTGAACGGTTCAGGAGGATCGATGCGAAGCGTGGAGGAAGGGGATTTGTTTGAGATACGAGACAAAAGTATCCCCTCGTTTTGTCTCATGCCATCTATTCCACTCCTGCGTCGTCAGAAACCCGGCAAGTCTCGTAGATACTGTTTGATATCATCCCCCTCCTTCATCGCGTCCTCTTTCCTTCATTGAACACGTTTCTATTCTTGGTTGCATCAGAGATTTGGCTCCCAGATCATTCATATTAGGTTGTGTTGTGTGGTACTTAAGTGGTACTTATTTGCTGTGAAGTATGTACAGTAACCTTCGGCATCATCACTCTCCGTCAGTGGCCCTTGATTGATCTTGGTGCTCTCGCTCGTGCACTGGTTTCGCCACGCCACTTGGCTATGCCCCAAACCCGCCGGCGGCGCAAACTCCCCGTAACGCTCGCCGGGAGACATGGCTCGTCGAGTACACCCCGCGCAAGCCGCACCATTATCCGTAGATTTCACACTTTGCTCAAGCAACAGAAATGCGCGCAAGGCGACGCGTTGGTAAATATAAACCGCGAAATAGAGGCGCTTGGTGGGCTCGAAGAATATCAGCGTATGTCATGCGTTGGACAAAGTGACGACAGAGGCGGTGGGAGCGAGAAGGTATTGATCGGATGGCTGAAACGGATGGGTTGGGTGGCAGTGGCAGACGGGATTCACAGGAAGGAGGAAAAGGCTCTGAGACCGCACAGGTGAGTCGAAGCTGTACGCACGCTCACGCCCAACACTAACTCGCATCACACCCCACCCCGGATCAAACGTGGATGCCGCTGGGTTTCTACAAATACCAAGATTGCTCGAGGTCGGCGCCGTCAGGCCCAACAATTATAGTGGCTGTGCGTCTTGGTTGGACGTGACAGCCATCGACCTGCATTCGCGCCACCCGTCCATCCTCGAACAAGACTTTTTGCTCATGGACTCGAGCAAGCTTCGAGAAGCGTGGGATATCGTGAGCCTCAGCCTGGTTCTCAATTTCGTTCCGGATGGGAAGGATCGCGGTACGTATCTTCATCCATCCATCCACCATCATCGTTCTTTCCGACATCTGCGCGCGGGCGCTCGCAAATCTGCTGTCTTGGTCAATTGATGGTTCGAACCACTTTCAGGACGGATGCTGCTCCACGCGCACTCGATGCTTCGTTCGGGCGGTCTGTGCTTTCTGGCTGTACGTGCGTCTTACGAGTCCAAGGGATCTATCGTATCGTTGACCGGCGCCACGGTCCCATAGCTTCCCCTCCCTTGCGTCAATAACTCGCGGTACATGACCCTGGAGCATATGCAGGAGCTCATGAATGCCATCGGCTTCTCTCAGCTGGAAGAACGATGGAAGCCGGGAGGGAAGATGATATACTGGTTGTATCAGAAGCAAGCATCGCCACCAGAAGGCCGCTCTAGTGGGCAGTTCGGCAGGAAAGAGGTGCTCCGTCAAGGAGGACACAGGAATAATTTCCACATCATCTTGGATTTGAGCACTTAGGGATAATGATTGTGGACCTATTCTACTCAACTACTCCTGAAGGGTTCCCTACTCGATAATTTCGATACCAGTGACTATTACTACTACATCGCCCGCCGGAATATCTAGCATGGTCGCGCAGGGCATATTTCCCTAAAAAAACCATCAATGTCTTGCTCAAACTACCAGTATATCAAGTACAGGGAAATCCACATCGACAACAATAGTGGTGCGAACTAAGCTAATTCATACATGAACCGCTAGCATCAAGTTATCACACTTAGCGCAGGCGTCCGAGTCGCTCGAGTCATTCACAAATCCATCAGCGTGCCTCCGTCTCCGAACGGAGCGTTTGTAGGAGTAACTTGCCATCCTCCGTCCCAATGTACGACGTCGCGCCATCGACGGAAAAGAGTAGTGACGTCACAGTGACCTTGTAATGAAAAGAGCGGATCGACGTGTTGGAAAGATGATGAGCACGCTTCGTGGCAGTAATTGCAATGTTGAGATATATACCTTAGCTCCTTATCAAGGTCCACGAGGGCAACGTATCCTCCGCTGCATGCGACCGCAAGTAACGTCTTGCTGTATGGGCTACAAGCCACAGCCACGACATCTCCCGCCGTGCCATCGCCGATAGAGGCAAT
>Ga0137397_10001871_pt1 | contig 14703 bp, 10 predicted proteins | sample czorhiz116metaG_FD_106658 | JGI IMG/M metagenome (GOLD analysis project Ga0137397, IMG submission 106658) | Vadose zone soil microbial communities from Angelo Coast Range Reserve, California, USA - czorhiz1.16 metaG | ecosystem: Environmental > Terrestrial > Soil > Vadose zone | place: USA... | reverse complement strand
TTGCGTCCGTTTGCCTACGCATTCCATCTCTGCAAATGGGTGATTATGAGTTCGCAACGGGTTGGGCTTTCATCCGTCCGACATGGCACATGTGCCCAGAGGTAATTCCGAACTCGGCGCTACGATCCGATTCCAATCGAACCTTGAAATATCCCGGCATCAAGGAAGATGTCTATGTCAGTCGATTTGTGCCAAAGCCTGGCATTAGACTGCAACTCGGGCTCCGGGAGCAAGATGTGGTGGTGACCATCCGTCCACCCGCGAATGAAGCACACTATCATAGTCCAAAAACTGATGAACTGTTCGAGGCGGCAGTCGAGTTTCTAAGTAAGCGGGCCGAAGTGAAACTTGTGGCGCTTCCTCGCAATGAGAAACAAGCGATTTGCTTAAGGAAGCGTTGGCCCGAGCTCTTCTCAAGCGGCAAGATGCGCATCCCCGAGAAAGTCGTGGATGGTCTCAACCTGATTTGGCATTCGGACTTGGTCATCAGCGCAGGCGGCACGATGAATCGGGAGGCCGCGGCCCTCGGCGTCCCTGTTTACAGTATCTTTCGTGGCGAGATTGGCGCCGTTGATCGGTATCTGAGCAAGACAGGCCGGCTCGTCTTGATCGAGGGCTGCGAAGATTTGGGAACCAAGATCTTGTTAGGGCGGAGAGAGCGTCCGGCGAAACCGCCGAGAAGTCATACTGCCGCCTTAAGTTACATCGTGGAGCGAATTGTCGGGATCGCGGAGTCACAACGCCCGCTTTCGGACCGAATAGAAGTCACCACTGAGTCGAAGTCTAATGGCGAGGTGAGGTCACAGGATGCAACGGTTTGAGGCTCGCGTAATGAAGATTCTTACTGTTGTTGGTGCGCGTCCCAATTTCATGAAGGCCGCCCCGATCATCACGGCCATCAACGAGCATAATCGGCGGCTGTTAGCAGATACTGCCGACCGGCCGGAACCACAAGTCGAAAAGATCCGACACATCCTCGTCCACACTGGTCAACATTACGACGAGCTCATGTCCGGGTCGTTTTTCAGTGATCTTGATCTTCCAAAACCCGATATTCATCTCGGTGTAGGCTCAGCATCACATGCAGTCCAGACTGCGGAGATTATGAAGAAGTTCGAGGAAGTGTTGTTGGGGGAGAAGCCCGACGTCGTAGTGGTGGTTGGCGATGTGAATTCGACGCTTGCTTGCGCCTTGGTTGCCTCTAAGATCTACTTCGACTCGGCTGGGTCCAGACCAGTGATCGCCCACGTGGAAGCGGCGTTGCGCTCTTTCGACCGGTCGATGCCCGAAGAGACTAACCGCATTCTTACCGATCATGCTTCTGACCTGCTCTTCGTGACGGAGGAGAGCGGGCTTCAGAACCTGCGTAATGAAGGCGTCTCGCCCGATAAGGTCCACTTCGTCGGAAACACCATGATCGACTCTGTCCTGAATTTCAATGAGAAAGCTGAGAAGTCAACGATTTTGGAGCGGTTAGCGCTGGTGCGCCAAGCAAGGAAAAGTGGAGGAGGCAACTCTGTCACCCGATATGCACTCCTGACGTTACATCGACCGTCCAATGTGGATAATCGGGATGTCTTTTTGAACATCATTGCAGGGTTGGAGGAACTCGCAACGGATTGCCCCGTTGTATTTCCCGTGCATCCTCGAACCCAGCAGCGAATCAGGGAATTCGGATTCGAATTCAGTCTCGATGGGAGTGCAGGGAAACACAAAGGGGATGTACGGGGTTCCGGAAACTGGCGCGACGGCATAATCCTGAGCGACCCGCTGGGCTATTTGGACTTCCTCTGTTTGATGAAGCACGCAACTCTGGTCGTGACTGACTCGGGAGGCATCCAGGAAGAAACAACAATTCTTGGCATTCCCTGCGTCACCGTCAGAGAAAACACCGAAAGGCCAATTACGGTCGAGAGCGGAACCAACACGATTGCGGGAACGAAAACAGACACCATCAAGGATGCTATCCGTCGTCAGTTAGGCAGGAAGAGAGACGACAGCGTGCCAAAGAACTGGGACGGGCGCGCCGGTGCGCGCATCATTGACATCTTGGTTCGCAGACACTACGAAAAGACTTCCTTTCCTCCAGCCCCTATCCCGCATACCGTGCCGCTTGAAGACCGATACGCCTGTCCCTAAAGCAATAGATGCCTATAGACAATCACCTGGAAGCCAAGATCCTGAAGCTTTTGGCCCATTGTCAGACCAACGATTGGGCGGGGTACGACCCGTACGACGCTGTGAACGCCCCTGTTTTTGCCGCCCTGCCATTCCTCAACGCAAGACTTCCTCGGCTGTTCTTGACTCAGGCTTTGAAGCGAAGTCCAATCAATATCCGCCGGCTGTTGCGTATTCCAAAGACCCAGAATCCCAAAGCCATCGCACTGTTTCTGTCGGCCTTCCTCAGGCTTTCGAGAATCGGAGTGACTAAAACCGGAGACTTGGTCGAGCCGATGATCGAACGGTTGATCGCGCTCCGGTCACCAGGAGTTCCCCGCTGGTGCTGGGGATACAGTTTCCCGTGGCAGACGCGCACAATAGTGGTGCCGAGTGGGGCACCCAACCTGGTGTGCACCACATTCGTCGGTAACGCGCTTCTGGATGCCCATGAGCAACGTCAGGACCGGCAATGTCTGAGCATGGCGATGGAGGCGGCCCAGTACATCCTAGACGAGCTCTATTGGACCGATAGTAAGTCGGTGGCCGGTTTCAGCTATCCTCTTCCTGGTCTCAGGCATCAGGTACCCAACGCGAATTTCCTTGGTGCGGCTTTGTTATCCCGTTTGTACCAGCACACCGGCGAAAAGAGATTCCTTGGTCCAGCGCTTAGGGTTGCCCGCTGCTCGGCCGCCCAGCAGCACGCAGACGGCTCGTGGGACTACGGGGAGGGGTCGTCACAACGATGGATTGACAACTTCCATACCGGCTACAACTTGTGCGCGCTACGGTCCATTGGCCGCTATGCCGGAACAATGGAGTTCGAATCGAGCATCCGGCGCGGGCTCGAGTTCTACCAGGCCCACTTTTTCCGCGCGGACGGCGCGCCCAGATATTTTCACAACCGCACGTATCCCGTGGACATTCACTGTGTGGCGCAAAGTATCATCACGCTCCTTGCGCTTAAAGACCTCGATCCGAGTAATGTCGAATTGGCGCGCTCGGTGTTCCAATGGGCCATGAATCACATGTGGGATGAGCGGGGCTTTTTTTACTATCGCGTCCTGCGCTTCTGTACCATCCGAATCCCCTACATGAGATGGGCCCAGGCTTGGATGCTTTTGGCCATGTCCACGCTCCTGTGCGAATCGGACGCGCTCGGGAGATCTCCAGAAACCCTCGATTCAAGAGCTTTGGTTGAGGCATGCTGACGCTTCCCGAAGTACCTTCCTGTACGCCACGGAGCGATGCAGACAGCAGGACCTTCCCCGTCGGAATGAAGAAGCCTAATGGTCCGTTTTGGATCCCAGTTTCACCAGCACCAGCCGGATAGCTTCTAGCCCAACTCATAGCGTAGATGTGAGGTTGCCTTGGCGGTTTACACGTTGAATCCGTTGCTCGATTCGCGATGGGGGGACTTTGCCGAAAGGCATCCACGCGCCTCCATTTTTCATACACCGGGCTGGCTGGAGGCGCTACGCCGTACCTATGGATATGAACCGATCGTGTATACAACTTCCGCTCCGGGAACGCCCTTGGCAAATGGAATGGTGTTCTGCCGCGTCCGCAGCTGGCTGACCGGAGACAGAATGGTCTCATTGCCCTTTACCGACCACTGCGAGCCTCTTGTAGAAGGCCCCGAGGAAGTCAAAGAAATCCTTGGTTCTCTGCAACGTGCACTCGGCAGAGAAAAGTTCAAGTACATCGAGCTTCGCCCGCTGAGCGCGAGCGCGCTAACAGAGACCGGCATGCAAGAGAACAATTCGTTCTGCTTCCACGCGCTGGATCTCCACGCCGAACTGGGGGAACTTTTTGGGAGGCTGCAAAAGGATTCGATTCAGAGAAAGATCCGGCGCGCCGAGCGCGAAGCTTTGCTCTACGAAGAGGGAAGATCGGACACGCTGATGAAGAAGTTTTATCACCTCTTTGTGCAGACGCGCCGGCGGCACCGAGTGCCCCCGCAGCCCATTGATTGGTTCCGGAACGTTGTTACCTGCCTTGGCGACCGGCTCAAAATTCGTGTTGCTTCGAAAGCGGGCCGTCCCATCGCCAGCATCATTACGCTGCGGCACGGCTACACCATGGTCTACAAATATGGCGGCTCTGACGCGAGTGCTCACAATCTGGGAGCCATGCCGTTCTTGTTCTGGAAGGCAATAGAGGATGCGAAGAACGACGGCGTCCAGAAATTTGACTTCGGCCGCTCGGATTGCGATAACGCGGGACTGATTACTTTTAAAGACCGTTGGGGCTCGCAACGCACGGAGCTGTCGTATTGGCGGCTGCCGGGCCGGAGTACCCGCGGCCACGACCAGTGGAAGCTCAAAGTTGCCGGTCCGATTTTCGCATGCATGCCGGATCTATTTCTGGCGGCAAGCGGGCGAATCCTCTACCGCCATCTTGGCTAGCTGAGACGGCAAGATCCGCGTAAGGGTATGGCAATAGATCTAGATGTGAAGCCGGCTTCGACGCCGCTGCACTCGGCGTCTCCCACCAGGGGCTGTATCGGAGCCCTGGTTATGGATGCAGATTATCGCGGGCTCGCGGTCGTGCGCAGCCTGGGCCGCCACGGAATCCCCGTGTGGGTTCTGCAGCACGGGGATCAGTTGCTCGCTACTTTATCCCGTTATAGCCGCCGAACGCTGAGTTGGCCCAGTCAAGAGGAAGAAGCAAAGGTGAGTTTCCTTGTCAACTTGGCTGATCGCGAGAGGATTCGTGATTGGGTACTGTTTCCCACCGGCGATGAAGGCGCCGCCCTGGTTGCGCGCCACCATAAGGTGCTTGGCGAACACTTTCAACTTACGACCCCGCCATGGGATGTGCTGCAATGGTGCTATGACAAGCGACTCGCCTATCGGCTTGCCGACAAAGTAGGCGTAGACCACCCTTGGACCCTGTACCCCGCGAACAGCGAACAGGTGGCGGCGAGCGACTGTCCGTACCCGGTCATTCTAAAACCCGCTTATTGCAGCAGCTTCAATCGATTCACAGCATCGAAAGCTTGGCGAATAGATAACCGAGAGCAGCTCCTCGCACGCTACGAGGAGGCCAAGACGCTGGTTGACCCCGGTGCTTTGATGATTCAGGAACTGATTCCGGGCGGAGGGGAATCGCAGTTCTCCTACACGGCACTGTGTAAAGATGGACGGCCAATCGCATCGCTTACCGCGAGGCGGGCCCGGCAGATTCCCATGGACTTTGGGCGTGCCAGCACTTTCGTTGAGACGGTCGACGACCCGGCAACATCAGCGGCCGCGGTTCGCCTCATCGAGACGCTGCGATACACAGGGATCGTGGAAGTTGAATTCAAACGAGATCCGCGTGACGGCAAGCTTAAGCTACTGGACATCAATCCACGTGTTTGGGGCTGGCACAGTCTCTGTGGACCTGCGGGCGTGGACTATCCGTATCTGTTGTGGCTCCTGACGATCGGAGAACCGATACCGGCGACGAGGGCAGCGGTCGGTGTGCGTTGGGTGCGGATGAGCACTGATGCGCCCACGGCGATCCGCGAAGTCCTTCACGGCCGCTTGTCGTTGCGCGAATACCTACGCTCCATCCGGCCGCCGGTGGCCCCGGCAATTTACGCATCTGACGATCCCTTGCCCGGGGTTCTTGAAATTCCACTTCTTGCGTACTTAGTCGGCAAAAGGGTCCTCTGCGGCGGTGGCAGGATGGCTTGAGCAAATGCCCCAGCTATCGAGGCGCTCGGTTAGTGCCGAGAGGTAGCAATCACGGTTCCACTTCGGAGCAGCTCAAGGCCGTCAGAAATCGAAACTTTGAAAACGGTTGAGTGATGTCGGCCCGTCGCTGCTGAGATAAGAATTCGGGTCTAACTGCCCGACGAACGGCACTGGCGTGTGGGGTACCAACCCGATGTCAGGAAAATTCGATGCTATGGAGGTTTACAGTTGAAGGCGAATACTGACGTGGTGGTTATTGGCGCTGGTCCCTATGGGTTGTCGGCCGCTGCGCATTTGAATGCGAGCGGAGTAAGCGTCCGGGTTTTTGGGGAGACCATGTCATTTTGGGATCGCAACATGCCCGAAGGCATGTGCTTGCGGTCACCCTGGGAGGCATCCCAATTGTCTGATCCCTCCAGGTCGCTGACGATCGATGCGTTCCAGACCGCGACTGGCGTGCCCGTAAGCCGGCCCGTCCCCATTGCGCGTTTTGTTGCCTACGGTCGATGGTTTCAGTCCCATGCCGTTCCCAACCTGGAACAGCGAAAGGTCGTCGAAATCGAAAAGGACACAGCGGGTTTCCGAGTGGTTTTGGTGGACGGGGAAGCTGTGCGATGCGGGCGCGTCGTCATCGCCGGAGGGATCGGACCGTTTGCTGTGCGACCACCGCAGTTCGCGGGCATCCCCCGGGACTTGGCTTCGCACTCCTCGGAGCAGCGGGACTTGACCAGCTTTCGCGGAAAAAGAGTCGTGGTGATCGGCGCCGGGCAGAGTGCTCTCGAGTCGGCAGCCCTTTTGCACGAATCCCAGGCAGATGTGGAACTACTAGTTCGTGAGAGCACCATTCAATGGACCTGGCAACGCCCGTGGCTGCACACGTTCCGGCCCATCGGTGCGGTCCTCTACGCTTGGCCAGACGTCGGGCCGGCATTCATCAGTCATGCCGTTGCACGGCCGAATCTCTACCGACTGCTTCCGCGACGGCTGCAGGACTCCTGGCGAGCTAAGTCGGTCCGCCCGAACGGTGTGGGCTGGCTGAAACCTCGCCTGCACTATGTGACCATCTCCACCGGCCTGGCCGTACTTTCGGCGAGCGTCCGGGCAAACCAGGTGGATCTCCAGCTGAGCGATGGCTCGCATGAGCTTGTAGATCACGTGCTGATGGCCACTGGCTATCGCATCGATGTGAGAAAGTATGAGTTTCTTTCCGCATCCTTAGTGTCTGCGCTCCGCCTTGTCGGCGGGTGTCCGGTACTCGGGCGAGGCTTTGAATCCTCAGTTCGCGGGCTGCATTTCTTAGGCGCTCCGGCCGTATGGAGCTACGGCCCGCTCATGCGTTTCGTTGCAGGAGCCGATTTCGCTGCGCGTGCGGTCTCCCAGTCTGTGGTACGTGCTCGCCCAGGCATTGTTGGTCGGCCGGTTGTGAATGCACTCCAAAGACCGCAGAGAGTTGCACTCCCCCGTGGCCAGGAGGGACCATAAGAACTTACAGCACGACGAACACTCTGCAAGGTCAACTTCCTCACCAAAGAACACTAAGCGCCAAAACGGGACCAGCATTTTCTTCTGTAGCACGATGCCATAGGAGAATTCGCCCAGCTTCGATCGTCGCGCCTTCCGATTCTCAAGCGCCACCCAATGAATAGAACATTCGTCGATTACTATCGCTGTCCGGAAGAGTTCGCCAGTTGTTTTCTAGATGGCGAACAGTCCGGGCCTTTGGGTCATTTCCGCTTTGGAGCCGATGCCATCTGCTATGGTTCCATCAGCAAGGGGGCAGTACACCCCAGCCCGGATGGAGTGCTCCATGACGCTTTGAAGGATGCCGTGGTGAAACGCGGGACGGTAGGCCTGTCTTTCGATCCCGACCAGGTAGTCAACAATCTCCGTTTTGAGCGCTATTGCGGCAGCTCGGGAAGACACTCGCTCCTCTCAGGAGGGCTGGCTAACAAGCTGTACTACCTCGCACGGCCGATTCTAGGTGTGGCCGTGCGCCGGCACCTCCAGAAGCTTAGGCTTGCCGATTGGCGATCGATTCCGTTTCCGCGCTGGCCAGTGGATCGAACCGTCGAGCAAGTGCACGAGATGATGCTCCGTCTCTGCGTGCAGGCTCACGATGGTAAGAGAGTGCCGTTCATCTGGTTTTGGCCTAAGCGTTTTCCAAGTTGCGCGGTCGTTACTCACGACGTAGAAGCCATCAAAGGGCGTGATTTCTGTCCGGGACTGATGGACGTCGATGAGAACTTTGGTATAAAAAGTTCATTTCAATTGATTCCCGAGGAACGGTACGCACTTAGTCCGTCGTTTATTGAAAGCATCCGTTCGAGGGGTTTCGAAGTGAATGTTCACGATCTGAATCACGACGGACGGCTGTTCGCCAGCGAGGCAAAGTTCTTCGAACGGGTACACCGCATTAACCACTATGGTGGTGCGCTTCGCGCGCAGGGATTTCGCTCCGGTGCGCTTTATCGCAATCTCTCCTGGTACGGCGCGCTTGAATTTTCCTACGACATGTCCGTGCCCAATGCTGCCCATCTGGATCCACAACGCGGTGGCTGCTGTACCGTGATGCCCTATTTCATTGGCAAGATCTTGGAATTGCCTGTCACTACAACCCAAGATTATTCCCTCTTTCATATCCTCAATCAGTATTCGATCGATCATTGGAAAGGCCAAATTGCCCAGATCATGGAGAAGCATGGACTGGTCAGCTTCATTGTTCACCCGGACTACATTTTGGAATCACGGACACGAAATACTTACAAATTGCTGCTGAACTATCTGGTCGATTTGCGGTCGAAGGGCAATATCTGGGTTGCTCTTCCCCGAGAAGTCAATCAGTGGTGGCGGGCGCGGAGCCAGATGAAGCTAGTGCGTCAGGGGAGCAACTGGGTGATCGAAGGACCGGAAAAGGACAAAGCCGGGGTTGCGTATGCCTTTCTTGACGGTGACCGGTTGGTGTACGAACTGGTGTGAAGTATAAAGAGCGACCGCCGTTATCCGAAACAGGTTTTTACCCGATACATTTTTCATGATTTGTACTGCATTGAATACCCCTTTCTTACCCGATTCCTTTTCCCAGAACAGGGTTGAAAATAGCTTCCGCTGAACCGGGTAAATGTGACCCGAACGGCGGAGCTGCGAATAGTCTTGGGCTGTATCGAGGTCAGCGCGTGCAAATCTGTGAAGGCGTTCTCGATGGCGCTCAGAGGTTATTCTTGTCGAGAAAGGTAGACAACACATCTGTAGCTTCCATGCCGAGATCTTTGGCAATTCGTATCGAGGGCAACGATATTGAGGTTCTCTACGCACCTCGTCCAAGTGCTAACCCCAGCGCAAGTCCAATGCCTGCCAGCCGGCGCCAAGGCGGAGAGCAATGAGCAAGAATTTTGAATTGATGGACCAACGCGCGCGCGATTCCGTAGCGGTCGAGTCTCCAACCCTCGGTGCGCGAAGCTTCAGGCCAAGTCTGCCAAAGCGCTATCCCCAGTGGGGGGAAGATGTACCGGAGGAAATGTTCGTAGCAGTTCTGTGGCGCATCATCGAACACCGCTGGCGGACAATCGCCGCGTTTACGCTCGCTGTTGTTGTGATTGTCGTAACAGCATCGCTCCTCATGAAAGCACAATACGAGGCTGTCGGAAAGGTGGTGTTTCACCGTGAGAACGACAGTGGTGTGCTGGGATTCAAGGGCATAGATGCGTCACTGGTCGAAGATCCAGAAGACCGTGCGGCCATTGACACGCAGATTGGCATCCTGGAGACGGATGCGTTAGCCATGCAGGTCATTAACGATCTCCACCTCGACAAAAACCCGAAGTTCACCAGTCGCGTGGAACAGTCCGGCAACGAAGACCGGCTGGTGAAATCGATCCATAAGGGCCTTAAGATCTCGAAGGTGAAGGGGACACGACTTATCGAGATTCGGTTTCGAAGCACAGATCCACAGCTTGCCGCCGATGTCGTCAACCAATTGTCTAATTCTTATGTCGATCAATATTATAAGAGTCAATTTCAGGCTAGTACTCAGATTTCTGACTTCCTTGCGGGCCAGTTGAAGGAACTGCAAGCCAAGGTTGAAGAATCCCGGCGGAAGCTGATCGACTACCAGAAAGAAAATGGAATCTTTGGCCTGGACGATAAGCAGAACATTGTGACGGCAAAACTGAACGACCTGAACAGGGACCTTACTGCAGCGGAAACTGAAAGGGTCCAGAAAGAAGTCAACTACCGACTAGCGCGCTCGGGGCAGCCGGAGCTGATTGCAAAACTGGAGGCCGACAACCTCGCCACCAAGCTACGCGCACAACGGGCTGACCTGGAAAGCCAGATGGCGCAAGCGTCCGTTCAGCTTGGCCCCGCACACCCGAAAATAATCGAACTGTCAAAGCAAATTGCTCAGGTGCGACAGTCGGTGGATGCCGAAGTTAGGAGAATCGGTGAGCAGATAGCCTATGAGTATAAAAGCGCAATAGAACGCGAACGCATGCTGCGGGCCGCCCTGGAAGCGCAGAAACAGGCGGCGGACAGTCTGAGCGCAAATGTGATCCAGTCCGACATCCTGAAGCACGAGTTCGAGACAAACCGGAAGCTCTACGAGGATCTGCTGCAAAAGCAGAAAGAAGTGAGCATTTCATCTAGCCTAAAATCGAGCAACATCTGGATTGTCGATCCAGCAAGACCGCCGAGACTGCCTACCGAGCCGAATATTCCGCGGAACTTCGCGCTTTCTCTCCTGTTCGGGATGTTCGGTGGCGTGTTACTGGCTTTCGGCTTGACCAAGGTGAAGGAAAAGATTATCACTCTGGACCAGGCCGTTGTTGCATCGTCGTTGCCTTCACTCGGCGTTGTGCCGTTGCTCGGAGCAATGAACAAGAATGGTGCGTCCGCCCAACTCAATGACGTCGACGGCAGCGTGAAGCCCGAGTTGGTGAGCTCAATTCGGCCCATGTCGTTGGCCGCGGAGTCCTACAAATCCATTGTCACTTCGATCTTGCTTTCGCACCGGGCTCACCCGGCAGTGATTCTGGTGACGAGCTCGCTTCCGGGGGAAGGTAAAACCACAGTCAGCACGAACTTGGCAATTGCGCTCGCGCGGCTGCGGAGGCGTGTGCTACTCGTCGATACCGACCTCCGGCGTCCAAGCGTTCACCATGCCATGCGATTGAACGCTAACGCCGGTTTGGGCGCGCTACTCCGGAAGCCCGCCGCATTGGATGAAGTTCTCATCAGCTGCCCCGACGTACCCAATCTGTTCGTCCTGCCGGCGGGGCCCATCAACTTGTCGGAGGACACCGCATTGCTGGTGTCTAGCTTCAAGGACTTAGTAGAGCGCTGGCGGATACAATTTGACCACATCATTATAGATACTCCACCGATACTGGCGATGACCGATGCGGTTCGCATGTCGGTCGAGGCGGATTCGGTGATCCTGGTCATTCGCGCTGGTCAGACCGCAAAAAAGGAGTTCTTGCGTGCTCAAGATTTGCTCCTCAAGGTAAATGCACGCCTTACGGGTTTCGTCCTGAATGGCGAACAGCTGGATTCGTCAGATTTTCGGTACTTTTACGGCTACTACGGTCGGGATGAATCAAAACATCTCGGCGAAGGCAGGTAAGGATTTCAAATTTCCTTCTGTTTCTCGGCTCCTGGCCTGAATGGTTGGCGCGAAACAGCAAGCTGATGTCGCCGCGCAATGCCAGCCGGCTGCTGATCACGGCGGCTAACGAAATTGCTGCGGGAGCAACAACAATTCTTTGAAGAAATAGCCACATTCTTCAACAACGCGGTTTTCATCATCCGGAGGATCGAAGCCATGAGTGTAACTACCCAGACTATTATTTCCTTGGAAGCGGACAAACTTGGATCGCTCGAAATGAAGTTTGCGAACCGTACCGCAAACGTCGGGATTATCGGACTCGGCTATGTCGGATTGCCCCTCGCGCTACTGTTCACGGAAGCGGGTTTTCCTGTCACCGGCTTCGATGTTGACTCCCAAAAAGTAGAGAAACTTTCCAGAGGCGAATCCTACATTTATCGCGTGCCATCCACCGAAATTCAAGCCGCGCGCAGGAAGAAGTTCTCAGCCACGGTGAACTATTCGGACATCGCCCGCATGGATGCGGTGATCATCTGCGTTCCGACTCCCTTGAACGAGCAACGCGAGCCTGACCTCAGTTTCATTACGAATACGGCAGAGGCGATTACTCCCCATTTGCGGGCAGGCCAGCTCATCGTGCTGGAAAGCACCACTTATCCCGGAACCACCGAGGAAGTCCTGGTGCCAATTCTCGAGAAAAATGCGGGCGGGTTGCGCGCACAGCGCGAAAACAAGGGAGCCGAGCGCGTTGGCTTTTATGTCGCGTTCTCGCCCGAACGCGAAGATCCCGCCAATAACACCGTCGCGCGGTGCGATATTCCCAAAGTTGTCGGCGGGCTGAGCAGTACAGCGACCGAGCTTGCCGGCGCGCTATATCAAGCCATTTTCCGCCGCATCGTACCAGTCTCCACGCCGGCCGTAGCGGAAATGACGAAGCTGCTTGAGAATATATACCGCTGCGTGAACATCGCATTGGTCAACGAGCTGAAACTGTTGTGCCTGCGCATGGGAATTGACGTGTGGGAGGTCATCGACGCTGCTTCGACGAAGCCCTTTGGCTTTCAAGCGTTCTATCCCGGCCCCGGCCTGGGCGGCCACTGCATACCAGTGGATCCATTCTACCTCTCATGGAAGGCGAAGCAATGGGATTTCCAAACTCGCTTCATCGAGCTCGCTGGTGAGATTAACGTTTCGATGCCGTACCACGTTGTGAGCTCGATTTCGACGGCGCTGAACAGTGTGTGCAAGCCGCTGAACGGCTCACGCGTACTAATCCTTGGTGTGTCTTACAAGAAGGACGTCGATGATCTACGCGAATCTCCAGCGCTTACCATTATCGAGTTGCTGAAGCAGCAGGGCGCCATTGTTAGCTACCACGACCCGTATTTCCCTGTGTTGCTCAGAGGACGTCATTACGACTTGCAGATGGAACGCGTTCCGTTGAACAACATGGGTGAGTACGATTGCGTGACAATCATCACAGATCATTCCGACTACGAATACCCGGCCATCGTGCGCGAAGCGCAGTTGGTCATTGACACTCGCAATGCCACACGGGGCATCGATTCGCCGAAGATCGTGCGGTGCTGATCAGGTCTTATCCCTTATACAGGAGTGTGCGCCGTGAATGCCTGGGAAGGCCCCAACGGCATCGAGCGGATGGAAACCCGCATAGGATAGCGACTTCGGCTGGCGGTTCTGATCCATGGAGGCTGTTATGAAATCCAAACTTGCTTCTTTCACCGCGCTTTTGTTATTAGCGCTGTCATCGACATATGGCTTCGCCCAGAATCCGGTCGGTTCACCAGAAGTGCGTCCAGAGGTGACGTCGTCCGCCCCTCAGACCACGCCCGTCGCGGCGCGCATTGCCGGCTCGCCGAAGGATCTGCTGATAGGTGCAGGCGATCTGCTCGAGGTCAGCCTGTATGGCATGCCTGATTTCAAAACCGAAGTACGCGTTAGTTCTGGCGGCGAGATCTCCTTGCCAATGCTTGGCACAGTAGCTGTGGCCGGACTCTCCGTGGAACAGGCTGAAACACTGATTGAACGCAAGCTCAGTCAAAAGAGCCTTTTCAATGATCCACACGTCGCGGTTTTCGAGAAGGAGTATGCGACGCAAGGGATCTCGCTACTGGGCGAGGTGCAGAGGCCCGGCATTTATCCATTGTTGGGCTCGAGGAAGTTGTACGACGCCATATCCGCTGCCGGTGGCACTACCCCTAAAGCGGGCCGGTACGTGCTGATCACACGCCGCAATGATCCGCAACATTCGGTTCGGGTACCGCTTTTGACCGGTGCACCGGAGTCGATGGAGAATAACGTCACTGTTGAGCCCGGTGACACAATTTTGGTGAGCAAAGCGGGTGTCGTTTACGTCGTCGGTGATGTCCACCAGCCCGGCGGTTTTGTCATGGAAAACGGCAACGATATTACTGTGTTGAAGGCCATCGCCCTCGCTCAGGGCACCAACCCCAACGCCGCACTGGATTCGGCAAGGGTCATCCGCAAGACTCCCGAGGGTCCGCAAGATGTTCCGCTTTCGCTCAAGAAAATTATGGCCGCAAAGGCTCCGGATATACAACTTCAGGCAGACGACGTCGTTTTTGTTCCGGGCAGCGCAGGGAAAAGCGCGGCCAAACGGGGAGCTGAGGCGATCCTGCAAATGGCCACCGGCGTGGCGATCTGGCGCATACCGTGAGGTTGAAGTTACTCGATGAGGTACTTAAAATTAAGAGTTATCTAATGCCAAGTGGTCTCCAACACTAAATCCTGAACCGCGCGTTGTGAATTCGCATATGCCGCATCCGAACCAGAGGAACTCATGCTAGCGCTTTTGACGGATAGGAAATCAGGAGAGGTGTCCACGTACGATGTTCCCGCGCCGGAGCTGCGCCCTGGGGGCCTCCTGGTTCGCACCCAATATTCAGCAATCAGCGCCGGCACTGAGCGCGCTACGCTCGAGTTAAGTTCGAAGTCACTTCTAGCCAAAGCGAAAGCACGTCCCGATCTCGTCAAACAGGTTATCGAGTATGCGCGCCAGAACGGAGTGAAAGCCGCGTACGAAAAGGTGTACGCAAAGCTGGATACACTGACGACTCTAGGATATAGCTGCGCAGGCGAAGTAATTTCGGTGGCGGATGGCGTACACGAGTTCCGCGCGGGTGATCGCGTCGCTTGCGGCGGCGGCACCTACGCCAACCATGCTGAGATCAACTTTGTTCCGCGCAATCTCGCGGTACACATCCCGTCGCAGGTGTCCACGGT
>Ga0137397_10001868_pt1 | contig 14719 bp, 14 predicted proteins | sample czorhiz116metaG_FD_106658 | JGI IMG/M metagenome (GOLD analysis project Ga0137397, IMG submission 106658) | Vadose zone soil microbial communities from Angelo Coast Range Reserve, California, USA - czorhiz1.16 metaG | ecosystem: Environmental > Terrestrial > Soil > Vadose zone | place: USA... | reverse complement strand
GAATCGGCACTGCAAGCTATCCTAAAGCCGCGATGATGACACGAAGAGAGCTTCTTGCGAGCTTTGCCTGCATGGCACTCGCTTCTTCCGTCGTAGGAGAAGGGCAGCCAATGGAACAGAGAATCAGCATAGTTACACTCGGAGTGAAGAATCTTGCCGTTTCCAGGCGATTCTATGTCGACGGTCTCGGTTGGAAACCCGTTTACGAGGATAAGGAAATCATTTTCTTTCAGACTGGCGGAATGGTGTTTGCGCTATTCCTGCGCGACAAGCTCGCGGAGGATTTTCAGGCGAATCCCGCCACGTTCGGACGCGCCCCCATGGCACTCGCCTACAATGTTCGCACCAAGAACGAAGTGGACCCGTTGATGAGGCTCGCTGGGGCCGCAGGCGCAACGGTTCTTAAGTCAGCCCGCCAAGCCACATGGGGAGGATATTCCGGCTATTTTGCCGACCCGGACGGATTCGCCTGGGAGGTGGCTTGGAACCCTAATTGGCGCATGACACCGGACGGTAGCATCCACATCCCTGCACCAAATAAGAAGAGCAGTTGACGGATTGTCGGCAAGAACGAAGCCGCAAGTAGATGGCGCGATCGGGTCTCCTGGAAATACTTCCGCATAACCCAGGAACAGTCCTGAACTGGTTAGAGCGTATTTCATAAATACCCCGAAGATGTACAGAACTCTTGTGAGATGCGGCAACAAGCCGGTGCCCAGGAACTTTGTGGCCCACGAAGGCCAATTATGAAGCACGCTCTACACGTCGATGGCTGGGCCAAGCAATTGTTTCAATGCCTGGACGTATTCGGTGAGGGCTTGGCGGCCGGCTTCAGTGATGCGATAGAGGGTTTGCGGCTTGCGCCGCACGAACTTCTTTTTGACAGCCACGTACCGGGCTTCTTCGAGCTTGAGGAGTTGCGCGCCCAAGTTGCCGTCGGTGGCTTCCGTCTTGGCGCGGAGCCAGGTAAACTCAGCCTCTTCGACGCCGCTGAGTAACGAAAGGAGGGCCAGGCGCAGCCTGCCGTGAACGACGGGATTGAGCTCGGGCAAATCAGGCATGGATTGGATCGCGCCGCTTGCGCTCCTGCGTTCCGGCGATCACGCCGTAGATGCCGAAGGCGATCTGGCAGAGAAAGATGGCGACCAGAAACACGATCATGCTCTGCGCATCGGTGCCAAAGCACGTAGTCACCGCCGCGACCCACCACACGACCGCGCACGCAAACTGAACCTTCCAGCGAAGAATCAGGGCTGAGGCTCCGTTGGCCATGCCAAGTATGGCCGATATTACGGACACAAAGAGATGCTGATCGGTCAGTCTTCCACTCAGCCCGAGGGCTAGAAAGAGCAGAAACATCGAAATTCCCAAAGCAATCCAGATAGAACCGATGGCGCGGCCCAGGGTGGTCCTCGGATGATTGCCGGTCTTCGAGGAAGCAAGGACAACGGTGACAATGACCGCGACCAAGATAGTGACCGGCCAAGCCCACGCGCTGTGACCCCACGCGGACCAGGCGATCGCGAGATAGTAAGCAACGCCCCAGAGAAAGAACATCCATCCCCAGCTCTCTGTGTTCCGGCGTCCCTCGGCGATCATGCTCTCGATAAGGCTTAGCCTGTCCTTCAGTTCCTGCTCGGTGGTGTGGTCCTGCATGACAGCTCTCCTTTGGCGAAGCTCGAATTACCGCACATTCCCGCTTGCTCCCACGGCAACGCGGGCACGCCGCTTCACGGCTGATGTTGAAGGCGCATTTCCACGCTGCGATGTGGAGGATTGCTGCCAACGGTCACGTCGGTGACTTCGTCCCACTCGCCTTTGGCGGTCAGGTGCATGGTGTTCACGATGTGCGCCGGCCCGGACGTGAAGCTCCAGGAAAAGCCGTTCGTGAGCACGGAAAGTTCCGTGTCGAGGTAGTGGCCGGCATTGTAGGCGCGGAAGTGATAGGTATGGGAAGCATCGTCGTACGCGACGGTGGCCAGTGCGCTGAACGGTACTTTGCCGTCGGCGCTGGTGCTCTTGCCCTGGATGAGTAGGACGAGGCCGTCTAGCTTGTACTCGACGTCTTCGGTCTGGGCGAGATGAAGCGGTTCGCCCGGTCCGCGGACGATGGTGACAGGGCCCGACCAGTGACCGGCCAGAAACGAAAGCTTGTGCATGGCCTCGCGCTGCACGTCGACGCTGTTGGAAGGAGGCTGCTGTGCGGGAAGCGAGAGATTGAACGAAATCATCAATACTGCCGCAAGCAACGTTGTAGAAAGAAAGGGGGCGTGGGATAAGCTAAAAATCGCGGTTTTCATTGGCAAACTCCTTGGCGCAGAAAACAAAACTCGGGCAAAACCATTCCAGAGTTTCTCGCATAGGCAGAGTACTCTACGTTATAGAGTTAGGTCAAGGACATTCCCTAGGCGACATCCACAGGCAGCCAACAAAAACAATGTGACCGGCCGCCGCCTCTTTGCATCTACACGGTATTCGATGAGACCGAACGGTCTCAACTTACATCGAATTGGAAGCGGTTGCTCAATGAGTGCCACATCGACCACGTTGCCAGTTCCGAACGTGCAAGCCATTGCTGGCGCCGTGGAAAACCGCCCCGTCATCAACCCCTGGATTATCGCCGTAACAGTTACGCTCGCCACTTTCATGGAGCTTCTCGACACCGCCATCGCCAACGTCGCCCTGCCACACATCGCCGGCGGCCTCGCCGTCAGCTACGACGAAAGTACCTGGGTCCTCACCAGCTATCTCGTCTCAAACGCTGTCGTTCTTCCTCTCTCAGCCTGGTTTAGCCGGGTCTTCGGACGCAAACGCTATTACATGGCGTGCGTTCTTCTCTTCACCATCAGTTCTTTTCTCTGTGGCATAGCCCCGTCGCTCTCGTTGCTCATTCTCTTTCGAGTCATGCAGGGCGTCGGCGGTGGCGGTCTCGCCCCCGTGGAGCAAGCCATTCTCGTAGACACATTCCCCGCACAAAAACGCGCCGCGGCGTTCGCGCTTTACAGCATGGCCATCGTCACCGCACCCGTCATCGGCCCGCCGCTCGGCGGATGGATTACGGACAACTGGAGCTGGCGCTGGATCTTTTTCATCAACATCCCTATTGGCATCGTGTCTCTCATTCTCACGAACCGCCTAGTCTCCGACCCGCCGGAATTCACGCGAGAAGTGGAAGCCGCGCGCCGCGACGGCAAACTCAAAATTGACGGCCTCGGTATTTTTCTCGTCGTACTCGGTTTTGCATGTCTGGAAGTCGTCCTCGATCGCGGCCAAACCGAAGACTGGTTCGAAAGCAACTTCATCGTAATTTTCTTTTCAATCGCCATCGTCGCGCTCTTCACTGCCGCGTTTTGGGAATGGCGCCACCACGATCCGGTCGTGGAAATCCGCCTCCTCGCCGACCGCAATTTCGCCGTCGCCAACTTTTTCTATTTTCTTTTCGGTTTTGCTCTTTTCGGCTCGACCGTCCTGATCCCACAGATGTTGCAAAGCCTCTACGGCTACTCCGCCACGGACGCCGGCCTCGTTCTGGGGCCAGGCGCCATGGTCATCGTCGTTCTCGCGCCGGTTATCGTCAGAATTCTTCCCAAAGTCGGTATCAAGCCGCTCATCTTCGTCGGCTACACGATCTTTGCAATTGCCATGTGGCGCTACGCCAGCATTGACCTCAACACGGATTACAAACACATCGCTCTTCTCCGAGCGCTTCAAGGCTTGGGCATCGCGCCGCTTTTCATTCCCGTCAGCCAGCTTGCCTATTCCTATCTGCCCAAACACAAAAACAACAAAGCCTCGAGCCTCACCAATCTCTTCCGCAATCAGGGTGGCAGCTTCGGCATCGCCTTTGTCACAACGGTCCTGGCGCGCCGCACCCAATATCACCAATCCGTTCTCGTTGCGCATGCGACACCGCTTGACCAGCATTACCGCGATACGCTCAATTCGCTCTCGCATTATTTTGTCTCGCGCGGCTACACGGTTCCCGATGCTGTACTGCACGCTAAAGCGCAGCTCGCCCGGCTCGTCCTGCAACAGGCCTCTTTCCTCGGTTTTCTCGATTGTTTCTGGCTTCTTGGTTGCGCCTGCATCATAGGCGCGCCCATTGTCTTTCTCACACGAGCAGTTCGCACCGTCGGCGGGGGCAGCGGCCACTAAAAAACGCAACACAAAAATCTGCGGCGTTTAGGCGGCTTTTTTCCTCGTCACTGGAGTCTTTGCCGGCAGCGTTTTCAATTTATCCAGCGCCAACTGCTTGTACGGGGAGTTCACCGACGCAGCCTCCGTAAGTGCCTGTTTCGCTTCGGGTAGTTTCTTCAAATTCAGATACGCGTAGCCAAGCCGGTACTGATTCCTCGCATAACTCACATCGTTCGCTTTCAGCAGCGGCGCCGCAGTCTGAAGATTCTGCGCGGCAGTGGCATTGTCCTTCTTTTGCAGATTCACTTGTCCCAACGCGCTCAACGCAAGCCCCTTTTGCAGCGTTGTCTGCTGTTTCCACAAATCAGCCGCGATTCCTTCCGGTTTCGGCGCGGTATCCGCCAACCCTGTCGCTTTTTTTGCGTACGCCTCCGCCTTGTCCAGTTGTTCGCCCTTTTCGCCGTAATAGTCCGCCAGGAGCAGCAGCATCCCCAAATCATTCGGATCCTTCGCAATCAATCCGTTTGCCACTTCCAGCATCTTGGGCACGTTTTGCGCCTGCTGATACGAAGTAGCCGCCACGCCCAGCGCCTGGTTCGCATACGGCGAATCGGGCAGAGCCTGCGCATATCGAATGAGCTGGGCGGCTCGCTTCACTGGGTCTTTCGTCTGATAGATGCCCGCAAGAACCGCCTGATAGACGTAGCGCATGTTGTCCGCATTGGCCTGCATGGCGCTCGCCTGACCGTCTTTCCATTGCTCGGCGGACGTGCCCGAAGGTGCAGGCTGCGCTTTGAATCGCTGCAGAATCCCCGGAACTTTCTCTCCATATGAAAGCAACTTGTCTGTGTCGCCCGCCTCCGAAGCTGCGCGGATCATGTTCACTGCGTTCTGCAAATTGTCCGGGTCCAGCGCGAACAGTTTGTCTCCATACTCGAACGCTTTCCCATAGTCCTTCTGGGTCAGGTAATAGTTCACGTACAAATCGTCCGCCACTATCGCCATCTCGCCCTGCCCGGGCCCGCTAGCAAATTTGTCAATCAGAGCCAGCTTCTGCGCCGGGTCAGTTGCCGCGCTAATCTCCTGCATCGCGTGATCAGCCTCGGATCCGGCAGGAATCGGAACGTACTTCCCGATGTGCTGCGCATTCGCCGTCGCGCAAATCAAAAGTGTCAGTAGCAGCCCAAGTCCACTGTCTCTTGTAGTCACTCGCATCCCAGCCTCCCGCGGAATTCGCCTGAAGATTTTGGAAGGAATTGGAGCGCATCTTAGTTCCGAGTCCCTCGCAAATCAATCGGATTCGAGTACGCTTGCCTCCCGCCGCCGCTTCTGCCATCTTCGAAGAGGCAGTTCGGGGAACCCTCATGTTTCAGCCGACGCTTGAGCAGGTTCGCCGCGCCTTCCGCATCGTTTCCGGATTCACGCTGCTTCTGGTCGGAGCCGTCATGCTTATCACCCCAGGCCCCGGCTGGCTCACAATCTTCCTCGGCTTGAGCCTTCTTGCGGCGGAGTTCGTCTGGGCGCGCCGCCTCATGAACCGCATTAAGCGCGAAGGCGGCCGCATCAAGGAAGCCGTCCTCGGTGTGGATTCAGATGAAGATGCCGAAACCGCTCCGAAATCCCAACATGAGTCGAAGGAAGCTTCATGACAGCAGAATGGCGTGACAAATGGGCGCTCGTGACCGGCGCAAGCGCAGGCATCGGCAAAGCTCTAGCCGAAGAGCTCGCTTCCGGCGGAACACATTTGCTGCTCACCGCCCGTCGCGGCGACCGTCTGCTTGAACTCGCGAAACAACTCCGTTCCAAGCACAAAATCAGCGCCGAAATTTTCGAAGCGGATCTAGCCAAACCATCTGCGCCAGAAGAGATTTTTCAGTTCACCAAAGAAAAGGGAATCGCTGTCGACGTCCTCATCAACAACGCGGGCTTCGGACAATACGGCGAGCTTCCTTCCGTCGAACCACAACGCCTCTTGGACATGGTGCAAGTGAACTGCGGCGCCGTTCTGCACCTCACTCGCCTCTTCTTGCCGGAGATGGTCGCGCGCAGACGAGGCGACGTCCTGATCGTGGCCTCGACGGTCGCCTTCCAAGCCGTTCCATACATTTCTACGTACGCTGCAACAAAAGTTTTTGATCTCTTCCTGGCGGAAGGTCTGGCCGAAGAAATGAAGCCGTACGGGGTTCGTGTCTGCGCCCTTTGCCCAGGAACCACGACTTCCGAATTTCATGACGTCGCCGGCCATCCTTCGCATGCAAGACGCCGCAGCGAAACCGCCGAAAAAGTTGCCAGAACGGGCCTCCGCGCCCTCGCTTCCGGGAAGAGCTGCGTCATCTCCGGCCTCGGCAATTATCTTGGCGCGCAGAGTCAGCGGTTCGTGCCTCGGCGTGTTGTCACCCGTATTGCCGCGAACATGCTCGGTCCCAAGCAGTGATCTGCTGTTCCCTCCAGGAACTTTTTCCCCCACCGCTGGGAAGTACCTATGTAAGCAGTCAGAACGTCTAACTGGAAGGCTCGCTATCTTCTTATCTGGTCAGGATTTGCGGCTGGCCTTCTAGCAGGAGAGATGAAAGTTCCGGACGAACGCGACGACGTTCTGCTGCGGCGTGCTGCCAAAGGGGATGAGAATGCTTTCACGGTTCTCTACCAGCGGCATCAAGCATCGCTCTATCGCTACGCGCTTCGCATGACCGGAAGCGCATGGGCTGCCGAAGAAGTTGTACAGGACGTTTTCATGACGCTGATTCGCCAACCGAAAAAGTACGATGCTAACAAAGGCGAAGTAGGCGCGTTTCTTTTCGGCATCACGCGCAATCGCGTTATGAAGCACCTCGATCGCTTGCCGCGCGAACTTTCTTTGGAGCTGCAATCCAATTCCGGCGTTGCCAAAGAACCTGTGGACCTTCTGACGCCCGCTGTTTGGGCCGAGCGGCGCGAGCGCGTCGAACAGGTGCGCGGTGCAGTGTTAAGCCTTCCGGCTGAGTTTCGAGAAGCTGTCGTCCTTTGTGAACTCGAAGAACTCAGCTACGAAGAAGCCGCCGAAAGAAGCGGCTGCCCGATCGGAACGATTCGTTCCCGTCTGCACCGCGGGCGAGCTCTTTTGATGGCGCGCCTGGAGCTGTTGCGCGATGTTCCGCGTCGCGCAACAGCCGGACGATGAGGTTTTGTTTGAGTGTTAATTGAAACTGATTGAAGGAAGTTTTGTGATGAACTGCGAAGAATTTCAAGCATTCGGACTCGACGTCGGCACTAGCCGCATAAAGTCTGCGGAAGAAGCGGCTGCCGCGGACCACGCTGGCAAGTGCGCAAAATGCGCAGCGCTTGCGGAATCCTGGGATGCCGCTCGCGCCGAACTCTCGCTTTTTGGTGATGCAACCAGAAATGCCGAAACACCCGCCCGTGTTCAAATGCGTTTGTTGCAGGAACTCCGTGCGCAGAAGCGGCCTGTTGAAATCTACCGGCGTGGCGGAATGATCGCTGCCTGGGGTTTGGCTGCCGCCGCAGCAATCTTCGGCGTCGTCAGTTGGCAGAATTGGCGCACAGAACAGCACAGACTCAAGGCGAACAAGAACAATCCGGCGGTTAGCGCAGTGGGAGCGGCATCGCAATCCTCGCAATCCGGTGACTATGTAATCGTGGCCGACGAAGACACGGGCGCATTCACTCCATTGCCCGGAGCGCTTCCAGTTACCTCGGATGACGGCTCGATTTATCAGGTTCGTATGCAGCGCGCGTCCTTGGGCGCGCTTGGTCTTCCCGTGAATCAGGACGGCGCCTCGGATTGGATCAATGTGGATTTGCTCGTGGCCGATGATGGCACTCCGCAAGGAGTCCGCCTTCATGAAGACGCAACTGAGTCGGCGACGCTTCAGTAGGTTTGACTTGGTTTTTGCAAGCAGGAGAGAAGAGGAGACGACACAATGAGAAGTTGGTTTCGAGTCATAGGTCCTCTTGCAGCAGCAGCCGTTTTCGCCGCCGCAGCGTACGGTCAGGAAGCTCCTCCGCCACCTCCGGACTCAATGGCGCAGGAAGGTCCGCAAGGTCCCGGCCCGGGAGGCCCTGGTCCAGGCGGTTTTGGTCCCGGTGGACCGGGAGGTCCGGGTTTTCACAAGATGGAGTTGCTCGGCTTTGGTGGCTTCCACGGCGGAAAAGTTGTAACAGGCGCGCCCTTTAGCGCAGTCGCGGTCACGCAATCAAGCCACGCGCTTTCAGACGGCACCAAAATCAACACCACGAATAAGGTCACGCTCTATCGCGACAGCCAGGGCCGCTTCCGCAAGGAAGGCGGCATGCTGCCGGTCGGAGATGTGGCCGATGCGCCATCTCGTTCGTTCATCGTCATCAATGATCCGGTCGCGTCCAAGGGTTACATGCTCAATCCGGATAAGAAAATCGCGCACGTGACCACGATGAAGAATCACGGCCACCAAGGCCCCAAAGGTGACAAAGGCGCAGATGGCGCTCCTGACTTCGAGGGTTTCAAGGGCAACGCGAACGTGACCAAGGAATCCCTCGGCACGCAAACCATCAACGGTATCAGCGCGCAGGGAACTCGTTTCACTCGCGTAATTCCCGCCGGAGAAATTGGCAACGACAAGCCCATCACCATCACTCGCGAAGTCTGGTATTCCCCGGACCTCCAGATGGTTGTGCAGAGCAAACACAGCGACCCGCGTTTTGGTGACACCAGCTACTCGCTCACCAATATTCAGCGCACGGAGCCGGCCGCGAATCTCTTCACGGTTCCTTCCGACTACACCATTAAGCAAGACGGCCCCCGCAAGGGCATGAGACGCGGAGAAGTGCCCCCGCCGCCCCCTCCGGACGGTGGGCCAGCAACTTCACCCAGCTTCTAAAAACGATCTTCTCTCCTGAAGACGGCGCGCCCTCTTTCCCCCTCACCGCCAGTGGAGGGCGAAAAGGGGGCGTAGCTGTTTAGGTGCGGCTTTTTTGGAAAGGAATAGAATCAAATGATGGACGAGAAAAAACTCACAGCTCAACTCAATGGGGAAGGCTTCTCTCATACTTACATTTGGGCGGACGGCCCGAATACGCGGTATCCCGAGCATACGCATCGCGAAGAAACCGCGCACATTATCTTGAGCGGTGAAATGACGCTCACCATGAACGGCGAATCACATCTTTTTCGCGCCGGCGAACGCTGCGATGTTCCCGCTGGAGCCACGCATTCCGCCGTCATGGGCCGCCTCGGCTGCCGTTATTTGATTGGAGAACGCGCCCCAAGCACAGTTTCTACCTGCGCCGCCAAGTCTTGACCCGCCGCACGCCTTCCCGCTGTGCTAACGTACTGGTTCCAATTCTGGAGCGCGCGGCGCAATGGCAAAGGCCAAAATCTTCGCAACACACCCGCTGTTTGACGAAGCGCGCGCGATTCTTGACGCAGGCTGCGACGTCGAATATTGGGCGCAGCCCGAGCGCCCCCCGCGCGAAGAAATTCTCGGCCGCATGAAAGACAAGGAAGGCCTCGTCTGCCTCCTCACCGATCGCGTCAATGACGATCTCTTGCGCGTGGCTCCAAAACTCCGCATTGTTGCAAACGTCGCCGTCGGCTACGACAACGTGGATGTCCCCGCCTGTACCAAGCACGGCGTCATTGTCACCAACACGCCAGGCGTGCTCGATGAGACCACTGCCGATTTCGCTTGGACCCTCCTCATGGCCGTCGCGCGCCGCCTCGTCGAGGGCGATACGTATGCCCGCACAGGAAACTGGAAAGGCTGGAACCTCGATCAGTTCTGCGGCACCGATGTTTGGGGCAAGACGCTCGGCATTGTCGGTTTCGGCCGCATTGGCCGCGCGCTCGCCCGCCGTGCCGCTGGCTTTAAAATGCACATTCTTTACGCGGCCACGAAGCGCGCTCCCGCCGAAATCGAAAACGAATTGAACACCGAATTCCGCGATCTAAACGCGCTTCTCGCCGAATCCGATTTCGTCAGCCTGCATGTTCCGCTCAACTCGGAAACGAGCGGCTTGCTCGACGCACCAAAATTCTCTCGCATGAAGCCCAGTGCATTTGTCATTAACACTGCGCGCGGCCCTGTCATTAACGAAGCCGCGCTCGTCCACGCGCTCGAAACAGGCAAAATCGCCGGGGCAGCGCTTGACGTGTTCGAACAGGAACCCTTCATCCATCCCGGCCTAAAACGCGCCAACGTCGTCTTGGCTCCCCACATGGGCTCCGCCAGCGTCGAAACGCGTGCGAAAATGGCCGCCATGGCCGCGCACAATGTCTCCGCGCTTTTCCGCGGCCAGCGCCCGCCCAACATGCTCAATCCGGAAGTACTTCAGACTGCGTGAGCCGTCATGGCGGATGCCAAGCAAATCGCCCGACGCATTTTTCAAGAAACCCTCGCGTCCATTGACATCCCGCTCGCCATGGAGCGCCGCGTTCTTTGCTCCGGCAGCGTCATTTGCGTTGACGATTGGTCCTGCGACCTCGCCAAATTCTCCGACGTGAAAGTCATCGCCCTCGGTAAAGCCGCGCACGCCATGCTGCACGGCCTCGCGCAACTTTTTCCCAACCTTCGCTTCAGCGGGGTCGCTTCTGCTCCCACTCCGCCAGAAAATCCTGTCCCTGGCATTTCGTATTTTGTCGGTGGCCATCCCCTCCCCAACGAACAAAGCTTCCTTGCCGCAGAAGCCGCGCTCACGTTGCTTCAAACTTGTGCCCGAAATTCTTTCGTCGTTTTCCTTCTCTCCGGCGGCGGTTCGGCTCTAATGGAATTTCCTCTCGACCTCCGCCAATCTCTCGAAGATACTCGCGCGCTCAACCGGCTTCTTGTCACTTGCGGTGCCTCCATCGACGAAATCAACGCCATCCGCAAGCACGTCTCAGCTATAAAAGGCGGCCGCCTCGCCGTCGCCGCCGCAAGCGCCGCAAAACTCACTCTCGCCATCTCCGACGTTCCGCTAGGCAAGGAATCCGCGCTCGCTTCCGGCCCCACAATTCCAGATCCAACAACGTGCGCGGATGTTTCGCGCATCCTCGCTCAATACGGCCTCCGCGAAAAATTGCCGCCTTCTCTTCGCGATTGGTTCGCCTCTGGGCAAATGCCCGAAACGCCAAAGAAAAATCACCCAGCATTCGAACGCTCCCATTTTTCCTTGCTTCTCACGTCGCACGATCTCTTTCACGCCGCCCACCATGCCGCAGAAGCCGAAGGCTTCCTCACCTGCTGCGACAACACCACCGACGACTGGCCGCTCGACCGCGCCGTTGAATTCCTCCTAGCTCAGCTCGAAGACATCCGCCGTTCAAATCCCGGCCAGCGAGTTGCGCTCATCTCCGATGGCGAAGTCAGCAGCATTGTCATGGGGCAGGGAATCGGAGGTCGCAACTCCGCGTTCGTTCTCGCGTGCGTCGAAAGAATCGCCGGCCATGGCATCACCGTGCTCAGCGCCGGCACCGACGGCATTGACGGCAACTCTCCCGCCGCCGGAGCGGTTGCAGATGGAACAACTCTCTCCCGCGCCCAAGCCCTCGGCCTCTACCCGCCTGACTTCTTCCAACGTAGTGATTCCTTTTCCTTCTTCCACAAGCTCAGCGACTCCCTCATGACTGGCCCCACCGGCAAGAATCTCCGCGACCTCCGCATCCTCCTCGGTATTCCACATGATTCATCAAAAACCTAAACCATCTGTCATTTCGAACGGAGCGGCCCGGCTTTTTCTTGCGCGCGGTCTTTGTGCACCGGGCCACGTAGAGAGACCTCCACCCCATTGCGCGTTCTTCGCGCAATGAAATCTCTCTTCGATCTCAAATAGGAATTCCAACCATCGAAAATATAGTCAGGATTTCCTTCTGTTTTCGCTCTTATCTCTTCCACAAGAAGCAAAAAGGGCGAGCCTTCGCCCGCCCTCTTTCCAATTCTTCTGCTTAAAACTTAGAACTTACAACTTATCACTTACAACTCACTTCTTCGGCGGCAACTTCTCCTCAATCGCCTTCAATCGCTCGCTCATCTCCTGCATCAAGTGTTCCAGCTTGTCTAGCCGGCCCGCTAGCGCCGCAGAATCTCCTTCACCCTTTTCGCCTCCTGGCTGTCCTGGACCCGCGGGGGGCGTCTGCCCTTTCTTCAATCGCGCGATCTGTCCCTTGATCATCGGCGCCATCTCGATGCTCAGGTCGTTGCTGTTCAACAGCGCCTCCAGCGCTGGAATCGCAGATGCATCGCCGCGTGAACCAAGCGCAAAGATCGAAGACACTCGAATAGGGAACGGTTGCCCCGTCAAATACCCCGCGATCTCCTGCGTGATCTCCTTGTTGTTTTTGTCCAGACGCGCAAGGCTGCTAATCGCGGCCCGCCTTGTATCAATTTGCTTTCCAGGAGCCGCCCACTCCCGCAATGTCGGCACGGCCTTGTCATCGCCCAATTCGCCCATCGAACGCAGCGCCGCGTTCCGCAAAAACGCATCCGGCGAATCAGACTTCACTGCTTCATTCAGCGTGTCCAGCGCGTTCGGCGCCTTCAACTTACCAAGCGTCTGCAGCGCCGCCGCTTGAGCGCGATACGACTTGTCCTCTTTCGCAACCGCGTTCAGCTTGGCGATTACTTCGCTGTTGTCCTTGAATCCTCCAAGCGCCGTCACGATTCGATTCCGCACCCACGGTTCGTTTGCGCTGTTCAGCGCGTCGAGCAACAGCTTCGCTGCCGCCGGATTTTTCGTCTCACCTAGAACGTCCGCCGCCGTCGCGCGAGCTCCCCAAGCCTTGTCGTTCTTCAGCGCGTCGCCCAGCGCCGCAAGCGCGTCGGTGTCTTCCTTTAACTTGCCCAGCGCTTCAACCGCATCCGCGCGATCCGCAAGCTCCGTCGCGTTCCTTACTTGGTACAGCCACTCTTTTTTCTCTTTGTGAAACTCCGCGGACTTCAACACGTGCCCGCCCTTGTCAAACAGCACCATCAGCGGCGCGCTGTCTGCCGGGAACCAGAACGCCTCCTCAGCTTTCGACACCGTAACCGGATACGATTTCGCACCCGACGCGGTCGTAACCTCCACACCGGTCGGAATGTGGAAGATTCCAACTCTCCCCTCGACCTTTTGCGTCTGCTTCACTTTCACAGTCACTTGATGTTTCGCGTCGTCGTACGTATAGCTCAGGTCAAACTTAGGCGCGCCCGCTCCGTAAATCCATTGCGTGAAGAATTGATCTACATTGATATGCGTCGCTTCTTCAATCGCTTTGGTCAGGTCCGCCGTCACCACATTCTTTCCGCGGTTCACTTCGAGATAGTGTTTCAGACCCGTGTAGAACGCCTGCTCGCCAATCTGGTGCCGCAGCATGTACAGCACCCAGCCGCCCTTGTTGTAGGCATTGCCGTCGAATTCACTCGAATCGTCAAAGTCGTGCCGCACGATCGGCTTGGAATAAAGCCCGGGATTCTCCATCCAGTCCCTCGCGTCATTCCACAATTCGTATTCAATCTGATCCTTTGGAAAATTGTGTTCCACCCACAACCGTTCCATGAAAGTCGCGAATCCTTCGTTCAGCCAGATGTTGCCCCAGTCTTTGCACGTCACCAGGTCGCCGAACCATTGATGCCCCAGCTCATGGGAAATCAGCGGGTCTTCACCCGTCGCGTATTCGCGCGCGAGTTTTTCATGCGTCAGCGAAGAGCTTGTGTTCGTTGTCGCGCTCGAATTCTCCATTCCGCCCGCGACAAAATCATCCACCATAGCCTGTGCGTACTTTTCCCACGCGTAATCCACCCCCAGTGTTTTGCTGAAAAATTCCAGCATTTGCGGCGTTCTTCCATAATTCAGTTTCAGCCGGTCACCGCGTCCTTTCGGCGCGTAATAAGTCACCGGAATCCCGCGCCAGGTTTCTTTCACTTCATCAAATTCGCCCGCCACCACGGTAATCAGATACGTCGAGCTCGGTAGACTCTCCTTCCATGTCCACGTCTTATTTCCGTTCTCCGCGTTCGCAACACTAATCAATTTCCCGTTCGCCACAGTGATCCACGAAGCCGGCACCGTCACAACCGTCTCTGTCGTCAGTCGGTCGTTCGGATAGTCGTATGTTGGCAGGTAAAACCGCGTGTCTTCCGATTCTCCTTGCGTCCAGATCTGGCTTGGCCGCGTTGGATAGTTCTTGTCCGGCAAGATAAAGTACAAGCCCTTGGTCGGCTTACCCTCGTACTTGATCTGCACGTCGAACTTCTGTCCCGCCTTCGCCGCGCTCGGCAGAGGCACAATCAACTTCGTCTCTTTCGATTCGAATTTCGCCGAAGTCTTGTTCACGGTCACGCTCTGGATCGTCAGCCCTACCGAATCAAACCAGACCTTATCCGTTCCATCCTTCAAAATTGCGAGCGTGTGCGTCACGTCACCAATAACCTTTTTCTGTTCCAAATCAAACTTCAGTGCGATTTTCGAGTGCTGCAAGTCGTAGTCCTTGCTCCGCGCAAACGGCTCATCCGCGCCCGCCACGAATGCGAGTCCGTGCAGTCCCATCGCTGCGAGGGCTGACGCAACCACAACGCTGCGCAAGCCAAACTTCACCTTCAGGAAGTTCAACATTCCGTTTCTCTCCTCAAAATTAAAATCGAAATTTCTATTT
>Ga0137397_10001867_pt1 | contig 14720 bp, 18 predicted proteins | sample czorhiz116metaG_FD_106658 | JGI IMG/M metagenome (GOLD analysis project Ga0137397, IMG submission 106658) | Vadose zone soil microbial communities from Angelo Coast Range Reserve, California, USA - czorhiz1.16 metaG | ecosystem: Environmental > Terrestrial > Soil > Vadose zone | place: USA... | reverse complement strand
GTAGTCGGTCTCGACGAATATCCGCACCGTATTGGCGCCGCTCTTGGCGATGCCGGCCGAGGAGTTCGAATCGTAGTGGTTTCGATTCACGCCGCGGATGCGAAACTCATTGCCGTTCGGGTCGTACAGCTTGCCGTTCAGGACGAAGAAGCCGTCGCCGGTGTTGTAGGAGGGGCGCGACACCGTGCCGCCGGTCCCGGATGTCATCGATACCGTCACACTCTGAGTCGCGGTACCGCCGCTTCCGGTGCATCCCAGCGTGTAAGTGGTGGTCGCCGTCACAGCGCCCGTGGCCTTCGAACCGGCGGTCGCCATAGTGCCCGTCCAGCCGCCCGACGCGGTGCAGGCGGTGGCGTTGGTCGACGACCAGGTCAAGGTCGAGCTGCCGCCGCTCGCCACACTGGTCGGGCTGGCGCTCAGGGAAACACTGGGCAGGGGCGTCGAGACCGTGATCGTGGCAGACTGCGTCGCCGATCCGCCAGCGCCGGTACAAGTGAGCATGAATTTGGTAGCCGCTGTGAGGGTCGGCGTGGCCGCCGAACCTTTGATCGGCTCGCTGCCCACCCAACCGCCGGAGGCAGCGCAGGAGGTGGCGTTGGTGGACGACCAGCTCAGCGTCGACGCACTGCCGCTATTGACCGTACTGGGATTTGCGGTGAGTGTCACGGCGGGAGCGGCTTGCGTCACCGAGACGGTCGCGGATTGCGTCGTACTGCCGCCGGTGCCGGTACAGGTGAGTCCATAAGTGCCGTTGGCCGTGATTGCGCCGGTGGACTGCGACCCGCTCACTGCCTTGGCGCCCGACCAGGCACCCGAAGCGGTGCACGAGGTCGCATTGGTGGCCGACCAGGTCAATGTCGAACTGCCGCCGCCGGAGACGGTGCTCGGGCTCGCCGCCAGAGTCACCGTCGGCGCGGGAGGCGTCACCGACACCGTCGCGGATTGCGTCGCGCTGCCCCCGCTGCCCGTACAGGTAAGTCCATAGGTGGCATTGGCGTTGAGCGCGCCGGTGCTCTGCGACCCGCTGATCGCTTGGCTGCCTGTCCAACCGCCCGAGGCCGTGCAGGAAGTCGCATTGATGGATGTCCAGCTCAGCGTAGAGGCGCTCCCGCTCGCCACCGTGCTGGGGCTCGCCGTCAAACTCACCGTCGGAGCCGCCGCGGTCACCGAGACCGTGACGGACTGCGTCGCGTTGCCGCCGGTACCGGCGCAGGAGACGGCATAGGTCGTGCTGGCGGTGAGCGCACCGCTGGATTGCGAGCCGCTGATAGCCTTGCTGCCCGACCAGCCGCCGGAGGCGGTACAAGAGGTCGCATTGGTGGACGACCAACTCAACGTGGACGCGCTGCCGCTCGCTACCGTGCTCGGGCTGGCGGTCAAACTCACCGTCGGGGCCGGCGCGTTCACCGAGACGGTCGCAGATTGCGTGGCGCTGCCGCCGCTGCCGGTACAGGTAAGTCCATAGGTGGCATTGGCTTTGAGTGCGCCCGTGGATTGCGAGCCGCTCACGGGCATGCTCCCCGACCAGGCGCCGGAGGCGGAGCAGGAGGTGGCGTTGGTGGATGTCCAAGTCAAGGTAGAACTGCCGCCGCTCGCGACCGTGCTGGGGCTCGCAATCAGGCTGATCGTCGGGGTCTGCTGTGCGCTTACGGTCACCGTCGTGGTCTGTGAGGCGCTGCCGCCGGCGCCGGTGCAGGTGAGTCCATAGGTGGCATTGGCTTTGAGTGCGCCGGTGGATTGCGAACCGCTCATGGGCATGCTGCCCGACCAGGCGCCGGAGGCGGAACACGACGTGGCGTTAGCCGCCGACCAAGCCAGCGTCGAACTGCTGCCGCTGATCACCGAACTCGGGCTTGCGCCGAGACTGACCGTGGGTGCCGGCGAGGTCACGGTCACCGTCGCGGACTGCGAGGCGCTGCCGCCCGCGCCGGTACAGGTCAATGTATAGGTCGCGTTGGCCGTCAGCGCTCCCGTGGATTGCGAACCGCTCACGGGCAGGGCGCCCGACCAGGCACCGGAGGCCGAGCAGGAGGTCGCATTGGCGGACGACCAGGTCAAGGTCGCACTGCCGCCGCTGGTGATCGCGCTGGGACCCACGCTCAGGCTGACGGTGGGCGTCGGCGACTTGACGGAGACGGTCGTGGACTGAGAGGCGCTGCCGCCGCCCGCGCCGGTGCAAGTCAACGTATAGGTCGCGTTGGCCGTGACCGGCCCCGTGGATTGCGAACCGCTCGTCGGTTCGCTGCCGGACCAGGCACCCGAGGCGGAGCACGAAGTGGCGTTCGATGAACTCCATCTCAGCTTCGAGCTCGATCCGTTTGCGACGGTGCTCGGAGACGCATTGATGCTGACACTCGGTGCCTTCGGCTTCACGGAGAGGGTGGTGGACTGAGTCGCGGTGCCTCCTGTGCCGCTGCAGGTTATCGAATACGTCGTGTTGGTCGTCAGCCCCCCGGTGGATTGCGATCCACTCAACGATTTCTTGCCGGACCAGCCGCCGGATGTAGAACATGACGTGGCGTTTTGGCTGGACCATGACAACGTCGAGCCGGTACCCACGTCGACGGCACTCGGGCTGGCAGTCAGTGCGACGACAGGTGCCAATTCCGAGACGGTGACGGTGGCCGATTGCGTCGCGGAGCCGCCGGCTCCCGTGCAGATCAATTCATATTCGGTCGTGTTGGAGAGCGCGCCCGTCGACCAGGTGCCGCTCGTCGCCACAGCGCCATGCCAACCTCCCGATGCGGTACATGCGGTGGCGTTTTGCGAGTTCCAGCTCAACGTGGACATGCCGCCGTTGGCGATCGTGGTCGGCGACGCCGACAGGGTCGCCGTGGGGAAGGGCGATGTCGTCCGCGTGTCCGTGGCGACACTGTCATTGTTCGCTGCCAGAGTCAGCGCCGGCTTCGCCGTACTGCCGCTGGCGCTGCTTGTGAGAGTCGTCTGACCGGAGGACGATTGCTGGCACGCCGCCAGAGCCGAAAATACCGCGCAGCCGAGGCTCCAGCGCAACAGGCGTGAAGCGGCGGCGGAACGCAAGGTGAGTCGAGCGATACTGAAGTGAGTATCGCACCCTAATTTCGCAGAAGACTCGGATCCAAGCCTGGGGCCGCGGTCACTTGTTTTCATTATGCGCCTTCCTCAGCGAACTGCACCGGCGGTGACTGCCGTGTCGCTGAACAGCGGTTCGTCACAACCCTGGAGGCCGCATAGTCAGTCGGTTTTTTGCGTATGCCAACCTGTCGCTATTCGCTAACGTGTCGCCAATTTGCGGCATTACCAAGCCGCTCAAATCATTGTGTTCGAGCAGCACAAAGAGAAAAGTCTCAGCCGCTTTGGCGTACGACTTGCGAGCTCGCGTCAACAAAAGCCGATGCGCCGTTGATTACAAAGGGCCGAGAGTCCGTGGGCCGAGAGTTCCGTCGATCGCGGAGCCGGGGCAAAATCCTCAATCCGGGTAACACGTCTGTAGTGTGCTCTAGCTCACAGACTGTGAACTCAGTCACCTCTAGTCTGCGCGATAACAAGGATCAAAGGTTTCAGTGCGTGCAGCGCTCATGTCCGAGCGAGCTATTGACATTGGAATTCGATTCAGGAGTGGCCAATGTCAATGGAAAGCGTCATCAAGCTGGCGGTTGGGCAGCTCGCCCTGAACCCCTCGCCTATCCATCCTGAGTGGGTGATCGAGGGTAATCCGATCGCTCGCAACAAGGTCCTTTCGAGCAGCGCCGACGGTACCGCGAGTACTCTCATCTGGGATTGCAGCGCGGGGCGATTCAACTGGTTCTACGACGTCGATGAGACGATTTACGTGATCGAAGGCGGCGTTGTGATTAGAGACGCCGGAGGTGCTGCGCGTCGATTGAGCGCCGGAGATACCATCTTCTTCCCCGCCGGCGCCCGCGCGGAGTGGCATGTCGAAGACTATATCCGCAAGATTGCGTTTTGTCGGGTGCCTTTACCGCGGCCGATCGTGTTCGCGAGGCGGGGGTATAGGTTCCTCAAGCGACTTGTGGGCACGCGCGGCGGCGCGAACGCGGCTCCGGCCATGTTTCAAAAGAGCTAGAGATTTGCCTAATCTCGCGCCAGCCGGGTGGCTACTCGTTTGGCCGCAAATTTGGCGCCATACGCGAATCGCAATAATGGACCGAAACTGTTGGCGGCTGCCGCACCTATAAAGTACAGCCGTCCGCAGTAGACCGCTCGCTAGGTGTGATGGACCGCCGCCCCCGACGTTTCGCCACGTAAGGGTGCCACGAACCTCTAATTATATAACATTATGCATGCAACTTGCGGATCTGGCAGCACTTATTTCCACCGCGGGCCAATGCCGCATCAGTCAATGTTGTAGCGGTGAAAAATTAATGATATGCATGTCGGCGGCCGAGAGGCTCACGGCGTCGGAAAAGACAATCGGGAGATGGGGAAAAATGTACGCAGGTTCGAAGTGGATGGTGGCGCTGGTCCTGGTCGGTGTTAACGGCGCCGCGATGGCACAGACCGTTTACAGAGTGGATTTCAAAGCTGAATCCGAGCGGATTACCGGATTCATCGATCTAGCAGCGAATTCGCTGGGTCCGCTCACGCCCAGTGAGATAACGGGCTGGTCGTTCTCGTCCGTGGCGGGCGACCCTGTTGCGTTCTCATTCAGCTCGAGTGACGCGGGCGCCGCCGTGTTCTGCTCGGGGGCACCCGGGTGCGGTCTCACGGCGTCGGCGACTTCATTGACATTCATATCTGGAGTTCAAGCCGATATATTTTTTCGTGACTCACAGGACAGCCTGGCTATCTCCACTCCCACGGCGGTCGCGAGCGGCAACTTCCCAGCGGTCCTGATCAATACGCCTAACTCGGGACTGGTGGGATTTAGCCCGATTACCGGCACCACTATCGCTAGAAGAGTTTCGGCCCCGGAGATTGATCCCGGTTCTGCGGCCGGCGGACTTACATTGCTCCTGGGCGGCTTGCTGGTTTTTCGGGGTCGCCGCGTTTTGCCCGCCCGTACCGCTGCGTGAGGTGCGGTGGTCGAACGCAATCAGGAATAGCCGGGGAGTTCGCTAATACGCGTTCCGGTCATTCACCACCGTCAGTGCCGTTCTCGCAAGTATCTTCAAATCCAGCCACAACGACCAATTCTTGAGGTAGTCGAGGTCGTACTGGACGCGATGATGCATCTTGTTGATCGTCGAGGTTTCGCCTCGCAGGCCGTTGACCTGCGCCCAGCCGGTGATGCCGGGACGCACCTTGTGGCGAATCATGTAGCCATTGATCAGTTTTCGGTACTCTTCGTTGTGAGCCACCGCATGCGGTCTCGGGCCCACGAAACTCATCTTGCCCTCGAGCACGTTCCAAATCTGCGGTAATTCGTCCAACGAGGTGCGCCGCAAGAATGCGCCGAGCGGAGTGACGCGAGAGTCCTTCTCGGTGGCTTGAGCGACGACGGGGCCATCCTCGCACACCGTCATGCTGCGGAATTTGTATATCAATATTTCCTCGCCGTTCAGGCCGTAGCGGCGTTGCTTGAACAGTATGGGTCCCGGCGATGAATGCTTGATCGCCAGCGCCACCGCGATCAGCACGGGCAACGCGAACACCAACGCGATCGACGCGAGTACGACGTCGAACACTCGCTTCCAAAAGCCACTCATGCCTTGCAGCGGCGACTCGCAGATCGAGAATGCCGGCATGCCGTTGATCTGCACACAACGCGCCTGCACCAGATCGAAGGCAAAGAGGTTCGGGACGAAATAAATGGAGGCCGTGGTATCGCGCAGTTCCCTGAGCAGCTCTTCGATGCGGGGCGCCGTGGAAATCGGCAATGCCAGGTAGACGCGGCTTATCGCGTGTGTGCGGACGAAATCGGCAAAATCGCGTGCTGAGCAATTCCCAATGACCGTCTGGTTGAGACCGTGCGCCGCTCGATCGGCGCCGCGAAAATCGAGGAAGCCGAAAAACTTCTCGCCTGCGTGACTATGTTCGATGCGCCGCGCCAGTTCGACCCCGACATCGTTGGCGCCGATGATGATGTAGCGCTGAGCTAAGCCCCGGTCCGACGTCAGCCATTTGGCGATCGGAATCCTCAGCGAGTCGGCGAGCATCAAGGCGACGGGCGTTACCAGGAACCAACTCACCATGATGTCGCGCGGGAAGTACGTGAGCTTGAACGAAGTCGAGAGAAATACCAGCACCGCCACGACGCAGCTCCACTCGAGCAGAATACGTGGCAGGATTTTGCGCGTTCGCCGCGCGTCGGGGCTGTTCCCCAGATCCAGCGGACTGAAGACCTGGGCGGCGATCAGGAACGCCATCAGACCCAGAGCGCAGAATGGCAATGACAGGGATTGACCGCAAGCGAGCACGCATACGGCGAGCGCGAGAACCACGACCAAGGGCAAGGTGGTTTGTTTAGCCAATGTGACATGGGCGGCCTCCAAGCTACCGAAGCGCACCGCCTTATTCTGCACGGAACCGTTGCATAACAGCTCGGAGGCAGGGCGGTTGGACCACGGTGCTCGAAGTTGCGCGTGATCGTGGGACAGTCGTTCGGTGCCTGTCGAAGTCTCAGGCATTCAGTGCTCCTTTCGATGAACCATCATCCTGCTCTGGCAATGTCATCTAGCAATATATGTGCCATCGTGTCCGGCACATCATGTCAACGACGATATGACCCTCCGTGGCGGCTTCATCGCCCCTTACGAATTGCCCGGTAAGGGGATTGAGCCGCAAAATGAAGGGTGTCGCAACTGACGCAGCCGACCGACACCCGTCCGCCCGGTGCATTTCGGCTCGGCCGCAGCCGGGCGACATCACGGTGCATCACGCGCTTTTGCCGGGCGCAATCGGTGCAGGAGCGAAGTCGGCGCGGGCTAGAATGCGTGAGTTTCATTTTTCTGGGGCACTGTTCCGTGGAACCTGATCCGGTCTACCTCGATCACAACGCCACGACGCCGCTTCTGCCGGACGTAGTCGAAGCCATGCTGCCTTATCTGCGAGAGCACTTCGGTAACCCGTCGAGTCGGCACGTCTACGGTAGGCGGACACACGATGCGATCGAGCGCGCACGCGGGCACGTGGCCGCACTGATTGGTAGTGACGCTGACGAGATCATATTCACGTCGGGTGGCACCGAAGCGAACAATCTGGCCATTCGCGGCACGACTGCGCGCACCTCCCGCCGCCGTGTGGTGACGTCCACGGTAGAGCACCCGGCGACGGCTCGGCCCGTGGCTTGGCTGGAACGACAGGGCTGGGAGGTCGTCCGTGTCGGTGTGGATGCCGGCGGGCGCGCTCGCGTCCCTGAGCTCGATTCAGCGATCACTTCCGCAACCGCCCTAGTGACGATCATGCACTCGAACAACGAGACAGGGGTTCTTCAGCCCGTCCGAGAGGCCGTTTACTATGCTCGCCGAGCCGGCGCCTGCGTTCATACCGACGCGGCACAATCGGTCGGTAAGGTGCCGATCGATGTGCGGGCAATGGACGTAGACCTGCTGTCGATCGCCGGCCACAAGCTCTACGCACCGAAAGGGATCGGCGCATTGTATGTGCGACGCGGTACGGTACTCGAGGCCCTGACGCTGGGTGCCGGGCATGAACGCGGATTGCGGCCGGGAACCGAGAATGTTGCATCAATTGTCGGGTTTGGCGCTGCGTGCGCGACAGCGCGGCATGATCTCGACAAAGAGAGCCTGCGCGCGCGGACGCTTCGCGATCGACTTTGGGAACAGCTGGCGCAGGCGATCCCTGACCTGGCCCTCAATGGAAACGCAGACAATCGCTTGCCGAACACCCTTAATGTGCGTTTTCCTCGAGTCTCAGGCGAGACCCTTCTCGCGGCGACTCCCGAGGTTGCTGCGTCCACCGGTTCGGCATGCCATGAGGGCGGCGAGTCGGCTTCAGCAGTTTTGTTGGCAATGGGCATCCCGGCCACGGCCGCCCTGGGCTCGGTCCGGTTGACGCTGGGACGGGCCACGAACGAGTCCGAGATCGATCGCGCCGCCGCTGGGCTTGCGCGTGCCTGGCACGCGTTGGTGCGCAAATAGTTCGTCGGGCCTATGCAAAGATGACGACGTCAATGGCTCCCAGAGGCCGCTAAACTCCCCCCGCCGAGCCGGAGGTATTCTCGATGAAGCACCATGCATTGACAGCCCTCTGTCCCTACGCCTTCTCGTTCATTCTCCTGTTCTCGCTGGCGCCGGCGTCGGCGTCGGCCCAGCACGTACCGGCCGCGTCCATCCCCACGGCCGATCTGATTCAGCCCGCCGATCTTGCGGCAAATCTCAAGAACGCGTCTGCGCCGAAAGTCCTGATCCTGCAGGTTGGCTTCCGCAAGCTTTACGAGCAGGCGCATATCCCGGATTCCGAATACGTCGGCGCGGCGGGTGAAGACGCCGGCCTTCAGTTGCTGCGTAACCGGGTCGCGAAGCTTCCCAAAGACACCGCGATCGTCATTTATTGCGGTTGCTGTCCGTGGAGCCACTGTCCCAACATCGCCGCTGCCTATAACGCGCTCCATGCGCAGCGCTTCACCGAGGTCAAGGTTCTCTACATCGCCGATAACTTCGGTGACAACTGGGTCAACCTCGGCTATCCGGTGGCGGTCGGTAGATAATCTTGGCTACTGCGCGAGTGATCCTGGCGGCCCTCTGCGTTACGACGTCTGTACTGTCGCTTGCGTCCGCACCATCGTTTGCCGGCGATGGTACCCCCCGAATGGCACCGGACTTCACGCGCGCGGACCTCAAAGGAAACTCTCTGAGCTTGCACGATTATCGGGGCAAGCTGGTATTGCTCAACTTCTGGGCCACGTGGTGCGGACCATGTCTGACCGAGATCCCCCGATTTGCGGCGTGGCAAAACACTTACGGAGCGGCCGGCCTGCGGATCGTAGGCATATCCATGGACGATGCCCCCGCACAGGTTGTGCGGGCGTACGAGAAGTACCACTTGAACTATCCCGTCGCGATGGGGGATGCAGATCTCGGGCAGCTTTTCGGGGGTGTCCTCGGCCTGCCCCTCAGTTACCTCATCGATCCGGAGGGCCGCATTATCGGGCGGTATCAAGGTGAACCGGACCTGAAGCAACTGGAATTGCGGATAAGATCCTTGCTGCCCCGTCCTTGAGTGGCGTCGAGCGGGCGCCGGACCTGGGATGGTCCGTATGGAACGCGGATGAAACCCAAAAATCGTGTAACTGATTGATTTTTTTGGTGGGCGGTACAGGGATTGAACCTGTGACCCCTGCCGTGTGAAAGCAGTGCTCTACCGCTGAGCTAACCGCCCGTAAGTTAGCGGCGAAGTATGACATCCGCGATTCGCCAAAACAAACGGCATCGCAGGGTCTAGCCTGTCTGCGTTCCCTTCAGGGCCTCTGCTAAACTCTGCGCCCCTCAATTTCCTCAAGTCTAGTTCATGACCGTCCGCACCCGATTTGCTCCCAGTCCGACCGGTTTCCTTCACATCGGCGGACTGCGGACCGCGTTGTTTTGCTGGCTGTACGCGCGACATCACGCGGGTCAGTTCGTTTTGCGGATCGAGGATACGGATCTGGAGCGCTCAACGCCCGAGGCCATCCAGCAGATTCTGGACGGTCTCGAGTGGGCCGGTCTCGTTCACGACGAAGGTCCTTTTTTTCAAACCAAGCGCTTTGACCGGTACAAGGATGTCATCGAAGAATTGCTGGCCGGCGGCAAGGCCTATCGCTGCTACTGCAGTAAGCAAGAGCTCGAGCAGATGCGCGCGCAACAGATCGCCCGCGGAGAAAAGCCGCGCTACGACGGCCGTTGGCGCGAACGCACCGATTCGGTTCCCGGCGTCGCGCCGGTGGTGCGCTTCAAGAACCCCCTCGTCGGTGAAGTGGTGGTCGATGACGTCGTGCATGGTCCCGTCGTATTTCAAAACAGCGAACTCGACGATCTCATCATCGCGCGATCCGACGGCACGCCTACCTATAATTTCTGCGTGGTCGTGGACGACATGGATATGCAGATCACGCATGTGATCCGCGGAGATGATCACTTGAACAACACGCCGCGACAATTGAACATGCTGCTCGCGCTGGGGGCCAGGCCACCCGTATATGCCCACCTGCCCATGATCTTGGGTGCGGATGGCGCCAAGCTCTCGAAGCGCCATGGAGCCGTCAGCGTACTGCAGTACCGCGATGATGGATTCCTGCCCGAAGCCGTCCTCAACTACCTCGTCCGTTTGGGCTGGTCGCACGGCGACCAGGAATTCTTCACCATCGAGGAAATGATCCGGCTATTCGACATCGCCGATGTCAATAAATCCGCCTCGGCCTTCAATGTCGAAAAACTGACCTGGCTCAATCAGCAGCACATGATGCGCGCGCCCGCAACGCGCATCGTTCCGGTGCTGCGTTGGCACTTGGACCGCGAGGGAATTCAGGCATCGAATGAGACGCAACTCGAACAAATCGTTCTGTCGCAGCGCGAGCGCGCAAAAACGGTACGCGAGATGGCGCTCAATAGTCTGTTTTTTTTCCGGGCGCCCCTGACTTATGACGAGAAAGCGGTGCGCAAACATGTGACCGCCGATGTGTTGGCGCTGCTGGCCGAGGCAGCCAACGAGTTGGATCGATTGACGGATTGGTCGGCGCCGGCCATTCACGAGGTTATCGCCGGGTTCGCGGCGGCTAAGGGCATCTCGCTCGGCAAACTCGCGCAGCCCATCCGCCTCGCGGTTTGCGGTGGAACGGTGTCGCCGCCCATCGATGCCACACTGGCAATTCTAGGAAAAATCGAGTCGTTGGCCCGATTAGCGCGCGCACGAGCCGCCTGGGGCGCGTAGCTCGTTCATTTTCTTGACGAATTGGTCCCCGTCAGGTAACGTGCCGCGCCTCCATGTGGGGCCATAGCTCAGCTGGGAGAGCGCTTGCATGGCATGCAAGAGGTCGGCGGTTCGATCCCGCCTGGCTCCACCAGATTTCATGTCGGCGACCGATCGATTTTTCAGGCCTGCGTCCCCATCGTCTAGAGGCCTAGGACACATCCCTTTCACGGATGCGACCGGGGTTCGAATCCCCGTGGGGACGCCACTTCCTGGACGTCTGTCTGCGGAGCTTGGTAAAGCTCTGTAATCGCAAGAATTTTCAGAGTTCTAAAATTCCGGTACAGTTCGAAGAGCGGTGCGATGCCGGTGGCCGGCATCGCACTCATGTCCGCGGTGGTCGCGGCCGGATCGACCCGCCGACGCAGCGCATCCGCGTTGGCCGCCTTATCGAGGGGCCGCACCGGACAGAGGATCTGGCCTGAGCGTGCATCGATCAGATCGACGCGGCTGAAGTCCCAGCGGGCATAGCGCAGATGGATCTCATCGAGACGGCGATAGCGGGACGGGATCTCGAAGCGCTGGCCATCGAGACTCGCCGTGCCATCGGAACGGCGTTGCTTGCGCTTGACCTCGATCCGGAACGCGGCGCGCAACTCCTCGCTCCCGGGGCACTCACGGCCGACGTTCGGGCCGGCGAGGAACCGCTGCATCGGCGTCTCGCCGAGTTCACTATGCACGGTGCGGTGATATTCCTGGGTGATCCAGGCCTGGGTCGCCACGTTCAGCTGCTCGAGCGTGAGGTTCGTTTCGCCTTCCAGCATCGCGAGCAGGCGGCCCTCGACGCGACCCCATATATTTTCCTGCTTGCCGTTGACGTGCGGAGAGTACGGCAGCGTGGGCAGGTGCAAGATGCCGAGGTGGTGCAGCCCCGCGGTGAACTCGCCGGAGATCATGGCCGAGCCCCGGTCGGTCATCAGCGAACGCGTTAGACCCACCTTCTGCAGCGCCTGGCACAGGCCGTGGACCAGTTCTCGGGTACCTTCGTTGATGTACCACTGGGCGTGGCAGAGGAACCGCGACCGGTCGTCGATGAAGCCGACCAAGAGCGGTTTGACGTACGCACCGCGCCGGGTCAGGACCTTGCGAGAGCCGTGATGGAAGTCGAGATGCATGAGCTGCAGGACATGCTCGACCTCGTAGCTGCGCACCTCGCGTTGCTCGAGCCGATCGCGGGCGGCGAGCGCGCCGTCGGTGCTGCGCTTAGGCGGGCGTCGGCGCAGCAACCCTTGAGCTTTGAGGTACCGGCGCACGCTCGGATAGGACGGGCACTTTGCGCCGGCGGCGAGCGTGACCCGTAGATTGTCGTGCAGCAGCTGTGCAGTCCAGCCGGGATGATCACGATAAAGCGCGGTCAGGACTTGCACCGCCTCGGCTGACAGACTCGGGAAGCGGCCGATGTCATGCCGCACTTGGTTGCGCAGCGCCTGTACCGGATCACCGGCCTTCTTGGCCGCGTAATACCAACGCTCGAGCGTCGAGCAGCCGAAGCGGATCTCAAGGCCGGTCAACGGATGACGCCAGGTCTTGGCGGCCAAGGCGTCGAGCGCCTCATGTAAATCGCCGACGGCCGGCGGTGCCGCCAAGAGCGGCCCGATAATCGCGAAGCGCAGCCGCGCCCACCGATCACGCTGCGGTAGATCGTCTTCGGAACTCAACGTCGCTCCCATTGCGACGCCATCCTCGGCACCGCTCATGGGATTGCAGACTACAAAGCCGCCTGACGTTTAAGCTATCGACATCCTCTGCGGGTACGCGGCGACCGTCGGATTACTTGGCCGTGGCGCGCGTGCTCAATGGCGCGACAAAGCGAAGTAATTGCGCCAGCCGATCCGGCATCGCGCCGGCATCGAAGCGCTTCAACAGACTCGACGGCAGCTCGGCGATTGTCACTGGGGGCATGAACCGTTCGCGCATCGACCGCCAGAACGGCGTCGATGGAAAATCCTCTCGCCACCACGTCCGCCAACGCTTCAGTGTGTAGGCCGGGATGCTGAACAACTCGCACAGTCCTTGCCCCGACGAACTGCCTGGCGGCGAGGCCAACATCAGCACCACCGCCAAATACACACGACGCTCGGCAAACCGTACCGACGGTGAGGTCGCGCGACCGTCGCACCGTCCGCAGGTGAAGCTCAAGCGCCAGGAATAATCCTCCCGCACCGCCGCCGGGCAGCCGCGGGGCTTGCGAGGGTAATCCGCCACGTGCAGCGGTCCGGCACAGCCGGCACAACGCGCCAGGCGGGTCGCGGCGGCGAACTCTTCATCAATGCGCGTAAGAAAACGAAAAAAGGCGGGATCTTGCAGTACGTGGCACACTTCGCTTGTCTCCTTGGTCTTGGTAAACCGGAGACTCCCCGGAGGGGATCTTTTAATCAAGATCCCCGATGGGGATCCAATTCAAACCATCACGAAAATTGACCGCCAAAGGCGGAATCGCCATCAAGAAAGGTGGTCATGCTCAGTGCGTAGTAACCCCCGAAACTCCCTTGAAATCCCTCGGGTACTTCGCTGTGTAACCCACGTACTATGGTGGCCGTTCCTGGAGCACCAGGGGTGGGTTAGCGTTCGAGGTGGTCGTTCCATTCTTCGAGGGTTTCAAGAAGTTGGTTCGAACTTTCTCTATTTAGGAACGCCACTTTTCGCTGTTGATCGCGCGCGACACTCTCTAGAGGGTATCATTCGAATCCACAGAGCCCACGGGCGCAAACAATCAGGGACGATTCAAACGCCATGTCGATAAACGGTTGGTTTGGTCAGCCGCTCTCACCTCGATCAGTGGCGAGGCTAATGCCGTCCCTGTTGCTGATCATGGCAATTAGTGCCTGTGGTGGTGGCCGCAGCACTCCCGCTTTGTACTCGGTCGGCGGCACACTCGCCGGACTTGCCAGCGGCGCAAACGTGGTGCTGCAAAACAGCGGTGGCAATGACATCACTGTCTCGGCCAACGGGAATTTCCGTTTTTCGACTTCGGTGGCGAACAGCATTGCTTACGCAGTGACAGTTCTGACCCAGCCTAACGGGCAGACCTGCGCCGTAACTTCCGGCAGTGGGACAGTGGGAGCAGCCAACGTGACCAGTGTCCAAGTCACCTGCGCGACCAACACGTACACGATTTCAGGGACCGTCTTGGGTTTGAACACGGGTTCGCAGGTCACCTTGCTGAACAATGCCGGCGACCCAACCATTGTGACGGCAAATGGTGCTTTCAGCTTCGCCGCAGCAGTGACTTACGGCGGTAGCTATGCCGTCACGGTGTCAACTCAACCTACCGGGCAAACATGCACCGTGACTTCCGGCAGTGGGACTGTGCGAGCGGCCAACGTGATCAGTGTCCAAGTCACCTGCGTGATCAACACGTACACGATTTCGGGCGTCGTGTCGGGATTGAATCCGGGTTCGCAGGTCACTGTGCTGAACAACGCTGGCAATCCAACCACTGTGAAGACAAACGGTTCTTTCAGCTTTGCCACCCCAATCCCCTACGGCGGCAGCTACGCCGTGACGGTCGGGATTCACTCCCCCGCACAGATCTGCACGGTGACCGCGGCCGCGGGCTCCAGTGTGGTCACCAATGTATCCGGCGTCAGCGTTGTGTGTGTTCCCGCTACCGAGTCGGTGATCCACACTTTTGATGTCAATCCGGACGGCATTAGCCCCCGCGCGAACATCATTCAGGGCAGCGATGGGAATTTCTATGGCACAACGTATAGCGGGGGTACGAGCAACTTAGGTACAGTGTTCAAGATCACGCCGGCCGGGGTAGAGACGGTTCTCCACTCCTTCACGGCCGGTTCCACCGACGGCAGTTTCCCAACTGCTGGTTTGATTGAGGGCAGCGACGGCAATTTCTACGGCACGACTGCAAACGG
>Ga0137397_10001863_pt1 | contig 14738 bp, 15 predicted proteins | sample czorhiz116metaG_FD_106658 | JGI IMG/M metagenome (GOLD analysis project Ga0137397, IMG submission 106658) | Vadose zone soil microbial communities from Angelo Coast Range Reserve, California, USA - czorhiz1.16 metaG | ecosystem: Environmental > Terrestrial > Soil > Vadose zone | place: USA... | reverse complement strand
TCATCCTGCTCGATCTCAAGATGCCGCTGGTCGACGGGTTCGAGGTTCTCAAGCGGCTGCGGTCCGATCCCCGCACGGCGACCCACCCCGTGGTGGTTTTCACCTCGTCGCGCGAACCGCGTGACGTTGAGGCGTCTTATCGACTCGGCGCCAACGGCTACGTCTGCAAACCTGTTGGCTTCCTCAAGATGGTCGACTTGATGCGCACCCTGATCGCCTACTGGTTCGGCGTCAACGAGCCCGCGCCCTGATCCGCGGATCGCTACCGGACACTCGATCGCCATGAGCGGCTTGGCTTATTCGGAGGCTGGCAAGATTCCGGCGGGGAGCCCGCAGCTCCTGCGTCGCGTGCTGCTCGTCGAGGACGACCCGGATCACGCCGAGGTGATCATCGCTTCGCTCGGCTCGCCGCCCGCGCACGTGGAGCGCGTGGAAACCCGTGAAACTTTCACGAAAGCTCTCGCAGAGGGCGCCTGGGACATCGTTATTTCGGATTTCCACCTGCCGCGCTTCTCGGCCCTCGAAGCGCTGGATGCTCTGAGCAAGAGCGGCCGCCCGGTCCCGTTGATCGTCGTTTCGGGCTTTGTCGGAGAGGAAGCCGCCGCCGAGCTCATCAAGGCCGGGGCCGCCGATTTCACGGCAAAGTCGAATCTCAAGCGCCTGCCCGCGGCGGTCGGCCGGGCTTTGCGCGAGGCCGAGTCGCTGCGCGAGCGCCAGCGCGCGCTGCAGGCTCTCGCGGCGAGCGAGGCGAAATTCAAGGCGCTGGTGGCCAATATTCCCGGCGTGGTTTTTCGCTGCGATATCGGACCCGGAGGCCCGGAGCGCTGGCAGTTCCTCAGCGATCCCTGCGAATCGATGCTGGACGTGGCCCGCGAAGAGTTGATGGCGAACGGGGCGCGATTCATGCAGTGCCTCCTCCCCGAGGATCGCGACGGCTTCGTCGCCGCATGCCGCGCCGCATGCGGCGGAGCCCCGACGTTCGCCTGGCAGGGCCGCGTCGGCTGCAAGGACGGCTCGGTCAGGTGGATCGACATGCGGGCTTCGCTCATCACGAGCGCGCCGCGCTGCGCGCTCGCCGACGGCATCATCAACGACGTCACGCGCAGCATGCAGGCGCAGGCCGAGGTCCTGCGCTCGCGAGAACAGCTGCGCGAGCTGTCCGAGCATCTGGACCGCGCCAAGGAGGGGGAGCGCGCCAGCATCGCCCGGGAAATCCACGACGAGCTCGGCGTACTGCTGACCGCAGCCAAGATCGAGCTGTCGACGCTGACGAAGCAGCTCCCGCCCGAGCGGCTCGATCTCGAATCCGCCTCCGCATCCGCGGACGCGTTGATCGACCAGGCGATGGATATGAGCCGGCGGATTTCCCGACGCCTGCGGCCCGCGGTGCTCGATTACGGCATCGTCGCCGCGATCGAGTGGCAGGCGCGGGACTTTTCCAAGCGGCTCGGAATCCCCTGCGAGATAGATTCGAGCGTCGATTACCTCGAGCTCGATCCCGAGCGCTCCACCGCGGTCTTCCGGATCTTCCAGGAGGCGCTCACCAACATCGCGCGCCATGCGCAGGCGCGCAGCATGCGCATCGAGCTGACCGAGGACCTGGACGGCGGGCTGACCCTTCGCGTGGCGGACGACGGCTGCGGCATCGGGCCGGCGGATTTCGGCAAGCCCGGCTCGTTCGGCCTGAGGAGCATGGCCGAGCGGGCGACCAACCTGAGCGGGCGCATCGAAGTCGCGCGCCTTGCGGAAGGCGGTACGGAAGTATCGCTACAGGTTCCCCGGGTCCGTAATGCGCCTCTCCCCGAGGATGGGCAGTTGTCTCTGGAGACCTGATGATCCGCCTGTTGATCGCCGACGACCACGCCATAGTCCGCCAGGGACTGCGGCAGATCGTGTCCGGCACCGAAGGCATTCTCGTGCAGGGCGAGGCCGAAGGCGGCCTGGAGGTACTGCAGCTCCTGCGGCGCCAGCCGGGAGAATTCGACATCGTCCTGCTCGATATTTCCATGCCGGACAAGAACGGGCTGGAGATCCTCAAACGCGTGACACAGGAATTCCCCAAAGTCGCGGTCATCATGCTGACGATGCATTCCGAAGACGAACTGGGCGTGCTCGCACTCAAAAGCGGGGCATCGGGATATCTCAGCAAGCAAACCGCGCCCGCCGAGCTGGTCAACGCCATCCGCCAAGTCGCAGGCGGCCGAAAGTACATCAGCCAGCAACTGGCCGAGGAGCTTGCCAACCACATCCGCAGCGAAACGCGCGGCCCCTTGCACCGCGCGCTGTCAACCCGCGAATATCAGACGCTGTGCCTGATCGGCTCCGGCAAGTCGCTCTCCGAGGTCGCGGCGCAGATGTCGCTCAGCCCCAAGACGGTCAGCGTCTACCGCGCGCGGCTGCTCGAGAAGCTCAAGCTCAAGAACAATGCCGAGCTCATGCACTACGCGCTGCGCAACCGGATCGTTACCCTTCCCGGAGGCGTTATCGAGTCCTAGCCGGCCGAAGGCCGGAGGCTAAAGATAGAGCGCGAAGGAGCCGTAACGCGTTGCGACATCGCCGCGGAGAACTGATGTGAAAATCGACAGCGAGTTGGCCTCCCGCTTGCAGGCCCTAGGAGGCCGGTTGCGTAGAGGCGACGGCGTGGATCACGTCAAAGTCGCCGAGCTCCGCTCGGCCATCGCCGAAGGCCGTCTGCAGATCGAGCCCCAGGCCATCGCCAGCCGCCTGCTCGAATCCGTCAGGGAATTGCTCCCGAGCCGGCCCGAGTCGTTCTAGAAGCCCGATGTGCTGAACGCGCTCAGCGCGCGTGTAGCTGGCTGCGCAGTCGCACCACCGCCTGCGAGTGAAGCTGGCAGACGCGCGACTCGGTCACCCCGAGCACCTGCCCGATCTCGCGCAGGTTCAGTTCCTTCTCATAGTACAGGCTCATCACCGTTTTCTCGCGCGCGGGCAAGCCCGCGACGCCGCTCGCGATCCGCCGCCTGAGTTCGTCGTCGATGAGAGCATCGAGAATGTCCCGCGGCCCGCCGGGGTCGACGACGGATTCGCCTTCGGGGTCGTCGAAATCCTCCGAATAGAGCAGCTGGTGCCCACGGGCCTGATGCAGCTGGTGCTGGTACTCCTCGATCGGCACGCTCAGCTGCGCGGCGATCTCTCCCTCTGTGGGCGGCCGGCCCAGCCGCTGCTCCAGCGCGCTGATCGCCGTTTCGATCTTGCGCATGCTCCTGCGCACGCTGCGCGGCAGCCAGTCGTTCCTCCGCAGCTCGTCGACGATCGCGCCACGGATGCGCTGGGCGGCATAGGTCTCGAACTGCGCCCCTTGCGTTTCCTCGTAACGCGCCACGGCGTCGAGCAGCCCGAGCATGCCCCCCTGAAGTACGTCGTCGAACTCGACGCTCGCAGGCAGCCTCGCCATCATGTAGTGCGCTATGCGCTTCACCAGCGGCGCATGACGCTCGATCCAGCTCTCGCGGTCGCCGAGGTCGCTGACGCTATACCTCGGCTTGGCCGCACTGCGAGGCCTCGCGTGGGCGCGCACCCGGCGATCGTCCGCCCCGCAGCGGGAAAGGAATCCCGCCGGGCGACGATCGGGTGAAGACACCTCGTCCCGCGTCGGGTGCAGCTTGCGAACTTCGGTCAAGAGCTGCGTGGACTTCATGCGCCTCCCAAAGGCTCCCGCGCCCCAAACGAGGATTCTCACAAAGCGCTCGGTAGCCTCCAATAGGAAATCCACGGATTTACGACCCGGCGCGCTTCCGACACATCGATAGGAATATGTCCGACATGCGCTCGCCGCGCGTCCGCATGCGGAATCGGTCGCGCGTAGACGAAACCCATACCTTTCAATCGACTACGCCTGCTTCGCGCGTCCTCCGCGGCACGCCCGCCACAGCTTGTCCGGCGTCGCCGGCATGTCCGGCACCTCCGCGCCGGCCGGCAGCGCGTCCGCGATGGCGTTCATGATCGACGCTAGCGCGCCCGTCGTTCCCGCCTCTCCTACGCCTTTGACGCCGATCGGATTGGTGGTGCACGGCACCGAATGGAATGCGTCGGCGATCGGCGGCATGTGGTCGGCGCGCGGCATCGCGTAGTCCATGAAGGCGCCGGTGAGAATCTGGCCGCTGTCGCGATCGTAGACACCGTGCTCCAGCAGCACTTGGCCCAACCCTTGAGCAAAGCCGCCGCACACCTGCGCTTCGGTCAGGGTCGCGTCGAGCACCACGCCGCAGTCGTCCACCGCCGCATACGCGAGCACGGCGGCGACGCCGGTCTCGGGATCGATCTCCACCTCGGCGATGTGGCAGCCGTTCGGAAAAGTCGGCGGCAACTCGACCTCGGCGGTGCTGTCGAGGTTCTCCTCGATCTTGCCGCTGCGCTTTAGCTCGGCCGCCCTGGCGGCCACTTCGAAAAGCGACAGCCGCCGGTCGGTCCCCACTACCTCGAAAGCACCCATGCGGTATTCAACGTCGATCTCGGTGGCCTCGAACATACCCGCGGCGATCTTGCGGCCTTTCGCGATGATCATCTCGATGGCGCGATGGACGGCGCTACCGGCGAGCATGGTCGAGCGGGAAGCCACGGTCCCGCCGCTCGCGACCCCGAGCCGCGAGTCGCCTTCCTGTACTTCGACGAATTTCGCCTCGACGCCGAATTGTTTCGCGGCGAGCCGGGAGAACACCGTTCCATGCCCCTGCCCGGTCCCCTGCACGCCGAGCGCGACCACCGCCCTGTCGCCGCCGGGAAAGCGCACTGCCGCGCTCTCCGTGGGCACGCCGCCGGCGTGCTCCAGAAAGCAGGAAATGCCGATGCCGCGGCGCTGCCCGAGTTTCGCGGCGCGCTCGCGCCGTGCGGGAAAGCCCTCGTAGTCCGCGAGCGCGAGCGCCTTGTCGAAGATCGCAGCGAATTCGCCGGTGTCGTAGGTCACCGCGACCGGCGTCTTGTAAGGCATCGCCTGCGGTTCGATGAAATTGCGCCGCCTCAATGCAACGCGGTCGATCCCCGTTGCGCGCGCCGCCTCGTCGATCAGACGCTCGATGAGGTAGTTGGCCTCGGGCCGCCCGGCGCCGCGGTACGGGCCGGTCTGCACCGTGTTCGTATACAGACAGCGGACGTCGCACTGGATGCGCGCGATGCGATACACGCTCGACAGACAGCGGCCGAAGTTCTGGGTGGCGGTGACGAGACCCGCTCCGGTAACAAAGGCGCCGAGATTGGCGAGCGTCTGCACGCGCAGCGCGAGAAACTCGCCATCGCGGCCGAGCGCCATCTCGCCTTCGAGAAACATGTCCCGGCCCTGGTTGTCGCTTACGAAGGCTTCGGACCGCGTCGACATCCAGTGCACCGGGCGCAGGAGCTTGCGCGCTGCGACCAGGAGCGCCGCGTACTCCGGATACGCGCCCGACTTCATGCCGAAAGCACCGCCCACGTCCTCGGTGATCACGCGCAGCTTCTGCGGCGGCAGATCGAAGGCCGCGGCGAGCATCTCGCTCAGGCCGCCCGCGCCTTGCGAGCAGGCCCGCAGCGTGAGCTCGTCGCTCGCCGCGTCATAGCTCGCGGTCGCGCCGCGCGGCTCAAGCGAGGCGACCACCACGCGTTGGTTCACCAGTGATATCCGCGCGCGGTGCGCGGCGGACTGGAAAATCCGTTCTATCTCGCGAGCGTTGCTACCGTCGTCGGCCACCGGGCCGGGCCAGTCGAGCGCGACGTTGCCCGGCGCCTCGGGCCAGACCTGCGGCGCGCCCGGCGCGGCGGCGTCGCGCACCTCGGCGACGGCGGGCGTCTCCTCGTAGTCGACCGCGACCAGCTCGGCCGCGTCCGTCGCCTGCGCCTGGGTTTCGGCGACGACCATGGCGACCGGCTGGCCGACGTGCACGACGCGCCGCTCGGCGAGAGCCGGCCACATCGAGAGGATCATTTTCGCGCCGCCGCGGCCTTCCACCGGCCGCGGGCGCGCAAGGCTGCCGACCGCGCGCGTGTCGGCGCCCGTCAGGACCGCGAGGACACCCGGCTGCTCCGATGCCGCGCGGATATCGAGCGAACGGACGTTCGCCGACGCGTAGGGCGAGCGCACGAACGCCGCGAAAGCGGCGCCGGCCGCGCGCGCGTCGTCGGCGAAACGGCCCTCCCCCTTGAGAAGCGGCGCGTCCTCGATGCGCGGAAGAAAGGCTTGCTCACGACTATGCATCGTCAGGAATCGTCAGACCGCGACCTTCTCGGGCAGTACAGCGACGGCGAGCCAGAACCGCTGCAGGGCCCGGCTTGGTTGGGGTGCTGGCGCAAATTGCGCCTGCTTAAACATCGGCTACTGGTGCTGTGAGTGCGGCTTCTCCTTCGCTGTCCGAATGTGCGCACCTGATCTTCTCGGGCCAGATTAGTTCCTCGTGTGACCCGATCACCTCTCGGATCGTCGAGACGACGAGCCACACTGCAATGCCGCCGGCAACCAGGGGATCGAAAACGGAGCTTCCGAGGGTTGTCACGAGCAAGCCGGCCGCAACCGGTGCGAGCGACACGAAAACGTCGCCGACGTTGTGAATGTATGCCAGGCGGATCGCTGCGTTATCCCTTCCGGGGTTCCGGAGCAGCCGTGCGACTCCCCAATTACCCGCTGCGGCCGCGAGACCCACGACGATCGGCACAAAACCCACAACCGGCGCGGGGTGAAGAACGCGTTCAACAGCCTGCCAAAAAAGCAATCCGCTTACGGCGACAAGGCCGACGGAGTTAAAGAAGTTTGCGGAGCGAACAAGGTTGCGCGAGACGCCGAGTGGCAGAACGAAGGCTAGATAGAGAAACACGAGTGCGATCTCGTCAGACAAATTGTGAACGCTATCCATGATGAGGCTGAGACTTTCCGCCTGGAACCCGGCTACCGCCTCGACGACGAAAATTGCCGTGTTCAGAGCGACTGCGGCGGCGAGCGGTTTGCGGTAATGTGCCATTGACGACTCTCCTGTTTAGCGACGGGCCAGATCCCCAGGCCGAATTAGTTGCGCGGTCGATTTGCTCGGAGTATTCTGAATTCGGTTTTGCTCGAAAAGAGAGTTGTTCCCGTGCTCCTGAAGCGCGTTCAGTACTTGCTCTTGTTCTGCTGCGTGGCATTTGCGCAGCAAGGAATGGTACTGCACGGTTTATCTCACCTCAAGCTATCCAGCAAGAAGCAAGTCGAAGTCACCAATCCCGCGACCCCGTCCAATCAGCCTTGCGAGCAGTGCCTCGCGTTCCACGGAGTAGGTAGTGCGCTGGCGGGTTCGGAGAACGCGGTAACGGTAATCGAACAGATCGCATCTTTGCTCTTCGGCCCCACCGAAGATTCCTTTCCATTCCTCAGCGCGCCGTTCAACACCCGCGCTCCGCCCCTCTCCTTCAGTAACTGAGTCCCGGTCCGGCCGCTGAGCCGGCAACCGGACAGCCGTTGCGTCCTGGCAAGCGGTGCGTCGTTTCGCCAGCACGCGAGTTCCTCCGAAGTTTCGGAACCTGACGGAATTCTAGTTTTGCACGATGAAATCGGTCTTCGCCTTTTTTCTTGCCGTCGTGGCATTGGGAGTAGGAGTTTCGACTTTGATGTTCGTCTTGCCTCGCCCGGCAAGCAATACGATTGATCCGGAACGCGATTCGAGTCCTTCCGCTTCGGAAGACGTCGTTTCCTGGGGCACGCTGGCCCAAGTGAAACATCGAACCGTGAACGGCCATATCGAGCACTCTTTCAGCAAGGCTGTCTCCACCCTGGACAACAGGGAAGTGAAGCTGCGCGGCTTCGTGATTCCGCTCGAGAGTGGAGAAAAGCACTCTCATTTCCTTCTCTCGGCCTCACCCCGAAGCTGCTTCGAGTGTTGGGCGCGGGGGCCGGAAGGATGGGTTGAAGTCACCAGCGAGGTCCCGGTCGAAGATACCTATGGCCAGATCCTCGTGTCGGGACGGTTCCTGGTGATCAGGAGCGATCGGGGGGACTTGCATTACCGCATCGTCGATGCGGTACGGGTGCGCAACTAGGCAACGATGAAAATCGTCGTACTCAGGCTGCTGATCGTATTCGCGCTTGCCTCGGCGCAACTAGGCGGGATCGCCCATTCGTTGTCGCACTTCAAGAACCCATCGCGCGACGGGCTACCTGCGGGTGCATTGCACCACTGCGTCGTGTGTGATGCGTACAACGTCTTCGATCACGGCATATCTGGTGCCGTCGCAAATTCGTTAACTCCTCCGATCTACGCGGCTCTGCCGCCGGCCTTCGACCACGAATTCTTCGTTACGCAGGCCGCACCCTTCGCAATCCGAGCTCCCCCCATCTGATATCTCCGAGGTTTTACCCGCCCCGTCCGCGGTACTTTGCATGCCCTGGGCTAGCGGGCAAGACGTTGGTTGACATCGCCTCGCGCTACGCGAGGTCGATGTCACGGATTGAAACAGGATTCTATTGGGAGTTCGAAAATGAAATCAGCGGTTACATTGTTTATAACTGCACTGGCTACATGCTGTTTGGGAACGCAAGGGTTCGCGCAGGCGCCCGTGATTGAAGCCAAGGAGGTTCGCGGCACGATCAACGATGCGCTGGGGCGGCCTCTCGCCCAGACCCGCGTCGCACTCAGGACGGGGGACGGACAAACACTGCAGCAGACGCAAACCGGCGAGGACGGCCGCTTCGTCTTTTCGGGCGTGGCGCCGGGAACGTACGCCGTCGCGGCCGAGAAGTCCGGGTACCAGCAGGGCACGACGATCGTCACCGTGGGCGACTCCCCGGTACCCGAGGTCTCGCTCGCACTCGCGAGCGATCAGGCGCTCGAAATACGGGTCGCCGCGGAGCGCCTGGATCGCGCGAGAAACAGTCTGTCACCGCGAACCGGGAGCAGCGAGTACAGCTTCGACGCGCAGGATATCGCCGCGCTTCCCGAAGGCGACAATACTTCCTTCAACCAGGCCCTGCTACAGGCGCCCGGAGTCGCCAACGACTCCTTCGGTCAGCTGCACATCCGCGGCGACCATGCCAACGTCCAGTACCGCATCAACAACGTCATCCTCCCCGAGGGGATCACCGGCTTCGGCCAGGCGCTCGATACGCGCTTCGCGAGTCGGATCGACCTGCTCACCGGGGCGCTCCCGGCGCAGTACGGTTATCGCACGGCCGGAGTCGTCGAAATCGAGACCAAGAACGGATTCCAGCAAGGCGGGCGCGTCGGTATCTACGGAGGATCTCACAACACCGTGAACCCCAGCCTCGAGCTGGCCGGGATCACTCAGGGCGGGTTGAGCTACTACCTCTCCGGCTCCTACCTTCAGAACGACCTGGGAATAGAGAATCCGACCGGTTCCGTCAACGCGATTCACGACCATACGACCCAGGCAAAGGGATTCGCGTATCTCTCCTATCTGGTGAGCCCGACGACCAAGGTCAGCGCGATTTTCGGCAGCTCGGTCGGGAAGTTCGAGATACCGAACAACCCCGGACAAGACCCCAATCCCGATTTTCTCGCCCAGGCCGGAGTGGCGGGCTTCTCCTCATCCGACCTGAACGAGACGCAGCGCGAACTGAACAACTACGCGATTCTCGCCTTCCAGAGCTCGCTGCAGAACGGACTCGACTACCAGGTCGCGCTGTTCACCCGCTATAGCAGCGTCACCTTCAATCCCGATCCGGTGGGCGACCTCGTTTTCAACGGCGTGGCCTCGCAGGTGTTCCGCAGCAGCTTCACCAACGGCCTCCAGGCAGACAGCTCGAATCGCCTGAACGGAGCCCACACGCTGCGCATGGGCCTGTCGGCGAGCACCGAGAACGACCGCAGCGACAACACGTCTACCGTCTTCACGACCGACCCGAACACGGGCAACGTGAACGGCGGGCCGATCACCATCGTCGACAACAACCCGAAGAACGGCAACCGACTCTATGGCGTGTACCTCCAGGACGAGTGGCGCATGACGGAAAAGTTCACGCTCAACTACGGGGCGCGCCTGGACGAGATGGACGCCTTCGTCAGGGCGGGGCAGCTCAGCCCGCGCATCGGGTTCGTCTACAAGGACACGCCGCAAACGACCTACCACGCGGGCTACGCGCGTTATTTCACGCCGCCCCCGAACGAGCTGGTCTCCTCGAAGACGCTCGCGCTCTTCGACAACACGACGAACGCCGGCGCAAGCGACGTGAACTCCCCGGTGCAGCCCGAGCGTTCCCATTACCTGGACGCAGGGGTGACGCACCAGCTCACCCCGAGCCTCAACCTGGGCCTGGACGGCTACTACAAGTACGCGAGAAACCTGATCGACGAGGGCCAGTTCGGCCAGGCCCTGATTTTCACGCCCTTCAACTACGATCGGGCGAAAGTGTACGGGGTGGAGCTCACCGGCAACTACAAGAAGAACGCCGTCTCGGCCTATGCGAACCTGGCCTATTCGGTCGCCAGGGCCACCGAGATCAAGTCGGCGGAATTCAATTTCGACCCGGACGAGCTGGCCTTCATCGCGAGCAACTGGGTGTATCTGGACCACGACCAGCGATACACGGCTTCGGCCGGCGCGTCCTACCTGTGGCAGCGCACCACGTTCACGGCGGACGCCTACTACGGAAGCGGACTGCGCCGCGGCTTCGCCAACACCGAAAAGCTCCCGCCCTACACGCACGCGAACATAGGCCTGGTGCAGCACTTCGACACCCGAGAGCTCGGCAAGCTCGATCTGCGGCTCGTCATAGTGAACGTCTTCGACCAGAGCTACGAGCTTCGCGACGGAACCGGCATCGGTGTTGGCGCGCCGCAATTCGGACCGAGACGGGCTTACTACGCGGGCTTGAGCAAGGCGTTCTGATCGGGTCGGTCCACCAACAATACCGAAGCAGCGAAAGAGAGGTCAACGTGCAGAACCTGCAGATCGCCATCACCGCCATCAAGGCGGGCGGCGTGATGGTGTACCCGATCGTGATCCTCGCGATCATCGCCTCGTGCATCGTCATCGACAAGGCCTTCATCTACTGGCGCTACGTGAGGCTTCCTCCGCCGGTCATGGAGTTCATCGAGACCTATGACTTCGCGTGGCGCGATTTGCAGGCGAGGCTGGACATGCTCGTTCCGAGAAATTATTTCAGGCGCTTTTTCCTGGTGATCGCGAGCAATCGGCAACAGCCGCCGTGGTGGGTCGAATCACGCGCCGGGGACGAGGCCCAGCAGATCGAGAAGGCCCTCAGCCGCGGACTGTGGGCGCTCGAGACTACCGTGACGGCGGCGCCGCTCCTCGGACTCCTCGGCACCATCATGGGGATGATGCAGTCGTTCGGTCTCATCGGCGCGAGCGGCCTGGTCGATCCGAGCGCGGTGACGGCGGGGGTGGCCGAAGCGCTCATTGCAACCGCACTGGGATTGTTCGTGGCCTTGGTGGCGCTCTTCGCATTCAATTATTTCTCGCGCCTGCAGTCTCAGGCCCACGACGAGATGGAGCGGCTCGGCACGCGCCTCGTGGATCGAATCCGCATGGATCAGACCGGGGAGGACCAATCCCGTGAAGTTGCATAAACCAAGGTCGCACAAGCGCGGACGCATCGAGATCATTCCCATGATCGACGTGATGTTCTTCCTGCTCGCGACGTTCATGCTGGCCTCGCTGTCGATGCAGAACCTCAACTCGCTCGCGGTGAACCTTCCTCAAGGGAAAGCTCCCGCGATGCAGGTCAAGACACCAGTCACGCTGACGGTCACGGGCAAGGGTGACATCTATCTCGACAAGACCCCGGTGACGCTCGAATCGCTCGGCGTCGTGCTGAAGCCCTTGTTGCAGGGGACGAACGCGACCGTTATCGTCGCGGCGGACGAAGTCGCCCCGCAAGGCGCAGTCGTGAAGGCGATGCTCCAGGCGCGCGAGGCCGGCGCTGAACATTTCCTGATCGCGGTCAAACGCGGTGGCTGAAGTCACTCTGGTCCGCGGCTTCTATTTGATGGACTATCCCTGGCGGCGGCTGGGCTGGATACTGCCGGCGGTCTTTCTCGCCTGGACCTCGCTCCTTTGGTCGCTGGGATTCCTCCTGGAGCGCCGGCCGATTCCGCCGGCGCCGATTCCTATCGATGCGACGCTGATTGAGGTGCCACCGCCCGAAGCGAGACGGCCGGACACTCCGCCGCGGGCGGTCCCGCCGCGGCCCGTTCCGCCCGAGCCCGCGAAAGCCGTCGACCCCGAACCGGTTCCGGCGCCCTCGCCGGCTGTCGAAGCGAGTGCGCCGCCAGCGCCTACTCCGCCCCCGACAGTCCAGCCGCAAAGGCGACTGGAATCCGACCGCGCCGCAGCACGCATCCTCTATAGGCCGCTGCCCAAAATTCCGGACGAGCTGCGGGATCAGGCGATCGAGATGGAAGCGCTGGCCCGGTTCGACATCAAGGCCGATGGAACAGCGACGGTCGAACTGGTGCGGCCGACGCCGAATCCGGCGCTCAACCGCATCATTCTCGACACCCTAAAGACATGGCGATTTTTTCCGGCTTTGGACGGCGGAAGACCCGTCGCGTCCACTCAGGAACTTCGAGTCCGGCTCGAAGTACATTGAAGCAACTGTGCTGTGTGACCGCTTTTCCCCGCCAACTGTCCCAAAAAGTCCCACGCCGAAGCTGCGCTGCATGACCTCGTCACGCAGCTTGTTTCTCGATCGGCTTCACCGCGATCCGTAAGCCAGTTGCCTCTAGCACGGCGGTCAAGCTTCTTAGTTCTGGATTGCCGGATTTCGAGAGCATCTTGTAAGTCGCCTCTCGCGTGAGTTTCGCTTCAACGCCGCCCTGCGCCTGGGCGACCTGCCGTAGCGCCAGCATGATTGCGGCTTGGTCCTCTTCTTCAAGCACGGTTTCGAGATACGCCGCAGCTTCGCCAGGGTTCTTGAGCTGCGCGATCAGCCAATCTTCATAAGGAACGCTAGGCGCGATCACGCGGGTTCCTTTTCGCGGAGCGCTTCTTGTAGTCTTCAAAATGAGTTTTCGCACGCCCAATGTCCTTCTGCTGCGTCCTCTTGTCTCCTCCGCGAAGGAGAAGAATAGCCACCTGACCACTGCGAGAGCCGCGTTCGAATTGTGCCAGAGGCCAATCCGTAGGTATAGCTCCCGGCAGTTCGAATATCGTTCGCGCCAATCACGAGCCACCCCTGCTCTAACGCCTCTTCGGCTTCGGCGGCTGTGTCGCCTTCCATGCCCCGTATTCTGCGGGCATGCACACGGCGCACGGCCGATAGCCTGCAGCTTTCGCCGTACGTTCATCGAGGAAGAATACGCGTTGCTTCACGTAGCCACCGCGGGCGATCGCTTGGTTCGCTGCACGACAGGTGAGACGCCCGTACGCACGCTGCCTACGATGACCCCCGAGAGAACCTGGTACTTCACTCTGGTAGGGCTTGCGGTTTGCATCCAGCAACGTCCAGGACTTCTTCGTCATCGCGCGTCGTGAAACAGTAGTTCGACGGCGACCCGCTCACCGCTGCGCACCCGGCTCACTGCGTACCGGAGATTGACGCGGTAGTATCCCTTCGTTCCCTTGAACGGCCGGTGGTGAACGGCAAACACCGTCGCATCGCCTTTTTGTAGGGGTACCACCATGGGCCGCGTTTGCATCCGCGGCCGCTGCTCGGTCATCACGAGTTCACCCCCGGTGAAGTCTTTTCCCGGTTGCTTGAGCAGCAGGACGGCTTGCAGCGAGAACACGCAGTCACCCTCGGCATGCTGGTGTAACGCCTGGTGATCGCCCTTGCGCAAGCGACTCATCGCCGACAGCGGGCGGCGCTGACCGGCCTTTTGGCACACCCGCCGGAGCTGATCCAGCCGCGCTGGATAGCGCGCCGCCAAGTCCATCGTCTTATTCCAGCGGTTGGCGATAGGTGCGAGCTTCTCGTAGAGCTTCGTGCGAAGTCCCTGAAACGAAGGGAGCGCCGCAAATTGCCGAAGCTCGTCAGCTCCAAGGAGGAGCGCATCGAGCGATCCCACGTCCCCGAACGCCTTGTCATTCGCGTCGAGTGTGCTCAGCGCGTCGCATTCGGCCGTGGATAGTAAGCCGGGGAGCGCCGCCTGACCCTCGAGATCGAGCCCGGCCTCGATGGCCTTCCAGTCGAATGTCTCGAGGCACGTCATGCGCGCGCCTTCGAGTCCTGGTCCTTTTGGTCGGACATCCAGGAGCGCTTCTCTCGCTGGAGGAGCTCGCGCTTGCGATCCACACCCCATCGGTATCCGGAAAGGTCACCATCGCGCCGAACGACACGGTGACAGGGTATGGCTACTGCCAAGTGATTCGCCCCACACGCCTGTGCAACCGCGCGCACGGCTTTGGGCTTTCCGATGCGCTTGGCGATATCGGCATAGCTCGCCGTGGTACCCACTGGAATCTTCCTCAGAGCCTGCCAGACGCGCTCCTGAAACGCCGTCCCCTGAAGATCCAGTGGCAGCTTGAGGCCGCGCTGCGGCGATTCGACGAAGCCGACAACGTGGGCGACCAGCTTCTCGAAGGCTCCGTCGCCGCCAATGAGCTGGCCCCGAGGAAATTGGTCTTGCAGGTCGCAAACGAGCTTCTCTGGATCGTCACCCAAGAGAATCGCGCACACACCGCGCTCGCTTTGCGCGACCAGGATCGAACCCAGTGAGCTTTGCCCCACGGCGAAGTGAATCACAGCATTCGCGCCACCGGCGCGGTAGTCCTTGGCGCGCATGCCGAGCACTCGGTCCGAAGCCTCATAAAAGCGGCTACTGGAGTTGAAACCCGCGTCGTAGATCGCATTGGTGATCGACGTATTG
>Ga0137397_10001862_pt1 | contig 14748 bp, 17 predicted proteins | sample czorhiz116metaG_FD_106658 | JGI IMG/M metagenome (GOLD analysis project Ga0137397, IMG submission 106658) | Vadose zone soil microbial communities from Angelo Coast Range Reserve, California, USA - czorhiz1.16 metaG | ecosystem: Environmental > Terrestrial > Soil > Vadose zone | place: USA... | reverse complement strand
TACGTGAGCTTTACCCCACACAGGTTCGGACACGCAGCAGCGAGTTCTACGATCAAATCAGAGTCGAGGTCGATTCCTCCACTGGCCCCAGGATCTGTGTGCGTGGAGATACGTGGATCAACGAATGGATCCGTCTGAGAAGGCAAAGAGGTACGCACAATTATATACCAGAACGGGCACCGGGCTTTTCCTCGCCACCTCTACATAGTATTCCTTCAGCGCCTGCCGGTGATTCGCAAGTACACCAGAGAAGTATCCGGGCGTGATGACGATAGCGGCGTCTGCACCCGCAGCCGCAACTTCCTCACAAAGCACGACGGTCTCCCGCGTGCTACCGCCACCACCACCCACAATGATGGGGAAGCCTGCGAAACCCGCCGCATCAAGTGCATTTCGAGTAGCATGGATGATCCTGGTGCGCTCGCCGTGAGCAAGGTGTAGACCCTCCCCCATCGTGCCCGCCAGAAGTGGACACACCCCAGCGCGTGCTAAGTATACAACATGCGCTTCGAGCGACTGCAGATCTGCATTCCTCCGGAGCGTCAGTACAACGGAACACGGGCGTGATGCGGAAGTGCACACCAAGGTCCTCGCTGTCTGGGAGAAAGAAGGTGGGAAGGGGAGAAATGATGCCAGGGGCTAATCGCCGTGTCATGATAAGGCTAGAGACTGGGAAGGGATATCTCGATATCTCGATATAAATATGACGCTCTTCTCCGCCACGGACCGCTCGGACCGCCAGGTGGGCCTAGACCGTCGGTTGTTGACCTTTCGCTGGTCATACCAGTATAAAGCTGACCTAGGGTTGTTCCATTGTTCCCGGTTTCTCACAGAATGGTTAGCCCTCACACAAATAAGATAGAGAGTTATGCATTCGATCCAATCTTCAAACATGGAACAATGAAAAGTTCACTGGTTGCCCATAGCTAAGACCGAAATGTGGTCCCGTAGTGAGATTGAATAGTTCCTGAGCAGTGAAAAACTGAAGCGGGAGGTCTGCATACGTCATGAGCATTATCGTGTCTGGAGTTAACGAAGTAGGTTCCATGCCGAATGAGGATAGCCCGTTACAAGTCAATGGCATATTCCCCACTTGCTAGTTGAAGCTTGAAGGGTTCTGAACCTTCCCAGATGGTGAAACTAAGCGAAGGAGTGTAGTAAAGTCACGCTCGTAAATACCAAGGAAAAAGAATCCATTGTGATATCCACTGTGGGTTTAGACGCAGACCAGGTCTCGGGCTGAGTAGGCCTATATAGATAGGCATGACCTCGTGCAGAGAACCAGGTACAAGAAGCAAAGTGAATGACGACCCATGCTGCAGTGTTTGTGCAAGTTTGACTTGGCGAGTACACCTTAACGTCACATCGATAGCAAAGCAAAGCCCGTCTCGAATGGTATGGGATTATTCGGAGATTCGGAAATCTGGCCAAGGTCCTATAGCCAGCTATCGGATCTGGTGAAGATATGCGTTTTCCACATTGGGTGGTTAGTGTAAGCGACTCGGACCCCCACGGTGTATCATACGCATCAACCACTAAACTGCATGCTCATTCACGTCAGCACGACATTGAGTATGGAGAAAACTCGTACCGGCTCGGGGTCAAACGTCCCAGGAGAACGACGCTCAGAAATCCAGACTTTTTTTGACCTACTTACGTCCTTCTGTTTTTCCCCCATCCCCATCGACAACGACCAGTTTGTCCAACACCTCACGCTCCCACGCGGCCCACCCATCCGCGTCCTTTTCACCCGCATCTTCCAATGCGGCCTCGAACACCTCCCAGGGCACGCACCGGCGGTCGCCCTCCTCCGTGAGCTCGAGGACATAGTCTTTCTGTCGAGAGCGCGTGAGCGTGACAACGTGTCCTGCAGAGCCGAGCTCGCGCGCGAGATCATGCACGATCGAGCGCACATACGTGCCGCCCGACACGCGCATCTGCAGCACGAACGCCGTCGGGACGTCATCCGACGCCGCCGCGCCTTCGTTACCTGTCGCCTCTTCCTCCTCGTCTGTCTTGTCGGCGGCAGCGGCGATGGGAGCACCGGCGGTGGGGTCCACGCCGGAGAGCGACTGCGCTAGCGCCCGCTTCTGCTCTGGGGAGAAGACCTTCTCTGGCCAGCGGTACGGATGCGCGCCGCACTTCCACTCTACAAGCTCGAGCGAGTGCACCGTGACGAGGCGCTTCTCGATCGGCCGCGGGAGCGGGATGCCCTTGCGCGCGTAGTCGTAGAGCGGCATCCCGTCCATCTTGAGCGCGGAGAATCTGTTTCCGAGTCAACGACGCGAAATTGGTCGTAAGTTGGTTTTCGGCCGCGAGTCTGGGAGGAGGGAGGGAGGGTTCGGAAATGGATGTACTCGGGACGTACATCGGAGGTGCTTGTTGGATCTCTCCGCGGAACTGCGAGAGCGCGTCTTCGACTTTTTCACGAGTGACGTGTCGCCAAGGCGCCGTCCGCACGCGTGCTCCTTCGCTATCGTACGTATCTGTCTCGCATCCGAGCAAACACGTCGTATGGTACTCCTATCAAAGTATTAGCTTGCGTGACGGAGCACCTATTCATAACGCGCACCTTTGTGCAATCTAAGAACTCGTTCAGTTTCTTGGTGCCTCTACCAACGCCGACCACTGCAAGGTGCTGACGCTCGACCCGGACGCACAACGGAATGCGATCCCCGACCAGATACACTCACCGAGGACACCGTCCGCGAGCGGATCCAGCGTGCCACCCTGTCCGACTTTCACATTGTCCCTCCGCGCCCTCTTTTTTTTACCCGCCGTCTTCCCAAGTTTCTCTTCGTCGACGAAGAGACGGGAGTGGCAGACGAGCTTCTTTAACTGGTCCACGACGTGCATGGACGTTGGTCCAGACGGCTTCACTATGCCGAAGAGCCCCGAAAGAGGCAACGAAGCCGGGGTCTTTGGCATTCTGGAAGATACAAGAGTAGGCCAAGGAAGGCCGAGGTTTTGTGTGTTGGCTGCGAAAGGGAATGTTTATCCCGCGCCTGATTTGGCTCTATTCCGAGCGCCAGCTGGCACGCCTTGGCTCGTCCTTCGTACATACACTTGGACACTGCAATCTCTACTGTCTACTAATGATAACGCACAACAATATTAATGTATCATCCCGACACCAAGCGCTTATTCTCCCCAGATTTACTGTAAGAGCTTACCCTTCCGAAGGATAGACCGCCGGCTATACGGGAATTATGTCAACACAGTGAGGCCAGAGTCCCGAACGAATGTCCTACGCACAAATAGTCTGTGGTGTTCCTTTGCTCCAGCTTCGTCAATCGACGCAATCTCAGCGTCCGTAAGCCCCGGCGCATCAAATGTACTGAGAGTTTCAGGCAGGCGGGACTCCTTCGATGTCGTCCTAGAATGAATGCGTCCATCAGCCGGCTTCTTGTAGTCGTAGTTTGACGACCACTCACGTCACTATCACAACCCCCTTCGCGCGCTGCCATAGATATAGCACTTGAGCTTCATTGAATGGCTTTTCGGTTGTGTCAGAAAGCCTCTTCGCGATGGACGTCAGCACGGGGTTGATTGGCCCGCCCTTGACGCGAAAGATTGGGGAGAGCCCGCCGTACGACGCAGTCACGATTCCATATTGTTTCTGTAGCTCTAGAGTGGGTAGCGCCTCCTTGTAGACATATGGATGGAACTCTATCTGCAACGCATGTCAGCAACGGGAGTTGACCGGTGACGAAGACCCGATAGCTACCTGGTTGATCGACGGTAGGATCTCCGCGCCATCGAGAATCTCGCCCAATTGCGCGGCTCGGAAGTTGGATACGCCGATGCTACGCGTCAGCCCCTCTTTCTTCAGCGCCTCCATTTCCTTCCATACGGTCTTCAAACGTCCGGGCTTATCGTTGAATTCCACGGGGGTGTGTACGAGGAACAGGTCGACGTATTCGAGCCTCAGCTGAGCGAGCGACTCCACGAGTGTGTCCCTCACGGCCTTGCCCTCGGCCGGCTTGGCCAGCTTAGTCGTCACGAACAGCTGCTCGCGGGCTTTCCCCGCTGCCGCGATGCCAGCGCCGAGGGACTTCTCGTTTCTGTACCATTGCGCGCCGTCGAGGTGCGTGAAGCCCGCGTTGATCGCGCTGGTCACCAGGTGCTCTGCATCCTTGGAATAATGCGCGGTCCCGGTGCCGAACGCCAACAAAGGTATCGTCGTGCCGTCATTCAATTTGATTGGGGTGTTCGCCATTATGGACGAGACTTATCGACTTGTGAGCTGCCTCTCTAAGAGGGGGCGGGGTCACGGGTGTGGGTGTCTAAGTTGGCCATGCAGTGTCACCTTGGTTATAAGGTAATCCATTGAGCGGAAAATGGCTATTAATAATAGATCATCGATCAACGATGGAGGATTGCAAGCCAAGCACTACCATGCGTAAAACTGCATGAATAATGCATATGCATGATTGATTATTAATGGGAACGTCTTTGCTTTAAATCAACGTGACGTCAAATAACCCATGACAAAGACGTTAGCATCAAGGCTGATTTCGCGGTGTCGATTCTCCTCAGGCCTCACACGACTCTCGACTCGATGCGCCTGGATATATCAACATGGCACTTCACAGACGGGTGGCTCGCTTTTCATAAGGGATCATATACAAGATAAGATAATGAGGCGAGGAGGGTGCTACGACCAACGTACATCACAGCCTCTGGGCGATGGGTTCCTATCCCATGGCCGATATACACACCCGTCTGGTCCTCGTGCAGTTCCACAGCGCCATGGGCGGCTCTCTGTCTCTTGCGACTGGCTCAACGGAAGGAGGGCTTTGTTGTCCCAACGCACCTCAGGACGCGACCCGTGGGGCCATCTCAAGAACGATTGGGCAGTGGTCAGATGCACCGTATATCTCGCTGCGAATCTCGCACATCTTGACACGGTCCACCATCCGCTCGCTGAGAACGACTACGCATTTCGAAACATGATCAACTATCAGCAGCGCTTACTTCCGCTCAGGAAGGCGACCACTTACACATGTCGAGTCGCCACCCAATGCCTTTCGCACGGCAATTGAATCGGAAGGAGAAGTACGTGTAATGGTGATCGTCCGGGTGAAGCTTTCGCCAGACGTCGACGAACCTGCTAGCGTCATCCTTCGGCGGGTTCAAGATGTTCGCAAACGCGGTAGTTTCGGCCTCCGTATAACCGGCAGTTTTGTTCCAGTTTGTCTTTGGATTGCTAAGGTCTGTGGACATGGACGTCATGTACGTGATGCAAAAAATGGGGGGGAAAGGACAGACCGATGGCAGTCGGTGCGACGTTGAGATCACCGGCCCATATCACGGCTTTCTTCTTGTCCAGATCACGGATGTGGGCTTCGAAATGATGATTCCACAATTTCTTCGCATCGAGAGTCTGCGGCGATCATGATACGCAGGGGTGTAATGTACTCGCAAACGGACAAACCTTTAAGCCTGCCCCTGCATTGACAACATATGTTCCGACGACGTAGTAATCCTCAAACTCGAGGGTGACGATGCGACCTTTGACATAGTTGGGGTCTGGGTGGCCCGGTAACGTTTTATCGATACTGAGTGGTTTTATTTTCGACAGAATAGCAGTTCCTGCTAGATGAGAGGCTCGATAGACCGCCAAGAAGACTTATTGGGTCAGGAAAGCATACAGTATGTTTTCTTTTCGGATATAGACCAATATCTGTACGGGAACCGATTGGCGAGTGCTGGGTCAGCGGGCTCATCATTGACCTGTCGTCCCCGTAAGTCACGTCAGGCAAAGGCTATGTCGTCTGCGCGCACCTTTGTCTCGGTGAGAATCAAGATGTCTGGATCCTCGGCTTCCACATAGTACTTGAAGCCCTTGTACGGTCTCAGTCTCCGTAAAATGCGCCGCGTTCGTCGTTGTCATCTCACCTTCTTTTGGCTGGAAGCCAGACTACATATGTTCCAGGACGCAATACGCGTCGCGTTTTCAGCCCGCGGCGGAAACGAAATCTTGACGGGAAGGACCTTGTTTGTCGGCTGTCCATTTGGAGCAAGTGCGTTTTGCTCAGCAGCGGGGTCGCTTGCTGGCGCGGCGACCTTGGCTTTCTTGGCTTGTTTGGATCCGACGGGCTTTTCGCCCTCTGAATCTGAGGATGCTTTCCGTTTGCTCGAACTCACGACGCGTTGTTGTGGCATGACGGGGATAATGTGTGGAGTTAAACAAGACTTAAATGAGAGGCGATATGGCAGTCGGATTGACCACGCCCTGGTGATGACTACGATAGCCATTCAGTTTACGCGAAGACGCGTGATTGACGCGTCGAAACGAGACACGTAAGCCACTGGCAGGTGCGCGCTCCTGACGCGCAGGTCTTGGCCTGAATCACTTTGTTTCGAGGCGACTCAGGTGAGTGTCTATCTCCATGCTTCATCTGAGTCACAGCGAATTTCTCTGTAGATTAGTTGCGGCGGATATCTTTACCGGTATATGACGCCGTCATCAGTCCCACGCAATAAAACCCGCTGGAGGAAGGAGCCTCCGAATGTTGACTGTTCCTTATTCTGCTGCTTATCCTAATTCCGCTGGCCCAGCTTCCACCAGATGTATGCAAGAAGTAAACTTAACATCAATACCTACATCCTGCTCAACAGTTCCTGTTCGTTTCCTCCGCGCAAGGGAGAAGTCCGCATTAGCTTGCGAACGGGATCCGATACTGATATCGTCATCATGAACGCGTTCGCATATGCGTCGCATATCCCTTTCCCGCCAAAGACCTGTCACCAAGAATGTCACGGTCGCTCGACAGGTCAGATCTTGACGATGGCTGAAAGCGAGTTCAAGAGCTCGAGATGATGGTATTCAGAGTATCACATATCTCCTTGATTAGCATCGATGACCCAAATCTAGTTCCTGAGATTTCATCTCCTGTAGGTGCTAACTTAGTGGCGCATCACGTTGAGACCCCACTAATACTGGAACTACAAAGTCCAGTCCAACGTCAATATTGCGGGGTCTGTTTGTATGGTAGCCAACACGATGTTGCAATGTATACCAGGATATCTGCTAGGGACCTCGACGCCATCGATACCGGACTCGTATCGACCAACCCTCCTCGGAGCAGGATTGAGAGACGAACTAAAGTAGCCCCAACACCGTAGGCTTCTTCAAGAGACCTACTGTGTCATTTACCGAACAACAGAGCAAGTGGCACCCGCACAGAGAGCAATGCGCAGGAAAATAACAGAGAAAGAGAGTCTGTGACAATGCGGAGAGGTGAGCAGCCTGATGCATATATCGGAAACGAGTAGCTGGTGACCAGTTTTGGTCCATCATCGATAGCCTGACTGGCCAGTCCCAGTGGATGCCAGAACAACAAATCACGAAACCAATTCAAAGTCCGCCACTTGACCAACTCCACTGAGATTTTCGAGTCTTGGCTACCAATTGCAGTCGAGGAATATGATAGTGGAGTTTCCTTGCTGACTGGGATATGTTCGAACCGTGGTCCAGTCCTCCTTCCCAATTCCAGCGAGGGACAGAAATGGCGTAAGACTTGGCTAACTGCAGGTGGCCGTCTTGATTGACGCAAGGTCCCTGAAGGTCACCGGACCTGTCTGAACAAACCGTAGGCGCCTATCTCACTCCCGTGACACGCTCGAGTCAACAAGACGACGCCCAATATTTCTGGTTATGGTGTTGCTTGTATCTGTTGTTGACGTCTCTGCCGCATCTCTTGGGGAGCAGCCCTATTCTCTCCGACGACATGATTCCCTCCAATGGCGCCAGATCGACCTTGTCCTCTTTTCTCCAGAGCTTGCGATCCATTAGCCTGAGACACAAACTCAGGACCATATTGCGCTGCTTACTCTTCATATTTCGCAATTTAAGGGGTGTCTGGTCACGCTACTTCCCCACTAACTCTAATGTTAGTGATGGAAAGAAGACGAAAGGAAGCACGGGAAAGCTCCCTTATACGAGATCGTCGTGGAAGCGGGAAGAGTTCAATGTGGTTTGTGCCAGCAGGGCTTTTGGGGGGGCAGACGAGCAAAGTTTGAGTCACTCATTGTCGAGATCTAGCGACAGAGAGGAGCCCATCCAACTAGAACCTGTCATCGGACGGTCCCCTAATATGTCACATAGTCCTTCATTCTCTTATCCACCTTCGTTGCAAGACTCTCCAAGACATTCAGTCAATCCCCTCCCTCTAGGCAATTCCAACAATTCATCGAGTTCTTTGAGGCCAGAAACCCCACTGAGCACTATGGAGTTGATTATCCATCGGTCAAGCTCTCCCGTCTCCTGGACTCATCCTCGTGCGACTTCGAGACAATTCACTGGGGGTTCCTCACGTAGTCGCTCCCGGCGACCATCACCATCACCGTCTACGTCATTATTCCGTCGCCATTTCTCTAGACCTGATTCACCATCAAGAGTTGACATCGAAGTCCCAACACGTATGGCAGCGGTCCAGGATTCTCAGGGTTCTCCTGAAAACTCGGCCCATTCCCCCACCGAGATCACTGTTCAAGTTGAGCAACCCTCAGTGCCAGGGTCGCCAGTCACATCGAATTCTTCTCCATCTCGACTTTCCCCCTTACATGATCGGATGCAGCAGCTTGATACACACCACCAACTCCCGTCTACCGAGTCTGTGAATTCGTCAGCGGACTCTTCGCGTCCGAGAGAAAGGCCTTCGGTGCTTGGGGCGCATAGAAACGTGCACTCCAGCCAGGGGAGTATATGGGCTCCTTCCTCGAGTCCATCGTTGATCCAGGCCCCCCGTGAACCCTCAATTGTATATCCGGAGACCTCAGTCTCCCGCATATCGATTCAACTCTCGGCGTCGACCGCATCAAATACTCAGCCTAGAACGGCAACTCGCTCGCTGAGACCCATGCACTCGGAGCAAGTATCACGATACGTGAAGAAAGGTGACGTGTGAGAACTTTCTGCTACGCATGCCAGGCTTGTATAGTGACATGGACTCAGGGAAAGGAAAGACAGCAAGTTTCGGTTAGCGCCCATGCAAGTTGACTTGTAATTCAGTCCAACCAGAACTCCATTTTCTGTAGGCTCATGAACCTCTTCCTTGATAGCTTATATCCGTACTACGGGGCCTCAGGCGATTGGATTCCCGTTACTCACCCGGGAGGTGCACTCTACTTCTATCATGAAAGACTGGTAAGACAGCAACACTTCCATTATCCTGCCTCTGAATTCGAAATTTTAAGAGGATCTTTACCGACGTATACATGTACAACGTCGATCTAAGAGAAGAAGTCCTCAGGTCTGCAGAGCAGCTTGAGGATGAGCTTAGACGCAAAGGACCCCTTCCTACAGCTCACTATGATCTTGTTTTAGATATGGTCGAGACGAAGGACGAGAAAATCATCTGGCAGTACTATTATGTTGACCACAGCAACAGGACATTGTTCTGGTTGGAACCCTATGACATGAACGATTTGTTGCGTGATATACCTGGCGTAGAAGAGCCTGGTCATATCAGTGAGTAGGTTCTTGCTCAACACACGTGTTCCCAACCATGATGTTTTCGTGTGGTCTAGAGCTTTGTCTGGAATCGCTTTACTGGTGAGGACTTAGGTTTTATACCCGTATTCATATTGACAATAACTTCCCGCCGATTAGGGTCCACTGGTCAATATATCCCATTGGCTACGCAGGACGCGACTTCCCAGGTGACGCACCTGAAAAGCTATTGGGGGTCCTATTAATTAGCAGTATTGGTATTTGCTGCGTTTCTTTCATAACCCCCATGTTCTGATGGGACATAGATTCCTTGACCTCGAAAGTCTCGACTGCTCCCTACAGCGTAGTTGACATGGAGAAGATGCGTGATCTAATAAAGGAAGCCAAAGGTTCCCCCCCTTTCCCCTATTCGCTGTGGCGATAATAATGGAGTGTAGGCCTTGGCACAGAAAATGCTTACGCGATAAACTCAGTAGGTAATGAAGAATAACTCGATCTAGAAATGCTGAGATATATAACACCACTTTCCTAAGCTCGCTTACTCTCTATTTGTGGTATGTCACCTTTTCGACGCTGCGCCCTCTATCTGAAACTGGAGTTGAAATTTCAGCTCAATGGAGGTTTGTCCATTTCCACGGACAGAAGACTTCCCGCCTGGATAGGTGCAAGAGTATCTACAAGGGCGATGGTCATAAGCGTACCACGCTGGTTTGGCTGTTTTCTCCGTTCTTATTCTACCTTCCGGATGTCCATTTGCGGGAACTCGCGAAGGTCTGGGCGGACGAGGTAATCATCGAGGAGGTTTGGAAGAATTTCATGGAGAAGCTCATTTCGGAATGGCTGGAGTTCGTCCTATATGTAGGTGGTGTTCTTGCTCGAGATTCAAAAGACGTGCTCATCACTTGATAGTCAACCGTGATGCTCGCTGCGAATGTTGCTTTTCTTGCTATTCAGGGCGTCGTTGTAGTCCCCGGGCCACAAAGCGGAATTGGAAGTGGATGGATCATAGCTTCCCCTGCGCAGATCGCAAGTTCCATATCATTGATGTATAGCATTGGCAGCATCATTTCAGGTCTGCTCTTAGTCCGACGCAATCGCACAATAGCGATGCAGGATGCTAATACAGCAGTGCGTTTGTCATTCCCCTTTTTGTGCCTCACTAGGCCTCACTATCTGATTGACTTTCAGTGTTCTTATCTGCATGGCATGAAGAAGCGTTTCGTTTACCTCGAACCCTTAGCCATTATATTCAGTCTAACGTATGCCCTGCTAATGTGGTCGTGCGTCGTCTCGTCTCTTATTCCACGGTCTCTGGATAGTGATGATGACCAATCTGTTCAGCGTCTGCGCGTTTTTCGTTGCTCTATCACTGTTCTCCTTCCAGAAAATGAGGAAGGCGATTTGTATCTCCGTGGGAATTGCTGCTGGTGTCGTCATTGTTCTTATATCCTGGTGCATCATCAATTCATGGGACTCGGGCAATGAGGATTCGGAAAATGACGAACTCATAGATGATGAGCACGAGTAGAATACAACTTGGGTGGACGAGGCTACACCTTTTCACTCGACTCACACTGTACATTCTGTACTACTGCTACTGCACTGCCTTTGTTTGGAAGATACTGCTGTAGAAAGCTGTTGCGTATTTGTATTTGTACCGGACCAGGTTTATCGGTTCCGAGTTAATCAATGTGTTCTGATAAGATGTTCGATTGTGTTATCGATATCATCTTTGCTAGTGACTCGGACCAGTTAAAGACTACTGTAGTAGTCTTTCTTTCTTCCACATTGACACCATGACCTCTGCGTTTTTCTACGGGATTCTATTGCATCCCAAGATCCTGAAGCGGGTCTTGAACAATGATGCTAGCCACCTACAGATCTGTCCCGCGATCCTAACGGTCCGTCCCCTCCCGCCGAGTACCTCGCGAGCTGTTGACGCACCCGAAAAAAAAACACAACACAGGGCTATACGCGGCACAAAGTCAAAGTACGTGGGACTCTTACAGCGCGACTTTGTCTGGAAAGCGGGTACTCTTATGGCCTCCTGCCAGTGCGCGGGGCACTGCGCCTCGCAGGCCTCTCGCACCTCGCAACGAGATTTTTTCCCTTACTCACAACGAATCGAACGTGTTTTTTTTTCATTTAGTTTGAGGACTACCCTGCTATCGTTCCGGGAGAGCGGGGAAAGACGCTCCTAGGACGGGAGCTCACCGCGGAGGAGAACAGCGTCCGCGGTACGCTTGTCGCGGGCCTCACCGCGGACGACCTCAAGTTTCTAGACGTGTTCGAAGGCCATGCACGTATCTAAGCCCCTTCTATTCATTTCACTCATTTAAATATTTTCGTTCTCGACTTGCCTCGTTCCTTGTGGCGCTGTCGGGGAACACAGATGTACGACCGTTTACCGGTGCGCGTACATCCGTTGGGCCCATTCGCTCCCATTCCAGCGGACACCGAGGCAACTTCCTTGGCTGTGGAGGATAGCCTTATCTCGACAACTGCTCTTCCCCCGCTCGCGACGGCCAGTGAACTGGCGGAGCCCATCGAAGCACAGTCGTATGTGTGGTGTCTGGAAGACAGCAATCTAGAGAAGGAGCTGTGGTCCTTTGACGAGTTCGTCAAAACAAACGCATGGAAATGGATAGGCGAAGGGGCGCGTGGAAACGAGGATTATGCGGTGGTGGACGAAGCGAGGGAGAGATCGCAAGGGGAGACCGCTCCAGAGAGAGCATAGATTCGGCACGTGTTGTTTTCTCCAGCGCGCTGAACGTGCGCTGGTGAATAACCACACGATGATATACAACCTTAGAATTACAATCGTTGAAAACGTGGTCGGAATGGAGGATATCAATATTTGCCGAACTTGACATGCCCGGTCTCGGGTGCGTGCGCGTGCGTGCGCGTGCGCGCGCCTCGAGGCCTTACCCTTAAGCCCCTGCCCGCACACCTGGTACCGACACGCCTACATTCCTTTCTTAGTGTTCATGTACGCGCATCTATCCCGCAGGTGCGTCGCGAGCGCACGCAGCGCCGCTCGCGAGCATGACGCGCGCGCAGAATTCCTGGGGCGCATCGGGATCCGGAGCGAACACCGCGACGTCGCAGTGGATCCCGGGATAGATGAGCGGCGCGTGGCTCTCGTACGCATCCGTGGGGGCCAAAACTGTCGGTGCGGCCGGTCTCAACGTGATGGTCGCAATCCCGTTCCCGTAGCGTGCTGCGAGTATCGTGAGCTCGAAGGCACCGCCCCAGGAGTTTGGAGAGAGGATCGTGCGTATGTCGCACCGGCGAACTTTGAAGAAAGAACGACGCGCAACGTGCTGGGATGTAAGTATCTTCGTGGGCTGCGTCGATGTTCATATGAGGGTGTACCGTAGGATGACTACCATCACCTATTATCACTCCAAGCTTACGACTTCCAGGTTGACACAATCAGCACGTGGTGACATATTCTGCCGGAGTGCAGCCGGCGTTCGCGTGTCTTGCTCAACGACGAGCACAAAAAAAGCAACATACACGGACTATCATCCGTCGCGACCTGCGAAGCAACTCAAGTAACCTCGAACGGGATATCTCGCAAGCGATCAGAAACGGTGACGCGTACCTGGGCAGCATTCGACGATACTGTAGCGTAGGAAGGGGTTGACGCGTTGACGACGCGTGGATGTGACGCCCGGAGGTGCCGCGGAGCCGGTTGACAATCTGGAAGACTCCTGCAGTGATCTGTCGCAGAACACGCTTGACCTTCGTTGAGACTGGAGATCGCTGGAGAGCTGACAGTCTGTCCTCCCTCGGTGGACGCCTGTTCAAAGTCCGCCGCTTGAGATTTTCAACCTTCACCAATTCCAATGCAGCAGTATTGGAACTTCCTTCCTGACGGTGTTCGAACCGTAGTCGAACCCTCTTTCCCAATCCCAGCCTGAGATGTGGCGTAAGACACTGGTGACTGTCTTGATTGACGCACGGACCCCTTAAAGTTACCTGACTTGTCTGGACACGGGGACTTTAGGCGCCTGTCAATTTCCCGTGACACGCTCGAGTCAACGAGACGTCGCTCAATATTTCTGATTATGGTGTTGCTTGTATCTGTATTGACGTCTCTGCCTCATCTCTTGTGAGGGTGTCCTTTTCTCTCTGACGACATGGCATCCTCCACCAGCTTGATCTTATACTCATTTTATCAGAGCTTGCGACCCATTACTAGCCTGAGACACAAACTCAGGGCCTTCATATTGCGCTGCTTACTCTTTTGGCCGCGCATATTTCGCAAGTTAAGGAAGGCCTGGTCACGGTACTTTCCCACCAGCTCCACTGCTAGTGATGGAAAGAAGACAAGAGGGAATATCGCAAGGCCTCCTTCCCCGAGAATGCCGTGGAAGCGCGAAGAGTACAGTGTAGTTTGTGCCAGCCGGGCTTTTGAGAGGGGGGCAGACGAGCGAAGTCTGGGGCGCTCACTGTCGAGCTTTAGCGACAGAGATGAACCTATCCAACTAGGACCTGTTATCGGACGGTCACCTGATGTGTCGCATAGTCCTTCATCCTCTTATCCACCGTCGGTGCAAGACTCTCCAAGATATTCTGCCAATCCGCTCCCTACAGGCAACCCCAACAATTCATCGAGTTCATTACATCCCGAAACTCCACTTCGCACGGTGGAGTTGATTTTCCAACGGTCAAGCACTCCCGCCTCCTGGACCCATTCCCGTGCGACTTCGAGACAATTCACTGGGGAGTCCTCACGTAGTCATTCCCGGCAGCCATCTCCATCGCCGTCCAGATCCCTATTTCATTTCTCCAGACCCGTTACACCATCAAGAATTGATATTGAAGTCCCAACACGTCCGGCAGTGATGCAGGATCCGCATGGTTCTCCTGAAGTTTCGGCTCATTCCTCCACCGGGATCACTGTTCGAGTTGAGCAACCCTCTGCACCAGGGTCGCCAGTCACATCCAGTTCTTCCCTATCTCGACTTTCCCTCGTACGAGACCAGACACAAAGTCTTCCCACGCGCAACCAGCTCCCATATACCGAGTCCGTGAACTCGTCAGCGGACTCATCGCGCTCGAGAGGGCATAGCCCTTTTGTGCTTGTGACGCATAGAAACGCTCATCACAGCCAGGGGAGTATGCAGACTCCTTCCTTGGGTTCACAGTGGATCCAAATTCCCATTGAGCCTTCATTCGCATTTCCGGAGGCTTCGGTCTCACGCGTGAGGATACAAATATCGGCGACAGCTGCATCAAACACTCAGCATGGATCAGGATGGCGCTTGATAAAACCCATG
>Ga0137397_10001860_pt1 | contig 14756 bp, 17 predicted proteins | sample czorhiz116metaG_FD_106658 | JGI IMG/M metagenome (GOLD analysis project Ga0137397, IMG submission 106658) | Vadose zone soil microbial communities from Angelo Coast Range Reserve, California, USA - czorhiz1.16 metaG | ecosystem: Environmental > Terrestrial > Soil > Vadose zone | place: USA... | reverse complement strand
TTTGATCTGGATGGATTGAAGCAAATCAACGACCGCTACGGGCATCTGACGGGAAGCCATGCGATCTGCCGGGTGGCCGATGTTTTGAGCTTCTGCCGGGACATCGATACGGCGGCGCGCTACGGCGGTGACGAGTTTGCAGTCGTGCTACCGGAAACAGGCGTAGAGGCGGCCAGCCAAGTGGCGCGACGCATCTGCGACAGCATTGCCAATGATGGGATGGGACCGCTGCTTTCCGTCAGCGTAGGCGTTGCAGTTTATCCCCATGACGGCGAAAGGATCGAAGCCCTCCTACGGAAGGCAGACGTGGCTATGTACGCGATGAAGGCCAAAAAACGCGAGCTTCGTAACGCGAGGTAGCGCGTTGCCTGCCAAATACAGCCGCACTATTGCCAACGCTAGACTATTACATATGAAATCTAAGCCTCTAACCTCCGACGGCGAAAGGAGCTTGCCGATTTGCTCCGTGTCGCGCGGAATTCCCGGCTTGTTCCTATTGGTCCGAAGACGTAGTGGAGGTTTTGTTTTCGGCTTCACAGGTCGCAGGTTGCGGCTTCCACGTCACTTGCCAGATACGCGTCGTTGTAAATACCTGTCACTGATTCAGGTCTTCACCTGCTTGACATTACTACCCGTGGTCTTACCCTGAGGTGGGAAGGCAGACGGCCGCCTTCATCCTCTCGGACATAGCCTGACAGAACGCTGACTGGCTCGACTACGGGTGAAGGCGGCCCATCGTGTCAGAGGAGTCTAGGCGATGAAACAAAAACAGATCACACCTGAAGTCCTCGCCACAAGAGTTCTCAGCAACCCGGAAAAGCAGGCAGAGATCCGAGCAGCGCTGTGGACCGGATTGGGAGCAGCGGTGGGCCGAATGGAGGAACCGAATCAACCCATACCTGAATCTCTACCTTTGCAAAGAGCACGCCAGGGAGCTGCATCTCATCTGATGCAGGCGGCAGGTCGACATTTTACGGGATGAGGAATGTGCATTGCAGGCGCTTGCGGCATTAACGAGCTACTCGGTCAACCTCTCTGGTGACGATCATCACTCGGGCAACCTTCCGATCGGGTTGGGCACACCCGTCAACGCCGATCCGGTGACAGGACTTCGCGTATCTTTCGTGCCAACGCGTCCATCGCGAAGGGCTTCTGAACGAACGATGCGCGCCATTTGCTGCTGTCGTCGGGAGCAGCCGAGTATTCCGAATAGCCCGACAAATACACCACTCTTAGTGCCGGGCGTAAGGTAATCAATCGTTCAGCCAACTTCCACCCTCCCATTTTCGGAATCACCACATCCGTCATCAACAAATGAATTGGCCCGTCGTGGTGTTTGGCAACTTGCAAAGCTTCGATGCCATTCCTGGCCTCCAACACGGTGTAGCCGTTCTTACGAAGAAACTCCCCCACAAGTTCTCGAAGATCGTCCTCATCCTCCGCAAGCAAGATCGTTTCTGTTCCATGAACGGCTCCGTCGGCATTCTTCGTCGGCTCAGCTAACTCGACAGGTTCGTCCACGCGCGGCAAGTAGATTTTAAACGCCGTGCCAAGTCCGGCTTCGCTGTATACCCAAATGAACCCGCCGCTTTGCTTGACGATTCCATAGACTGTCGCCAACCCGAGGCCCGTCCCTTTTCCTTGTTCCTTGGTTGTGAAGAAGGGCTCGAAGATGTGGTTCTGCGTCTCGAGGTCCATCCCGTGGCCTGTATCACTCACGGCAAGCATGACGTATTCCCCGGACGACGCTGGCGGGTGTCGACGGGAATATTCGTCATCCATGGTGAAATTCCTGGTTTCGATGACGAGCTTTCCGCCGTTCGGCATCGCGTCTCGAGCATTGACCGCCAAGACCTCGAGAAGCCTCAAGCAGCGTGAAGCACAATCTCTTATCTATCGGACCTATCGAGTTCTTTGCGGAGCACAACCAGCGGGATCAAGGAGAATATAAGGCTCCGAGAATTACTAACCCCCCCCATGATTGGCTCTCCTCTATAGGATCCACACGCTTTTCTTTTTCGTGAAGAGAAAACCACAGGCTTGCCAAGGAAGACCGGCCCATTCCGTATGAATCAGTCGTGCGTCCCCAACCAGACGCTCGCCCGCGCCACCAGGTTGGAACACCTGGATGACCGTATCTCCTTTGAGCGATATCGGGCAACGACAAGAGAATCCGCTTACGCTCACGTCGTCGGTGTATGTTAGAAGCTCGAATTCCTTCCCGTTCGCTTCCTTGCCCAGGAGCTTCAATACCACTTTCAACCGAACCCGAACTTCGGCTCGGCGATCCTTTCTCTCAATCGCCGGAAGCGCTTTTAGGCTGGCCTTCAGCTGCCCGAAGTCGAGCGGTTTTTGGAAGAACTTGGTGGCTCCCAGATTCAGGCATGCGTCCTGATGGTCCGAAGCCGACTGGCCGGTGATGACGAAGATGGGAGTCATTCGCGTATGGCTCAGCGAGCAAAATGTTTGGCAAAGCTCCAAGCCCGAAAACAGGGGCAGAGTAAGGTCCAAGAGAATGCAGTCTGGCCTATGCTCGAGGGCCAGGGCCAGAGCTTCCGTCGCATCGCCTGTATCGACGATTTCATACTCGCGCTGAAGTCTGTGCCGGATCATCCCGCGCATCGCTTCATCATCATCAATGACTAAAAGCCGGCGCTTGGGACTAGGCACGCTAGAAGAATCGCGAAATAGCGAAACCGTCTGTGTATTCCCCAGGCTCTCCTTGGCATCGTGGTGTTGCATTGCGTTTTCTCTCCTTGATGCTTGCGCTGTTCTTGGCTCAATTGGCTTCTAGTACTTCCCGCAATTTCGTTGCGAGTGCACAGCGGTTGAATGGTTTCTTGATGAAGGAGCCCCTGCGTTCAGTGACCTCGGCGGGTAGGTCAGCGTCCGCAGCATAACCCGACATGAAAAGCACCTTGGTCGTCCGGCGACGCTGGCCGATCGCACGGGCCAGTTCGCAGCCGCTCATGCCCGGCATCACCACGTCCGTCAACAGCGCATGGATGATGCCCGGAAACATGTTTGAGATCCGAAGGGCGGATTGGCCATCCTTGGCTTCGAGCACGACGTAACCGCACTTCTCGAGAAACTTTCGAACCAGTCCGCGAAGCGAATCTTCATCTTCGACCAGGAGCACAGATTCCGTTCCTCGCGGAACCTTCTTTGTCGATGCGTTTGTTTCAATTCCTGCCGCTGGTTTCGCTACGCGAGGAAGATAGACGGTGAATGTCGTCCCGCGGCCAACCTTGCTGGTTACGAAAATATTTCCGCCACTCTGTTTTACAATCCCATATACCGTAGCCAGACCGAGACCGGTGCCTTTCCCCTTCTCTTTGGTCGTGAAGAAAGGCTCGAAGATATTTTTCAGCGTTTGCGCGTCCATTCCGGTTCCCGTGTCGGTTACCGTCAGCATGACATGCGAGCCACTTTCGTCCCCGGCTTCGGCACTGTCAGCGCCAAGGTCAGAATCAAATTCAGCGCTGCCCGTCTCGATGATGAGTTTCCCGCCGTTTGGCATGGCGTCCCGCGCGTTGACAACAAGGTTCAAGATGACCTGTTCCAGCTGCGTAGGGTCCGCCTTAGTCCAACCCAGGTCGGAACCCTGCCGAGTAACGAGTTGAATGTGCTCACCGATGATCCTGCGCAACATCTTTTCCATATCGGCAAGAATGGCGTTCAGGTCGAGGACTTTGGGTTGCAGGACTTGCTTCCGGCTGAACGCCAGAAGTTGGCCGGTCAAGACAACAGCACGCCGCGCAGCTTTATCGATCTCTTCGACGCTGCTCCGGAGCGAGTGCCCGGCCTTCAGCGACTCAAGCAACGATTCGCTGTAACCCTGTATGACACCCATGATGTTGTTGAAATCGTGCGCAATGCCGCCCGCCAACCTGCCGACAGCCTGCATTTTCTGACCAAATCGCATTTCTTCTTCGAGGCGCTTTCGATCACGAATGTCCTGATAGATGCCATACGCGCCTGCGCAGACCCCGTTTACCGTAAGAGGTACGCCGTGGATTTCCGTGTCGATGATCGTTCCATCTTTAGCGCACCGGCGCGTCGTTAGGCGCGTCACGCGGCCCTCGACGGCCGCGCGCGTGATATCGCTCGCCTCATCGCGCAGTTCGGCCGGCGTTATCAGCGTGTCCAAAGGAAGTCCGACAACGTCTGCCTGTCTGTACTGAAAGAGACCTTCAAAGGCCGGATTACACATGACTACATGACCGCCGGTATCGTGCACAGCAATGGCGAGAGGACAGTTTTCGATAAGCGCGCGCAAATAGGTCGCCGTCTCTTCTCGTTTCAGTTCTTCTGCCTTGCGTTGAGTGACGTCGTGGGCCAGCGCTAGGATTCGATGTCGCCCACCCATGCCGAGCAGATGCATGGCCAGTTCCACATCGATGATCTTTCCGTCTCTCAAGCGATGTTGACAGACAAAGGAAGGCCTGCGCGTCGCGTCCACGCTTGCTATCTCGTTCAAGAGTGCGCGCACGTCATCGTCGGCCGAAATATCGGTGACATTCATCTCCAGGAATTCCTCGCGTGTATACCCATACTTCTCGATCGCGGCTTCATTGGCGGAAAGGAACCTGAGGCTTTCGCGATCCAGGATCCACATGGCCAACGGATGCCCCGAAAATATCAGCTCGAGAGCCGAAGCAATTTCCCAAGTCCTTGGTCCCGGTTTGACGCCCTTGGGCGGTGTCTTTCCAGATCCGCTGCGCTCGGCTCGCGGCTCGCGTCTAGGCCTTTCGGTCCTCCGCCGAAGGCCTCCTTGACTTCTTTCGATGTCCCGGACTTGGCGTCTCATTTCGGCTGCTGCTCCTCTCGTAAAATAAGGGTGTTCGGTGCAGTTACCAGATAGTTCCGGTAACCCAGCGGTTGCAGAGTGATAACAGCTTGCCGGCGAAAACAGGGCGAAAGTTCTGGTTTTCCGTCGGCAGTTAAAAACTCGAACAGGTTAGAGTTTCGCTACCAAAGGCGCCATGTGTGTTGAATCGTACGCAACTCTACCCCTATCGTAATTACTGGAGTCGTAGCCGCCTCTCGTTTACGACTATGATAAGCCAAGAAAAGAACCGTCTCGAAGTTGAACCACCCGCTGAGGCACAGTCGTCCCCGAAGGCCGCGTGGTCGGAGGAGCGGCTTGTCAAAGAGTGTCTCGATGGCAATGAGGCCGCGTGGTCTGCCCTCATCGATAGATACAAGAATCTCATTTTCTCCATACCGATTAAGTATAGGTTTAGCCGTGAAGAAGCAGCCGACGTGTTTCAAATGGTTTGCCTGGAATTGTTGTCGGGATTACCCGGCATCCGTGAGCCCAAAGCCCTGCCCAAATGGATTCTTATGGTCACGACTCACAAGTGCTACCACCTTAAGAATCAAGACCGGCGCCATCAGGAAAAAACTGAAGGCTTTGCCAAAACTTTGGAAAAAGCTCTTCCGCCCGAGGCGGAAGCCATCGTTCAGCAGGCCGAAAGCGAACAGCAGATTCGAGAAGCCATCGCATCGCTTCCCCAACGCTGCCAGGAACTCATCCGGCTGCTTTTCTTTGAAGAACCGGCGCGTCCGTACGACGAAGTCGCCCGCATGCTCGGTTTGGCCCGAGGTTCGATTGGCTTTACCCGCCAACGGTGTCTGGATCGCATCGGACGCAGGTTGGATGAAATCAACGGAAAATGAGTGATGGCCAGTTTCCTGACGGCGAGACAGCCAAAACAACTTACACTTCCCAAGTGGAACGAAATGGGGGTATATCTTCTGGCTAGCTGCCCCACCCTTATTTGCCAGATAGGGAGACGGCTCGGGTCAGTATTTGAACCGCTCCTCCAGAAATGAGAATGGAATAATGCGGCACTTTTCACTCGAAAACTGGGCAGATTTTGCCAACCAGAACGTTTCCGCGGAGGAGCGGACGTCCATGGAGCGCCATCTCGAAATGGGATGTTCCCAGTGCACTCACGTTGTCGCAGAGTGGCAGTCGTTGAAGCGCTTCGCCGTCCAGGAGTCGCACAATGATGCGCCGGCAGGTGTCGTATCCTTCGTAAAAGCCGCATTTAAGACTCTAAAGCCGCTTCGCGCGCCCGGCATAGTGGCGACGCTCGCTCAGTTGGTCTTCGATAGCTTCCTGCAGCCGGCGCTCGCCGGTGTCCGATCCGGGTCGGCAGACTCACGCTGTTTGCTCTACAGGGCCGGTCCCGTCTTGATCGACCTCAATCTCAATTTGACGCATAGTTCTGGGCACATTGCCCTGCAAGGGCAGGTGATGGATTCAGAGACAAAGGCGAAAGGCATCGAAGAAATCCCTGTACTGCTGCAGAGTGGTCAAGAGACCATAGCCCGAACTCAGACGAACGAATTCGGCGAATTCCAACTCGAGTGCGACGCGCGAAAAAGTTTGCAGATATCTGTCGGGGTCAACCCGCAAAAGAACGTGCTCATTGTGCTCGATGAAATCGTGTGGACCGCTCACCAAAACGCTGGCTCTCCGCAATGACACTCCGGAAGAGGAATCGGCGCTGGACGCTCACCTCTGAACCCTTGGCCGAATCGCTCAGCACAGGTGCGACCTCAGCATAGCTTGATTTCTGCCTTGGTCGGACGAAGGCTGCCCTGCATCGCACTCCTTCTGCACGATTGAGCGAACCGACATACTTTTTTGTGTCCGGCTTTTGAGTCTGCATATTCTTCCGCTAGGCCCATCCACCGGATGTCAATCGCACCCCTATTCACAAGAGCCGGCCCTGAACATCGCATTGCTAGTTCAATCTCCGGCTTTGCACATCTTTTACCACATAGGTTCTCAGGGGAGGAGTCTTGAACCGATCCAGCCATGTCGATCTGATTCCGTTGAGCCCGGCGGTACTTTGTGAGGACTGCGGCCAAATAAGTTGCAGTAGAACGGACCGTTGCATCGAGTGCGGGAGCAGGGTACTGTAAACCTCGCAAGCATCTTAGTGCCGCAAGGTCGTCTTCACTTGGCGGCAACTCCCTACGACCGGTTTCACTCCGTTTGCTCGGGTCTTGTGGACAATCGGCCGGCGTTCCGAGGCCGCCGCGAGCATCAAACTGATGGACTCGGTTCTATTCGCTGCTTCCTCCCTTCTCAGTGTTCCGGCGTGCCTCATCTACGGCGGTTCCCTTTGGCTGGTGGCGACCTGATTCGCAACCCTGCAAGGCACACCGCTACTCTTCGTCCTGATCCTGATGCTCGATCTTTCGATAGCGGCATTGATTGTGCTCGATTCCGGACGGTCCAAGCTCTGTGAGCAGCTTCCAAAGGAACTGCATGAACCACAACGCATGCTGGGTTTGCAACCGAAGTGGTTTCTCGCGCTTCTGGACAACGCCAATGACGGAATTCCGCTCATTACGCCAAGAAGCACAGATTCTTTACGCAAGCCCTTCAGCTCAAGAGATCTATGGTCCCAGTCCCGAAACCCTAGAAGGTCGGAGCGCCCTAAGTTTCGTCCACGATAAGCCGTCTACAACAGCTTGCAGGCTATTCGATGAGGCAAAACAGCCTCCAAATACTGCGAGAAAATCATATCTTTCGATGCCCGCGATTACTCCTATTGAGTGCATCTCGAACTGTCCGATTCGGCTGTCCGGCACATCGGGATTCGGACACCGATAACCAAGGAGGACTCCCGTGCGGACCGCGCCAGACCACTCGCGTGCGAAACTCGAATGTCAGCCCGCTGTGGATCGGTGCAATCATCCGGATTGCCGGAAACCGTCCATAACGACCTTGGAAAACAGTTCGCTGTGTCAGCCTCACTTCGTCGCCACCTGCTCCGCGAGGTTCGATAAAATCACCCAGTTGGTCGAGCAAAAGAAGCTTGGCGTCACGGAACTCGGAACCATTCGCGCTTTTGCAGCGGCGTGTACCAGTGAGGCGACCTCGCGCGCCTTGCGTGCGCGCGAACTCAACAATCGAGAACGGGCACAGTTGCTCGAAATCGCTCTCTCTGCCGCCCAGATCCTGACGCGATTGCGGCGGAGTCCACGCGTTGGCCGACAGATCCACTTGCGGCTGCTGGGAGATGCTCTTACGAATCCCCGCGTCGAAAACACGGTTACTCAAACTCTGAGCAAGCACGGCGCAATGTTCAGTTGTAGACATCCCTACGGAAGGGGAGAAGTCATGGACATCGTCCGCCTTGATACTGGACACACCGCGATCGCGCGCGTCGCATGGCATAAGGCGATAGCGCCAGGGCAACACAGTGTAGCCATTGAGATACTGAATAGCACAAGTTTCTGGAATTGAGGCTGCTGGGCTACTCATTGCATATTCATGATCTGATCCCCCGCACCAATTACTTGGCCCTAACGATAAATCTTTGGAAGCTACACGCATGGGATTGTGCAAGCCCCGGCGACCTGCGTAGTACCAAAAAGTCCTATCTTCACGGGAGTCTGGTCACCCCTACTAACAGGGGATCGAAATCTGCCGGCGAGAGAGGGACGCGGAACGTCCCGAGCGGAAGGCGATACAGAGGCAGGTTGCCGGTCTCCCGAGGTGATTTGACCATGAACAATCCACAACGAGTTTCCTTTCGTCGTTGCAGTCATACAGGCTGCGGCTGCACCTCTGAGGCAGCACTCGAAAGCAAACGGCTTTGCCGGAGGCACTTCATCGACGCGTGTTACGTGAGGCTCGACCAGATTGCAGAGCAGATTGAACAAAAGAAACTTCAGGGCTCCGTGCCCGAATCCGTCCGGAGTTTTCTGGGGGAATGCACAAGCCAAGTGACATCCGAAGCTTTGTGCGCGCGCCAATTGAACAATCTGGAGCGATCAAGACTTTTACACATCTTGCTTTTTGCTGCGGACCTGATGAACCAACTTCGACGCAGCGGGCGGATACCACGACTAGTTCCCGTACGCCTGATCAACGATCCGCAGAGCGACACATGGATCGAGGATACCGTCACGCAGGATTTGAGCAAGCATGGTGCGATGTTTCGCTGCACGCATCCCTACGTAAAGGGTGAAACCGTCGGGCTTGTGCGGCTTGACACGGGGGATAAAGCGCTCGCTCGCGTCGTATGGCGGGAGCGAGACAAGTTTGCCCAACACAAGGTCGCCGTCGAAATCCTCAACCGCTCCAACTTTTGGAACTGGCGCGTAGAAGCAGGAGGCCAGCCGTGACGAGAGAGGACCGCCAGGCAGTAATGCATCAGTCCGCTGTATTACGTACCGGAGTGCTCGGCGCTGTGCCTGCTCGCGCAGCGGTTCAAGATCTGCGCCGCTCACTTCCAGCCGTTACTACCTTGGAGAATCATATGGGCGAACGCCGCGCTAAAAAGGCGGTTGTTCTGATCGCCGACGACAATGAAGCGAATCTCGAGCTACTTTCAGGGATACTGACGGCTGCAGGCTATCGGGTCATTTGCGCCAGAAATTGCGAACACGCGTTAGCCGTTGTTCGCGCTGAATCGATCAACGTGGCGCTTCTCGATGTCGTCATGCCAGGTCAGGGCGGATTTGCCGCGTGCCAGAAGTTGAAGTCAAATCCCGACACACGCTTGATACCGGTTGTCTTGGTCACGGGGCTCACCAACACAGAGGACCGCATTCACGGCATTATGTGCGGTGCAGACGACTTTCAAAGCAAACCGATAAACAAGCAGGAGCTTCTTGCGCGCGTGTACTCCTTTGTACGCATGAAAGGGTTTACCGATGAATTGGAAAATGCCGAAAGCGTCCTTTTCAGTCTGGCCAGGAGCATCGAGGCAAAGGACCCCTATACGGAAGGGCACTGCGAGCGTCTATCGGATCACGCCGAGGCTTTGGCCGAACATCTCGGGCTACCGGAGGAGTTGCGTGTCGCGCTAAGGCGGGCCGGTATTGTTCACGACATCGGCAAAGTGGCCGTTCCGGACAACATACTGCTGAAGTCGAGCTCCTTGACTGACGAAGAATGGAGAGTCATGAAGCAACATCCCGTGGTCGGAGAGCGCATCTGTCTTCCGCTGAAATCCTTCCAGCTCCTGCTGCCTATCATCCGCCACCATCACGAAAAACTGGACGGATCAGGCTATCCGGATGGCCTCAAGGGAGAACAGATTCCGCTCACAGCGAGGATTCTGCAAGTCACCGACATCTTTGATGCGTTGACGACCGACCGGCCGTATCGGAAGGCGATGGTGCCAAAAGACGCATTTGAGTTGATGCGGGAGGAAGTGAGACGCGGATGGTGGGATGCTTCTCTCGTTGATGAGTTCGAAGCGCTGCTTTTGGGCGCTTGGGAGCCTGCGTAGCACTCTGACGACCATATCCATTCAGGTCAACAAGGAAGACCAATGCGATTCTCCAGCGATCAGAAGATCAACACAGGACTTAGCCTATTGCTTCTTATCCTTGGAGCCGTGGGCACCATTTCCTACCGAAACATTGTTGCGTCCGCCCAGGCTCAGCGGGGGATGTCTCGGACCTACGAGACTCAGGAGCAGATCCGCCAAGTTCAATTGGACCTCAAGCGCGTGGAAGTGGGACAACGCAGCTACCTGGTTACGCAAGCTGATGGCGATCTTATCTCATATCGAACTGCAGTCACTCAACTTGGGTATGACGTCGATTTCCTGCGGTCTGCCACGGCAGAAAGCCCCGCCCAGCAAGGACGGCTCCCCTCGCTCGACTATCTCCTCACACGCTGGGTAGCCATCCTTCGGCAAACCATGGCCTCCAAAAGCAAAGATTTGAACGGCGCTTCCCCGCTTGTCGGTGCGGAATCAGAAAAGGAGGCAATCTACCAAATTAATGATCTGCTTCTAGAAATGGAAAATGAGGAAAATGCGATTCTGCGAGCGCAAATTCAAGCCGCAGCGTCTAGTGCCCGGAATACTGCGATCCTCATCGTCGGCGGAATCGCGTTCGCATTCGTCGGGGTTCCCGTCGGCGCTTTGTTCATTCGGCGTGAGTTCGTTCAGCACCGGCAAACCCAAGAAGAGAAACTTCGGACTAATCATTTTCTCGACTCTGTCATCGAAAATATTCCCAGCATGATCTTCATCAAGGATGCCGAGACGCTCAAATTCGTGCGCGTGAATCGCGCGTGTGAAGAGGTGGTCGGTTACTCTCGATCGGAAATGATTGGCAAGAATGCACACGACATTTTCCCGGAAGAGGAAGCGAACTTCCTTGCAGCGAAGGACAAGGAAGTTCTAGAGAGCGGGGAGCTGTTGGACATTCCGGAGGAGCCCATACACACGAAGAAGAAAGGGCTCCGAATCCTCCATGCCAGGAAAATACCTCTATTCGATGTGAACGGCAGGGCGCAATTCCTCGTGGGCATCTCGGAAGACATAACGGAACTTAAGCAGGCGCGGGAAGCCCTCGTTCGCGCCAAAGAAGAGGCGGAGCGTTCGAACAAATTCAAGGATCAGTTCCTTTCCACCATGAGTCACGAGTTGCGAACTCCTCTGAACGCCGTCATAGGTTTTTCTGACCTTCTTACCGAGGAGCAATACGGCCCTCTCAACGACCGTCAGAAACGCTATGTCAATCATATTCGGACGGGCGGCAAGCACCTTCTGAGGCTGATTAACGACATTTTGGACCTTTCAAAGACTGAGGCCGGACGCCTTCAATTGGCGATCGAAAGCGTGCCTGTAAACGTGTTGTTTACTGACGTCGTCGACACCCTAAGACCCTTGGCCGATAAAAAGTCTCAGACGTTGGTCGAGCACGCCTCGTCAAACTTGAGTGCGCGCGCCGACTCTACTCGCCTTAAACAAATTTTGATGAACTTACTTGGAAATGCCATCAAGTTCACGCCGGAGGGCGGAAGGATTGAACTGGCGGCCCAACAAATCGGCGACATCGTGCGGATTGAAGTCCGCGACTCGGGGCCAGGGATTCCTCCCGAAGAGCAGCAGCGCATCTTTGACGCTTTCTATCGGTTATGCCAATCCGAAAAGGGAGCCGAAGGGACGGGGCTCGGCCTTGCCATCACGCGCCGTTTAGTGGAGTTGCACGGCGGCCAGTTGGGGATTGAAAGCCAGCTGGGCTCAGGCAGCTGCTTTTACTTCACTTTACCCGTCGTCGCCACACCTGAGGTTCAGAAGACTCAAGGGTCTCGTCCGAATCTGGAAGTTGGGGAAGGCCGGAAAATCCTCGTGGTGGAGGACGACCCAGCGGCAGCCCACATCCTTCAGTCACACCTCCTTTCCGCAGGTTACGACGTTGTGTTGTGCAATCAACCCCAGCACGCCGTGGAAATGGCGGCTGAACTTCATCCCAGCGTTGTGACACTAGACATCGTCATGAAACCATTGAATGGGTGGGAGCTTCTGCCAAATCTAAAGAGCGATCCCCGCACGGCCACGATTCCTGTCATCGTGGTCACGATTGTCGACCAACCTGGAATGGGAGCGCTTCTTGGTGCCGACGACTACATCGTGAAACCCGTCGAGAAAGCCGCGTTGCTCACAGCCATGCAGCGTTGCCTGGATCATCGTGGCCAAATCGAGCGGATACAAAACATTCTTGTGGTCGAAGACGATACGCCAGCGCGGGAATTCATCGCAGAATTCCTGTCTAAGCAGGGGTATAACGTCTGCACGGCTGCTGACGGCGCAGAGGCCCTCACCCGCATGGCAGCCCTGCCACCCGAACTCGTCATCCTCGATCTGATTCTTCCGCAGGTTAGCGGGTTCGAATTGCTGGCTGAATGGCGGAGCGCATCCCAGACAAGGGATATTTCGGTCTTCGTGCTGACAAGCAAGGACCTCACCCGCGAGGAAACCGATTACCTCCTGAAGAATACAGATGCACTGCTCCGCAAGCAGGAACCGTGGCAAGAAACCTTGCTTAGGCAACTTCAGCGGGTGGCGTCTCCGGTGCTCACGAGGGAACAATGAAGCAGCTCATCTTGGTTGTGGAGGATAACCAGCCCAATCGTGAGCTTCTTTGCGACTGGCTGGAAGCGAGAGGTTTCGAGGTACGTACCTCCGAGAATTTGGAGCAAGCACTTGTTGCCCTAAACGCTCATTTCCCTTGCGCCGTTCTGATCGATGTGCGACTTGGCCGCGAGGATGGTCTGACACTGGCTGCTTGGGTCCGGCAACATCCGGATTTGCGAAATATCCCGGTCATCGCTGTGACCGCCCACGCGATGGTTACGGATCACGAGCGCATCATTCGCGCAGGTTGTAGTGCGTGCATTTCGAAACCAGTCGATTTCAAGCAGCTTCATGAACAGTTACAGCTGTGGCTAACCGTTGCGAGCGTGCTCCAGCCCACGGACGGCGCTGCGAACTGATTCCGTAGCGGGGGCATTTGGGATTGAGGAGAAGACCATGCCATCCAAGATCCTTATCGTCGATGACGATCCGGCTCTATGCGAGTTTATCCAAGAAGTGCTTGTTTCGGAGAAGATGCAAGCCCACGTCGTTATGGATAGCATGCAAGCAGCGGCACGCCTCCGAGAAGAAAGATTCGACGCGGTGTTCCTCGACATGCGTATGCCCTCGCTCGACGGCATCGAGCTTGCGAAGCGCATACGATCCTCGGGGTGGAACCAATCCACTCCGCTCGTGATGATTACGGGTGACCAAGACCACAAGGTCATGCAGCGCGCGTTCCAAGTCGGCGTGAACCTCTTTCTTTTCAAGCCGGTTGACCGCTCCCGGCTGATGCGCGTGCTGAACGCTGCCGATAACTTTATCCAGTCTCAACGCAAACGCTTCACGAGGGTCAAAGCTTGTAAGAGTGTGTCAATCGAGTTAGGTGAGCGTCGAATCAGCGGCGCTAGCCTTGATCTGAGCGTTGGGGGGATGTTTGTGTGGTCCTCCCGCACGCTACCGGTTGGATCGGCCGTTCGCGTGGGTTTGGAACTCCATCCGGGAAAGCCTCCGGTGCAACTTGCGGCTCGCGTCGTTCGAGTGTGCGGAAACGATTGCATGGGCTTGCAAATTGAAAAAGCCGTACAGGAAGGAGACAAGCGGCTGGAAAACTTTCTTCTTCCTCTGATTCGGGAAAAGTCACAGTCCTCTTAGCCATTTGCGTCTCGAACCTCAGCCAAACATCAGGGCTGATTGCGATTTTGCCAGTAGGCGAAGGACAAGCAAAACATCCCGGAAGCGTCAACGCAATGAGTGTTTCTGAGCTCCTCTGCTAGCAGGCGACGACCCGCAAGATGTGAGTAATTCGCAGTGTCCGATCCTACCTGATGAAAAAACCATCTCCTAAGACAGCACTCCGTGTTTTGGCTCGCACAGTTGTGCGTCAGTCCCGCCATTTGTCTATATCTCCTCCGCCATTCCCAACCCTTATTGGATAGAGGGCGTTTTGGGCAGAGTATCCGGGGATTTTCCGATGTCCACATTTAGTATGGCGATTTTGCAAATAACGCGTGAACGGATTTTTGTTCAGAAAGAGACATGCTCATGCTTATGAGATCCCGTGAATTTGTGCGGCGCCAAAGAAAAATCCGATTGCTGGCGCTTGTTTCGCTAACCGCTCTCTTCAGCCCGTTGGCAAACGCGAGAGAGAAAAAAACTCTTCAGCGCACCACGGTCGATGCGCAAGCGAAGGCGGCGGATACTTGCATTGAACAGGACTCGCCCGCGGCAGTGAATGGCAACGCGGCCACTCTCTGCGTGCAATCGCAATCCGGCAATGCAAACCGCCGTTCACTGGTCTTATTTGATTTTTCGAGCCTCCCGAACGTGGGAGCGAAAAGTGCAGTTCTGACTCTTCAAATAACGAGTGCGTCGGCATCCAGCAGAACGTATGACGCGCACCGT
>Ga0137397_10001859_pt1 | contig 14764 bp, 15 predicted proteins | sample czorhiz116metaG_FD_106658 | JGI IMG/M metagenome (GOLD analysis project Ga0137397, IMG submission 106658) | Vadose zone soil microbial communities from Angelo Coast Range Reserve, California, USA - czorhiz1.16 metaG | ecosystem: Environmental > Terrestrial > Soil > Vadose zone | place: USA... | reverse complement strand
CTGGCCCTCACGATAGACGGGCCGGGAGCAGAGGTTACCCTCGGAATCGGTGAAGAGCTCGTAGAGCTGCACCGGGAAGGAATGGGCGAGGTAGTCGAGCACATACTCGCGCGGGGTAATGTCGACCTGGACGTCGCCCCAGTTCTCGGTCGGAATCTCCGCGAGCCGACGCTCCATGAGGGCCTCACCGGTCGAGACGATCTGGATCACGGCAGCGTGGCCGGCGTCGAGGTCGCGCTCGATCGAGCGGATCAGCGAGGGCGTCTTCATCGAGGTGAGCAGATGGCCGAAGAAGCGCTGCTTGGCGCTCTCGAAGGCGGAACGCGCGGCGGACTTCGCCTGCGCGTTAAGCGTGCCAGTCTCGCCGGTGATGTTCGCCGCCCGCATGGCCGCGTCGAGGTTGTTGTGGATGATGCTGAACGCCCCGGCATAAGCGTCGTAGATGCGGATCTGTTCCGGCGTGAGCTGGTGTTCGACCAATTCGTATTCGACACCCTCGTAGGAGAGCGAACGCGCGGCATAAAGGCCGAGCGCCTTGAGGTCGCGCGCCAGCACCTCCATCGCCGCGACGCCGCCCTCCTCAATCGCCTCGACAAAAGCGGCACGCGTCGCAAACGGGAAATCGTCGCCACCCCACAGGCCGAGGCGCTGGGCATAGGCGAGATTGTGCACCGTCGTGGCGCCGGTTGCCGAAACATACACAACGCGGGCATTCGGCAAGGCATGCTGGAGCCTAAGGCCCGCGCGTCCCTGCTGCGACGCCGCCTGGTCGCCGCGCTCGCCCTTGCCGCCGACCGCGTTCTGCATGGCGTGGCTCTCGTCGAAAACGATCACTCCGTCGAAGTCGGAGCCCAACCATTCGACGATTTGCCGGACGCGCGAAAGCTTCTCACGACGCTCATCGGTACGCAGCGTAGCGTAGGTCGCAAAAAGGACACCTTCCGACAGCCGGATCGACGTGCCCTGGCGAAAGCGAGACAGCGGCGTAACGAGCAGCCGCTCCATCCCGAGCGCGGACCAGTCGCGCTGCGCATCCTCGATCAGCTTGTCTGACTTGCTGATCCAGATCGCGCGCCGGCGACCCTTGAGCCAGTTATCGAGCAGGATACCGGCGACCTGCCGCCCCTTCCCTGAGCCAGTGCCATCACCCAAAAACCAGCCCCGGCGAAAGCGGACGGCATTCTCTGCATCGTCGGGTGCGGCCGCCACGACGTCAAACGTCGCATCGACCGTCCAGGAACCAGCGAGAAATGCCGAATGCGCTTCGCCGGCATAGATGATGCTCTCGAGCTGGGCGTCCGAGAGGATGCCGTCCGTTACGACATTGGCTGGCAGATGCGGTCGGTAGGATGGCTTTGGCGGTGCGACGGAGGCCATGGCTGTCGACTGCGAGCTTGGTCGGATGCGCCTGCGCGCCCGGGATGCGAATCGACTGCAGTGTGTAAGCCTCATAAAGCGCGTCGGTGATCTTGCTGGCATCCGTGGGGATCCAGTCGACTGGCTCGTAGGCGACTTCCGTCGCCACGAGATCGACGGCCGGCGCGACCGCCACTGGCGAACGCTGGCTGACGTAAGCGCGGACCGTTCGAGGCGCTGAGACGCAGGCAATTGCTGGCAATGCTGTCGTCGGGGTGCCCGCGATAGGTCCACGCGGCGACACGTGCTGCATCACCCAACCGAGCAAAGTCGGCAGGTCGGGAGCGATGCCGGGGGACGCCGGGAATGACGCGACGTCGTCAGCCGGCACTCGGTCGATAACGGTCAAGCGGGTGTCAATGTTGGTGCCGTGCTTGGCATAGACGCCGCCGTCAATCGCCGCCGAGAAAACAATGCGGCCCTCTTGCTGCAGCCGGATGAACGATCCCGTCCATGCGGGATTATCGGGCGCGACGTTCGCGCCTGTGATGGTGACGAGCCGTCCGCCCTCGGGAAGACGGGCCAAGGCGGATCCGACGTGCCGTAACGCCGCCTCTCGCATCTGGCGATCGACGTGAACTGCGGCCGAAAACGGTGGGTTCATCAGCACGACGCTCGGCACAATGCCGGCATCGAGGTGGTCGTTGATGTACGCGGCATCAAACCTGGTCGTGGAGACCGCGGGAAAAAGCTGCGCGAGGATGCCGGCGCGGCTCTCGGCAAATTCGTTGAGAATGAGCGAGGCGCCGGCGACTTCAGCGAGGATGGCAAGAAGGCCGGTGCCGGCCGACGGTTCCAGAGCGACGTCGGCGGGGGTGATCGCGGCAGCGACGCTGGCGACGTATGCCAGTCCAATCGGCGTGGAGAACTGCTGAAGGGATTCACTTTCCTCCGACCGCCGTGTCTGTGTCGGAAGGAGGCTCGTAATCCTCAGCAGCATCGGCAGCATGGCGGCCGGCAACACCGCCTTGGCGCGCATGGCAGCACCATAGCGTCGCAGGAACAGGACGGTCGCCGCCTCGCAGGCGTCATGGGCCGTCTTCCAGTTCCAGGCACCGGTCGTATCGGAGGCGGCAAATGCCGCCTCCATGGCATTGCGAAGAACGGCGGCGTCGACACGTCGACTTCGTTCAAGATCGGTCAAAAGCTGTCGCGCAGCCTTGATGACGGCGGAGGCGACAATTGCGGTGGCGCGGATCGGCAGCTGCACGGCGCCGCCGCCGACAAGAGTTTCGGTCATGGCAGGATTTCTCGGGAGAGCTGGGAGGGACCGAACCGCCCGGCACTCTCCTGAAACCGCCGCGGCTCAAACCCTCGCGGCCCGCCTCTCCCTCTCCAGGCTTGCTGGCGCCCGGCGCGATGGCCGGGTGTGAGAGATGAGAGGACGTTGCAAAGAGCTGCGGAGCGGCGTCTGCCGCCCCGCAGAAGTGCGGTCATTCGGCGGCGACGGCCTGTGCCGGCTCGGTCCCGTCAACCTCCGTCGTCTGTCCCTCGTCGCCGGACAGGAATTCCGGCAGTGGCTGTGCGGAGCTATCGGTGAGGTCCGCTGGCGACTGCATCTCGGAGAGCCGCAATGGCTCGGGGAGCCAACGGGTATCCTCGAGCAGACGCTCGGCCTCTTTGGCCATCTCGCTCTTCTTGAGGTGGTCGATGAGCTGCCCCGCCGCGTCGCCCTTGGCCTCACGAACCGCTTCGAGGATCCGGCTCTTGGTGACGCGGCCGAGATAGTTGTCGACCGTCGGTCGCCAGCCAACCTCCGCCATGTCGAGATTGACCGCCCGCGCCAGCCGATCCGCCTGATCGAAGCGACGCTGCAAGCCATGGGCGGTCACACCTGAGCCACCATAGCGATCGACCTTTTCGAACAGCGCGTTGACGCCGAACGAAGCACAATGGGCGAGCAGCGCCAGCCGACTGGCATCTTCAAGCACCACGAGCCAGTCCCACAGCGCCTGCTCATCGGTCGGCATATCGGCCTTCCAGGCCGCGTGCCGATCGGCGATGGACTTTGCGGAATGACTTTCCTTCAGATCCGGCGTCTGACCGGGAAGCTGGACATGGCGCACGCCGGCTTCAAGGCATCCCGGCGTATAGGTCTGGTAGAAGGCGTCCACACAGAGCTTGTGCAGAAACGCTGTCATCGCGACCTGCGGATGGCAAGCGACGGCATCGCGCAGCGCCAACGTGCGATGCGCGGTCAGCTCCATCACGAGCCGGTCGGGCAACGGCCGGATGGCATCATCGTCGTCTTCCTCATCCGGACCAGCTTGCCCTGCCATCCTGATCGTGGCTCGCTGACTGGGTGGCGCACTCTGATCGCCACCATCGACGTCGGGCGTTGCTGCGCCCGCTTCGGGATCAGGCACGGTCGTTGCAACGAATGCGGCCTCGTCCTCCCGACGGACGTAGCCCCGCTCGACCTGCAAGGCGCCCTCGCCATCGATGCTGACGAAGGCACCGGCATGGACGATCTCGGTGGACTTGAAGACGTCCGCGCGATTCTCGAATGCCGCGAGCGCCTCTTCGATCTCGCCAAGGCGGGCATCCACCTCGTTGGGAAGTTCGTCGGCGTCTTCATATTTTGCCTGAAGCGTGTCGTACTCTGCCTGGAGCGTATCGACGCTCGCCTGCTCTTCGGAGGTCAGATTGGCCGGCACGCCTTCGAGTCGACGGAGCCCGTGGTCGTGACCGTAGGGAAAGGTGGCGGCGACCTCGATCCACTTCCAGCCTTCGGCGCCGACGGTCTCTGCTTCCATCCGCAGCTTGTCGGCGACGAGACGTTCGAGCAAAGCGACATCCTCGAGCCAGCCGCCGCCATCCTCTTCGAAGAGATCACGCAACACATTGCCGCCGGCCGCCTCATAGGCAGCGAGGCCGACGAATCGCGCGCGCTTGTCGGAGGCCCGCACGGCGCGCTCGGTCAGAAGGCGCCTGATCTGGTACGGCTCGTCGTAGCCCGACTTGTTGATGCTCTCCCAGACTTGTTCCTGTCGAGCGTGATCGGCGGTGACAGAAAATGCCATCAACTGCTCGAGCGACATGCCGTCGTTGGCGTAGACGTCAAGCAGAGCCTGAGAGACGGTCGCGAGCCGGAGCCGCTGCTTCACCACATTGACGAAGACGAAGAAGATGGCCGCGATATCTTCCTCGGAACGACCTTGCTCGCGCAACGCCTGAAATGCCCGAAACTGGTCGAGGGGATGAAGTGCGACACGATGCACGTTTTCGGCGAGCGAGTCTTCTTCCGCGGTGATCTCGGTGCTATCGCTGACGATGCACGGGACCGGCGCGGTCTTCGCCAGGCGCTTCTGCTTCACCAGAAGCTCAAGTGCACGATAGCGCCTGCCGCCTGCAGGCACCTCGAACATGCCGGTCTCCTGGCCCTCGGCGTCGGAGATTGGTCGGACGTTGAGACTTTGCAGCAGGGACCGCCGCGCGATGTCCTCGGCGAGGTCCTCGATCGAGATGCCGGCCTTGGTGCGGCGGACATTGGATTGAGCCAGCACGAGCTTGTTGAAGGGAATATCGCGCGATGGCGATAGCTTGATCTTCTGAACGGCTTTTGCCATGTCAGTTTCTCCAGAACGGCCGGCCGAAAGCCTCTCTCTCGGCCTCCAAGCCGCTCACGGAGCGAAGCGCCGCCCTCTCGCTCCAAGGGCAGCGCCGACACGGAGAAGTGCCGCACACACGCGGAATTGGTTTCCGCGGCTTCGCGCGAGTCAGGCGGCGTGACCCAAGAGCTTCTTCGCCTTCGCCTCCATGTCCAGGCGAGCATCCTGATACGGCTTGTCGCGCGCGACGGCGGTGATGCCCTGCACGAAATCGAAGATGCTTTCAGGCGGGCTGCCTTCCTCCGCCAGCACCGCGTCGATCACCTTGGCTGTCTCGGCCTTGGAGAAGCCGCGGCGACGCAGAAAGTCGGTGCGATCCTCGTCGGAGCTTGCCACGATCCGCTCGCGGGCGGCCTTGATACCATTGACGAAGGGCAACGGTGAGGAGTTGGCGAAGTTCAGGAGCGCCGGGGCCGCCTCGTGAGCAAAGCGGGACGCTGCGTATTTGGAATGGCGGATGATGATCTCCTCGAAATCTTCCACGCCCCACAGATTGCGATTTTGGCAGACAGCACGGAGATAGAAGCTCGCCATGCCGAGCGTCTTCGCTCCGACTTCCGAATTCCAGCAATAGAAGCCGCGGAAATAGAGGTCGGGCGAGCCGTCCCGGAGGCGGCCGGCCTCGATCGGGTTCAGGTCATCGACCAGGAAAAGGAAAACGTCCCTGTCGGACGCATAAAGGGTCGTCGTGTCCTTTGAAATGTCGACACGCGGATTGTAGATCCCGGTCGACCAGTCGAGCACGCCCGGCACCTTCCAGCGCGTATCGCCTGTGCCATTGCCGGCGATGCGCTGCACGGCCTCAACCAACTCATGGTCAAAGATCCGGCCATAGTCTGGACTGGTTACGGCGCGAAGCTCAACATGGCCATCGTCGGTCTCAAGCGTTTTGATCTGTTCCGCGCGATTGGCGGTCAGGCCATATTGCAGGTTGATGCCTGCAAGTGCCGCGGGGAGCTGCCGCAGGTAAGCCGCCGGAGCGCCAACCTGGCTTGCAAGCTGGCCGAAGCTCCAATGAGTCGGCGCGACCGGTTTGTCCGAGCCGGGCAGCATCAGGGCCAACCGCTCGGGATCGGCGCGGCTTGCCTCGACATGAATGAGCGCGCTTTCGACAACGCGCGTCCGGCTGCGATCCGTGCGATCACGCACCGCGCGGGCCAGTTCGTTGAGCGACAGGTAGCGCTCATCCGCCGGGCGGGAAAACCACTCGGAGGACACCCGACCGACGCGCTCGCCGCGGCTCACATCCACTCTGTAACCGCCGCTGGCGTCGCGGCGGGCATCAAGAACCTGCATATTCATGGGAGCAATCTCCATGACGGGCGCCGGAAGACTCTCCTCCGGCCCTCAACCCGTCACAGCTAACGCCGCCCCACTCTGCCTCTCCTGCACTGTCGATCGCTGACGACGCGTCTCCGCTTCTGCCGCTGCTTCCGTCAGGGATGGAAGCCCAAAGGGTGAAAACCCGGCGAAGCCGGGGTTTCAGCGTCAGCCGACAGCCCGGTCCCGGAGGGAGACGGCCCTAAGCTCGCATAGCTATGAGCATGCTGGTACCAGACTCATGACAGTTCGACGTCCTCTCGCGTCTTGGTGTGCGCATCATAGATTCTGATTTGGAGCTTGGGAAAACGCTTCTTCACCTCTTCCGCGCCTGTCCTGGCGCCATCCCTGGTCGCAAATTCAGCCTTGAGTCGGCCGTCGACTTCGAGCGCATAGCCTGAAGCCGGCAATTCATGGGCAGCAGCAACCATCTCATTCCTTTTGCGCAGCGAGCAGATTGACGACGATTGCTTAACGCGAGTCGCACAAATCGCTGCAGTTTGCTTCGATGTTGGTTTAGCGATTGCGGAGCCTCCGATTCGCCGCACGACAGCGCGTTCAAGGATGTGAATTTGCATCGTCCGAACAGTTGGTCGGGGTGCCGCCCGCCCTGATGCATGCGCGAAACAACCACGGCTCCACGTAGCTACCCGTCCACATGCCACGCCCCGAACGATCGGCATCGCGCTCAGCGGCGGCATACCTCCCCTTCGAATATTGCGGCCAATCCAGCGCAAGACCATTGCGAACAAGCCACTCTCCGAGATCGGCGCCACCGACGGAACAGGTCGCTACAGTGCGCCCATATTGATCTTCGGCGACTGGCGTGCAATTGACCGGCCGCCGCGCGATGAAGGAGTCGAGATCATTTGCTGCCTTCGCGCCACAACGATACAGGTTGCTGTCCGGACCTCGGCATAGTTGGCTGCTCTCAGGGGCGTCGATGCCCCACAGCCGGATGCGAGTCCCATGAACTTGCAGTGTGTCGCCGTCGATGATGCTGGCTTGGCCGACGAAATCATTCGCGCAAGCCCAGCTCGACAGCAACAGGATCGTCAACATGACGGGGATTCGATGCATGCTCATGGCGTTGGTACCTTGGGTCACCGCAGATTGCGCGGGTTGAATTTCGGCCATCTCTCGAGCGGCTTCAGCGACGGCAGGTTCTGAGGCCGCTCCGGATAGTGAAACTCCGTCCCGCGCAGCCAGCGTCCTTCGAACCGGTCCCAGAACAGGATCGCGTCCATCTGCCAGGTGAACTAATAGACCCGCCAGACGCCAACATCCTCAATCACCTCGCCGGTCGCGTTGAAGGGCAGGCTGTTGAGCTTGCACAGCGCGTCGATTTCATCCCAATGCTCGCGAATGTAGCGATCTTCCAGGGCGACGTGATACGGCCGGTCGGCGCGCCAGCGCGGCCCGCCGCCGCGTGCGTAAAATCCTTGCCGTTGCATCAGGAATTCGGGAATGCGGGCGATCGCTTTGCCGATCCGGCGCGCCTCGTCCGAGGACAGCTTGCTCACCCCGAAGCTGTAGCGCTGCGCGTCATCGCGGCAATCGAGCCACGCCAAGGTCACGCCATTGGCGTCCCTGACCACGTAGCACTCGGAATTTTCCCGAACCAGGGTCCAGGGCGGCTTGAAACGGCGGCTTGACTCCCATGAGAACAAAATAAGAACAGAACATAGGCGGCCGACGGTCAACCTGGAACAACGCGATGTCCTCGGTCTCTGAGCCGAAAGAACAGGACGATGGGCTGGAGGCTGCGGTGGACCAGGCAATCGCCGCCTGCGGCGGCGACACGCGCGCGGCTATTCGCGCGCTGATCGTCGCGAACAATTTTTGGGAGTCCGAGGTGGCGGAGCTCAAGAAGGCTGTATCGCACGCCTATACGCGCGGACGCTTTCGGACCTACACCGGATAGCGGTGAGGACATAGCGGGATAGCAATGAAACATCAGAATAAGCATTCGTTTATCACCGACGATCAGGCGGAGCACATGGGCGCCGATATGGCGATCCAGTTCATGCTCATGACCTTGTTTCAAATCGTCTCGCAAATGACGGAGGATCCACGGGGTTTTCGTTCGGATATCCACAAGGAACTCACCGGCCTCGTGGCCACATACGCGTTGCCGCCAATGGCGGAGGCCACCGAACGTAAAATTCGAGCCGCCGCCGGCAGGATTCTCGATGGCATCGTGATGCGATCATTCGAGCAGAGCGAGGTGAGGAAGGTATCGTAACGATCACCGTGACGATCGGATCGAGGCGTGGTCGCCCGACTGTCGACTTCGGCAATGACCGACAAAAGTTAAAACTCAAATGTGCAATTTGTATTCGATCACGACCAATCAAGCCGCCATCGCCGCCCTGTTTCGGCGGATGAACCGGTATGTCGGCAATCTCCAGCCAATGCCGGGCGTTTTTCCGGACTGCCGGAGAACCGCTGCCTCGTGCCCGCGAATAGCTTTGCCGAGTATGCACCCGAGACGAATCCACAGACCAAGAAAAAGGATGTCGTGTGGTTCGCCCTCGATGACAGCCGGCCGCTGTTTTGCTTCGCCGGCATCTGGACCGAGTTCAAGGGCGACCGCGGCACAAAGTCGAAACCGATCCCGGGGCCCCACCTGGTTTACGGATTTCTGACCACGTCGCCGAACACCGTGGTCGCCCCGATTCATCCGAAGGCAATGCCAGTGATCTTGACCACCGAGGAAGAGCGCGAGGTGTGGATGCGCGCGCCCTGGGAGGAGGCCAAGGCCCTGCAGCGCCCGCTGCCCGACGACGCGTTGAGGATCGTCATGCGCGGCGTCGACAAGGAAGATAAGGCAGCGGCGTGAGCGCCGCGGCGCCTTCGGAAGTGCCGGCGAAAGTGAAGGCCTCGAACGGGCCGCCTACCTGAATTCATTGCAGTTCCACCGGGAATCATCGAGCGTGGAGTTCGAACAGAGGACGATTCGTGCTTGCGGCGACGGCAGCATCATATCTTGAGACGCTGAATTCGGAGCAGCGCAGAGCAGTCGAGCACGGCGTCACTGACGACGATCACGTGGGAGCTCCCATCTTGATCATTCGCCGGTGCCGGATCCGGCAAGACGAACACCCTCGCCCATCGTGTCGCGCACCTGATCGCCCGGGGCGCAGACCCCCACCGGATCCTTCTGATGACGTTCTCGCGGCGCGCGGCGTCCGAGATGTCGAGGCGCGTCGAGCGCATCGCGCGCAAGGTACTCGGCGCCGATGCCGGTGTTATGACCGGCGCCTTGAACTGGGCCGGCACCTTCCACGGCATCGGCGCGCGACTGCTTCGCGAGTATGCCGACCAGATCGGATTGAATCCCGCGTTCACGATCCACGACCGCGAGGACTCCGCCGACCTGATGAATCTCGTTCGGCACGAGCGCGGACTCTCGAAGACTGAAAGCCGCTTTCCGGCCAAGGGCACCTGCCTTTCGATCTACTCGCGCTGCGTCAACGCCGAAACCGACCTCGAAGAAGTGGTCGGGATGTTATACCCGTGGTGTTCCGGCTGGGCCGCAGAGCTCAAGGAGCTGTTTGCGGCCTATGTCGAGGCCAAGCAGAAGCACAACGTCCTCGATTACGACGACCTCCTTCCTTACTGGGTGCAGATGATGTCGGAGCCGGCCATCGCCGACGACATCGGCGGCCGCTTCGATCACGTGCTCGTCGACGAATATCAGGATACGAACCGCCTGCAGTCATCAGTCCTGCTCGCGCTGAAACCTGGTGGCCGCGGCCTTACGGTCGTCGGCGACGACGCGCAATCGATCTATTCCTTCCGCGCCGCCACCGTCCGCAACATTCTCGATTTTCCCGATCAATTCAGTCCGAGAGCAGAGATCATCACGCTCGACCGCAACTATCGTTCGACCCAGCCGATCCTTTCCGCGGCAAACGGCGTGATCGATCTCGCCAGGGAGCGCTTCACCAAGAACCTTTGGACGGAGCGCACCTCGTCGGCAAAGCCTCGCCTGGTCGGCGTGCGCGACGAGACCGACCAGGCCCGCTACATCGTAGAGCGGATCCTCGAGACCCGCGAGGAAGGGACCCTCCTTAAGCAACAGGCGGTGCTCTTCCGTGCGTCCTCGCATAGCGGGCCGCTGGAAGTCGAACTCACCCGCCGCAACATCCCATTCGTCAAGTTCGGCGGCCTGAAGTTTCTCGACGCCGCGCACGTCAAGGACGTGCTGGCGCTGTTGCGCTTTGTCGAAAATCCTCGCGATCGCGTCGCCGGCTTCCGCGTGATGCACCTGTTGCCGGGTATCGGTCCCGCTTCCGCGCAGCGCATCCTCGATCATATGGCGGAGGCGACCGATCCGCTCGGCGCACTCTGCGCGCTGCCCTCCCCGCCCCGCGCCGGCGACGCCTGGGCGGATTTCGTCGTCACGGTCGGAAACCTTCGATATTCGGAGTGGCCGTCTGACCTCGAGCGTGCTCGTCTCTGGTATGAGCCGCATCTTGACCGCATCCACGAGGACGCCGAAACCCGACGTGCGGACCTCGTTCAGCTCGAGCAGATAGCCGGCGGATATCCCTCGCGCGAACGCTTCCTCACGGAATTGACGCTCGACCCGCCGGACGCCACATCTGATCAGGCCGGCGTGCCGTTGCTGGACGAAGACTACCTGATCCTATCGACCATTCATTCGGCCAAGGGCCAGGAATGGAAATCGGTCTATGTGTTGAACGTGGTGGACGGCTGCATGCCGTCGGATCTCGGAGCCGGCACCTCAGCCGAACTGGAGGAAGAGCGCCGCCTGCTCTACGTTGCGATGACGCGGGCAAAGGACGACCTCCATTTGGTGGTACCGCAGCGCTTCTTCGCGCACGGTCAGCATTCGCAAGGCGACCGTCACGTCTACGCATCGCGGACCCGGTTCATTCCGGAAAAGCTGCTCAGCTTCTTCCAGCGGACGAGCTGGCCGTTAGCGTTACCCGGCGCCGGTGCAAAAGGTCCGAGCCAAGGTCCGCGTATCGACATCGGCGCTCGCGTGCGCGGGATGTGGCGCTAGATGTCCCTTCCGGATCGAGCGTCCGCTTTTTGCACAGGTCGCCGGAACACGTGGACAAACGTGATGCCAAGGCGATTTCGAATCCCTGACCTGTGTTAACCGTTCGGAACTCCGAACGGAGCGCAAGGATTCGTCTCGGCAGGAGTAGCAAAATGCTGATGACGAAGGAAGGAAGGCGCGCAATCCGAACGCTGCGCGGATGAGCGATCTCCGTGCTGCAGGAGGCTAACGCCATACGAGAATGCCACACGGCTGGATGCAAGACCGCGCCGATCCGCACGCGCGCGAGCGCGCCTTCGAGATCGCCAGCCTGGATCCGCTGGACGGACTCTCTCGGGCCGAAGCGGTCGCGGAAATCGAGGACTTATTGGCCTCGATCGGCGACACTTGCCCCGAATGCCCGCCGGACAGCTAGTGACCGGCGCCAGCAGACCTGCGCGGGCGACGTGCGTTCTCGAAGGCAATGCGGCTTTGGCGCCGAGAAGCAGGATGATTAATCGTTAGCATCCTCTTGGAAATCCCTAACCTCGCGCCCGGCGCAATGCGAGATCCAGCCGGCTCCTCTCCTTTTCCCAACGCGCTTCTTCGGCTTGTGCCCTTTTCTCCAGAAGTTCTATCTGGGCTTGAATGTCCGTAGCGTTCTTTTCGTGCTTCCGGCGGGCCGCGTCCAAGGACTTCTCCTTCGCCTTGATGGCCTTCTGGCGTCGCTCTCGCTCCTTGCGCTGGGCAGCCTCCTCCTTCGCGCGTTCGCGCTCGCGGCGCTTCTGCTCTTTCTCGAAAGCGAGCGCCGCCTTGCGGTCGGCCGCCTTGTCGTTAGTTTGCTTCGGATGCCTCTGGTGCTTGCGGCTCGTCGACTTGCGGTCCGCCTTCTTCGAAGCGTCGCCGCCGGCGAGATCGGTAGGCAGCTCGGCATGCTCTTTGAAGGGGCCGCTGGAGCCGACGGGACGCTTCAGGACGACGCCGGGTGCCGCCATTGTCGCCGCGACGATGTGGGGATCTTCGCTCTGCCTCGCCGCTCCCTGATGGAAGAGATTGCTGTCGGCGCCCCAGGCTTCCAAAGCTGCCTTCATTGACGGCGCGGCCACCGCCAGGTCGAAGAAGCCGAGCGAGGTTTGGTAAGTCTTGAGCTTCCTCGCCATTCGCGTGCTCTCCTGCGGCGGCGTCAAATCACGATACGATCGAAATCAACTGCAACGCGGCTGTTCGCAAAGGTCTTCCTCGCCTCCTCCAGTATTTCCTCATCGGGATAGCGGCCGGAAATGTGGGTCAGAACGAGCAGCTTGACGCCGGCCGTTGCCGCGAGCGCGGCGGCTTCGGCCGCGGTAAGATGCCCGTAGTCACGGGCGATGGACGCATCGCGTTGGAGAAACGTCGCCTCGATCACCAGCACGTCGGCGTCGCGAACGTGCTCGGCCAGATCGTCGGCGGTTTCAGTGTCTCCAACGATGGCAACCTTCTTGCGTCCCTCCGGCGGCCCAAGGACGTCTTCGGCTTCGATCGTGCTGCCATCCGCGAGCGTAACAGGCCTTCCTTCCGCCAACTCCTTGCGCACTGGACCGTCGGGCACCCCTAGAGCCGCAAGGCGGTCCGGCCGAAGATGGCGGCGGATTTGGCTTTCGAAGGAGAATCCGAAGCTGTCGGTGTCGCGGTGGCGGATCGGAAAGCAGCCGATCGTGAAGTCGTCGGCATTGAGGACCTGGCCGGTTGCCAGCGGAACAAGTTCTATCGGAATAGGCGCATGCCCTTCTCCCCACAGGCCCGCAAGCATCCGGACGACCACATCGAGCGTCCCCGGGCTCGCATGGATTGTCATCAGGTCATGTGTTTGCCGAAGCCGTAGCGTGGAAAAGAGACCGGGAATGCCGAGCACATGGTCGAAGTGGCCGTGAGTCAGCAGGATCCGGTCGAGCCGTCGGAAGCCGGCCCCGCTGCGCAGCAACTGACGCTGCGTCCCTTCTCCGCAATCGACCAGGATGCGGTGGCTCCTGCCTCTACCAGAATGCTCGGATGATTGCGCTCTGCCGAAGGAACGCTTGCAGACGTACCCAGGAAAGTGAGATCGAACATCGAAGACAAGTACCTTTGAGTTCCGCGCAAATTCGGCTGATGGATACACAGTTTTTCTCGGCAGCGGCGAGCTCGGACAGGCCCTTCACCGATCTGGTGAAGAAGCTGGGGTTTTGCAGCCGGCAAGCGCCGACCGTCCTATTTCTACGCCATGGCGGCCTTCTGTAGCATAGCTGCGCAATCTCTCTTCCAGGAGTCCAATCAAGGGCTTTAATGAGCCAGTCCCTTTCACTGCGAGAGTTGCGTTTCTCGGGCGATATCAGTTGAAATTCAGTCACGCTCCATCGCGGTGATCGGTGCAAACGAAGGACCACCGGAGCCATTTTGCCTCCTCTGCGAAATATGGACGGTTCGCCAAATGAACACCGCGTTTCTCCTGATGGCGCAGTATGATGGAAAGGCCATCATTCCTATCGACCAAGTTTGCAGGGACTATTTCTCACATCTCACGCCACCCAAATTGGTGCAGAAGATTTCAGCTGGCGAGATCGCCCTTCCTCTCGTTCGGATCGAAACCAGTCAAAAATGCGCGAAAGGAGTGCATCTCACTGACTTGGCTTCATACCTTGACGCGCGTGTTGAGGCCGCAAGGCGCGAAATGATTGCTCTCACAAGTTGAACATCGCTTTTACCATCCAACAGGTTATTGACGAACGCGACCTAGCCGATTGCGACCTGGAATTGGACCTGCCGATCTGAGGACGCGATGGCTGCTTCCGCTGACGGTGTGGCTTGACGGTCTCGCCGCTTCTCGGCGCCATTAATCCATAGCGATCTGCTATCGCCCTCGATTGTGCGTGGTATACTACAGGGTAATCAAGGAGTTCCGAACTTGAGTGTTGCATTCACGAAGGAAGATAGTGCCGAGACTGCGTCGGAGACGTTGCTGCCCGACCGCCCGATTTCAGCTCATCCCAACCTAGTCACTCAAGCGGGTCTGAAGGCTCTGGAGTCTCAACTCCGACATGCTCAAGAGACTTATGAAGCGGCACAGAAAGTCGCGGATGTAAACGAACGTCGCCGGCAGGGAGCACTTCCCTTGCGTGACGCCCGATACTTCGCGACGAGAGTTCGAACGGCACAGGTTGTGCCCGATCCTACATCGGATGACACCGTGGCTTTCGGAAGCACGGTGACCTTTAGTCGTGGTGATGGACGTGTGCAAAAGTACCGTATCGTGGGCGAAGATGAAGCCGATCCGAAGGCGGGCACTATCTCGTTCGTTTCCCCCGTGGCGAGGGTGCTGATGGGCAAGGCAGTCGGAGATCTGGTCGACGCATCAGGTCAGACCATTGAGATCATCGAGATCTCTTAG
>Ga0137397_10001858_pt1 | contig 14770 bp, 11 predicted proteins | sample czorhiz116metaG_FD_106658 | JGI IMG/M metagenome (GOLD analysis project Ga0137397, IMG submission 106658) | Vadose zone soil microbial communities from Angelo Coast Range Reserve, California, USA - czorhiz1.16 metaG | ecosystem: Environmental > Terrestrial > Soil > Vadose zone | place: USA... | reverse complement strand
CGGCTTCGATGCGCTGGCGAAGATCTCGGACCACCAGCCGCGCGTCATCTTCGTCGACATCATGATGCCGCGCCTGGACGGCTACCAGACCTGCGCGCTCATCAAGCAGAACCCGAAGCTGAAGTCCACGCCGGTGATCATGCTCTCCTCGAAGGATGGCGTGTTCGACCGCGCGCGCGGCCGGCTCGCCGGCTCCGACCGCTATCTCACCAAGCCCTTCACCAAGGAAGGGCTGGTCGCCGCCGTAAACGACTACGTGAATTCCTGAGAGGCACCGCATGGCTATCAAAAAAATTCTAATCGTCGACGACTCGCCCACCGACCGGCAGTTACTGAGCGACATGCTGTCGAAGAACGGCTTCAAGGTATCCACGGCTGAGAGCGCCGAGGATGCGATGAACAAGGTGAAGCAGTCGCCCCCCGATCTCGTGTTGATGGATGTGGTGCTGCCGGGGCAGAACGGCTTCCAGGCCACGCGCACGCTGACGCGCGACGAGGCGACCAAGAGCATCCCGGTGATCCTGTGCACGAGCAAAGGCCAGGAAACCGACCGCGTCTGGGGCATGCGCCAGGGCGCGCGCGACTACATCGTGAAGCCCGTGAACCAGGCCGATCTCCTCGCCAAGATCGCGGCGCTCGGCTGATGGCTTCTGCTGGCGAACCGTCTGTTCACACCCGAGTCTCGCTGCGCGAGTACCAGCTCGCGCTGTCGGAGCGGCTGCAGAGCGCGCACGCCGGCGCGCGCGTGGCCTCCAAGCTCGGCTTGCGGGTCGGCGGAGAGGCATGGCTGGTGGATCTCACCGAGGCGGGCGAGGTGATCCCCGTCCCGCCGTTGGCGCCGGTGCCGCTCGCGCAGCCGTGGTTCAAGGGCGTGGCGAACGTGCGCGGCAACCTCTACAGCGTCACCGATTTTTCCGCCTTCGTCGGCGCAAGACCGGCAGCGAAGTCCGAGCACGCGCGCCTGCTGATCATTGCCGAGCGCTTCCGCATCGGCGCGGCGCTGCTGGTCGAGCGCTCGCTCGGCCTGCGCCATGCCGACAGCCTGACGCCGCAGCCCGGCGCCGGACAGCCGTGGGTGCGGGCGCAGTACACCGACGCCGAAGGGCAGGTCTGGAAGGAGCTCGATGTCGCCGGGCTGGTGCAGAACGAGGCGTTCCTGGAGGTCAGCGTATGAGCCGATACCTGGTCGGGCTGCTCGCCGCAGCCGCATTTTCACCCTGGTGCGCCGCCGAGAACGGCGTCAGCGCCAATCGCATCCTCCTCGGCCAGGCCGCGGTGTTCAGCGGCCCCGCGGCGCAGCTCGGCATCCAGATGCGAAACGGCATCAAGACCTATTTCGACTACGTCAACGAGCGCGGCGGCGTGCACGGCCGCCGGCTTGATCTCATCAGCGAGGACGACCGCTACGAGCCGTCGGTGGCACCGTCGGCGAGCAAGAAGCTGATCGAGGAGCACAAGGTGTTTGCGCTGCTCGGTTACGTCGGCACGCCGACCGGCGCCGCGCACCTGCCGGTGACGACACAGGCCAGGGTGCCGCTCGTCGGCATGTTCACGGGCGCGGAAATCCTGCGCGTGCCCTTCAACCGCTATGTCTTCCACGTCCGCGCGAGCTACTACGACGAGACCGAGAAGATCGTCGAACAGGTGGTGTCCACCGGCGGCAAGAAAATTTCGGTCTTCTACCAGGCCGATGCCTACGGCGAAGCCGGCCGCAAGGGCACCGAGATCGCGCTGACCAAGCGCGCGATGAAGATCCACTCCAACGGCACGGTCGAGCGCAACACGGCCAAGGTCGAGGAGGCGGTCAAGACCATCCACGCTTCCGAGCCCGACGCGATCGTGATGGTGAGCGCCTATACGTCGTGCGCCGAGTTCATCCGCCAGATGAAGAAGGCGGGCAGCGGCGCGACGTTCTACAACGTCTCGTTCGTCGGCAGCAAGGCGCTCGCGGATGCCCTCGGCCAAGAGGGCAGCGGGGTCGCCATCTCGCAGGTCGTGCCCTTTCCATGGAGCACGTCGGTGCCGGTGGTCAAGGAATACCAGCAGCTCGCGAAGAAGGCGGGCTTCGCCGATTACAACTTCAGCGCGATGGAAGGCTTCCTCACCGCGAAGGTGATGGTGGAAGCCCTGAAGCGCGCCGGCAAGAGCCCGACGCGCGAAGGGCTGGTCGACGCGCTCGAGAAGATGCAGGACGTGGATCTCGGCGGGTTCTACGTCAGCTATTCGCCGAAAAACCACGCCGGCTCGAAGTTCGTCGACCTGACGATCATCGGGCGCAACGGCAAGTTCCTGCGCTAGGGGATATCCATGGACAGACTCCGATACACGGTCGAAGCAAGCGGCGGACACGCCGAGCTCGGATGGCGCGCGCGCCTCGCCAGGCGGTTACGCGGCCGGAAGGCGTTTCTCGCCGCGCTGCTTGCGCTCCTGATCCTGATCGACGCCGGCGTCGTGACCTACGACGCGCGCGAGGCCACGTTCAACACGCTCTACGTCGCCGCGGTCGGCAAGATACGCATGCTGTCGCAGCGCCTGGCCAAGGCCGCCCAGCAGGCTTCGCAGGGTAACGCGGCCGCCTTCAAGCAGCTGCGCGAGAGCCGCGACGAGTTCGCCGCGGTGGTGAATCTGCTCGGGGCGGGCGGCGTGGCGAGCGGCGTGACGCTGCCGCCCAGTCCCGAAAAGGTGCGGCCGCAGCTCGGCGTGCTCGAGACGCAATGGCGCAAGACCGAACGCAACGCGGGCCTGGTGATCGCCGAAGAGAAGAACCTTCTCGCTCTCGGCGCGGCGGTGCGCACGATCAATGACAACAACCCGGCGCTGCTCGAGCTGGCGGACGAGATCGCCGCGCTGAGCGTGCAGTCCGGCGGCAGCGCGCGGCAGAACGCGCTCACCGCGCACCTGGTCATGCTGACCCAGCGCATGGCGAAGAACGCGAACGCGATGCTCGCGGGCGACGTGGTCGACTCCGAGGTCGCATTCCTGCTCGGCAAGGACACCAACACCTTCCGCGACCTGCTCGGCGGCCTGCTGCAGGGTAACGAGGCGCTGCGCATAGCGCGGGTGGGCGACGAGGAGCTGCGCGGCAAGCTCGGCGAGCTCGAGTCCGGCTTCAAGCAATACCAGGTCGGCGTGAGCCAGATCCTCGGCAACATGCAGCGCCTGGTCAATGCCAAGCGCGCCACGCGCGACATCTTCAACGACAGCGAGGCGCTGCTCGGCGCCGCCGAGGACCTAGCGACCGGCTACGACGGCTTGATCGCCGCGCGCAAGTTCAACTTCATCGCCATGGGCCTCGCCTCGTTGCTCGCGCTCGCCGTGCTGCTCCTGATCGGCAAGGCGTTCGTCGACGACGGCCGCAACCGCGCGGAGCAGAGCGAGCAGCAAAACCGCGCCAACGAGGCGGCGATTCTTCGCCTGCTGGACGAGATCGGCAACCTGGCGAGCGGCGACCTCACGGTGCGCGCCAAGGTCACCGAGCACATGACCGGCGCGATCGCCGACTCGATCAACTACACCATCGACGAGCTGCGCCGCCTGGTGGCCGGCATCAACACCGCCGCGCAGCAGGTGACGGTGGCGACCCAGGAAGCGCAGCAGGTGTCGACGCAGCTCCTGCACGCCGCGCAGAAGCAGGCCACCGAGATCCAGGGCACGGGACAGTCGGTGGCGCAGATGGCGCAGTCGATGAACCGGGTCTCCACCAACGCCGACGACTCGGCGAAGGTGGCGGAGACCTCGCTCAACGCCGCCTCGAAGGGCGCTCAGGCGGTGCAGAACGCGATCCGCGGCATGAACGACATCCGCGACCAGATCCAGGAGACCTCGAAGCGCATCAAGCGGCTGGGCGAGAGCTCGCAGGAGATCGGCGAGATCGTGCAGCTCATCTCCGACATCACCGAGCAGACCAACGTGCTCGCGCTGAACGCCGCGATCCAGGCGGCTTCCGCCGGCGAGGCGGGACGCGGCTTCACGGTGGTGGCGGAGGAGGTGCAGCGCCTCGCCGAGCGCTCGGCCGAGGCGACCAAGCACATCGGCTCGATCGTCAAGAGCATTCAGCACGACACGCAGGATGCAGTCGACGCCATGGAGCGCAGCACGCGCGGCGTGGTCGAAGGCACCCGCACCGCGGACGAGGCGGACCAGGCGCTGCGCGAGATCGAGAAGATTTCGAACCGCCTGGCCGAGCTGATCGGCGCGATCTCCAACGCCACCCGGGCGCAGGCGACCTCGGCCGACCAGGTAGCCGGCAAGATGAAGATCATCCTCGGCGTCACCCAGCTCACCACCGAAGGCACGAAGAAGACCGCCGCCTCGGCGGTGCGCCTCACGCAGCTGGCCGATGGGCTGAGGAGCTCGGTGGCCGGCTTCAAGCTGGGCTAAGGAATGCCCGACACCACCATCCTGTCGTGGATCACCGCGGAGGTCGACCAGGCGCTCGAGCGCGTGCGCAGCGAGCTTGCCGCGGGATTGCTCGCGGCCTGTCCCGAGCACCTGCACCAGGTGAGCGGGGCGCTCAACATGGTGGGTCTGAGCGGCGCGACGCGCTTTTGCGAGGCGCTGGAGAAGAGCTTCGGCGGGCCCGAGCTCTCCGGCGAGCAGGCCGCGGTCGTCGACCGCGCGGTGGTGCAGCTCAAGCAGTACGTCGACGAGGTGGCGAGCGGCCAGCCCGACGCCGCGGTGCGCCTCTATCCGGCGTACCGCGAGCTCGCCGAGCTGCAGGGGCGCGAGGACAGCTCGGAGATCGAGCTCTTCTTCCCCAATCTCACGCCGCCCGCGCCATCGCACTCCAGCCCGAAGAGCCTGGACAACGGCGAGCTCGCCTCATTCCTGCAGGCGCAACGCACGCGCTGGCAGCGCGGCATCCTGGGCTGGCTGCGCAAGCAGCCCCATGCGCTCGAAGAGATGCGCGAGACGCTGGAGGAGCTGCATTCGGTGGCGCATCTCCTCCCCGAGCGGCGCGCCTTCTGGTGGGTCGCCGGCGGCGTGGTCGACGCGCTGCTCGACGTCACAGAGGCCAACGCGCTCGCGCATGCACGCCGGCTGTGGACCAAGATCGACATCCATATCCGCGAGCTCGCGACCGGTAACCAGCCGGACAACGAAGCGCTGCTCCGCGAGCTGATCTACGCGGTGGCGGGCTCGCCGCCGCTCACGCAGCGCATCCGCGACATCAAGCTGCTTTACCACCTGGACATCCTGCTGCCCATCAGCGCGCCCGCCCAGCCGGACGCCCGCACGCTGGAGCCCGTTCTCGCCGAGGTGCGCGAGAAGGTGCGCAAGCTGCGCAAATTCTGGCGCCAGTACATGGCCGGCGAGCCGAGGGCCCGCGCGACGTTCGCCGAGCGCGTGCGCACGCTGAAGGACAAGGCCGCCCCGCTGCAGAGCGCGCACTTCGACCTGCTGCTCGAGACCCTGGGACAGGCGGCGGAGCACCTGCCGGAGGTGCACCCGGCGGACGGCGACGCGATGCTGGTCGAGATGGCGGCAGCCTTCCTGATTGCCGACAGCATCCTCGCCACCTTCGGCAAGGCGCCGGCCGATCTCGACGAGCAGCTCGAGCTCCTCTCCAAGTGGGTGCTCGACGCCGCGCAGGGCAAGCCGAGCGCCTCGCCGCCGGCCGGGTTACGCCAGGAGCTGCTCCAGGAACTGGGCGCGATCCAGCTGCGCGCGCAGGTGGCCCGCGAAATCCTCGCCAACCTGCAGCAGGTCGAGCAGGTGCTGGACAGCTACGCGCGCGGCCAGGGCTCGGAGAAGATCGTGCAGGCGCTTGCGCCGCAGCTGCGGCAGATCCGCGGGGCGCTGTCGGTGCTGCGCTGGGATCGCGCCGTCGAGGTCATCGAGCGCTGCCAGGCCATGCTCGCCTCGCTCGCGCGCGGCAGCGCGGATATGGATTGGCTCGCGGAGGGCCTGAGCAGCATCGGGCTTTTCATCACGCCCTGCCTCGAAGGCCGCGAGCCGCGCGAGTCCGCGATCGAGACCTTCCTCGGGCGCTTCGCCAAGCGCGCGGCGCCCGCTCCCGCCACCGAGGCCAAGGCTGCGCTGGCGGCGCAATCGAACGAGCTGCTCCCCATATTCCTGGAGGAAGCGGTCGAGGTGTTGAAGGCAATAGACGACGCGCTCGCGGTCTGCAAAGCGCAACCAGACGACCCGGAGGCGCTGATCAGCATCCGGCGTGGCTTCCACACGCTGAAGGGCAGCGGGCGAATGGTCGGCCTCACCCAGCTCGCCGAGGTCGCCTGGGAGGTCGAGCAGGCGCTGAACCGCTGGCTGGAGGAGAAGCGCCCGGCCACGCCGGAGCTTTTCGAGCTCGCCGGCGCAGCGGCGCAGCAGATCGCCGGATGGACGGCGAAGCTGCAGGCCGGCGAGACACCGCAGTTCGAGGACACCGTGGTCATCACCGGCCTCGCCCAGCGGCTGAAACCCGATGTCTTCGAGATCTACCTCAAGGAAGCCCGCGCGCACGTCGCCACGCTCGAAGCGCAATGCGTGCGCTGGTGCGCGAACCCGGGGACTTCGGCTCCGGATGAATTCATGCGCGCGGCGCACACGCTCGCGAGCAGCTCGCGTACGGCCGGCTTCGAGCCGATCGCGGAGCTCGCCGGCTCCCTGGAGCACTGGATGCCCCAGGCGGGGCACACCGTGGAGGACGCCGACACCTCCTTGATCGCCCGCGCCGTGGCCCAGCTGAAGGAAATGGTCGGCGCCGCGGGCAGCCGCCAGGCGCTGCCGGTGGCGGTTGATCTGGTGGCCGCGCTGCAGGCGCTCGCCGCGCGCGTGCAGCCGCCGCACAAGCCCAGAAACAAGCGCGTAATGCGCGACGACATCGACGCCGAGCTCCTGCCGGTCTTCCTCGAGGAAGCGCAGGAGCTGGTGCCGCAGATCGCCGGCGACCTGCGCGACTGGAGGGCGAATCCCGGCGACGCCAAGCTTGCCGACAGCGTGAAGCGCGCGCTGCATACGCTGAAAGGCAGCGCGCGCATGGCGGGCGCGATCCGCCTCGGCGAGCTCACGCACCTGATGGAAAGCCGCATCGAGTTCGCGCTCGAGGCGGGCGACCTGTCGCACGCCGTGTTCGAGGAGCTGCAGGCCCAGATGGACCGCCTCTCGGGCGACCTCGAGAAGATGCGCCAGCAGCCGGAGCCAACCGTGACGGGTGCCGCAGCGCCGGCCGCCGGCGCGCCGGCGGCGATGCTGCGGGTCAACGCCGAGCGGCTCGACGACCTGATCGCCGAGTCGGGCGAGGTGGCGATCGCGCGCTCGCGCATCGAGGCGGAGCTGCGCCAGGTGAAGCAGGCGCTCGGCGAGCTGAGCGAGGGCATCGCGCGGCTGCGCACCCAGCTGCGCGAAGTCGAGGTCCAGGCCGACAGCCAGATGCAATCGCGCAGCTCGGTGCTGCACGAGAAAGACCGGGACTTCGACCCGCTGGAATTCGACCGCTACACGCGGCTGCAGGAGCTGACGCGCATGATGGCCGAGGGCCTGAACGACGCGCTCTCGATCCAGCAGGCGCTCGCCAAGAACATCGGCGAGACCGATGCGGCGCTGCTCCTCCAGGCGCGCCTCGGCCGCGAGCTGCAGCAGGACCTGATGCGGATGCGCGCGCTGCCCTTTGCCAACCTGAGCGAGCGCCTGCACCGCATCGTGCGGCAGACCGCACGTGACGTCGGCAAGAAGGCCGAGCTCGACATCGACGGCAGCCAGGTCGAGCTCGACCGCAGCGTGCTCGAGCGCATCGCCGCGCCGCTCGAGCACCTGCTGCGGAACGCGCTGGCGCACGGCATCGAGGCGCCCGCGGCGCGCGCCGCCGCCGGCAAGCCCGAGACCGGGCGCATCGCCATCGTGCTGCGGCAGGAAGCCAACGAGATCGTGCTGGTGGTGAAGGACGACGGCGGCGGCCTGGACGTCGAGCGCCTGCGCGCCAAGGCGATCGAGAAGGGGCTGATCGGCGCCGACGTGGCGCTTTCCGAGGCGGAGCAGCACCAGCTGGTCTTCCTTTCCGGCCTGTCGACGGCCCGGACTGTCACCGAGCTCGCCGGCCGTGGTATCGGCATGGACGTGGTGCGCACCGAGATCAACGCGGTCAGCGGGCGCATCGAAGTGGCGAGCACCCGCGGCGGCGGCACGACCTTCACCATCTACCTGCCGCTCACCCTCGCGGTGACGCACGCGGTGATGGTGCGCGCCGGCGCGCTGACCGCCGCGATCCCGTCGGCGGCGGTGGAGCAGGTGCTGCGCATCAAGGCCGACTCGCTCGTCGCGCTTTATGAGAAGGGCAGCGTCGAGTTCCAGGGGCGCGACTACCCGCTCCACTACCTGCGCCAGCTCCTCGGCCAGCGCGGCGCAACCGACGTACAGGACTACAACTCGCTGCTGCTGGTGCGCAGCGCCAACGAGCGCGTCGCCGTGCACGTCGACGAGCTCTTCGGCAACCGCGAGATGGTCGTGAAGCACATCGGGCCGCAGCTCGCGCGCATCGCCGGCGTCACCGGCGCGACCGTCACCGCGGACGGAGCCATCGTGCTGATCCTGAATCCCGTGCACCTGGCGAACCGCGAACGCAGCGCGATGTCCGCCGCGGCCAGGACCACCAGCGACGCCACGGTGGTCGCGCCCGATGCGGCCCCGGTCGTGATGGTGGTGGACGACTCCATCACGGTGCGCAAGATCACCAGCCGGCTGCTGGAACGCGAAGGCTACCGCGTCATCACGGCGCGCGACGGTGTCGACGCGCTCGAGCAGCTGAAGAGGGAGCGGCCGGCGGTCATGCTGATCGACATCGAGATGCCGCGCATGGACGGCTTCGACCTTACGCGCAACGTGCGCGGCGACCCGCGCACGATGGAGATCCCGATCATCGTCATCTCCTCGCGCACCGCGCCGAAGCACCGCAGCCGCGCCTCCGAGCTCGGCGTGAACGCCTACCTCGGCAAGCCCTATGAGGAGGCCGAGCTCCTGCAGCAGATCGCGGCCTTCGCACGTCGATGACACCCGAGACCATCGGCAAATATCCGGTCGTACGCGAGCTCGGCAGGGGCGCGACCAGCAAGGTCTACCTCGCGCGCGACCCGTTCGCCAACCGCGACGTGGCGATCAAGGTGTTCCTCTTCGACAAGAAGGCCGACGCGCACGAAGAGCGCATGCTGCACAAGGCGTTCGTCGCCGAGGCGGCGCTCGCCGGCAAGCTGAACCACCCGCACATCGTCGACATCTACGACGCGCTGGTCGAGCCCGACCGCAGCTACCTGGTGATGGAATACGTGCCGGGCAGCACGCTCGACGCCTACGCCCAGCCCGCGCGGCTGCTGCCGCTGGGGAAAGTCGTCGAGATCGTCTTCAAGTGCATCCGCGCGCTCGAGTACGCCTGCCGCCACGGCATCATCCACCGCGACATCAAGCCGGGCAACATCCTGCTCTCGCAGAGCGGCGAGACGAAAGTGAGCGACTTCGGCGCCTCCTTCCAGCAGAAGCTGCTCGACACCACGCAGATCACCGGCATCGGCTCGCCGGCCTACATGTCGCCCGAGCAGATCCGCATGGAGACGGTCACGCACCAGACCGACATCTACTCGCTCGGCGTCACCATGTATCGCCTCCTCACCGGGCGGCTGCCTTTTGCCGCCGCGACGCAGGCCGCGCTCACCTACGCCATCGTCCACACCGAGCCGCCGCGTCCGGCGCAGCTGCGCGCCGACCTGCCGGGCCTGCTCGACGCCGTGGTGATGAAGGCGATGGAGAAAGACCCCGCGGCGCGCTATCCCTCGTGGCTCGAGTTCGGCAAGGACCTCGGCCAGGCCTTCGCCAGCCTGCGGCTCGCCGGCACCACGGTCTCGGATTCTGAGAAGTTCACCAAGCTGCGCGACTTCCCGTTCTTCGCCGACTTCAACGACGTCGCATTGTGGGAGCTCATCCGCATCGGCCACTGGAAACCGATCGGCGCGCAGACCACGCTGATCCGCGAAGGCGAGGCGGGCGATACCTTCTACTTCCTCGCCGAGGGCGAGGTCGACGTCGCGCTGAACGGCAAATCACTGGCGGCCGTGAAAGCCGGCCGCTGCTTCGGCGAGCTGCTCTATTTCGCCGACCAGGCCCAGCGCCGCACCACCACGGTGACGACGCGCGGCCCCATCACGGTGATGGAGGTCAGGGCCGATGCCATGCGCGCGGCCTCCGATGCCTGCCAGGCGGCCTTCAACAAGGCCTGCATGCGCGTGCTGATCGAGCGCCTGGTCTACTCAAACCAGAAGCTCGCCCAGGCAGCGTAAAGCGGCCGCTAAAGCGGGTCCCAGCTAAACACGTCCTGCGAGCGCTCCAGCGGATAGAACCCCGCGCGCAGCGCGGGCATCGCGTGCGCCGCCACCGTCTCGGGCGTCCAGCCGCCATCCCGATGCACCGAGCGCAGCGGCCGGTTCTGCGAGAAGAGAAAGAGCTCGTTCGCGCGCACGCCGAAGATCTGGCCGCTGACGTCGCGCGCCGCGTCGGAGACGAGGACCACCGCGAGCGGCGCGATCTTCGCCGTCTCCATGCTCTTCAGCTTCTCCACGCGCGCCTGCTGCTCGGGCGTCTCGGTCGGGATCGAGCCGATCATGCGGCTCCAGGCGAAGGGCGCGATGCAATTGGAACGCACGTGGTACTTGGCCATGTCCAGCGCGATGGACTTGGACAGTCCGACGATGCCGAGCTTTGCCGCCGAGTAGTTGGCCTGGCCGAGGTTGCCGACCAGCCCGGAGGTGGACGTCATGTGCACGTACGCGCCCGACTCCTGCGTCTTGAAGTGCGGCGCCGCCGCGCGCGCCACGTAGAACGAGCCGTTCAGGTGCACGTCGATCGCGGTCGCGCAGGATGCCGGCGTTGTTCAGCACCGCATCGATGCGGCCGAAGTGGTCGAGCGCCGCCTGCACGATGCGGTTCGCGGACGTCCAGTCCGCCACGCTGTCGGTGCTGGCCGCGGCGGTGCCGCCGGCCGCCCGGATCTCGTCCACCACCTTCTGCGCCGGTCCGCCGCTGGCGCCTTCGCCCTTGACCGAGGTGCCGAGGTCATTCACCAGCACCCTGGCGCCGGCAGCCGCCATCGCCAGCGCGAAGTCGCGGCCGATGCCGCCACCGGCGCCGGTGACGAGCACCACCTTGCCCTCGAGCATCAGTCCCTGAATCCGGGGTAGCGCCGCTCGAGGAGCCGCAGCAGGCCCGCCCATTCCAGCTCGCCGATGCGGCGGCGCTGGCCGGGCTTGTAGCGCTCGTTGGTCTTTACCACCGTGTCGGGCGCGGGCTGCCGGCACTCGGCCTGCATGGCGAACACCTGCGCCTGGCAGGCGCGCTCGAGCCAGTAGATCGTGATGAACGCTTCGGGAATCGTCGCGCCCACCGCGAGGAGGCCGTGGTTGCGCAGAACCATCGCCACGTGCTCGCCCAGGTCGGTGACCAGGTGCTTCTGCTCGTCGAGATCGACCGCCGGTCCCTCGTAATCGTGGTAGCCGACGCCGGAGAAGAACATCGCGTTCTGCGTCAGCGGCAGGAGGCCGCACTTCATCGCCGACACCGCCATCCCGGCGGGCGTGTGGGTATGAATGACGCAGGCCACGTCCGGACGGCCGCGGTGCACGGCGCTATGGATGACGAAGCCGGCGTGGTTGATGCCGTAGCCGGTGCCCGAGTCCTGCACGATCTTGCCGTCGAAGTCGATCTTCACCAGGCTCGACGCGCTGATCTCGTCGTAGGTCATGCCGTAGGCGTTGATCAGGAAGTGGCCTTCCTCGCCGGGCACCTGGGCCGAGACGTGGTTGTAGACCATGTCATCCATGCCGTAGTGGTGGATGAGCCTGTAGCACGCCGCGAGATCGACGCGCGTCGCCCATTCCTCGCGCGACACGCGCTCGCGCATCGACGGAATCTGCAGCTGGGAGAGATCGCTCATGGCCGTATTATGCCCGTCGCGATGCTCGGCTCCGCGCTCAACCCCGCCTCGGTGGCCATCGTCGGCGCCTCCGACAATCCGCACAAGGTCGGCGGGCGCCCGCTCCTCTATCTGCAGCGCTACGGTTATCGCGGCGCGATCTATCCGATCAATCCCGGGCGCACGACGGTGCAGGGCCTGCGCGCCTTCGCCGGCATCGGCGACACGCCCGAGGCGCCGGAGCTGGCCATCGTCGCCGTTGCCGGCGAGGATGCCGTCACCGCCGTCGAGGCTTGCGCGGCGCGCGGCGTGAAGGTCGCGGTGGTGATGACTTCGGGCTTCGGCGAGACCGGCGCGGATGGCCTTGCCAAACAAAAGCAGATGGTGGACGCCGCGCACAGGGCTGGCATGCGGCTCATCGGCCCGAACTGCCAGGGCCTGGCCAACTTCGCCACGGGTATGGTGGCGAACTTCTCCACCATCTTCAACGAGCTCGAGGCGCGCGACGGGCCGGTGGCGATCGTGAGCCAGAGCGGCGCGAACTCGCAGGCGATCTATACGCTGCTGCGTGACAAGGGGCTGAGCGCCCGCCATGTGCACGCGACGGGCAACGAAGCCGACGTCACGGTCGCCGACCTGGCAGCGGCGGTCGTCGCCGACGAAGGCGTGCGCCTGGTGCTCTTGTATATGGAGGCTATCAAGGACCCGCCGACGCTCGCCGCTGCCGCTGCCGAGGCACGCCGCCGCGATGTCCCCATCGTCGCGCTGAAGGCCGGCCGCACGGCGAGCGGCCGGAAAGCCGCGAGCTCGCATACGGGCGCCCTCGCGAGCGAGGACCGCGTGGTGGATGCCTTCTTCGAGCGCCATGGCATCTGGCGCGCCGGCGATCCACAGGCGCTGGTGTCGGCCGCCCAGCTCTACGTCAGCGGTCAACGCCCGCGCGGCAAGCGGCTCGTATTCCTGAGCAACTCCGGCGCGAGCTGCGTGATGGCCGCCGACCATGCCGAGAGCCGCGGCATTCCGCTGGCCGCGGTGCCGGCGGAGAAGCTGAAAGCGGTCCTGCCGGCATTCGCCGCCGTCGATAACCCCATCGACGTCACCGGAGCGCTGCTCGGCAATTCCGGCCTTTTCGGCGGCGTATTGCCGATCGTTGGCGAGGCTGCGCAGTGCGACGTGCTTGTACTCGCGCTGCCGGTCGCCGGCACCGGCTATGACGTGCCGCGCTTCGCCCAGGATCTGGCTGCCTTCCAGCGCCGCTACGGCATACCCAGCGCGCTCGCCGCGCCGCAACCGGCGGTTCGCGAGCCCTTCGCCGCGGCGGGCGTCGCCACGTTCGCAGCCGAAGGCGAAGCGATGGATGCGCTCGCGCAGGTGGCCGATCACGCGGCGTTGCTGCGACGGCCCGCGCCGCCGCTCGCGTCCATCGCTATACGCGGGCCGACCCGGTTCCTTAACGAGGCCAAGAGCCTCGCCTTGCTGGCGCGGGCCGGGCTGCCGGTGATCGAGCACCGGCTGTGTCGCGACGAGCAGGATGTCCAGTCGGCGGTGAGCCAGCTCGGTGAAGTAGTGATGAAGGCATGCTCGCGCGACCTGCCGCACAAGAGCGACCACGGGCTGGTGGCGATCGGTGTCCCCGATCCAATCGCCGAATTCAGGCGGCAGCGCGAGCGCTGCCTCGCGCTCGGGGCGCGCTTCGAGGGCGTGATCGTCGCGCGCCGCGCGCGGGGCGGGCGCGAGCTGGCGCTGGGCGCTCGGATCGATCCGTCGTTCGGGCCGCTGGTGCTCGTCGGCGACGGCGGCATCTACCTCGAGGCGCTGAAGGACTTCCGGCTGCTCGTGCCGCCGTTCGGCGAGGACGAGGTGCTCGCCAAGATCGCCGCGCTGCGCGTCGCGCCGCTCCTCGGCCCGCTGCGCGGCCAACTGGCGCGCGACGTGGGCGCGCTGGCGCGCATGGCGGTCAGGCTCGGCGAGGCGCTCCTCGCGTGGGACGGCAGGGTGGCCTCGGTCGACGTCAATCCGGTGATGGTGTTTGAAACCGGCGCCGTCGCGCTCGACGCGCTGGTGGAGAGTCGCTCGGACGACTGAGCGTCACGAGGCGCGGGCTATAATTTTCGGCACCCATGAAGATCCTCGTCGCGGTCAAGCGGGTCGTCGATTTCAACGTCAAGGTGCGCGTCAAGGCCGACCACACCGGCGTCGAGACCGCGAACGTGAAGATGTCGATGAACCCGTTCGACGAGATCGCCGTCGAAGCGGCGGTGCGCCTCAAGGAAGCCGGAGCCGCCACCGAGATCGTGGCCGTTTCCTGCGGGCCGCAGGCCTGCCAGGAGACGCTGCGCACCGCGCTCGCCATCGGCGCCGACCGCGCCATCCTGGTCGAGACGAACGAGGAGCTGCAGCCGCTCGCCGTGGCCAAGCTGCTGCAGGCGATCGCCCGGAAGGAGTCGCCGCAGCTCGTGATCCTGGGCAAGCAGGCGATCGACGACGATTCGAACCAGACGGGGCAGATGCTCGCCGGGCTCCTCGGCTGGCCGCAGGCTACATTCGCCTCCAAGATCGAGCTCGCGCCGCCAGGCGCCAAGGTGACGCGCGAAGTCGACGGCGGCCTCGAGACCTTATCCATCAAGCTGCCCGCGGTGATCACCACCGACCTGCGCCTGAACGAGCCGCGCTACGTCACGCTGCCGAACATCATGAAGGCGAAGAAGAAGACCCTGGAGACGCTCAAGCCCGATGCGTTGGGTGTCGATGTCTCGCCGCGCCTGCAGACGCTCAAGGTGGTCGAGCCGGCCAAGCGCAAGGCGGGCGTCAAGGTTGCCGACGCCAAGGCGCTCGTCGACAAGCTGCGCAACGACGCGAAAGTGATCTGATGGCGTCCCT
>Ga0137397_10001856_pt1 | contig 14782 bp, 25 predicted proteins | sample czorhiz116metaG_FD_106658 | JGI IMG/M metagenome (GOLD analysis project Ga0137397, IMG submission 106658) | Vadose zone soil microbial communities from Angelo Coast Range Reserve, California, USA - czorhiz1.16 metaG | ecosystem: Environmental > Terrestrial > Soil > Vadose zone | place: USA... | reverse complement strand
TACGCGCGAGTAAGCGAGCAGAGACATGCTACGCACCGCTTTGATTTCCCTGACACTTAGCTTGTTCAGCTTGACTCCTGTACCTTCACCCAGAGCCGCATCGGCCAATCCTATACAAAACACGCCCGAGTCACGTTTGGTTCACGGGTTCAAAAACTGGAATTATGGCCCACCCATCTTGACGTCCTGCAGGCGCAGCATGCGCTCTTCGATCGTGTTCTCGACGACGACGCGCTTCACGAACACGTCCTTTTCTTGCCCGAGGCGATGGACGCGATCGTACGCCTGCGACTCGGCGGCATAGTTCCACGAGAGATCCATGCTATCATGATCAAGATACGGATTAAGGTTCAAACGTTCAAAGCCAGCCCCGTCAACACACACACGTGGGCCGCATAGGAGGTGCGAACGCACTTCATGACTCGATTTGCGATCGTGAGGTTCAACCCGACGCCGCCGCACTTGATGCTGATCAGGATGACTCTGGGCCCGCCCGCTTTGCGAAATGCGACGAGCGTGGCATCCCGCGCCTCGCTCCGCATTTTTCCGTCGTATCGCAAATTCTGGATCCCGTATCGCGCCAACAGCGTCTCCAACAAGTCCAGCATCGACGTCCCTGTTCCGCATCATGATCGATTAGCGCGTTGCCTCCAGGATCGCCGAAAATGAAAGGAGATGGGGGGTGGGGGGGAACACACATTGTGAGTACACGATCGTCTTGTCGCCTGCATTTTCGGCGATTCGGAGTTGCTCTATCAGCGCGAGCATCTTCGCGCTCGGCTCCATGTTGTCGTCACCTCGGCGCCAGGTCGCGACCGTCTGCTGGCTAGGTTTCTTGGTCTCTTGGGAGGAGGCGAGCTGTTTGCCCTTTTGGAGCACCGGAGGCACCTTTCGGTTCTCGGGCTTCGCTTCGCCACTCTCGTCATCGGAGGAATCGAGGGCGTTTGAGATCCGGGGCTTAACCTGCAATGACGGCGAACGTTAAGATATTGCATCGGGAGACCTACGCGGAAAACATCCATACATCTGCAGGGCCTTTTGCCTTTGCTTTCCCTAAAAGCCTCTTGAGGTGTCCCGATTGCGCATGAGTAGGAACTTGTGCCCACCTTTCTTTGTCCCAGCCAGGATCTCTGAAAAGTCTGGCATCTCCTCATCCGAACTCAGTTCTATGAGCTCTGTGGATGGAGGCCGACGGGGTGCAGGAGGCTTGGATTTGGGTAGCACAGGCGTGGGCTGCTTTCTGTCCTGTACAGGACGCGAACGCTCCTTCTCGGAGCGAGCGAACGCGCGCAACTCTTCGGACGACGGCTCGAAGGCGCTAGAGAGGAAGATGGCGTTCGGACTGATATCATTCATCTTCTTGCATACGGGACCTGGGTTCCGATGTTAATATAGTAGATTGTTCACCCATTTTGGGGCACGCGCGAGAGAAAAAACGGTATGCGCGAACGTACATGGGCGGAATCCTTTGGCAGCTGCGTCCTCGAATAACTTCTCTGAATTGATGTTTTGCCGTTCATTCCCGAAGCCGAAGATCCCATCATGGACGATCGCCGAGTTGCTCATATCCTCCAAGCAATCTGTCGCATGGTACAATGAACAATGCAGAGTCTAGGTCATCGATCGAGTGGTCGAGCTCACCTGCGCACACTTCGTGTCCGCATTTCAGGATCCTGCCATTGTATTCGTAGACTAAACCGCTGCGGATCAGCACGAGTCTAAATAAGGGGGACGAGAACGAGAAAGTGGCGTACTCTCTTGGCACACAGGACACATGGTGTCTTCCTCCTCGTTTCCACCAGTCGTAAAGTCGAGCTCGATTGCTCGCGCGCGAGCTAGCGCCCTGTTGCGTAACATCTTAATGGAGCCGACGACCATCTCACGAAGGTTCATGCGCCTACCTCTGCTCCAACTTTGCGACCCATTGTGGGCCCATCAATCTCCTCGCGCGTGCGAGCTCCTTTTCGCTTTCGCCGCTCACTAACAACGTCGGATCATCGTGCTCGTCCGCTTGAATCTTCACGCACCCACGACGCGAAATGAATGGATCACCGAAACAGATCATTTAAAAAAATGGCATGCTTACGAGTATAAGATGCGGATGACAGCATAGCTGGCGCAGGCGCAAAATCATCACTAGCACCACGTGATGACTATAGGGCCATGAGATTGGCGATGCTGGGGATCAAAGCAAGAGGCCAGACGCACTTCTTCATGATGGTCCTTTCGCGGATGAATTTATTGACGCGAATCTTCGCTTGCTTCTCAAAATCATCGTATATCTACGGAGCAGATCAGGTTGGAGTTCGGCGGTAGCCCTGGAATTGGAGAGCGCACCTCGCGTTCCTCGGGAGAGAATCGCAGTACATCTAGCTCTATCGTTTTCGGCGGAAGCGTAAGAAGCGGTTTGCCTTCGAGTTTCGAGTCTTTAGTCCGTCGTAGCAAGATGGGCTTCAAAATTCCCTGAGCACGTGCGCCTGCTAGCGGCGCATCTTGAGCCTGAATCTTGGTCTGCGCGACACCCAGACAGCATCAGATCACGGCTATACGACTAATGGGACAAACATACAACGTGGTCGTGGAACGACGGCCAGTCGTTCCATGGACGAAAGTGTCCGAAGCGAATCAGCCCGTAGATATCGGCTCTGTCACCATGAATTTACTTTCGATCATCCTTTCGGACGCAGGAATAGGGATGCTTACAGAGTATTCGTGACAGGTGTGCCGGTCAACATCCACCGGTATTTAGCGCGGAGTTGGGCGACGACTTTGCTAGCCCGGGTGTTCCTAAAGTGCGACATGAGTTCGATGGCCTAACATTAAAGTTGAATGACACACCGATTCCGGATGAATTGCGCCTCGTCAAGCACGACACGGTACCATTTCATACGCGCCATGGGGCCGCTACAAGGGCAGCATTAACTCGGGCCACGAGTGAACGAACCAGCAATGAGAAGTTTATTTACCCATACTCTGTCAGCCATCTAGCTTCGTCTTCGGGGTCAACGGGGTCTTTGATCACAAAGTCAAGACAGAGCGTCTGGTACGTTGTGATGATGACCTGTTCATGCATGATTTGAGATGGAAGCAGCCACAGAAAGGGGGCGCAGTACATCTTTCTCTCGGAGCGCAGACAAGCTCTTCAACTTCGTCTTACCATGATGAATATGTACGCTGAAGACGTTGTTTGTTTTGGATTCCAGTTCGTCCTTCCACTATACGAACTGGATAAGCAAATAGACGTGCATCATCGGGCGGTATGGGCGTACCTGATGGAGCAGGGCGGCGGGAACGACCACGAGAGTTGTACGGTTATTTTCGTCGGGGTCAGGCATGTTCATGGCCATCGTGGCGATCATCTGCACCGTTTTTCCTAGAAGATGATCGCCATCAGGAGATGCACGTGTCCCACGCAAGGCGCTACAACGAACCAAGTCCCATTTCGTCTCTTTGGACCACAGGTTAGGGAGACCGACCAGTAGGAAAGGTGAAGGTACGAACGCCATGATTCCGCCTCTGTAATTCGTCTCTTTCTCCTGCATTAGCATCCTAGAGGCAATCTAGCTTTCCCCTGTGAGTACAATAGGGGGTCTTACCAGCTGACGCCGATGGTCTGATGTGGGATAAGGCGAACTTCCATTCCGGGGATAATGTCCTTGGCACTGTGTAGGCGCAGTGTGAATGAAAATAGCACGTCAAAGTGAGCAAAACTGACTCTCTTAGGCCCAAGTACTTCATCCCATCCTGGACCTGCATGTCCTGAGCTAGATTATCGATCGACTTGGACACGAACTCCGCCAACCTGAGTAGACATCAACAACTAGTATCGAAAATCGAAAATAACACAATTGCACATACCGCTGCTCTTGGTCGTCCCCAGCAAAATCGATGCTGGTCAGAGGGCTGTCAACATCGTACCCCATTCCGAGTCGAAACTCGCCGCTCAGCGGATCATCCAGCGCGGAGGGGCGTCGGAAGGCGGCCGTAATCACAGAGTGTGTTTCACGCGCCGAGCGTTCCTCTGGCGTGAGCGTCGAGTCCGTAACCGTAACATCTTAATAAAGCGTATCGCCATTTGCGAGAATGTTCAGCGATAATCTACCCATGAAAAAATAGGAAAGGTGTGCAGCACACCTGGGGACTGCGTGTTCGCGAGGAGGCCCGCAGGCAGCCTATTAACCACCACGCGCGACGTTCCGTACGTCTGGCGCTTGTTCAGAGGGGTGACCACGGCACCGGTGTATTCCGTGCCTCGCTTGCGCTTCTCACCGACATGCCGGGACAGTATCTGGGTCGGGAGTGGGAGTGGCAAGGGTGAAGGATCATCATCTGTGAGATCGAGTGCTGCAAGGATCCGCGATTTTGAGGGGCCCGGGTCAGCCATCGTCGCTGGAGTGAGAAAAGAGCTGAGGCGCAATGGGTCGAGACGCCGCGTTCGTTAGGCTCGCGTTTTTGAGTAACGCGTCTGTTTCACACGCCAAGAAAGGAATCCTAATCTCTTTCAGAAACAAAAAATCACGCTTAACAAACTTCTCATGTCCCGCCCACAACGCAAAAGGCGTATCACCGAAGAACCAGGCCCTCCACCATCACAGAAAACCGTGACATCGAGCTTTGGGACTGCAAACGGCGACCTTTCTCAGGCCCTTGGACACAATTTCGACGGCAACACAAGGACTGGGTTAGCCATTCCAGGGATCAATCCTGTTGAGGATGGTGATTTCACGGTTGCAGAAGAAAAATCGGAGCTGAATAAACTTGGTTGCGAGACATCGGAGAGCGCACTGCTGTACCTGGCTGCAGATGATAGCAAAGACGCAGACTGGCTTCTGCCACGCATGGCGAAAAAATTAAGGGGCAAGACCGATGGTCCGACGAGTAAGTTTCTGTCCTTGGATGATGACGCCCTTCACTGACTGGAAAATACCAGCCCGAGCACCCTACGGGAGGGGTCCTGATGTCATGTCCAAGTCCGAGCGGACAGAGCGGCGTTATAGCAAGGCGTGGAAAGGTCAGAAAAGGCTTGATACCTTCTTTGTGACGCGCCCAACCATTCCGCACAAGCGTTCCCCTCCCGAATCGTCCATATCGGATGATGATTCTGAGAGTGATACTGGCATGCAGACAGAGCCTGAAGTCGCCGCTAGCAAAAACAATCCGATTGCACCCGCTGCTGGCGCGCTAACCCACGCAGGTTCCGATCCCTAGTCCAATGACGAAGAGCCCTTTCACATACCACTGTGAATCTAATCGAATGATAAGCATGATTCTCTGTTTGTTGATTTGACTTTGTTCACTGACATGGCATGACAGTGTTGGGGATGGTGCAAATACCCCTGGGACCAAAGATTTATCGATATAGGGGACTTTCAGTATGAGTTCGAGTCGACAGGCCGGCAGAGCCACTACGTGAGCTGTCAGCATCAGGTTCCCTTACCGTGCAATATCGGTTATAGATACTATCGTAAAGCCTCCAAATTAGGCTACATAGGTTATTCTTTTCGTACACATGCATACAGTTTTTATCTTCCACATATACTCCCCAAGTAGCACTTAATCGGCAGCCTATGTGACATACATATACTCAGAAGATTTACCATGAGATAAGACTTGTGCCCTCCGCGACTGTATGTAGACGCTGTGGCGTTGATCATACCAATCATTTATGTCTTCCATCAGACTAGGAAGTCAAGCTCTCGCCCTGAATTCAAGTCCTCAAGGCGCGCATATTTCGCAAGTCAGTCTTGCTGGTGCATCGCAAAGATGGTACTGTCAGCTGTCTCGGGCGCTGAAGTGGTGGTACGATTTAAGCTCGAGTTCTCCGCGGAAACTTGAGGAATGCTTCGCGGCTGAGTTCTCACCACAGTCCAACTCGTTCTATTTAATCGAAGAATGTGAGCTCATCGACATTGAGCACGAGCATGGTCGAATTCCCAGAATCCGATATGGATGGGCGAGACAACACAATGAAAGCACCCCTAATCTGCCACCGCTGCTAAATATCCCTGAGAAATAAGGGTTCAGTACCGTAGATGGTGCGCAACTGACATGAGTGATTGTCCTACTCACCTCTCTGTCTCCCAGGAATTCGCAATAGGCCAGCGCGACGGCAATCCAAAATGCAAGATCAACTCCGAGCTTCCCGATCTCATCCAGGTGTACCTCTAACGCGCCCGTCGATGAGCTCACAGAAAACACGGGTGTGGTGTCCTCAAAGATGAGCAGTGGCGTCGGGCCAGCCCAGGCCTGCGAACACTCCAAATCATGATGAACCTTGCCTTCATGAACGGGTGTCAGAGGCGGGCCGTCCGGGAGCGGGCTCAGCGAAAACGAGTTCGTGCTCGTCGGCGCGTTGTTCCGCAGAGCACGAAGCGCTCTTGAGAACAGCCCCTCGGAGGCGGGCGGCGGGGCAGCCTGAGTGTGTGGCGACAATATGAACTGGGAGATCGCGAGACACGGTTGGGCAAGTTGGTTGAGCTTCGCGTGCACGACGCTCGGAGACGGCGGCGAGACGGCCGAGCGGGGCGGCGTCGGCGCAGGCGGGTAGGTGTGCGTCGGCGAGAATTGTCCGTTTGGGGATGCATCCGTGAGCGTCGTTTCTGAATCCGTCGCGGCGTGGTGGGATGCGCCGGGTAGGTGAGGCGACGGGGACCCGGCCGGTGCGAGTGGAGGGGACGCTGGTGAGGAGACGCTGGTGCGGCACGAGAACTTGAGCGAGCCGGGACGGTGGTATGGCGAGGTTGGGGGCACGGGGATGAGGGGGACGAAGACGTTCGGTGGGAATCGAGGGGACCGCAGTCGGATGTACCACCCGCGCAAAGGCCGATGTATCTCCCACAGCACGGTGGAGTTCGCGTTGTCCTGCAAATGACGATGGTCAACAACGGGACGGTGATGCCTTGCCGTCTGGATACACGCAAGACGATATGCTCTACGATTTCACTATCCGTCAGGAATCTCTCCTGCCACCGACGGGGTTAGCATGTGATACGTGGACTGAACATAGTATTGCGCGCACCTTGTACCAAATGACACGCTCGCTCTTTTCCTCGGAAACGTTGACCCTATTTTGGGACAAAACGTCCGAGCTGACAAACGATTTGGTGCGTACGTACGTTCTCTTTGATTCAGATCTTCAGAGGTTGAGACTTACCTTCGCACAGCATACCTGACTATCCGAGGAGCCGGCGGGGGGGTTAATACAGGGGGTTGCATGTCCACGGGGTATAATTCTACTTTGAGGGGTATTGAAACTTTGTAGGGAGAGTGGTTTCGAGCTTTTAATGTGCGTCTTGCCTTGTACGGTACAACTCTTGAATGGTATGCCCGATCCATCGTCCAGATGGCACCGGCCCGGGCGGACCGGCGGACATCCACTCACGGCCTCAGCCGGCTTCTGCTTCACCACATACTCTACTGATGCTATTGGCCTTCCACACCCAACTTCATCCACAATCATGACAACAAGCTCGGGCTCAATAGCCCGCCTTCTTGTCCTCGGGATCATCTTTCACTTGGTTTACATAGGCACCGTTTTCGACTGCTATTTCACAAGCCCCGTCGTCCATGGCATGCGCCAGTTCAACTTATCACAAGCACGGGCCAGGCGCCTCGTACTCATAGTCGGTGCGTGCAGACCCACAATCCGAAAAGCCTCTCGAAAGCTGACGTCGCGCATCGCATATGTCAGGTGACGGCCTTCGCGCCGACTTTGCCTTCGCCGCGAACGCTTCCCGAATCGTCCCGGCGGCGCCGGAGCGCGTCGCCCCCTATCTGAGGAGTATCGTTGAAAATAGGGGCGCGTATGGCGTCTCGCACACGCGTGTCCCGACGGAAAGCAGGCCGGGACACGTAGCCATCATTGGTAGTGAAGTTCAGCCCGAGCCTTAGCGCGACATGCTGACTAGTACCCTATAGGCGGGATGTACGAGGACGTCTCTGCAGTGACGAAGGTGAGCCTCCAAACGCTACCGTAATACCGCGCGCCTGGTTCACCTGTCGCGAAAACAAGGGATGGAAGACCAACCCCGTGCGCTATTTCTCCCACCCTCGTGAACGCTCGAGCCGCGTGGCTCAAGGAATTCTCTAGGTCGACTTTGATTCCGTTTTCAACCAGTCCAGTCACACGTATTCGTTCGGATCGCCCGACATACTTCCCATGTTCGTTCAGGGTGCCACTCCGGGAAGGGTTGAGGGATGGTCGTATCACGAGGATGACGAAGACTTTACCAAAGGTACGTGCATTCCGCAGCGCACATATCAGGCCTCACTGGCCTATCGTTAGACGCCACGGCGCTCGATATTTGGGTCCTCGACCAGCTCAAGACACTGTTTCGTAACGCAACAACGGACAAGGCACTAGATGTCCAGCTTCGCGCACCTCAAGTGATTTTCTTCCTCCACCTTCTCGGCCTGGACACGACGGGCCACTCATGCCGGCCGCATTCAAAGGTATCGTATGTCCACGCCATCTATGGTACACAACTGGGCCCTCAATCCCGGAATAGGAATACATGAACAACATCCGCGTTGTCGATGATATCGTTCGCGAAACGGAGCTACTTATGTCCGAGTTCTACCAAGACCAAGAAACGAGCTATATATTCACGGCTGACCATGGCATGTCCAAGATCGGGAACCACGGCGATGGGGGTATTAGCTCTCCGCTTGACACACACCTCGCGTGCTCACTTCGGGCTCTTCAGATCCCGACAATACCCGTACACCCCTCGTTGCTTGGGGTGCTGGCATTCGCGGCCCGATCCGGAACACTGCCTCTTCACAGATACCAGACGACTATTCCGCCCCATGGGAACTCTCCCACCTCGTGCGGCGTGATGTCGAGCAGGCGGATGTAACCGCGCTCATGTCGGCCTTGCTAGGCACGCATTGGCCTGTCAATTCGGTGGGCGTCCTTCCGGATGTAGACCCGCATAAGGACGGATACCTCAGTATGCGTGGTGGGGAAAGAGAGGTCGCGGAGGCTGCTGTCGTGAACGCTAAGGTGAAGTTCTTGAGCCGCCCTTTGGGCACGTAGCCTGACATTGAACCAGGTGATGCTGGAGCATTATCGTGTTAAGCACGGTAATGTCATTTCTCTACAACCCTCCGTTACGATACTCACAGAAACACAGAGCTAAGGAGGGCTCATGCGATCCTATACCGGCCCTATGAATTCCTCGATCACCCGTCGTCGGCCTCGGAATATCCAGGGTCACGGCAGATATCCTTCATAGAGGGCCTGATCGCAGCTGGGGAGTTTCGGGAGGCACGTTACCAGTCTCATCAACTCATTAAGACGACGCTTAGTGGACTCCAATACCTCGAGACGTACGACCGCACCCTCATTCGTACGATCGTCACCTTCGCCTACACCGGCTGGATAGCCTTCAGCGCCTCGTTCATCCTAGCACCCTCTCGGCCACCTCCTGCCGCCAGCTACCGCGCACCATTATGGATCCCTTTTGGTCTTGCAACTGTCGGATCCTGTGTGCTATTTGCCGTGCAGCAGTTGCCGTGGACACTCCACGTCTACATCCTGTTTCCGTTTTTCTTCTGGCAGGACGTGACGAGGAAAGTACATGCGAACTGGTCGGCCGTCCGCGATAGCAATTTTGATGCGAAGAGGATCGCGAGCACACTGCTTGGGCTTTTTATGGCGGTTGCCGTGTTGCAGAACATGGTGGTACGTTTTTCAAACACCCACCTCTCGCCTTTATGGGATCCTCAGCGAGAGACATGCAGTTTGGGTACAGCGACCGAGCTGTTTGGAGCGTTGGCTTCGTCGTTATGGGTGTTGTCTGGCCTTTGACATCTTGGCCTGAAGGTAGAGGAAAGCTTTTCTGGCCGTGGGCCGCCTCGTGCGTCATCACAGCAGTGTTCCCGCTGCTTTCCGTGGATCCCTCCGAGAGCTTGGGTACCATGTTAAGGATCTAAGTTCATTCGCCATTCCTTTTGCTAATGGTGCGCATTAGAATGGCAGGGGGCATGTGTATGCTGATTGCGGGTGAGTTAGCTGTGCGTTGGGTTGCGGAGATCGAGGCTACAGCCTCGGCGACAAAATCCAATTTCAAATTCTCTTCTCGGACACAGGTGAGCAGTGCCTGCCCTGCGTTAGCGTATTCATGGCTCGACCTGCTCCACCATCAGTTGCTACTTACCGCGCTCAGCATGCTGAACACCGCAGCTTCGGTGCGGAGCCTCCAAGCCAGGCTTGGCCTCCCACTTCCAAGTCAAGTAGCGGGGTGGACAATCTTTGGTGTGTGTCCAACCCACTGCAGCCTTCATTCCCTCGTTCCTCGCTCTGACAAAACAACCCGTGTCGGTCCCCAGCGCTCGCCTCGCTTTTCCCATTCTTTATTACGGCGCCGCGGACGGCCGAGGGGCGCCTGCTGAGCTATTTTCTGTCCTTCTGCCCGTGCTTCGTCATCCTCTCCATCCGCGCCGAGGGTCTGTTCTACCTGTCGTATTGCACGACTCTGTATCTGTGGACCCTAGTCGAGGAGGATGCGCGGCGCTCCAAGATGGCAATTTATCGGAGCACGACTGTGAGTGGGGGCGAGTACGGATCCGGATGGAACCCTCGACGCTTGAGCCGCGATGATGTCAGAATTGCCTTGTTCTTCTTATTCTTCGTCCAGGTCGGCTTCTTTGGCACCGGAAAGTGAGTGGCACCTGCTTGCTTGTTGTCCCAGATTGGACGGATGTCGTCTGATCACGATGATGCGTAGCGTCGCCTCCATATCGTGCGTTCGAATCTCGTCCTCCCCTACACGTTATGCTTCTAATTCCACCTATCCTTGCTCGTATTTTCAGGTCGTTCTATTTAGAGCCGGTGTACCGCCTGGTCCCGATATTCAGCCCCTTCTTGATGGCAGCCCTCCTCGTGAGCATCAGCCTCGTCTTCTCTTTCGGGCTTACTACCGCCGCCTCGTCTGCTGAACGCAGTCACTGTTTCCCAAACCCCAGATTTTCAAGATCGTCGCACCCTTCGTGTTTCTCTCAGCTGCCTTTGCAACGCTGAACGCGCGCTTGGGCATGCCGCCCTTTGCGCTCTTCTTGGTAGCCCTCTGCATCACCGATGGTGCGCGCGTCGTCTCTCGAAAGAGTCCACGTTCCACTAACTAAACTGTTTATCCCTTCCGCCCCGCCCACTACACAGTGATGACGATGATGTTCTTCTTCAACGTCACAGACACCGGTAAGTTCGAAGAGTCCAATCCGTTTGCGCGCACACAGTGCTCAATCGAGACTTGACTTTTTTGTTTTTTAAAGGCTCGTGGCTGCAGATAGGCCAGTCGATATCGCACTTTTGCATCACGTCGTTGCTCCTCGTGTTTTCCGCTGGGATCGCGTCGGTCGGAGAGGCCTTGATGCGAGGATCGGTGGTGCCGCCGAGGCACTACCATCACCATCACCATCATCACCATCCAAAGAGGGTGGACTCGGACTCGGACTCGGGCGACCTGAATGCACAAAAAATCATTTAAAGGCTAGAATACAGTACCGTATACCGTAGATGGTATGGATGGCCCTCCTACGCTTACTACAGTATAGTATGTACATTAGTGGCAAATGTGCAATTTTTTTTTGAAAAAAAAAAACGTCCGTGGCGGTGTCTGATAGTTCAAATGCTCTTGAGAAAGACCGAACGTAAGTGCACGTAAGCGCACGTAACAAAGGGGCGAGAAAATCGGGATGCCCGGAATACTTTAGTGCAGTTACAGTACCGTAATGCTACTGATGGCCCTCGAATTTCCGTCCTCAAGCCGTACAGCGCGTACAGACCTTACAAACCCGTCACTCTCCATGACAAGGACAAGGGACAAGATCATCACATCCTGCTGTACTGTTGAAAGCTGGCCGGGCAGGACCCCAGGACGCCTCGCTCGCGGGTCTCATATCCGTGCGAATAAACGAGATACGGTACGGTATGTTTCATTCCATACAGTACTGCTTGAAATGTTTCTGTATTAGTCTTATATCTTGTACATTGTACAACACTATGTCTCCGCGCCTCGCACACGAAATTACCCCAAAAAAATATAACAACAGAGCAACGACCAGTCGCGCAGTGTACCCGTTCTACACGCGACGAGAGATGACAGCACAGTCGAGGTACGATAGACTTTTGATAAATTATTGGTAGTAGATTAGATCTTAAAGAGTCGGTATTGACGAAAGGGGGTTGGTGGCGCAGCGTCAAAAAGCAGGTGGGCGGCTAGTTCAGGTCCCGTCGGACTTCGAAGGCACGGTTAGTAGCACGTCCTGGGGCAGACGACGAGGACGGGTTGCCAGCTTGTTTTCCTTTCCCTGTTCCAGACTTGTTCCCGGACGGCGGGGCTGATGAAGAGGGAGCAGGGGACGCAGTATTGGAGCCCTTGTTACCTTTGTTGCCGTTGCCGTTCGCAGGAGGGGTGGTCGAAGCGGCAGGGTTGGATGCCGAATTGCCAGAATTCTTGCTGTTGTTGTTGTTGTTCCCGGAGCCAGAGGAAGAAGCACCCGGGTTGCCGTCGTTAGTCACGGTGAACTGCGATAAAGAAAGTGTGAGTCAGATCACCCATTCAGTTGATCGGAATTCCGCCGACAACTCACGTAGACTTGGTCATCCAGCGAGCCGTGCTGCGCGACCGCAACAAGACAAGGCTGGTGGTTCGCCGCGGTGTTGATGGACGCGAGCCTGTACGTGCCCGCTGGAAGACCATTCGCCACCTGAACCGACACGGTGCCGTCCGCGCCGGCCCCGGTGTCCACGCCCTTGAAGAAGGCAAAGGTTTGAGCGTCCAAGACCTTGGTGGACGTGAGGGAATCGATCGCCTGGATGACAAAGTGGGTGTGGCCGATGATGTTGCCCTGGCCGTTGACCTGCTGCGGCGCGGAATAGTAGTTCTGCACCGCGTTCACGAAGTTGCCCGCCTCGAGGTTGTTGAGCGCCATTTGGACCGTGAACGCCGTGTTGGCTTTCACGGTGTCGAGGTTGGCCGGTTGTACGAATTTGGACGAGGGCATGTTCGAGCTGCTCGCGATCACGCCCATCGGGGCTGGGTTGCACGAACCGGCCTTGATCTGTTGGCCGTTCGTGATCGGCTTCTTGACGGTAGCGCAAAAGTTGATGAAGTTGTTGGCGGAGGTCAATGAAGCGACCTGGCCAGCGGCTGGCGTTTCCTGGCCGTCTTTTTGGAAGCCGGTGGCGATCACGCTAGGATCCAGGGCTGAGAACAGCAGGTCAGTTGAGGACCACCGGTGTCGGTGAGAAAGCAACGTACTACAGGAAGTTTGTGGGTCACCGCCGTTGGGAATACAACTGCCTGCTTGGTTTCCATTATTGCCGTTTCCCTGATTTCCCTGGCCAGCGCCTTTGCCTTGGGAGACGGGATAAGTACGGCACGATGGGTCAAACCCGTGAGTCAATAACACACCGTTATTATTATTGGCACCCTTCGAGGTAGAGGACGGTTGGGCGGAACTCGAGGTGGCCTTGGCAAAAATAGGTAAGAGAAAGAAAGTTGGACGGTTATGAGGATGGAGACGCACGAGGGTCGAGGACGACTTTTGGTTGGGGGGCCGACTGGGAATGGCGTGGACGGTGGGGGAAGAGAGGGCAATAGCTAAGAAAATGAGGACGATAGCCGCCTTGGGAAGCATTTTTTTTTCTAGTTCGCTTGGTGTCAAATCGAGTGAATATCGGGGGGCTGAAAGGACCGGTGGCAATGAAGGATCGCAAAGTGGATGAGCAGAAAACCGACTACCAGGCCGGAAGGATTTGAAGGGAGTGGATGCGCACTGGGCGACGAGGTGGAGAAAAGTCGAGGGGAAGAAAAGTAGTGGGGAACCATCGAGTGACAGCGGATTATATGGGCCCTTGTTTTGCGGTGGGTGGTCATTGTGCGGATTGTGTCCTGCCACATTCGGACACATCGCTTCCTCCTCTATTTTTAGCGCGACGTCAGAGCGTACAACAACGTATTGTCCGACGTACTGTACTATGGCAACAACTCGACCAGCCTCTCCTCCCGGGCCCTTCGTTGTATAGTGCAGTACGTGCGTGCATTTGCGAGCCTAAAATATGCCTCTACCCTGTACCCGATCCTGCCCGGGCCAACCGAGCGACCTCATCAAGACCCTATTCTTCTTCTCCACACAACTCAACTCAACAACGAGCTGCGCCGCGGCCGCGCGACCTCTGCCAGTGCTGGTCCCTTCCGTCAATTGTCCCTTCCTCTCCAATAAAACGCTTTCTCTGGCCGTTCAAATACCGCGCGGTGACCCCCTTCGTCCGTTTCTCCTACCTTCCAGTCAGCTAGCTTCCGATCGTAGCACAAAACACCCCTATCAGATGCATTGTGTTGCAGTACAGTACCAGCTGCACCTTTTCTGTCCCATTGCCTGCCTGACCACACCTGTTTCACACGCGTGAGAGATAAAAATAGCACGAAGCATGCCTCCCCTCTCTTCAAGATCATACATTAACTGAACAACAATGAATGTGAACGAACGCCAAAAAGCATCGTTTGACTCTAGCTGGTGCATCCAAAACAAATTCGCGATGTGATAGCAGGGCTTCCACCGGTCGCAAAGAGGATCGGATCGGAAATGTGGGTTGGTACCCTCACCAGATCCCAATAAGAATGCCACCGAGTGGGGACAATCGGACATGTGGGTGAAGTTTCCCGTCGCACGGTGATACGATCGCTGCAACGTGCACCAAACCCTTACCCCCAGTCTGGCGTTACCTCTCATCGACGATAACCCTCACCACCACCGACAAACCGTGGGTCCGGGG
>Ga0137397_10001855_pt1 | contig 14789 bp, 12 predicted proteins | sample czorhiz116metaG_FD_106658 | JGI IMG/M metagenome (GOLD analysis project Ga0137397, IMG submission 106658) | Vadose zone soil microbial communities from Angelo Coast Range Reserve, California, USA - czorhiz1.16 metaG | ecosystem: Environmental > Terrestrial > Soil > Vadose zone | place: USA... | reverse complement strand
GACGAGTCGCACGCCGCGTTCGTCCTTCCGCCGGCGATGCTGGGCGACCCGGCGCTCGAGTCAGAGTGGGAAAGAGAAGTGGCGGACGCCCAGGCGGCGTACGTGCGGGCGGTGGAGGCGCTGATGCAACGCCATGCGTGGATCGCGGACAAGGTGCACCGGCGCAAAGTGGCGCGCGAGGCGGCGCGCAGTGTGCTTCCCAACGCCACCGAGGTGAAGATCGTCGTGTCGGGGAACGCCCGCGCGTGGCGCACGATGCTCGAGCTGCGCTCGAGCGAGGGCGCGGAGCTCGAGATCCGGCGGATGGCGATCGCGTGCCTTCGCGTGCTGCAGCGCGAGGCGCCGGCGCTGTTCGCCGATTTCGAGATTTATCTCGCCGACGACAAACACGACGCCGCGCGCGTCGCGTATCACAAAGTGTGACGCGTCGACGCCGAAAAAATTTCCGACTTGCCTATTGCGCATCGCCTCAGTCTTTCTTATTCTCTACTTGACAACGCGTTTCGATTCACAGACCGCACAAGCGGCCTTTTTTGTAGGAGGTTACCCGAGACCACATGCGAATCGGTCTCGCATACAACGAAAAACCCGACTCCGCGCCCGCCGCAGAATCCGACGGTACCGGCGACGCGTTCGCCGAATGGGACGACCCATCCACCATCAGCGCGGTGGAGCAGGCTCTCGGCCTCTTCGGACACGTCATCCGGCTCGAAGCCGATCAATTCTTTCCGCAGAAGGTCGTTCTCGCGCGCCCCGATCTCGTCTTCAACATTGTTGAGGGGCTCCACGGCCAGAGCCGCGAAGCGCTGGTCCCCGCGATCTGCGAGTACCTGAACATCCCGTACACGGGCTCGGACCCTCTGACCCTGGCGCTGTCGCTGCACAAGGGTCGAACCAAGGAGACGCTCGCGTACCGCGGCGTGCCCACGGCTCCCTTCACCTGCATCGAGACGGTCCAACAGGTCGACCGCATGACGCTGCCGTACCCCGTGTTCGTCAAGCCCGTCGCCGAGGGGTCGGGGAAGGGTGTGTTCGCGACGAATCTGTGCGCTAACGCCACCGCGCTGCGCGAGCGGGCCCGGTTCCTGCTCGAGCGCTACGCCGAGCCCGTGCTGGTCGAGACTTACCTCCCGGGTCCCGAGTTCACCGTAGCGATCCTGGGGAACGGCCCGGACGCTTACTGTCTCCCGGTGATTGGGTTCGATTTCTCGACCCTTCCCGACGGCGCGGCGCCGGTGTACGGCTACGAAGCGAAGTGGGTGTGGGACCGGCCTGAGGCACCGCTCGCGATCTTCCAGTGCCCGGCGCGCGTGGCGCCGGCGCTGTACCGCGAGATCGACCGCACCGCGCTCGAGGCGTACCACGCCCTCGGCTGCCGCGACTGGTGCCGCGTGGACCTCCGGGTGGACCGGTTCGGGGTGCCGAACGTCCTCGAGCTGAACCCCTTGCCGGGCATTATTCCCGATCCGGCGATGAACTCCTGCTTCCCCAAGGCGGCTCGCGCCGCCGGGTTCAGCTACGACGAACTGATCCAGGAAGTGGTCCGCCTCGCGTGGCGCCGGCTCACGGGGCGCGAGCTCGCCGTCGGGGCGGGGCCCCGCCGTTCCGCTCCGGCGCACCAACCGGCTGCGGTGGGCGCGTGAAGGTCGCCATCCTGCTCGACCCGGGGGCCGAAGACTGGACGCCGGAGGACATCCGGGGCGTGATGAAGGCCGTGGACGAGATCGGCGCGATCTTCTCCTCGATGGGCCACGAAGTCCGCAAGGTTCCGGTTCGCCACGACATGCGCTGGTTCCAGGTGGCGCGCCGGGCGGACCTCGTGTTCAATCTGTGCGAAGGCGTCCACGGGAAGAGTGAGTGGGAAGAGCACGTCGTGGGGACCCTCGAATTCGCGGGAATTCCCATCACCGGCGCGAGCCTCTGGACCCTCGCGGCGTGCCGCCGCAAGCCCATCGCGAATGCCTTGCTGCAGCAGGCCGGGCTCCCCATTCCCCGCTGGACGGTGGCGCAGGGCAAGATCGAGGACGACTTCCCGCTGCCCGCCATCGTCAAGCCCGCGACCGAAGACGCGAGCGCTGGGCTCGACCGCGGCTCCGTCGTGAGCGACCGCAAGTCGCTGCGCGCGCGCCTCGCGACCATGACGGAGCAGTTCGACGAAGTGCTCGTCCAGGAGTACATCGGCGGCCGCGAGTTCAACGTGGGCTTCGTCGGGAGCCGCGTGCTGCCGATCGCGGAGATCGACTTCAGCCGCATGCCCGAGGGCGCCTGGCCCATCCTCACGTACGCCGGCAAGTGGGAGATCGGCTCCGCCGACGACCTCGGCTCAATGCCCGTATGCCCCGCCGCCATTCCGCAGAAGCTCGCCGATCGCCTCGTCCGGATCGCGGAGCTCGCCTGGCGGACCATGCAGGGAAAGGGCTACGGCCGCGTCGATCTCCGCGTAGACGACCAGGGCCGCCCCTGGGTGCTCGAGGTCAACCCCAATCCGGACCTGAACGACGACGCCGGCCTCTCCCGCATGTCGAAGGTCGCCGGCTGGGACTACGCGGAGCTGGTGCGCCGGATCGCCGAGGTCGCGCTCCGCGAGGCACAGGGCGCCAAGGCGGCGCGTGAGCTGCTCGCTCCGTCCCGTCGGTCGCGCGCAACGCGCACCGCTTGAGCGGCTCACGGCGGCCACCGGCCTGTTCCGGCCGGACGAGGTCGCCATCGCCGTGGAGCTGCTCGACGGCGCCCTCGCGGGCGACGACGACTACCGCTTCCTGGGCGCATATGCGGAGGACCGGCTCGTCGGCTATGCGTGCTGGGGGCCGACGCCGGGCACCGAGGGAACCTTCGATCTCTACTGGATCGTTGTGGATCCCGCCCGCCAGGGCGAGGGAGTCGGCACCCGACTGTTGCGGGCGGTCGAGGACAGACTGACGACCGACCACGGACGACTGGTCGTCGTGGAAACGTCGTCGCGCCCCGACTACGCACCCACGCGCGCCTTCTACGAGCGGCGCGGCTACACCCAGGCGGCCCGGCTCGCGGGCTACTACGCCCCCGGCGACGACCTGGTGATCTATCTCAAGGATCTGACGCATGGAGTCCTGGCAACAGCTACTGCGTAAGCAGAGCATCGCATCGCTCGAAGCGCTCGTCGCCCGGTTCGGCGCCGAGCACTTTCCCGACCTCGACCGGCTGCGCCAGGCGGCGGAGAATTTCGAGTTCCGGATCTCCCCGGCGATGGTGGACCTCATCAAGTCGCCGGGCGACCCGATCTGGCGACAGTACGTGCCTGACCTGCAGGAGCTCGAGGTGCACGACGGTCTGGTGGACTCGCTGGCCGAGGACGCCAACTCGCCCGTGCCGAACATCACCCACCGTTATCCTGACCGTGCCCTGTTCCTCGTGTCGCCGGTGTGCGCCGCGTATTGCCGCTTCTGCACCCGGCGCCGCAAGGTGGGGGATCCCGAAAAGATCCCCATGGCCGAACTCGAGTCGGCGTTCCGCTACCTCGAGGAGCACGTCGAGATCCGCGACGTGATCATGTCGGGCGGGGATCCGCTGCTCCTGTCCGATCGGCGCATCGACGAGCTCTGCAAGCGCCTGCGGGCAATCCCTCACCTCGAGGTCCTGCGGATCGGCAGCCGGGTGCCGTGTCATCTCCCCGAGCGGATCACGCCGGAGCTGTGCGCAATACTGCGGCAGTACCACCCGCTCTACATCAATACGCACTTCAATCACCCCGACGAGCTCACCCCCGCGGCGGTGGCGGCGCTCGGCCGTCTCGCCGACGCCGGCATCCCGCTCGGCTGCCAGACCGTACTCTTGAAGGGCGTGAACGACGATCCCGAGGTGATGAAGCGGTTGATGCAGAAACTGCTCGCCGCGCGGGTGCGGCCGTACTACATCTACATGTGCGACCAGGTCGCGGGCGCCGAGCACTTCCGCACCACGGTCGAGAAGGGCCTGGAGATCATCCGGGCGCTGCGCGGGTGGACCTCGGGGCTCGCCGTGCCGCACTTCGTGATCGACGCGCCGGGGGGCGGCGGGAAGATCCCGCTCCTGCCCGAGTATGTGGAGTCCATCAGCGGCGATGCGGTGGTGCTCAGGAACTACGCAGGCAAGCGCTACGTCTACCGGCAGCCGGGAGCCGCCGAGCGACAGCCGCCGACCGAGTTCGAGCCCGTGCTCATGGGGTAGGTGCCCCCGGAAACGCCCTCACCAAACCGACGAACGCACCGCACATTTCCCCGATCCTTCTAGGGTCGGTTCGCGTGGCTCTGTCTGTGTTCGTGCTGACACACGCTTTGTTGTTCCTCGGCAACCCGGTCGCGCTCGTCGGCGCGCAACCCCCGGACACGGCTGCGGAGCGCTACGAGCCCGTGTTCGATCAGCTGCGAGGCTTAGCCCCACGCGGGGATCGCGTCGCCACCGTGCGCGATCTGGTATTGCTGCGGGACGCGATCCACTTTCGTCTGGATTCGGGGCTGCTCTACCTCCTCAGCCCGGTGGCCGGGCGAACCGTGGGCGCCTTGTTCGTGGGCCGCGGCTCCGTGTCATTTGCGCCACCCTGGGATATCGAGCGCGCCCAATTGATGCGCGTGCTCGGCGATTCCGTGCTGGACGTACGGTTTTCCGCCGTCGCGTTCATTTTCGCGGACTCGACGCTGGCCGAGCTCCAGCGCAAGCTCACGTTCGGCGCGAGCGCTCCGCACCCGGCCGCCGGTCCCGTGGGCGACGCCGTCGACCATCTCGTCGAACGCCGCGCCCACTCCGCGCATCCGACCCTGATGTCCGCGCTCTTGAACGGCGACGCAAACGGATTCTTCTACGCTTACGTGAAACGGGAGCGCGGCGAGGACCTGATGTTCGAAATCGACCCTCAAGAGGGGGAGCCGGTCCTGTTGCTCCGCGGGGGTCGGCTGGAAGGACAGAAAGCTCAGACCGTATGCCAATTCCCCGAGGCCGCCGTGCTCGGAGACAGCGTGCCTGTCTCCGACGGCGACCGTAATCCCTTGAAGATCGATGCGTATCGCATCGAGGCCACCATCGAGAAAGGCCTGGGCTTTGCCGCGGCGGCCACCATGCGGGTTACGGCGCGGCGCGCCGGCGTCCGCTGGGCGCGCTTCAACCTATTTAAGGAGCTCGAGGTCGACTCGGTGGTAGATGAGACGGGAGCGGTGGACACCTTCTTCCGCGCCAGCAAGAGTCCCGAACTCTGGGTGCGGTTCTCGACGGCGCTGCGGGCGAGCGAGACGCGGTCGCTCCGGGTCGTGTACCACGGGGACCTGCTCACTTTCGGCTCGCTTGGGCGGCCAACCGTTCAGCGGCGTATCTTCACGCCTCGTGGCCCGCCGCGCGGCACGCCGGTCGTCGGAGACCCGCTCGCGACCAGCCAATGGTACTTCATGAGAGACCCTAACACGTGGTTCCCACGGTTGGGCCTCCCGACATACGGCGCGATGCAGGCCGCCGACATGGACCTGACGTACCACTCCCCCGGCCGCTATCGCCTCGCGAGTATCGGCCGGCTCGTGGAATCGCGGACGGACGGTGCTGTCCAGACAACGCACTGGGTCGCGGAACGGCCCACCGCGGAAGCATCCTTCAATATTGGGGCATTCGACGAGTCGGAGATTCGAGATCCACGGATCCCCCCGGTCACGGTGCAGGTGAACACCGAGGGCCATCGCGCGCTCCGGGCGTCGGGCTTCTTCGGGGGACTCAATCCCGAAGAGGACGTGAGCGCGGACGTGGCGAACAGCCTCGGCTTCTTTTCGCAGGCCTTCGGGCCGCCGCTCCCTCACCAGTTCTACGCCACGGAAATCCCGTACGGCTACGGGCAGGCGTTCCCGGGGCTGATCTATCTGTCGTTGGGGACCTTCCAGACCATCAACGAGAGCGGCACCGAGGAGGCGTTCCGCGCGCACGAGATGGCACACCAGTGGTGGGGCATCGGCGTTGACGCCGCGACCTACCGTGACGCGTGGCTGTCGGAAGGGTTCGCCGACTTCTCGGGTCTCTGGTACATGCAACTGTTTCTGAAGGACAACGAGAAGTTCTCCAAGCAACTGGACGACTGGCGGAGAAACATCAGGGCGAGACGGGGGGACGTCGCACCGATCGGTCTGGGCACACGCCTCATCGGGACGGATCACCCGGAGGACTACTCCTTCGTGATCTACCGCAAGGGAGCGTGGGTTCTCCAGATGCTGCGGAATATGATGCTGGATTTCCGCACCATGAAGGAAGATGCCTTCACCGCCATGATGCAGGACTTCTACCGACAGTACCGCGGTGGCCGTGCGTCCACCCGCGACTTCCAGCGCGTGGTCGAGCGCCACTTGGACACGCCGATGGATTGGTTCTTCGACGAGTGGGTGAACGGCACCGCCATTCCGACCTACGTCCTTTCATGGCGCGCTGAGCCAGCGCCCGTCAATCAGTACCTGCTGCGGCTGCGGATTCGTCAGGAAGAGGTCCCTAGTGACTTCGTCATGCCCGTTCCGCTCAACATCGAGTTCGCCGGCGGAGGGCGGGCGACAATCCGGGTCACGGTGCGGGGTCCATTAACGGAGACAGAGCTGCACCTCCCCGCGGAGCCCATCAAGCTCGAACTCAATCCGCTGGAGTCAGTGCTCGGGGAAGTGAAAACCGAAGGCTGGCGGTGACCAGCGACAGAGCGCTCGGGCAGCTGCGCGCGGGAAAGGTGAGACGGGCTGCCGTGCTGGCGGTCGCCGGTTCAGGGCAGCTGCCAGATCTCAACTCGGTTCCCTGAGAAGACCGGAATTAGCACGCGCCTACGCTTGCCGTCGTATCCGATGTCAGCCGGGCTGGGGACGCCGGTAATCACCTTCACTTCCTGTCCCGTCTCGTAGCTCGACACCGTCGAGTCGCTCCAGCTCGAGACGAGCATCCTGCTCCCGGCGATCTCCACGCCGTCGAACCCGCCCGGGCCCTTGGCGATCACGCTCGGTGCCTTGTCTCCCGGCTTCCAGGCGAGCACCGAGCGCCCCCCGAACTGCACAACGATGAACCGCTTGCCCACGGAGTCCAATGTGATCCCGTTCGGCCGGCCCAGGGTGTCGCCCCGCACCGCGACCGTCACCTGCCGGTCCGATCCGATCCGGAAGATCCGGTCGGGCCCCGGATGCAGTACGTTGCCCACGTCGTCGAACCGAATACCGGTATCGGTGATGTAGAGCGCGCCGGTCTGCGCGATCGCGATGTCGTTCAGGAATACCGCGCCTAGGCTGGCCAAGCTCACGCTGTCCCGCGCGACACCGGTCTTCGCGTCGAACGAGCGAACCATATCGATGTCCGCGACCCACAACGTGTCGCCCCGGATTGCCAGCCCCTTCGGGGCGTTGAGCGTCACACCGCCGTGCCCACCCTCGATGAACTTGAGGTTCTCGACGGCACCGTCCGGCCGCACCCGGCTGATGAATCCATTGTTGTCCTTCGCGGTCGGACTGCCATTGATGTTCGAGACGAAGTAGATGTCCTGCGCCGGATCGTGCAGCACGGATTCCGGCGTGAGGAACCCCTCCACCACGGCCACCTTCGTCGCGGCGGGAGGCGGTGGCGTGGGCGCCGCGACGGGCGCGGGGGTCGCGGGGGTCGCGGTCGTATCGCCCATCGCGGGAGCGTCCGACGCCGGTGGCGTGCGGTCCACGCGCTGGCACGCGGTGCCGACGGCGGCAAGGGTCACGCACAGCAGTTTGGTTCTCATGGGTCCCTTTCTACCCCGCTAGGCCTTCGCTTCCTCGAGCTCCTTTTTCCGCACCTCCGCCACCTTCTGCGCGGCGTCGGGGGGGACCTCCTGGTACACGTGGAACTTCGCGCGGTAGGTCCCGCGCCCGTGCGTGATCGAGTGCAACGTCGTGGCGTAGCGGTCCAGCTCGGCTTCGGGGACCAGCGCCTTGACGCTGACCAGGCGGCCGTCGGGCTCCGTGCCAAGGATGTGGCCCCGGCGCGACGACAGATCGCCCATCACGGCGCCCTGGTAGTCGTCCGGCGTCGACACGTCGAGCTCCAGGATCGGCTCGAGCAGCACCGGCCGGCAGTTGGGGCTGACGTTCCGAAATGCCAGGATGCCCGCCATCTTGAACGACATTTCGTTGGAGTCCACGTCGTGATAAGAGCCGTCGTATAGCTCCACCTTGAAGTCGACGACGGGATAGCCGGCCACCGGACCCCGCGCCGCCGCCTCCTGGATGCCGCGCTCGACCGCCGGGATGTACTGCCGCGGGATCACCCCGCCCACGATCTCGTCCGCAAACTGGAACCCCGATCCCCGCGGCAGAGGCGCGATCCGGATCCAGCAGTCGCCGTACTGGCCGCGGCCCCCCGTCTGCTTCTTGTGCTTCCCCTGTCCCTCCGCCCGCGCCTTGAACGTCTCACGGTACGCGATCTTCGGCTTCCCGATCACGGCGTGCACGCCGAACTTGCGGGCCAAGCGTCCGACGATGATCTCGAGATGACGCTCCCCCAGCCCGCGGATCAGCGTCTGCCCCAGCTCGCCCGAGTACTCGTGCTGAAACGTCGGATCTTCCTCGTGCAGCTTGTGCAACCCGGTGGAGAGCTTTTCCTCTTCGCCCCGCTGCTTCACCTCGATCGCCTCCGTGATCACCGGCTCGGGGAAAGGGATTTTGGGAAGCACGATCGCGTGGTCCTTGGTCGAGAGCGTGTCGTTGGTGTGTGTGTCTCGCAGCTTGGCCACGACGCCGATGTCCCCCGCGTGCAGCTCGGGGGTTTCGATGCGCTCCTTCCCCACCGTGACACAGAGGTGGTTCAGCTTCTCGACGGCTTCCCGCGGCGCGTTGTAGACGTCCTGCCCGTTCTTGACGCTCCCTGAGTACACCCGGAAAAAGGTCACATCGCCCACATGCGGCTCGGAGATCGTCTTGAACACCTGCGCCACAAACCGCCCCGCGTCCTCGGACTTGAGCGTCACCCGCTCCGCGCTGCCCCACCGCTGCGCCTCCATCGGCGGCCGCTCGTTCGGCGCGGGGATCAACTCCACGAGCTTCGAGAGCAGGGCGCGCGTCCCGTAGGTCAGCTCGGCGGCGCCGCAGAACAGCGGGAACAGCTCGCCTTTCAGCATGCCCGCCTTCATCGCGGCGATCGCCTCGTCCCGCCCGATCTCCTCGCCGCCCAGGTAGCGCTCGAGCAGCGTATCGTCCGTTTCGGCGATGCGCTCGATCAGCTCCTTGGAGTAGCGCTCGAACCGGTCCCGATACTCGGGCGGCACATCCCCTTCCTCGTACTCGCCCGCCTTCGTGCCCTTCTTGTACAGGTGGCACTGCTTCGAGAAGAGGTTGATGATCCCGTGGAACTCGGGGCCTTCGCCCACGGGGATCTCCACCGGGATCACCTTGGGCGTGAGGCGCTCTTTGACCTGGGTATAGACCTTCTCGAAGTCGGCGTGCTCCTTGTCCATCAGCGACACGAAGAACAGGCGCGGGATCTCGCGCTTCTCGCAGTAGTCCCAGACCTTTTCGGTGCCCACCTCCACGCCGCCGGTGGCGGAGACGACCACCACGGCCCCGTCCGCGGCGTACACGCCCGCGAGCGCCTCACCCGTGAAGTCGAGATAGCCCGGCGTGTCGATCAGGTTGAGCTTCGTGTCCATCCATTCGGCGACGGCGAGGGCGAGATTGATGGAATACTTGCGTTCGATTTCATCGGGCGTGTAATCGGTGAGGGCGGTGCCGTCTTTCACGGATCCATGACGCTTGCTCGTGCCGGCCACGAACGCGAGGGCGTCGACCAGGGAGGTCTTTCCGCTCGCTCCGTGGCCCACGACCGCCACGTTGCGGATCTCCGGTGTCTTGTACACGCGCATGGGCGCATGCAGCTCCTGCTGGGGGTGAGGAGAATATGGACCACGAAACAGCAGGCAGGCTAGGCTAGGGGTCGATCACTCTGCGGCAACCACAGCGCCACCAATCCACCCAGCAGCATCACCCCTCCCGCCAGGAAGAACGAGGTTCGCTGGCCGAGCCCGTCGTACGCCCAACCAGCGGCGAGCGGGCCGAAGCTGCGGCCCAGGGCGGCGAACGCCTGCGCGGCCCCGAGGATCGTGCCCTGTTCCGTAGGGTCGGCGTACACGGACACCAGACCCGACGCCGCGGGTGCGAACAGGCTGTTCGTGAAGGCGAGCGGGACCGTCCAGGCGTACACCAGCAGGCTGGTGCCGGCCCACGGCAGCGCCGCGATGCTCACTCCCATCCCGAACAACCCGACGATGAGCAGGGCGCGCGCTCCAGTGTGTCGCTCGATCCGACCGAACAGAAAGCCCTGAACCAGCGCGGCGATCGCACCGATCAGGACGAACAGCCAGCCCAGCTCCCTGGCTCCCCAGGCGAACGCCTTGGCGGTGTGGAGCGGCAGGACCACCGTGTAGCCCGCGAAGGCGAACGGTGCGAGGAGCCATACCAGCATCAGCGGCCGCAGCGTCTTTCGGGCCAGCGCTTCCACCATGTGAGCGAGATCGAACAACGGCCGCGCCGTGCGGTGCTCGACGGCAAGCGACTCCCGCAGGATGGCGCTCGCCGAGAAGAAGTTGACGACCGACAGCCCAGCGGCGATGAGCCCGGGCGCGAGGTGACCCAGGTAGTGGTCGGCGAGCCCGCCGATCAGGGGACCGAGCACGAATCCGATCCCGAACGCGGCCCCGATGACGCCCATGCCGCGGGCCCGCTCCGCCGGCGTCGTGATGTCTGCCATGTACGCCTGCGCCGCCGAGATGTTGCCACTCGCGAACCCGGAGATCACGCGCGCGACGAACAGCGCCGGGTAGGAAGGGGCGAACGCAAACAAGACATACCCGACGGCGTTGATCACCATCGTCGTGAGCAGAATCGGTCGGCGGCCGATGCGATCCGACAGCCGGCCGAGTAGCGCCGTCGCCAGGAACTGCATGGCGGAGAAGACGAACACGAGGGCGCCGTAGCCGATCCCCTGCGCCCCGAACTTGAGAGCATACACCGGCAGGATCGGGATCACGATCCCGAACCCGATGAGATCGATCAGGACCGTGAAGAAGATGACCGCGAAGCGCGAGCGGGCCGCTCCGGTCACGGGGTGGCCTTCCGCCAATGGCGCCAGTCGTCGTCGATCGCGTCCGCCAGCCGACGAGCTGCGTCGTAGAGCCAGTGTTTGTCGCGCCGCTTCAAGTCCGCCCGGATGACGCGGGAGCCGGGGCTCCCGATGTGCACGTTTGCCGTCTCCCAACCCATGGAATACAACAGTCGTGCTTCCTCGCGCTTGCGCGGCAGCTCGTTCAACTTTACGCGCGAGCAGTCCGGCGCGAGCCGCCGCACGAGCCAGGCGCCATCCACCCTGACGCACGGATCGGGACACCGGACGCCGCGCCGCAGGATCGTGTCGTAGTGGATCTTCCCCCCCGCACCGCTCAACGCCCACAACGCGCGCCGCACCATCCCCCCCTTCCCGACGCCGCCGCTCAGCGCCAGGGTACAGGCCGAGGGGGCGAGTGCCTTCGCTTCCCGCGCGACGCGCCCACCGCGCCACGCGGCGAGCGCGACGAACCGTTGGCGCCCCAGGCTCCCGAGTCCAGCGACGCGATGCACGATCCTGACCTTGACGTCGCCCTCGGGAAGGGCGCGTCGGAGCGAGGCCAGCACGCTTGCCGGGACGGGGGGTTTCACCGTGGGGAGCGACTCGAGCTTGTCCCAGAACGTCTCTGGGTCGTGCAGGCGATACAACGCCATCTCGCGCAGCGCTGTATGATGCTCCGCGAGCACGAACGCGTGCCCCCCTTTCTCGAGGCCCTCCCGGTAGCCGTCGAGAATCGCGCTCACGGCCTCCTTGCCGTCGATTCTCAAGTCGTGATATTCGCGCGCGAGCAGCGCACTGGTCGCGAGCCGCACCAGGTCGTTGGTGTACGGCAGCGGCCACGCTTCGTCAAAATCGTTCACCCCCCACACCAGCCGTCCCTCGGCGTCACGCCAGGTGCCGAAGTTCTCCACGTGGAGGTCGCCGACGGCCAGCACGGTCGGGGCGGCGGCGACGTCGCCCACGAGCGCCCGCCAGCGGGCCGCCCACCGGTAGAACGTGGCACGCAGGAACGGGAAGATCCCGGCGCTCATCGCCCGATGCTTGAGCTCGAGATCGGCCTTGACGAGGGGAATCCGCTCGGCGAGCCAAGCCTCGTAGCGGGACGTCGCCTCGACGATCCCGATCTCGCTCCGATCTTTCATGCGGGCTACAATCTACACTGCCCCTAACGGAAGCGTCCCATGACCACGTGGCACCGCCTCGGCGATAAGGGCGAGCTGCTCGCTCGCGTCCCCGCCGCCTTCAAGCTCGACCGCTGGTCGGTCGCCGTTTTCCACCACGACGGTCAGTTCCGAGCGATCAGCAACGCCTGTAACCACAAAGGCGGCCCGCTGTCCGAAGGCCGGCTCCACGGCGAGTTCGTGATGTGTCCGTGGCACGCCTGGGAGTACAGCGTCATCACGGGCAAGGGCCCGGAGGGCTACGACGAAGAGCAGGTCCCCGTCTTCGCACTCGAGGAGCGGCAGGACGGCGTCTACGTCCAGACGCCGCCGGTAATGCCGCGGAAGCTCGTCAAGCACAAACCGTCGCACCTGCTCGAGGCCCATCCCAAGCCCGCCGGGGCGCCGCCGCGCGTGCTGGTCATCTCCACCACGGCCATGGACGACGTCAACCCGCGCTTCTCCACGTCGGACGCGCTGCTCGAGCACGCCCTGGATCAGGCGAAGCGCCGCGGAGCGGATACGCAGCACATCAAGCTGCGCGACCTCAAATTCCGCCACTGTGAGGGCAACTACTCGAAGGCGGCGCGCGCCTGTACGTGGCCCTGCGCCATCACCGAGCGCGATCCCGAGGACCAGCTGACGGCGGTCTACGAGGGGCTGGTGCATTGGGCCGACGTGGTATTGATCGGCACGCCCATTCGCTGGGGGAATGCATCCTCGCTGTATTACAAGATGATCGAGCGTTTGAACTGCGTGCAGAACCAGGTCACGATCCAGGACAAGGTGCTGATCAGGAACAAGGTCGCGGCGTTCATCATCACCGGCGGCCAGGACAACATTCAGGCCGTCGCGGGTGCCATGTTCACCTTCTGGGCCGAGCTCGGCTTCGTGTTTCCCCCCTTCCCGTTCATCGCGCACTCCCGCGGCTGGGATGCGGAGGACATGCAGAACAACGTGCGGCAGGTGAGGGCGAGCGACACGCTCAAGGAAGCCGCCTACGAGCTGCTCGACCGCGCGATCGATTTCTGGACCATCATCGACCGGCACAAGGCCGAGCTGGCCAAGCCGATGGAGCGCGCGGGACGGAAGGCGAGTACGCTGCCCGAGCCGGAGGAGATCGAGGAGATGACCGTATGAGCCGTCGTATGGACGTAGCCAAGGCGTACGAGAAGGCGCTGTTCGCCGGGAACCGAGCGGAAACAGGGAGCTACTTCACCGATGACATCGTCTATTGGGTGGCCGGCGCTCCCAGGATCGGCGGCGAGTGGCGCGGCCGCGAGGCGGTGCTCGATGCCCTCTGGAACCGCGAGCCCGGCCTGGGCGCCGCCGACTGGGGATACGAGGACGTCTGGCGCGATTGGTACGAGGCGGAGGAGCGGGTGATCGTGGAGGTCCGCGAGCGCTCGTGGTTGAAGTCCGACCCGAAAGACGTGATGGACCAGCGGACGTGCTGCATCCTCAGGTTTCGGCACGATTGGATCAGCGAGATTCGGGATTATACGGACAGCCACATTTACGAGGAATTCTTGAAGCGTCACCGCGGCGAGCTGCCCAAGTTCAAGCGCCCCTGAGCCACAAAAAAAGCGGAGAGGGCCATTGACCCTCTCCGTTGCCGCCTTCGCCGCGCTGCTAGCGATGCCAGCGCCCCGGCCCGACAAACGCCCGCCCGTGGTACGGCCATCCGAAGCGGAGGCCGAAGCCGACCCTCGGCCCATACCACGGGTCATACCAGCCAGGCCATGCGTACGGCGAGGCCCACCCGATGTAGCGCGGTGGCGAGGCCGTGTAGGTCGCCACGTCATAATCGAAGTGCACCCCGGTTCCCTGCATCCGCTGGACTAGGTCCATGAGGCCGGCTTCGGGATCGGCGCGGACCGCTTGGTCGTCGAGCGCGCTGTAGTCCCAGTGCCCGTTCTTCTCGAATTGGTCGAACTGGAAAGGCGTCGTCGCGAACGCGGCGAGCACCGTTCCGTGGCCGGTCGTGTCGCCCACGACGAACGCCTCTCGGCCGCCTCGCCCCTTCAACTCGTATTTCTTGCCGCCGCGGACCGGCTGATCTCCGGCGGGATCGACCGGGAACAGCACTCGCACCTGCCCGCTGGCGTCGGCGCGCAGCACAACCAGATGGCCGTCCTCGGCGGTCTGGGCGTACACCTTCGCTTTGTCGCCGAACTGGTAGTCGCCATCGGAACTGAACCACACGCGCACCGGAGGGTCCACAGCGACGCTGCGCGCGATCGAGGGCGTCGCCTGCGCGCCCAGGGAATGGAGTAAAAGCAGTGACACCAACATATTGTTCTCCCTTCAACTGCATGACCAACAACTGCATCATCTGCTTACGGAACGACTGCATCATGAAAAACGCGGCGGCACGGCGGAAAGTGCCCGGAGCCCACTGTTGCATCGTGAACCGAAACGAGCTGCCCAGGTTTCCGCGCGCGTGACCGGCGTCACCCTGTTAACGCATCGCCCGTAGTAGGGTCTACCTTCGACCCTCAACCGGGACTCAGTATGCGACGTCATCTCGCTCTCTTTGCCCTGCTGGCGCTCGCCGTG
>Ga0137397_10001853_pt1 | contig 14795 bp, 18 predicted proteins | sample czorhiz116metaG_FD_106658 | JGI IMG/M metagenome (GOLD analysis project Ga0137397, IMG submission 106658) | Vadose zone soil microbial communities from Angelo Coast Range Reserve, California, USA - czorhiz1.16 metaG | ecosystem: Environmental > Terrestrial > Soil > Vadose zone | place: USA... | reverse complement strand
TTGTGTCATGATGGCGTGTATCCTCATGGGATATTTTAAGGACAGGGATCCTCGCCGTAACCTACAACAAATTCCATCATACACATGACCTGCCATCGGGAAAAGGCTAGCACTTCGGAGACGCACGTACATCAGTTGAGCTGCAGCGTGCCATCACGCACATGACTAGTACCATGACTAGCCGGTGTGTAACACCAGACAAAATAGCACCTTCAAAGGGGCCACCCTCACTCGCGTGGCAAACGCAGGAAAAGGAAGGCGCAAATAAATTCGCTGTTATTGGGTTGCGGCGTGTGGATCGCCGAAAAGCACCGCTCCTGCTCCTGAGCCGAAGGCGCTCATCCGCCAGGCCGCATACTGTAGTCACCACACACTGGCACCAATACCACCGTCTTAATACTATTAGCGGGGGGGGTAGAGTTTCGTGGCCACCCTTCTTGGCGCATTTCCCGCTGCAGCACCCGTAACAATGCACCGGGGAATTCTGAGGGCCTGATGCATGATGCAGCGACCAAGTTTCATATGAGTTGATGGGCGCCGGGAATACCCGGCGGCGTTCCATTGCCGGACCACGTGATGATAGACGAGGGATTCCGCTTCCCGGACCATCCGGACCTGCCATGAAGAAATTGCTCGCCGATTTCGCCGAAATACGCTCGAAATAACACGCTCCTTCTAATTTCTACACCGTTAGAACTCCTGGACTCGGACTCTCGGAGAGAATCGATACCGGCCATCCCCACTTCGCCTCGTCACCTGGGCCCTGCTCGCGCGTGATTCAATCTCAATGGCTACGTCCACTTATACGATCAACTGTGCGGTGCAGGGGATCGGTGGTGTTTCAGATATGGTCACGGTCGCCGTGCGGCTCCGATGTTGGAGGTGCACTGCGCGGCTGAACAGTTCTTTGGGCTTCATCTCTTGTCGTCTGTTGGTGCTCATGGTGATTTAAATCCTGGATGTAGCTGTCACGTCAGCTAACGCTGTCCTTCACACTCTCTGGATCTGTGCTCTCTCGAAGACGGACTGGCTCACGAGTGTCCGTCTCAAGAGGTGCGTAAATGTAGCTGGTGTGCCCAAAAGTAACGATTCAGCTCAGATTCCAGAGGAGCATGATCCCATCATCCATGCGTGACCCCCATTCATCGTGTATCTCGGCCCCGAACCATGCAGCATATTATCAGACGTTCACTCGCAGTGGCAAGCGTCATCTGTACGAGCTGGTGTAGAGAAAGGCCATTCTGCGGGGCGGGTTGAGTGACAGCCTGAGTGTCCGTAACACTGGTAGCCCTCATGTCAGCGCTCGAACGACGGAAAAGGCCGTCAAAAGTCGATAAAATGCCTTGCCGTGAGGTGATCGTTTAAGAGAAGGTCTAATGCTGAGAATTCCAAGGCCGAGTTGGGACCCTTTGTATATAGCCTTGTCGAGGGGCGATCCCCACGTGAGGAGCTTCGTCCTTTGCCTGGCAGGCTTTCGGAGCTCGGAGCCATCGCCCGATAACAGTACCTGGGAAGAAGGTTTTGTATTACAGCACATCGCCAGAGACACTTCTCGAGCGCTGTCGGCCACTAATAGGACGAGAAGATCACGACAGAGGCATGTTTTCAAAGTAACTCCCACAGTCCCATGGTGCTCCCCATCGCTGACGGGCATGATAGTGCCATCTTGTCGTTCATGTACCATCCGGACGAGACGTGGGCTACGAGAAAATGCCGATCTCAGGACCCGGTGAAGTGAGGACAGCCCGAAGGAGAACAACTAGGTGCGTAGATATAGCAATTAGAGCCCCAGGTATTACTTCACCGACAAAACCACGCTGTGAATTCGCTTGCTGCCATTCCCACGTGAGTTCAGCAATCCAAGCCGCGGCGTGGCCATAACGCTAGTAGCGCTATATTTGGATACATTTGTCTCTCCCTTCAAGTCCCTCGAGTCGCGCCTCGAAATAAGCAGGGCAACGGTGGGCGATCGCTCACTTCGAGTTTGTTCCAGAGTTATCCAGGTATCCTACGTCTTGGGACCCAGGATCGTCCCAACTGCCGCATATTGCCATAATCTTGAGGCTTATCGACGTCACGAACTCACGACACCCGAGGCTCTATTTTCAATACGCCAATACCTGAGCTTCTAACTGTCCTGCTTCAAGCTGTTCTCACTTAGACCGACTCGGAGTCGTGAGAATTCTGAGTTCACCTAGTGGCACTAACTCTTGCCGGACGTGTCATGGCGCATGAGTAATAAATGTCCATCAGCGGAGTGCATAGTGCCACTGTAGTCTGAAGGGGTTACTTTGAGAACACGCGGATCATCGGCACTGGCAGATGTCGTGATCTTATCTTCAGGCTTATTACTAGTAGCCGACAGCTCTTGGGAATCTTGAGATCTCCTCTATCCTCAGGAATCTTGCCAACTTCTAGAAGACTCCCGAACAATACTGTACAACGTAATACGAAAACATCTTGCCAGGCACTGTCATCGGACGATGGCTCCGAAGGTCTGCCAGTGCGGTACCGGCCGGGAGGACAAAGCTCCTCACGTGCAGCACTGGCAGCGCTGCTGCTCGACAAGGTTATATACGAAGGCCCTGATCTGGCCTTGGAATGCTCAGCACCAGACCTCCTACCTATTTTCAAGAGAAACGGTCCCCTCGTGGCGAGCCATCTTATCGATTTTGAGTTCGGCGGCATTTTTCTGTCCGTGGCTCGGGCAACTCGGACGATGGCCTCTGCTAGTATTACTGACGCTCAGACTGGCCCGGGCACCCCTCCCCTAGTCCCGCTCACTGGCACCGTTATCAGCGATGTGGAATCGTCTGGTGCTTTGACTCGGATAGACGCAAGCTGGGTCTCGGGCATCGAACACGTCCATGTGAATGACGATCCCAGAGCGTGGTCGCCCAAATTAAAAGTCAGTTCTGTTTGTTCGGCTTTATGTTATCGTTCTCATCATCCCATCGCCCGATGACAACTCGGACTTTTGTCCCTTCTCTGTCTCGGTATGTTATAGGCGAACATATTGTGCATGGCCTTCTCTGTATCGATGGTTGCTGGCCTCGGTGGCAGCATACTTAATCGTGAGAAATCTTTTACACGTCCCTCACCTACGTCCCTCGCATTCAGTTACTGAATTCGACAACATCAAATTCGAAGCCGCTATCAAGCAGATCGAGACTGATCTCAAAGCTACCAGCGGTCAGGTCAGCCCGGTCCTTGGCGCGTTCATCATCCTCCAAGGCGTGGGGCCACTCCTGTGGTGCCCCATCAGCGAGATAAAGGGCCGCAAGGTAAAGATTCCTTATCCTCGCTTTCTAACGCATGTTCTTTTCCTTGCTGAGGTTTTCCCCTGACAATCCCCAGCCCGTCTATATCGCCTCTATTGTGATATCTTTGATAGGATGTATAGCTGCTGCAATGGCCAAGACTATCGAAATTCTTATCGGCATGCGTGCCGTCCAAGCGATTGGGTAGGCACGCGACGGCCTTCCCTCCGCAACAGCCAACTTTCTCACCCGTTCCCTTTTTTCCTTTCCGGCGAATGAGCACAGCTCGAGCTCCTTCATAGCCATCGGTGCGGCCACCCTTGCGGACATCTACGACCCCGCCGAGCGCGGAAAGATGGTAGGCATCTTCTACGCGGCACCTCTCCTCGGGCCCTCGCTTGGCCCGCTCCTCGGCGGCGTGCTCACGCAGGCTTTCGACTGGCGCGCCTCCTTGTGGCTGCTGGCCGCGATCCTCGGCATCGACCTCGTGCTATTCACGCTCTTCTTCCGCGACACGTTCCGCAGCGAGCGTAGCCTTACGTATCAGCGTGCTTTGACTCGTCGCCAAAGTGCTACCATGACTCGGACCGTCCGGGACACAATTAACTCGAGAGAAAAAGAGGCTCTTGGAGACGGCCCAACGTCGCCGTCGTCGTCCTGCGGTGCAGCGGCGGAGTTGGACCCACAAGCGAAAATCACTCCCTCTCTGGCTGACGTGAACCCGTTCCCGCCCCTACTCCTCATACTCCGACGCCGGAACAATATCACGACAGTCTTTTCCTCAGGTACAACACGCTTCTTCCCCCCCTCCCTGGCACGCTCACTCGCACTTCAGGTTTGCTCTTCGCATTTGGCTTCTCCATCGCATTTACGTGCTCTCGAACGCTCACTGGCGCGTATGACTACGACGCGCTCAGGACTGGGCTAGTCCTCCTCTCCTTCGGCGTCGGGAGCATACTCGGCAGCCTGCTCGGTGGACGCTGGTCGGACCGGGAGCTGCGTCGACTAACTCACGCAAATGGTGGACATCACTCGCCAGAGGTGCAGTACCTATTCCCGGCTCAACCCCCCCTACCCGGGGTTCTCCCTCCACTTATAACAGAACCGTAGATGCGCTTAGAAAGCACGAAACCCGCTGCGCTATTCCTCCCACTTGCCTGCCTCGCATACGCATGGCTCGCACAAGAACACGTGCACGTTTCCGCCCTATGCATCTCGCTCTTCTTTTTAGGCTTCTTCTCCATGTGAGCCACAATAAATCTCGCCCATGACAATGCTTACTGAAAGCCCTCCTCACAGCTGGATCTATTCGAGCACGCTCGCGTACATTGTCGACGCCAACCCCGGCCGCTCTTCTGCGGCCGTCGCGACGAATAGCTGTTTCCGCGGCGTCACCGGCTTCGCCTTGACGCTCGCAGCGGTTCCACTGCAGGACTCGGTTGGCGACGGAGGGTTATACACTCTGTGGGCGGGGCTTCTCGTCCTTTGTGAACTCTTGTTCTTGCTTGTGCAAGTGCGTGGGGGCCAGTGGCGGATGGCCGCCGAAGAATGCGAGAAGGCAAAGGCCCAGAGTTGTTTTCGTCCGGCGTCTGCAGTGAACGTTGATGGCTTGCCTCCCCCTGGCGGTGAAGCTAATGTCCACAATCAATCATAGATGGAGGTGCATAGGCTTGTGTGCAAAGACCCTCTAAGTGAAGCAGCTAGGACTTTTTTACTGTAATAATTAGTTTGCGTTGAAAGGGGTCTGGGTCCTGAACCTCATGTCCGAGTCATTCGCCAGACGTACAGCAACTAATCACTGACTCAAGGCTCTCCCCACTCAAGGCAATTAAAGACACATCACACCCAAAGTACCAAATCCGCGGTGTCATTCCCCCACTAGCTCGCATCGCATACGCATGGCTCGCTCAAATTCTCACCCCTGGCGATACTGATCCAAAAGTCCTCCTCGCACACAGCTGGATCAATTCAAGCACGCTCGCGTACATCCTCGACGCCAATCGCGCCCGCTCCTCCGCGGCGTTCTGGTCTTCATTTCCACGCTTGTGGCGATTCCGCCGCAGGACTCGGTGACTGACGGTCAATGTGTGCAAAAGGTACAGGGCCAAGAATTGTTTCTCTTCTGCCACCGGTAGGGCGATACCCATAGTAGATAGAGATGCACAGGGTTGTATCCGAAGATTCGCTAGTTCAAGTAATTAAGTAGCCCGGATCCTTGATGCGATAAGGAAAGACTGGGCGAGAGGACTTTATGGAACTTTTGGCTGGGTGATTCCCAAAAAAACCACGCACCTAATTTACAAAAAAAGATTACCAGACAGCCCCTCGGCACACCAACTCATCGCCTCTTTATTTTTCCCGAATGCGCTCTAATACATACAGCTAACTCCGTGGTTCACCCGATAAGAGAGACTGCCAGGTCACGAGGCTAGGTCCCTGCTGTTGGTTCCCTTACATAATCTACCTATGCAAGGATCTGTAATTTGTGACGTGTGGACAGCATTCACTGCTGCTTGCAGCCCACCGTGCATGGCATCTTTATTCCGCGCATTTAAGTCAGCCTTCTGGTCGATGTCCCTCTGCCAGCATACTGATAATTTCTAGTAAGCTACTACTCAAACGACCTTTGGCAACACAATGCGCAACCTCGGCTGTTCTCTTCGCCGCTGGCGATATCATTGCCCAGCAGGCTATCGAAAAAAAGCGAGCAAGGCATGATGTCCGTGTCATTGCATGTTTTTTTTGCTCTCAACCTGCCTTACTTACCCGCGTTCATAAATTTTCTCTAGTTTTCGCGAACGGCACGCCTTACATTTTATGGAGGTGACCGCTGGCATGTGCATCCTCAAATTCACATCTAATCACATTGCATTGGGCCATCGATCATCACCCCTTACAAGGCTGCCTACTCGGGCCCCCGGTTTCAAAATGGATTGCATTTCTTAGCCGGCTGCGCTTTGCAACCCCTGCTAAGGCTGTGATCTATCGCGTGCGTGACTACCATACCTGTCATAGCCCCCAATCACTGACTACCCAATACCTACAGACTTGGTTGGACCAGACACTTATGGCACCTGGTTCGTTCTTTGTTCTCCACAGCACCCATGATGCGAGAGCTCAATTTGCCTGGCAGTTGTCGTGGGCTGGTTTTTTACGTCAATGTCCCTTATGGAAGGCAAGGGTATATCTGGTGTTATCGATGGCCTCAACACAGCACGCCTTCTTTCTCACACAATTATTCAGCGCGTGTTGACTTTTCTCTAGATGTATGCGCAGACGCTGGTGCGGTCCTGGTGAGAAACTCTTACCCTTGTTCAACTTCTCCCCAACCTGACTCACGTTGTCGGACACATAGGGCAGTGTATACCCCTACGCAGATAATCAATTTTGCCCTGGTACCCCCACAATTTCGCTTCATTTTCGTGAGCATGGTCAGCCTTGTTTGGAGTATGTATCCTATGTCCTTTTGGAAATACCCTACTGAGGTCCATCGACTGTGATAGACACCTATTTGAGCCTCGCCCAAGCGCAGTCGAGCAAAGATATTGTGAAGCCTATCGGTTATTAGACGCACTGTGCATCTGTCGATGTAATCGACAGTGTAATAGACTTCCTCCTAATTCATTTCCAGTTTTCTTTTTCATCGCAATGGCACCCTCTTGAGTTTTCACCCTAATACCTCATCTGCCACGGAAAGGGTGTCAGATTGTTATATTCTCGCACCGTGGGGACCGGAAAGTATCTAGCAGCTAAACAGCACGGCGCGGGTTGGAAGCCGCGAGTGACCAGGACGGCTGCATGAGTGCGTGAAGTTTTCCGAGTAGCTCTCCAAAAGCCACGATTTCACTCCGTACACGTGTACAACACGATGCCGTGCTCCAGAGCTTCTGCCCCGCTGCCCGGGCCTTTCACAGGAACATCCGTAAGCCACAGGGTAACTTTCAATCACAAAACCCAAAACCTGATGCACGAACCTGCGGGGACAAGTTGAACATCATTATGTACGTGATTAATTTTACTTACCATCAACGCATGGATGAGACTTTACAGTGGCACGATCGTGACGGATCGTACCCCCTCGTATGATGATGCCACATCCTAATTTCAATGATGGAAGACAACTTGAAGGGAGCCAGCCAAGCGAAACCTTGAGGAGGAAAGACGGATGCCAAATTGAAATTCTTGAAGTTCGAAACGAGAAAGTTCTCGTAATCAAAGTCAAGGTCTCTTATCGATCTTATCACTCCTTATCACCTTCAGATAAACCAAAAGTCATCCATGATAATGATAAAGAGCCCCCGATTGGGAGAATGTCCCGGGGGACTCCCGGCGGGGTGGATTTGCGAGTCGACAGAGTTTTATACAGTCAAGCACAAGAGGCCATCTGTGAGCATTGAATTATATCCGATCGAGTATCGTACTTACATATCGACAAAGAAACAAAAGAACTTGGGTGTATGAAGAGGGATGAGGAAGTGGAGAGAGAATGACTCGTGAACTCGGGAAGAAGTAGCACTGACAGAGCCACCGGTTTGAACTCGGAACCAGCGAGCCCGGGGGCGGCCGCACAGCCACTTGCCAGTGGCAACTGCACGGCGCGGACCGGACGAGAGTCCGAGTCTTTTATCTCCGTTGTTCGGTGCAGCCAGGGGCGTCCATGCACAGTACTGTACACCTCTACGCGCGGACCACACCACTTCATCAGGATCCACAGCTAGTTTGGGTGGCTGGAAACTCCGAGTCATTCACCCTTTCCTTCCCTCGTCCGCGTCCGACAATCTCTGCTTCTTCGCCTCCGGGGGCTTCGCACCGGCACTTCCTCCATCGACTTCCATGATCGCATCTTGTTGAGATCGCAAGGTCAGAAGGTCATTCTTCGGCGTTGACGTGGGCAAGGTGGTGTTGTTGTTGTTGCCCCGCGGCGGCTCCGCCTTGATCTTCTTTGCCATCATCGACGTCGGTGTCGACCAATACGCCGACTTTTGGTAGGGCGTTCAATAGCCTGGAGCTTGCGCTCCTGATCGTCGACGGAGGAGAAACCAGATTTTGTCCGTCATGATGGGGGCCATGCAGACAAAAATGTCAACCGGAAGGACACATTATCTTACGCCAGATTGCAAGCTTAGCGATTTGCGAAAGCGAGGTCAAATACAGCACTGGCCAAATGCCGGTCAAACAATAACTGGAAGACAACTTCGTCGACATGTAAAATTGACGTTTCCGTTCCACCACTAGCCAATGTGCTGTGCATGCCAGCAAAAGGTACCACACCCGCCGCAAGCCTGTCGGCATCGCTGTGCAACTTGTACTGCTACGAACGTCAAAATTGTGAAGCTGCTTGTGGAGGCGCTGGTGCGGCAAACTCGACGGTCCGACCCAAAAGTAGACCTGTTATCGATGTTATCCGTCGAGGATCCTCAAGTCACTGCAATCGAGGGTGTTTCATCCAGTGAGCGCAATGTACACTACGAGAATCCATCTCAGAGCACCGAATCGTAACGAGGAGCATCGTACACATATACCGTGAGACGAAGGAATCTAGGTCCCGTAAGTGGTGCAGAACCAAAAAAGGTGAGGCGGTGAGGCCTTCAGTTTGCAGTGGGCATACTTGAGAGAAAGTGGCGATCTCATCCAATGACGCCTTCAATGCTCACCTTCGTGACTAATAAAAATAAGGACTTGACATAAATGTGCAGAAACTTATCAAATACGGTGTAGTAATGTACCTCGTGCATTCCAACTATGATAACATGCTCGCATCATCGCCCATGTGCAAACACTCTTACAGTACACTATGCACCGCATCCTTGCCCACATCTCCGACAGGAAAGGCATTATTGTCATCTCTTCTACGCGTGGCAAGCTTCGCTAGGCTCATCTCACCCGCTGGTAGTTCAAACTGTTTACGGGCGCTAAGTTGTGAACCGCCTTCGCGGGTGCTGAGTTGGGCGACATTCATCTCTTGTTCTGGTAGAGGCACATCCATGCGAGCGCTGATATGTGAACTGTCTGCACTACGCTCGGGCTCGTGGAGGCCATTGTGACGTCCATTCAACCGCATGGCATCCACCTCGTGTCCGGAAGGCACATTGAACTCACGCCGCCGAGGGAACTGCACCGAAGCAAGGTCGACCGATGACGTCTCTGGAAGGTCGACTTTGTTCGCCTGTTTACGAGCGCCCTCCTCGTCTTCTTTGGAGTCTTTGTGGTGCTTGTCCCCATGATCGTCAGGACGTGGCGGCGGATACCGGTCGTGGCGTTGCTCCTCATATTCATCGCCATGCGATTCCGGATGAGGCCGGGGATAATCATCGTGTGGCCGGCGGGGATAGTCATCAAAATACGGATCATGATGGGGGCGGGGATAGTCGTCGTGGTGATAATCATCATAGGGAGGGCGGTAATGCTCATCATGAGGGAGGGGAGGATTGTCATCATGATAGGGGCGATCATACTCATCATGAGGTGGGCGGCGATACTCGTTACGGTCATCGTAACCGGGACGAGGATATTCGCGGTGATGAGGAGGCGGAGGGTAAAAGTCATGACGATCAGGGTACTCGTCGTCCATATACTCGTGCCCACGATGAGGACCCATGTGTTGCTCATGATCAAGGTATTCGTGCCCGTGGTGGGGGTATTCGTGCTCACGGTCAGGATACTCTTCCTCGTGATCTTCCTCATAACGGTGATTGGAGCGGTAGGGATATCCCCCGGGCGGGCCGGGCCACCCATCACGTCCAGGGGGGCCGGGATAGCCTTGAGGACCAGGAGGACCAGAAGCGCCAGGAAGACCGACGCGGCCCTGTTCACTCTGAGCCAAGTTAGATACAGTAGAGCCAGATCCACCTTGAGGGCCTTGAGGACCAGGAGGGGGAGGAGACGAAGACGGTGGTGGAGGAGGAGGAGACGAAGGCGGCGGTGAAGACGGCGGCGGAGGTGGTGGCGGAGGACCAAGACCGTCTGGAGAGCGCTTCCGGCCGACGCGAGCAACACTGACCGCAGGGTCTGGTGTGGAAAGAGAGGAACCATGGCGGGAATGCGTACTCGGTCCGCTAATGGGGGAATCCCCACGGTTCGAGTGGCGGTGATACCTTCCCAACATACCCACGGGCGTGTTGCTCTCGAGAACGGTGTCTGAGTCGGGCGCTCTCTCAAGGAGACGAGAAGCATTCGTGCCATCGACAGGAGCGGCGGCGACGAGAGTGGAGAGGTGGAGGAAGGCGAGCAAAAGAATGAAACGAGGGTTGATAGACATAGTGTACGCTAGGAAATAGAAACGAGTGGAAGGTTTGCCGCAGTGCAGAGAGGGCACACTGGACTGGGGAGAAACGAGGAAGAAATGGCGGGTTTAAATAGACAGAGGGCGGCCATGGAATGCGTAGATGAGAGTGTGATGATGTCATAGCCGGAGAACATATCGCGCGATCACGTGAGTGTTGAACTTGCCCGAATCGCGTGTTGGCTCAACCAACCTTGCCTTTCGCTATGGCTTCCGTCGGTGCAGTCACTCGACAAATCGCTGCTCTCGAAATATCCGCTAAACAGAATGGCGCGACAAAGTCTTCGCGTCCTCTCCAGAAAACTGGCAGTCAAGCAAGCGTCTCAAAACTCCTCACCAAATTCGCTGCTCCCCATCCCTTTCCCGAACAGAAACCAAAGTCCACCGTAAGGACAGGGCCCCCAAGGTCTGCTGCCCCCGCCGGCTCTTCCAAGTCTGCTACTACGAGGCCACCCGCATCCGCATCCCAAAAGGCTCCAGCACCCGCGCCCGCACCCGCATCGAAACCCTCCCTGTCCAAGCCTACCTCTAACCGTGAACTAGATATCGGCAAATACGATGGCGGTTTCGAGATCGAGAACGAAAATCGTGGCGAGAAAATTGACGGAGAAGCGGCCCAGGAGCTCGCTCTTGACTCTAGCGTCTCAAGGTTAGTATGGTCTCCCTCACCCAGTAGCTTCGCCTCGATACCTACCCGCCTTCCTTAGGACTCGCCCCACCCGAGAGTGGCACCTTACCGACTTTGACATCGGCCGCCCTCTGGGTAAAGGCAAATTCGGTCGCGTCTACATGGTTCGCACGAAGATCGAGCCAAAATACATCCTCGCCCTCAAGTGTCTCTACAAGTCCGAGATCGTCCAGTCCCGAGTGGAGAAGCAGATCCGTCGCGAAATCGAAATCCAGCAGAACCTCCGACATCCAAACGTCCTCCGCCTCTACGGCTATTTCCACGACGAGAAGCGCATTTTTCTCATGCTCGAATTCGCCGGCAAGGGCGAGCTCTACAAACAGCTCACAAAGTACGGTTGCTTCTCGGAGCGACGCAGCGCGATCTACATCGACCAGATGGCCGACGCACTTTCCTACCTCCACGCCAAGCACGTCATTCATCGAGACATCAAGCCCGAGAACCTTCTCCTTGGCATCAATGGCGAGCTCAAGATTGGCGATTTCGGCTGGAGCGTGCACGCGCCCGGCAATAGGCGCACCACGCTCTGCGGCACGCTCGACTACCTGCCGCCCGAGATGGTCGAGGGCCGCGAACACAACGAGAAGGTCGATTATTGGGCGCTCGGGGTGCTCACGTACGAGTTCATTGTTGGCTCACCCCCATTCGAGGAGATGTCCGGATATAACGGTGCGTCCTTGTCCGGTTTCCCCGATGACGTCCTGGCGCTCTAGTGCTGACGGGGGTCCCGCTTGATGCCGCAGCTACCTACAAGCGAATAGCAAAGGTCGACCTTCGAATTCCGCCGAAAGTCTCTGCGGAAGCACGAGACTTGATCGTGAATGTGCGTTCCTGGTCTGGCCCCCTACCCTTTTTTGTTTGCGCTTTTCCCAACCCTTTACCCCGTCGCCTTTTGAAAATTTCGAACTTACGACCGGGCGCTGATTGGACTCTTCCGTTGTCACTCGCAGCTATTGCAATATGATCCCGAAAAGCGTATACCGCTCTTGGAAGTACGCCGTCACCCTTGGGTTGTGCGATATCGCCCAAAGAGGTCCAAACCTTCTTCGGCGGGTGGGCAGAGTTAATTGACGTGAGGCGAGGAAGAAGCACCACTAATGAGAACCGTGACCAACCATCGAACGAAATGGCGCCGATCTGACCAGGTTCCCCAAATCACACCACCATCTCTCCCCTTGCGTTTCAGGCGACTGTATGAGTCCCTTCGACAATGCTCGGAGAGGGGACGATATTTATGTACCGGAGTTCCGATTCGAACACTTGGGTCTGCTGTACAGTATCCACCACAGGGGTCGCGATGCCTACCTAGATGGCGCCTCGCATGTTCAATTTGCATATGTTTTGTTTTTTTCCGCTTGTCCGATGGCCATTCCTCCCTCCTTGTCCCTTGTCCCTTGTCCGTCGGTCATCTCGTAACTCATCGTCCAAGCCGGAAATTCATTCATGATCACCGGACTTAGATGTAAGCGAGACGTCTCGGCTTGTTACCGACAAGGAATGGTGGCGATTCGCGGCGGTTAACAAGATAAAAGAAAAAACCACAAACACAAAATGACCGACGAGATCGTTGTCCTCGCAAAAATGCCTCGGGCGCAGGAGACGAGAACAATTCGATGTTTTTTGTTTTGTTTTTTGTTTTGTTTTTCCATGGATTTACGGCGGACGGCCGTGCATTGTTATACAGCCATCATCATCATCATTATGACCCTGCAAGTTGATATGTGGCTCGAGTTGATACAGGCAGGCGCTCTATTTACTGAGGCAGAGAATGGAAGATTTCGTCAACAAGCCCGACTTGGACGGGTGGGGATTACGATAGATATGATATTCGAGTGAGATTGAGAAGAAAAAAAACTGCGCGTATGAAGGAAGATAAGGAGAAAACAACACGGCCCAAAAGTGGGAATGTGTGATCGAGGTCAGTCACACGCCGGTTCGATTTACAGTATCAGGACTCAGAGAGGGGATAGTGCGGGGGACTCGGACGTCTTTATGGCGGATGGGGGTAGGTGTATAAATGTGATCTTTACATGCTAATACGGCGTACTTGGGTGGTGACTATGCGTACTATTTACGATTATTTTTCTTTGCGAAACTGGTGAGGGATACTATGTATATCATGATATTAGAGCCCGAGAGAGATGCGGGAAAAATGAAAAAAAAATGCAAGTGCAAATGATTCTACAAAGAAGTTAAGGAAACTAACAATGCGGGGGGATATACAAACAGCTTGAACAACAACATCGATAGAGAAAACATCACAACAAGATGAAAACAGATGGAAAGCGATTTGGAGACGGGGGTGGGGGAGGGCAAATGAAAACGGTGAGAAAGGGCGTATGAGAGGAGTGGTATAAACAAAGCACCAGCCATCACGTCGTTAGGCAGTCGTATCAGCGATAAGGGGGAATGAGGGGAAAGGTGAGGGAGGATTGAGTAAGGGTGGCGAGGAAAGACGTCAAACCGTGACCGGTACTGAGAGGACTCTCAAAGACCTCGTCCTGCAGGACCGATCCGGGGATAGTAGTAGCGGGGGGGAGGAAGGCCAGTGTCTTGGGGTAAGGTGTCAGGAAGAGGGCAGAGGGCAGAGGGAGCCCCTCCGAGTCCGTCCCTTCCTCCCTGCCTCACGCACGAAGAGCCCACTCGGGCGGCTCACACGTCGGGCTCTCGTGCCCACGCCAATGCCGCTGCGCCGCATCGAGACGCGAGAGCACCGAACCGCATTCCGGACACTCGACGCCCGTCTTTTCCGGACTCACCGCGCACGACGTCGTGATGTGCCGCTGCGCGTCCTGCACCCGCGAGAAACTCTTGGTGCAGTACGGGCACGGCGTACGCTTCACGCGCATAGCGCCGCCCCCTCGGCGCCGTGGGCGGCGCGGAGCTGGAGCGGAAGAGGGTGGGGCCGATGCGGAGGGCTGGTTGTTGTCGGTGGTGTTGGAATGCGCAGACTCGACGGCGGGGAGTGGGACCGTCAACAGGGCGGGCGCAGAGGTCGCTGTCACGGTGGTAAAGGGGCGGATGCGCTTGGACGCACGGACGTCCAGCATGACGACTTGCTGATTCTGATTGATATCCACATTGAAGGCGTCGTCATCGACATTGGCGTCCTGGCTCATCCCGCGCTTTGTCACGGTCTTTTCTGAGTCAGTACGTCCCAATGGTGCGTCCGTCTGTCCAACGGAGTGACGGCGGAACACCGTTACTGGTGGTGGGACGAGGAATTCCACGGTGGTACTAGTAGTACCTTCTGAGCTTACGGAAGGGACGGGTGACGCCCCTCTGTCGCTCAACGAGGAAGAGACGGCCGAAACATCGGAAGCCACGTCTTCCCCTTCGCTGAGACCGCCCTCGAGGTAGCCGGGGCTCGGGTAATTGCCCGAGAAATCGTAAGGAAAGGAGAAGTCCCCGAAGGTGAAACCCGAATTGTCGCTGGAAGGCGTCGAGACAACGGGTAATGCAAGCTACAGGGGACAACAATGAGAGACAGCCGACGCTTAAAGAGTTCAAAGACTTACTTGCAAGCCTCCGAGATCCGGACTCGGAGACTGCCATGGGGGATACA
>Ga0137397_10001852_pt1 | contig 14797 bp, 18 predicted proteins | sample czorhiz116metaG_FD_106658 | JGI IMG/M metagenome (GOLD analysis project Ga0137397, IMG submission 106658) | Vadose zone soil microbial communities from Angelo Coast Range Reserve, California, USA - czorhiz1.16 metaG | ecosystem: Environmental > Terrestrial > Soil > Vadose zone | place: USA... | reverse complement strand
CTTCGACGCCTATCCAAAAGCCCTCTTCCACTTTCTCATCTTGCCCCGTCTTCAACCCGCCGCCAGCTCCACCGCCTCCGCACCTACCACCCTGACCCTCAACTCGGACGACGAAATAATCGCAGGCGACGATGGAGATAAAGGAGAGCGACGCGATTCGGATTCGGATTCGGATTCGGCGTTATTGTTGGCCGACTCGGAAACGACCCTGACGAGCCTGCGCACGCTCCTACAAGGCGACGTTGCTCTTCCTTCTCATTCTCCTTCTTCTTCTTCTTCTTCTTCGTCGTCGTCGTCGTCCGACGCGAAAGCGAAAGCAAGGGCAAGGGTAAGAGCCAGAGGGACGTTGCGCGTCTTGGCGGACGAAGCGACGCGTCTACGAATCGAGATCGAGCGCGAGATGCGCGCGCGTTACGGTTTCGCGTGGCCCCTCTGGATCGGCTTCCACGCCGTCCCCTCAATGGAGTAAGCAAGCAAGCAAGCAAACCTTTCCTCCCTCCCTCCCTCCCTCTGCTCCCCCTTTTCTCCTTCCTTCCTTCCTTCCTTCCTTCCTGCCCCGTCTTGTCTTGACGATGACGCGCGTTACAGACACCTGCACCTGCACGTCATATCGTCCGATTTGACGTCCGAGGCGCTCAAGACCAAGAGGCATTACAACTCGTTCAGCCCGCGCGTCGGGTTCTTCATCCCGCTCGTCGAGGTGCGCGCGTGGTTCGAGGAGGAAAAAGGAAATCCCGATGGCGATGTAAATGGAGATCGTCAGAAGTTCGTAAGGGTGCGTTTTCTCATCTTCATTTTTGTCAAATTTTTTTTTTTTTCATTTGGGAAATTTTGCTTCCCCCCCTGTTTAGTTGGCGTCGCGCCTCGCGCCAGAAAAGTATGAGCCGCGTCTCAAGGACGCACTCGTGTGTTTTCATTGCGGGGAGACGGCGAAGAATATGCCGGTGCTCAAGAAGCACCTCCAAGAAGAGTTCGACACGCTGCGGAAGCGCGAAGTGGGCAAGCGGAAGCGCGAGACAGATTTTGACGGGGACAAACAGATTGGGAAAGCGGCGCGGATGTCGTCCTTGGGTGAGTGATCAAGCGAAAGTAAACTTGATTGTTGAGGGCGATTCTATACAACATCTATGTCTCAGTACTCTGTTCTTACACAGCCCGCAGTTCATATACATATATGCGACGATCGCATTCCTTAATACCCTGCCCCACACTTCCCAGTTTGTTCGACATCCGCACTCGTACAACCACCGAAGCCTCGTGCTCAGACATTCTTCCGGGACCTTTCGCTAGCCCGGCGGATGGCCCAGGTGAGCTCATATGTCTTACACGCGTCTGCGTCACGAGCGCGGTGTTATCAGTAATCGCATGCGTGCTCCACGGCGCGCAAAATCCACGCACCCTCATATGAACTGAGAATCGTAGCACTGTCGGGGTCCGCCTCTATGTCTTCGATGACGTCGATCAGGTTGGAGACCTCTGAGAAGAATGGGTCATCGTCCGGGAAGCGATGTATCTCTTCTAGGTCCGAGCCGGGGCGCCGAATGTAGAGCACAGGCTGCACGTACGGGTTGACAAGCCTGTCAACGCGGAGAACAAGCGCAAGTGTCAATGGCGATTCAGAGAGCACATAGAGGACAAGGGGGCCATACTTGAACTGATACCCATCAGCATATATCTCGAGCTCGCACGAGTAGTTGTAGCCCTGCAGTGCGACAACATGAGTGAAGCTGCCAACAGCGCCACTCTCGTATTTCCATGTCGCAGACGTGACACGCGGGATACGATTCTCTGGAGCGATCCGGGTCTCGTCGATGTTCTGCTTGGTAAGAAAGCCCGCGTTCTCATACCACTCGAGTGAATGGGCAGTGACGGTGGAGATCTCGACATCGCCGCCAAAGTATCGCGACAAGTCACAAAAGTGGGTGCCTTGCTCGACGACAGGGCCACAACTGTGATGGAACGCAGACGTGTTTCTTAGTAGGAAACACCAGGCCACGAATGAGGCAAGGACAATACCTCTTAGACTTATCCCACCAGTCTGGCTTGGCAATTGCTTCATACGCGCACGCATAGCGCGCGATGGTAGCCATTACCTGAAGATTGTTGGTCTCTATAATCTGCTTGATCATCTGTACGCCTTTCAAGTAACGTAGCATGTATCTATGTGCACGCATATATTCACTGTGACCGAAAAAATGGGGCAAACTTGCACTTACCCGACGGAGCAGACGGCGTTACTGTCAAATATCGCTTGAGACACCTTGAATGCCTCTTCGATCTCATGCTCGGGGCCCGTAGCAATGGGTTTTTCGATGAACAATGCCGCTTCAGGGAAGTGACGCAAGACCTGGAGCTCGATATCGCGGCCCGGACGCGTGGTACCACGAAACATGGGGGGAGAGCCAATGATAACAGCACGCGGGCGCTCCTTGGGGGTCATGTTCTTGACAAAGTCCTCGAGCGTCTTGAAGACGCGAGTGTGTTCATATGCGGAACGCACGAATGTCTCTCGCTTCTTGGCGAGGACTGAGGCCGCACGGTCAATCGCGGGGTCGATGAGCGCGACCACCTTCAGACGGGGACCGAGCTTACTGGAGGGCCGAGGGCGGTGAGAGGCATGGAGGATGGGGTAAAGGCGGAGAAGACGCACTGCTCAAAGCGGAAGGAGTGGTTCCAAGGACCTTCATCAGACCCTACGAGACGAAGAAGATAAGGATAAGGAGAGAATCGCTTGTCGGCCAGAGATCGGACGAATGCGGACCAAACATGATGTTCCCGGCGCCGACGAAGACGACATTAAAGACATCGATGCCCCGGATCTGAAAGGCCCTGGATAGAAACGGAAGAAGATCCGCCGGGTTTTAATGAACGGGTCACAGTTGGAGCTGATAATCAGGAAGCAAGACAATCGGGGGCGACAGAGCGGGGATGGGCATCCCAATGCTCATAGCCTGCAGACAAGTTGGCAGCGTTGCACTCACCTGTCCATGGGAATCAACCTAGAAGGGTCGATGGACGAACGCCTCGAGAGGGCCTCTGAATCACGTCGCGAAGGCCTGCGGCTCCCCGGGTGGTGCGCCATGGTGTCTGGTTATCTTTGTGCGCATGCGCGAAGAGGTCAAGTAAAAATGTTATTTGGGACGATGAGGGAACGAAGAGACTCACGTCGAAAGGGAAGATGAAGACCAAGGTCAAGAGTGAGGGAGAGAAGGAGCGAGCGAAGAGATGGCGGGTTGGAACGAAGATGAGTTTCCGGGGAGGAAGAGGGAGATATAAACTCGAACGGTCCCGAGAGCAAAAAAAAAAGTGTTCGAGACAATCACTTGACCAGCCGAGGTACTTGTGCGGCCAACGTCATACTCGATGGGAAAAATAGTTTATAGCACTGTATGATGGATCCATCCGACAAGCAAGTGATAGAACGGGTATACGGAAAACATGAAATGCGAGGCAAGGAGTGCGTCTCTGACGCTGTGCCCATTAAATGATAGCTAGTGGCCGCGAGGCTGGCCCTTTCCTCTGCTGCTCTCTAGTTCCTGTCGCTGCCTCTCCGCTGCCTCGAGGCGCTCCGTCATCGCGCGGAGTTCCTCTTTTAGTTTATCATGCTCTTCCGAAAGTCTCATCACGTTGCTTTGGCGCCTCTGCACCAGGCTGGCACGCCTGTGCACCTTTGCAAAATGTCGGACATCTGAAGCGACCGGTTGAGTAGCACGGGGACCTTCTGACCGTATCGGTTGGCTTTTAAAGAGGAAAGGGTTGGCCGGTGACGATGAGACTGAAGCAACCCAACTCACGAAGGCGAAGGCGAAGGCGGTGGGGGTCCAAAAATGGACTCGAAAGAGTGCCTCAAGTCTCCGACGTTGATGTCTGTGGCAGAGAGCTCCGGTAACGTTGGAGGGACCGGAGGAGGCGAAGGAGGATGGGGAGAGCGACGGGCGCCGAGTTCATCTTGATCGGGCTCGGGCGATTGAGGGGTGGGATCGAGTTGGTCGAGTTGGCTATGTTGGCTGACGGCAGAGGCAGTGTCAGGTGGGGTGGACAGTGAACTCTGAATAGACGCGTACTGACTCGGACGGACGATCTGGTTGGGAAGACATTTGAGAAGCGGGAAAAGAGGAGAAAGTCAGTCGTGGGCATATTTCCGTTTAAAGACGCGCTGTCCGGCAGATTGGCGTGGGTGGGCGCAAACGGGTTTCCATTTGAGAAGAGAGGGTCGTGCCTGCTTCCCAAGACTTCTATTCTCTCAAAGCTCGTTTCGTCTTGTCTCATACCGAGTCTCTCTCAGGTTCGATGTCTCCCTCCACGACCAGACCCGTCATCGACTCGTCCTCCTCCTTCGACTGGGCCTCGTTCCCCAACTACCCTCAGCCTCTCTCCGGCCCACTCACCCCCGCCACCTCCACAGAGCCCGAGCACTCTCCCCTCCATCATCCCTCCTCGCTCCCCCACAACTCTGCTCCAATCTCCATGTCCTTTCCTGTACAGACCAGCTATCCTTACTCCTTTCACGACTCTCAGCTTCCAGTCCAGTCTCACGTCCCTCCTGTGAACCCTCATTTTTCTTATCCTTCCCCAGAAATCGACCTGCAACACATCCTCGAAATGCCCGTCCCCACTAACATCGTTCATGATTCGCACGATTCGTCCCATCATCCCCTTCTCGCTCACTCTGAACGTGATCACGAGGCCATGCTTTCCCCCGTATCCGTCAACAGCTACATGACCCCCTGCCAATCCCCTGTAGATATGCGTTCGCCGCTCGATTATCCAAACCCGACTTCGCTCCATCCCCCCCTAAAGGGCCCTCTCGTCCACACGATCCTTCCTTCATCTTTTCATGAAAATCATGTCATTAATTTCGATGTATCGGTGAGTATCATGTCCCCCCCCCTTTCCCCTCATCCACGCTCCCTCTCTCTCTGTCTCTCACTCAGTCTCTGAACTCTATTGCCGCGCATGTCACCATTAGACGCACGCATTCCCAAAACGTTCCAAGGCGCCTCAGCCTCCGGAAACGGACCCTTATGCGGCCGCATTCCTCCAATCGCAGATCGGGCCCGAGAAATGGGGTATCTTCTCCGCTCGTCTTTACGAGCGTCGCCTTGGTGGTCCAAAAGCTCGCTCCCGCGGCAAAAAATCTTCCGGCGATCCCGAATTACGAAACTCTGGTGCTTGTGCCCTTGATTTCCTCGTCAAAGTTGAAATTGTAAAAGAGATCCTGCGAATCTACGTTCCGTATGTCCTCCTCATCCTTCTCCCACGCCCCGATCCCTTCGTTGATAATATTGCTCAACTTTCAGCCACCCATACAATCCCTTCAAATCTCTGACGCATTCCTTTCCCGATTGTCCTGCAGGCCATGTCACACTCACCCGGGCTGCTGTCCTCGCCCTTTCGGGCTGGTCCAATACCCAATTTTCTTACTGGGCACGCCGCGCAGAGGCCATTTGTGTCCTAGCGCCACATGACAAGACCTTGTATGAGGTTGCTGTCGCTCTTGATCGGCGTCTTCGGCCCCTCGTGGCTGCGCCACGTTACGATGGTTCAGCAGATTCGGCCTATCCGTCGCCGGCGTCGTCCCTTTCTTCGCTCACTTCGAGCTCCCCCAGCTCCGCGAGTCCACCTCCGTCTTTCCACGAACCCCCTGAACCGAACGTGACTGGCAAAGGCCTTGATGCCCTTATCGATGCCGTCAAGCGTCGCACGGGTGCGTCTCCTTTCCTGCGCGGAAAGCATGCGAGCCTCGATCCGTTTGGCGCACCGGGAGGTGACCGCGGAGCCGCCCCTGCTGCTGCCCCCGTTTACCACCCGACCTTCCAAGCGCATGTGTGCTGGGGCACTGGCACTGACGCAGCAGGGGGAGCGATTCACGGTGAGCGTGAACGTAAGCGCCGTCGCAGTGAAAGCGGTATCGCCATACCGATCGGTGACGGTCGCTTGCATGACTTGAAGGGCGACGCCGAGTCGTCCGACGAGGAAGCGGAGCGCTTCCCAGTGTCAGACTCGCGCTCCGAGAAGGAGCGTCTCGGCCGGAAGCGCACCCGGACGGGCCTCATGTGATGAAACCTTGCATCTCTGTTTTGGTACGAATGCACATTCCCGTAACTTGTCTTTACCTCGCTCCTCTCGTTCTTTGCCCGTTTATGTCCTGACGTTGTCCCCTGGCCCCTCTTTCTGCTGCAACCGGTTTCTTCTTGGACCATGCCTGCTACGCTTGTACCGCCATCCTTCTCGCGACTTCCCGTTCACGTCTCACGCTCACGCTCATGTCGACGTTGCGCCCTATGTCTTACATCCATCTTGTATACATGTGTCCTTTCATCTGATCAATTTCTCTCCAATCCCTTTTCCCCCAACTGTACTATCGTTTGTACTACTATGTGACGTCTCGAAGAAGTATATTATACCGCCTTGGTACCTTCATTTTTTTTCCCAATTTTTTTCCTGTCTTTCTATCATCTGGGCGGTGTTATACTGATCTGCGGTGTGCGAATATGTAATGTAGTAGCTATTTCCCATTGTGCAATATAACATGAGTGGGCTTATGCATGAGGCGATCGCTAGGTCGTGTATGCGTGTGAAGGAGTATCGCGGGATCCTCGTCTTCGTTTCGGTGTTGCCTCGTGCCAACTGGGAAGAAGGATCTTATCGGCTTCGAACAGCCATCCGGATCATGTACCCCGGATGTTTTCCCACGCAAGTCGATCTCTATGCCAGTAACCGCGAGCGCTCAAAATCCTACTAAGCATCGCCTCATCGACCACGATGCATATCATGTCACTAGCCCCGTCCTCACTCCCGGCCCCACAAATCGGATACATCTTCCTCGTCGCCTCTGCGCTCCTCCTAGCGATGGGCACCCACGCCATCCTTTTCAGCGCACTCTTTCCGCCGGCGCCAGGGCGGGGGGAAGTAGTAGCAGGACTCGGAACGGGGGAGGAACGCCCACTTTGGCCTCTTATCGGCATCACCACCACCACCACCACCAATACCACCATTATCGCGGTATTTGTAGACGCCCTCGCACGGGACACACATTACAAGTACCTCGCGCTCTTCTCCGTGCCCGTCTGCGCTTATTTCGTGATCGCCAACTGGGTCGGGTGGCAATTCTTTCGAAATTCATGAGAAAAACGTGACCCAGTTGTTTAAGGTTTTTGGCCGGCGAATCCCAATCTGTCATTTTCCTCCCACACTCCTCCTACCACTCCTTTCCTCTCCTCTCCTCTCCCTTCCCTCCAAGCGCTATGCCACGAAAACGAGCCCCCCCGATCGGTATACATGTGAAAGGTGAAGGTGAAGGTGATCGTTATGGAATAGCCGCGGGTGATGGCGGTGGTGGGTTCATGATGGATATGATGATGGTGATGATGATGATGTTATGGATGATGGCACGACAAACACAAATAAAACATTGACACAGCGCGCGTGCGCGTGCGAGGGAATGCCGTGATGCACGTGTATCGGACGTATGAGTGCAACTCACACGATTCAGACGCCCGTTTTATTTGTTTTTCCTGAGACCTTTTTTATCTTGATGTTTTTTTTCCTTTTGTTTCGTGTTCTTTTTTTTGGGGGGGGGGTTCGGAATGAATGGTGAGGGGCGGAGGGGCGAGGCGAGGCAAACGACGGAGGTGGAGGAGAACGGGGGTTCACTTTGCTGATGCGGATCGATCGTTCGCTTCCAGTGTACTAGGACGGACGTCCCTGTGGCTGCCCCCCGTCATCTTCTAACTGACTCGTTATCATGCAAACTCGTACACGCGGTGGCCTTCGTGCACAGGAATGTGATTACGTTTATGGATATATTGCACTTCGCGGTTGCATTTCGCCTTGCGGGGTTCCTGTTAGGGACACGGAGTCGACGGGTGTGGGGGTGGGGGGGGTGGCGAGTCGAGTCCCTAAAGAAACCGTGCACGTTGCGTTCGCTAATCGTTGCTCGCTCCCCGGCTCCCCTTATTCCTCCTTAATTAATGGCCAGGCTAGCCTGTGATTTGTTTTTATCTCCCCCTCACTCGCTCTTAGCTCCTCACTGGCTCGCTTCACACAGAATCCAGACCCCATCAATATATTCGCTGTGGAGTACGCGAGCCAATTACGAGGCTAAAAGTCTTATCGTCGTTCGGTTCTCGATTCGATCGGAACGTGAACGGACTCGTGATGATGGATAACTGTACTGGTCAATATCTCTCAGCGCGCGCACGGTTTGTAAGTTTTGGCACCGGGAAAGCCCGAGAGCTTCTTCCGTGGGATGGGCCTGGGCCTCAGGCTGGTGGCGGCAAGGTCCGTCCTTTGATCTGAACTGAGAGAATTCTATGTATGTGGGTTTTGGATCGATGCCGTTTGAAGTAAAGCAGGTTTTGTTGATTGCACCGAGCACAACATGCTTTACGCTGACGCTGGTAGTCTGGTCAATCACTGGGCTGAGCGAGAATTGCGAAATCAGAAAGCGTGATGGCATGACGTTTTTACGTTCTGGGGGGCACGCGCCCACGGAAAACGCTCGGGCACGCGACAACATGTTGCATGCGCGCAATGCGCACAACGAAGGTAATATATCAATGTCAATGTCAATTATGCCACTGAGGAAGGGTGCGATCGCATTTCAAAAAACAAAACAAAAATAAAAGGAGCCCAATTTTGTTTTGGTTAATTGGCTTGGACGCGCTTGAGGTCTAGCTTGCCTCGTTTTCAAACTAGGAGGTACTGACTGGAGTTGTCAAAAAAGAAGAGGGTTTGTTTTTGTTTTTCCTGTTGGTGGTGCTGCCATCGGTCCCTATCTACATATGATTTTTACCCAGCAGAGGGGGTTCTTCTTCCTGTGCCCACTGGCTTCTGGCTTCCATTCAGTCGCGCTAGTACGAGTTCGGAAAGGGCCACGGCGACTTATGTACCAGATGGGACTATCCGTTTTGATTTTGATCTGATCGTCCGGACGTCTGTCTCCGCAGCAGCCGGAGCACCGAGAGGGGTTACCGAATCGTTACGCACGTGACGCACCGTTTGGACAAGGACAAACAGTTACAAACTCAAACCCCAAAAGTTCGGATCGGCGGGGACGCGGCACGGGCCGAGCCGAAAATGGAGCCGTGGGGCTCAAGTTGACTCCGGGACTCTGACTCTGGTTCTGGGTCCATGACGATAACGATTTGGTGATGCACGACCGACGGCTCCGTCAAGCTCGTATCTCCGCCCAGGCACTGGCCCATGACCACCACGAACCCGACCACGACCACGACCACGGCCAGCACCGCCCTCCATGACCCTTCCTTGGCAGCAGCAGGGACGACACCGAGCGCCAACGCCAACGCAGGCGCGGGCGGCGCCACCAGCGACAGTAGCAGTAATACCAATACCGACCGAGTTCCTTTGCCTTTGCCATTATCGCAAGTCGTCCCCTCGTGTCCCCCGGACCCCGGCTCCGGTCCTTTGAGTCCGAGATCGACGGCCACCCTGGCCGACCAACAGCAGCAGCAACATGGAAATAATAATCATGCCGGTACTGGTGTTGGTGTTGGTGTAGGTGGTGAAATCACGAGCACGGGCACCACGAGCACCACGAGCACCGGTAACGGAACTGGTGGTACTACCAGCTTGGTCGGGGCCAAGGAATGCGGTGCGGGCTCGGCGGGTCTCACGGCTCCTACTTCTCCACTCCCGCCGCCCCCCTCCAATTCGCTTCCGACGGCGGCGGCGGCAACAGCTCCCAAACGGCCCAGATCATCCGCATCCGTCCCTTCCTCGCAACACCAACACCAACAGCACCAGCACCAACACCAATCGACAAGGTGTTCAGCGCGCGGTCCTACCGGTGGCAGCAGCAGTCTGGCGTGCAACAAGTTCATCCTGTACGAGAACCGGTCGCGGTTCTACGTCGTCGCGTCCAACACGTCCGACTCGCTCCACAGGATCATCAAGATCGACCGCACGTCGCAGGATGAGCTTGTGGTTATCGAGGACGAGGCGGTGTACACTGGTAGGCAGATGACGGCCATGCTCAAGATGCTCGAAGATGGGAACAAGGCCTCCGGAGGGCTCGGCAAACCCAAGGTTTTCTTTGGCATTATCGGTATGTGCGTGCCCCACCGAGATCCATCGATGCGCTTTTCGCTTTTATCTCTCTCTCTCTCTCTCAAGTCGGTTGAACGTTTGATAGGTTTTGTGCGGTTCACCGCGGGCTGGTACATGCTGCTCATCATGAAGCGATCGCCGGTCGCGCTTCTCGGCGGTCACTACGTGTATCACTGCGAGGAGACGGAAATACTCACCATATCGTCGAGTCACAAGATCGACAAGCCGAGCGAGGAACAGCGCTCAATGGGAATCTTCAAGCAGGTCGACATGACTAAGAACTTTTATTTCAGGTGCGTGCATGACCCCCTCCCTCTGCGTGCGCCGCTAGTTCCACTGCTATTATTAACTCACTCCGCGTGTTTTGCTTTTCTTAAGCTATACTTATGACCTCACGTCCACGCTCCAGAGTAATGCTATCTCTCGCAACCAGTCCAAGCCCAGGTCGTGGCCGTTTACTAGCCGCTTTGCCTGGAACTACCATCTGTTTTCTGCCGCGTTCGAAAATCCGGAAAGCGATGCCCCCAAAGCGCATTGGGTCCTTCCTCTCATCCACGGCCATGTCGACCAAGCCAGTTCAGTGATGACTTCCTGTTTCAAGTTTCTATCGCTGACGACCGACCATGGTTCACCAGAGCTGTCGGTGCTTGGCCGGGTCATCTATGTAACGTTGATAGCGCGTCGTTCGCGTCATTACGCAGGCGCAAGATACCGCAAGCGAGGCGTGAACGAGGAGGTTGAATCCTTTTTTTTTTTTTACGCTTGGCTCTTTACCCACAGCTAAATCATGGTGATCCTGTAGGGAAATGTCGCGAATGAGGTCGAGACTGAACAGATCGTGTCGGAGGCCTTGACGACACCGTTTTACTGTCCTCAGCGACGATATTCCGATGACGAGGGGCCCAGGCGCCCGAACCCTCGATACACGAGCTACGTCCAGGTGCGTGGTTGTTTGTCCCCCCGGCTGCAGAACTGATCCATACCATAGTATCGCGGAAGCATCCCGATCTACTGGGCGCAGGAGCAAAACAACATGACTCCAAGACCTCCCATCGAAAGTGCGTTGCGCATGATGCCTGCCGTAAATGGACACGAAGAAGTCCTGACCACAGCGGCCGCTTCTTCTCAGTCAGCGTCGTCGATCCCTTCTTCACCGCCGCCGCTCGGCACTTTGACGACCTCTTCTCACGTTACGGGGCTCCGATCATGATCTTGAATCTGATAAAGAAACGCGAGCCACAGCCGAGGGAGTCAAAGCTTCTGGACGAGTACACTCACTGCGTCAACTTTTTGAACCAGTTTCTACCCGACGGCAAAAAGATGGTTTACCACGCATGGGATATGTCGCGCGCTTACAAGGAGTACGCTCATCTCTGCCCTCCTACCTTCAGTGTCTTACCCATCTCGACGTTTGACAGGAAAACCCAAGACGTTATCAGTTACCTGGAAGACCTAGCGGAGGAATCCATCCAAATAACCGGTTTCTTCCACTCTGGCCCTGAACCATATTCTCACTTCTTGTATAATCGAGCGAGGTGAACGGCTTCCGTTTGTTTTCCGGACAGGTATTAATGGGACATGGGACAAGTAGCCCCGTATGGCGAAGCAAGATGCTTCTCCAGAATGGGATCTGCAGGACCAATTGCGTGGATTGTCTCGACCGTACAAACGCCGCGCAGTTCGTGTTTGGCAAGCGCGCCCTGGGGCACCAGCTATATGCCCTCGGGGTAGTGGACAATCCGAATCTAGCTTTCGACTCCGACGCGGTCAACATGCTTACGGAGATGTACCACGACCATGGCGACAGCACGTGCCCCTTGCTCCCTTGGTCTGAGCCGTCGTAGCTGAGGGTTCGCTTTTGTAGCCTTGGCCATGCAATATACGGGCAGCGCACTTGTGAATCGTGTCGAGACCTATCGGCGTATGCCGCATTGGAACAGCCATTCACGAGACATCATCGAGAACTTCAGGCGGTTCTATGCCAACTCTTTGCTAGGTCGGGAAATCTGCAAGAACTGTTATCCTCATCACTGATGCCGCAGATGACATTTGGCAGATGCCGACAAGCAAGCAGCCATTGACCTCTTTCTAGGCATTCAGTCCGACATAACCTTGATACGCAGTCCGAAACGTTCGGGCTACCACCAGTGGTTCCAAGACGAGCACCTGAACTCGCCTTTCACGCTCGAAGCATGCAAAGGTGGCATCGACGACTTTGTCGAGCGTTCGAGCGACTTTTGGATGGGTTATTATCGGCCACTGCTCTTCACCTCGGTCGCGAAGCACTTTGCGTACTCGATGAACAGCACGCTGAAGCTACCTGGGTACGTGTGTCGTGTGCCGTATTTACCTACCGAGGATTTTCCATTTGACTGGGGAGACGCCCATCTCTGAACGTGGGCACTTGTCTCGAATATACAGAAAGGCGTTCAAGGACGTCAATCCAAGCCCGTTTTATCCCCATGAGAAGGCCTCGATAAGGAACCACCCGCGGTTCGTCCCCCATCGTACTCCAACTGCTCCTCATCCTCACTCACCTCCGCCATTTCCCCCCCCTTTCCCCCTGTCAGGCTCATCGATGGCGTCGTCCGTAAATGGATGGGCGCGCAGCCTGCTCCCGTGCGTCAGCACTTCGCGGCCATCGCAAGGTCTGGCGCGCCCGACGCTCCCCGCGAAACGGAGCGTGTGGACCCAACCGACACAGGCGTCATGGCCAGGCGTCTTCTCGCCCCGTACGTCTCAGAGGAGGAAGAAGGGGAATACCAAAGGTTCTTCAGCTTTCTTTGTCTCACACACTTTTTCCCCTTCCAACACGCAATAATTGAAAAAACAAAACAACCCGTGTTTTTTTTTTTCAGGTACATCGACCAGATCGGAGGACTCATGGACGGCGACGAATTGGGACCGGGCCCAGGCGATTTGGACATGTACGAGAGAGCGGTCAGCTTTTTGTCTGGAAACGTCGAGCCGACGAGCGATTTGGATGACGTTTCGCTCGCGTACGTTCAAATTCCGCAACTGGCGATGGAAAGCGAGTATTTTCTCCCTTGACCCGCGACCACGACCCCGTTTGTTGTGTACATACTGACTGGGTCCGAGTGATGAAGATCTGCGCGTGGGCGGGCACGCTATAACACCGCTGCTGTTCCTCACTTTTTGTACGGAACGTCTTAGGAACGTTTAGTGATATTTATATCATACATACATTGCCTGTACTAGTACATCATAATACAGTATCCATAACATTGCATCTAGATCTATGGCTACATCATATTATACGATACGACAATTGCGCCCTCCCGAAGAGAATTGGGATAACCTCGGAAACCACTACGTGCTCGATCAGGGCAAAGACACGTATGGCCCGCGAGGCAAACTAAGGCCCTACAAATCTGTCATTCCTTTTACCGTATGGAGGAGGGGGGATGATGGGGATGGGCGCATGATAGCCAGGCTACAGGAGCATTGGTCGGTACCTCGATCGTATCTGCCACGGTGCGGGAGAAATAAATCGGCATCCTGCGCCGTACCGCAGCACCTCCGGTTGATGCAATCTTAAGGCACGATTACGAGGTGTGTAGACGGGGCGCGCCGAGCCCGAGAGCTACCCAAGCAGAGCAAGCGAAGCCCTAACCTTCTTCTCTTCCTTCCCTTACTTGGTCAAAAAATGGGAAGGAAGCAGCCGTGGTCGTGTATGCACCCACCCATCCATTGTCAGCAGGTCAACGCGCGTCATGGATCATCATCAGCGTCAGGGGAAGCTGCCGTATGGGCGGGCGGCTCCGATGACCCCGACACGAACACGACGCGTCCGAGTGTTACGAGTGTCCGACCGCTCCGACTTTTGTTAGCGCACTTGCTATCTTTCTCGTCGGGGGTTTTTTTCTTATTTTACCCGTTTATTGCGCCGGGCGTACGTGCACGCCTGTGGATATCCTTCAGCTCTGCCCAGAGGCTCACGCGCGCTTCCGAGTCCCCGGGCGCGCCGACAGTGAAGGCGGTGCTCGCGGGCCCAGGCTGGGACACAGCACTGCGCGCAGGGCTTGACTCACGATGCGCGCCGTGGTTGTCATTAGGATGATGATGGTGGTGTTGATGGGAGGGTGATAGGAAGGAAGAGACAGCCGTGCGGGGTTTGGGCTGCAGGAGATTGGATGGCGGCGTCTGAATCGGCCTTGTCGGACGAAGAGCATGATCGGCTTGGGCAGCTGCTTCGTCTGCGTCTGGTGATGGCGGCCGCCGCCCGGGTGTGGACGGAAGGAGGTTACGCGGTCGTGGTGGCAGTGGGTTCGGTTTGTGAACCAGAACTGGCTTGTACGACGTCGGAAGGCGCATCTGTCGCGCACGTCTAGATAAGGAGGGAGATGAAGGGGCACGCCATCAGTATTTTTATGATAGAACTGGTTATTCCTTCCACTTACGCGACAGCACGGAGGGCAACCTTCGTACGATATACTTGCAGCCACTTTTCGAGGGAGCGCGCTGTGTGGGACGCATGAGTACTGGACAAGCGGTTGAACCCAAAATCTGTCAGCGTACAAAGGACGGTCTGCTTGTCCATTTCGCGGGCATGCTTGGCTTGTAGGGCGTGGGGCATAGCGTCTCGCCAGATCTTCCAGAACTTGGCCCTAACATGCGACGCGTGGAAGTGCACAGAAGGGAGAGACTATGAAAACGGGTCATCAATCAACGAGATACGAGCTCACTAACGAGCAGTAGGGACATT
>Ga0137397_10001850_pt1 | contig 14798 bp, 13 predicted proteins | sample czorhiz116metaG_FD_106658 | JGI IMG/M metagenome (GOLD analysis project Ga0137397, IMG submission 106658) | Vadose zone soil microbial communities from Angelo Coast Range Reserve, California, USA - czorhiz1.16 metaG | ecosystem: Environmental > Terrestrial > Soil > Vadose zone | place: USA... | reverse complement strand
GCGGCGCGTGAACGCCTCCCACCGTGCGCGGCTGCGGGTGGAGATCGGACGGCTCCGTCGGGAGCTGCGCCCGCTGGCTGCTGTACAGGCTACGCCTTCCGGCTTCGCTCTGGTTGCGCGGGAAGCGCGCGAGGTGCTGGTGCTCGCCCCGCCCATCGAGAGCCCCGACGCCGCCGTGCTGGCGTTGCTGGCGGACGGTGAAGCCTGGTCCACCTCCGCGCTGGCGCTGTCCCTGGGGTCGAGCCAGCGGACGGTGCAGCGGGCCCTGGGCCAGCTCGAGTCCGAGGACCGCGTGCGAGCGCTGGGACGCGGCCGGGCGCGCCGCTGGCTCACGGCGCCCGTGACCGGATTCACGACGACATTGTTACTCCCCGGCGCCGCGGCCTTCGGGTAGACAGTTCCCGAGGAACCGGACATGGACCGCCGCCGCAATGCCAGCAAGGTGGACGAACAGCCGGCGGAGATCGTCCGGGAGTACGGTCCCTTCCCGGACGCGCCCAACGTCCACGGCCTGACCTGGGACGGGTCGCGAGTCTGGTTCGCCTGCGGCGAGCGGCTGCAGTCCTTCGATCCAGCCGACGGAAAGCCCGCGCGCGCGCTCCCGGTCCCCAGCGACGCCGGGACCGCCTTCGATGGACGGCACCTCTACCAGATCGCCGGCGATCGCATCCTGAAGGTCGATCCTCGGACCGGCCAGGTGATTGCGACGATCCCGACGCCGGGCGGAGGGCGCGACTCGGGGCTGACCTGGGCCGAGGGCACCCTCTGGGTCGGACAACACCGCGACCGGAAGATCCACCAGATCGATCCCGGGACCGGGGCCATCCTCCGCACCATCGAGTCCAACCGCTTCGTCACCGGGGTGACCTGGGTCGACGGCGAGCTGTGGCACGGGACCTGGGAAGGCGACGAGAGCGAGATCCGCCGCGTCGAACCCAAGAGCGGCAAGGTGCTGGCCCGCCTGAAGATGCCCGCCGGGACCATGGTCTCCGGCCTCGAGTCCGACGGCGGGGACCTGTTCTACGCGGGTGGGGGCAAGAGCGGAAAGGTTCGCGCCGTGCGTCGCCCCCGGCGCAAGCGCTGACAACTACGTCGAAGGCAATGGAACGCTCGCCGGGCGTACGCGCAACAGATCCGGAACGCAAGCAAGTAGCGAACCGGCACACATGCCGTGACGAAAATGTCGCTCGCGATAGTTTGCGGGGCGCGACAGGAGTCACTAGCCTCCGGGTCGATGGCGGACTTCAAATCAGGACCGCGCGCGCATCTCGACGAGTGGGTGGCGCCGGACATCGCCGACGAGTTGGGATTCCTGCGCGCCGGAATGATCCTCGAATGGATGGACGTGGTGGGTGTGCTCGCTGCGACGCGGCACTGCCGCCGGCCGGTGGTGACCGCGTCCGTCGACGGAATGGAACTGCGGCACCCGATCAAGGTCGGCGAGCGGGTCACGATGACTGCCGAGGTCGCCTATACCTCGGCGCGGAGCCTGGGCGTCTCGGTGTCGATGACGCACGGCCTGCCGACCGCGGGAACGGCACGCGAGTCGGTCGCGGGCTACATGACGTTCGTGGCGCTCGACGATTCGGGGCAAGTGGCTGCCGTGCCGCAATTGCAACCCGAGACCCCCGACGAGATCGCTCGTTTCGACGAAGGCCGGCTGCGCCGCGAGTTCCGCAACAAGCTGGAGAATGGCCAGTTGGGCGTCCCGGCGGGCGCCGGGGGGCCGGACGAGAACAAGCTGCTCATCCGCGAGTTCCTCAAGTTGCTGCCCGCGTTCCGGCTGCCGTGGGACCGGCCGGACAAGCCCCGGCAGCGGCACCTCTCGTACGTGCACAAGATCGAGCCCATCCGCTCCAGCCGCCTCAATTTTCATGGGACGCTCTACGGCGGCACCCTGATGCGCTGGATCGAGACCAGCGCGAATCTGTCCGCGCGCGCCTGGCTGGGCGGCGAGCCGGTCCGGCTCTCGGGATTGCACGGTCTGAACTTCATCCGGCCGGTGGGCCGCCATGTCTTCATCCATATCCGCTCCATCGTCGCCCACGCGGCGTCCGACTCGTTGACCGTGCTCGTGAACGTGCATGCGGAAGACCCGCTCTCCGATGGCCAGGAAGAGACGCTGCGTGCGTTCCTCTCCTACGCCCCCGCCCGCGAAGCATCGCGCGTTCCCTCGCTACAGTGCGAAGGGGAAGAGGAGCGGGCGCTCTTCGAGGAAGTCGAGCACCGCCTGGCCTTGCACAGGAGCCTCCGCCTCGAGGGCATGGCGCCCGCAAGGGCGGGCTGATGCCCTCGCGGCACTAGGATGGTCTGGCAGCTTTTGCGGCCGCCCAGAGCGACCCTGGGTTGACCCGCTTCGGATGCAACGAGAGCATTCTCTCGTAGAGCTCCTGCGGCGTCGACGTCGTTGCCAGACAAGCGTTGAAGTCGCGGATGTAGCGTCGAGTCTCCTCGATGTGACGCGGCGAGCTGTCGGGCTCGAGCACGCCATGTCCCGCCACGACTGCTTTCGGCTGCAGGGACTCGACTCTATCCAGCGCTCGAAGCCACTCGTTCCTGGCCTTCTCGTCGCACTCCGCGAGATAGAGGTGCGTGTCGTTGTAGACGCAATCCCCGGATACGACCAGGCCAATGGAACGCACATGCAGCGCCGTCGAGTGCACGGTGTCGGTATGGCCGAGCTCGACGACTTTCAGCGCTTCTCCCTCGAGCAGGAGGGTATCTCCATCGAGAACCTCCGGCGCCGTCAACTGCGGCGGAAGTTGTCCGGGAAAGCGCGGCTCCCACACGGATTTTACGAAGTCGGGTGCGATCTGTTTTTGAATGGCCGCAACCACGGGCGCGGTGGCGAGCGCTCTGGCATCGGGGAACCTGTCGAGCAGTACCTTCAAACCGAGATAGTGATCACCATGAGCGTGGGTCAGGTAGATTGCGACGAGATTCTTGCCGCTCTCGACGACCCACTCCGCCAGCTCCCTCGAGTGCTGGGCGGACAGGAACGTATCGACGAGGACGGCATCGCGCTCGCCATGAATGAGGGTCGCTGTATTGGTCACCCACGCAAGGTGCTCCCTGCCGGCGGGGATTCCCTGGGTCGAGCTGCCACGCTTCCTGGTGAGAAGTTTCCATTTCAGCTCAGAGGCAGACATGCATCCTCCTTCCGCACGGCCGGAGGTGGGCTTCTCCCTTCAGCTCACGCCGCCCTGCAAACTCGCGGCCGCGCAACGGCGCGCGGATGACGCTCCCGAAAGACGAGAAAGTCAATCTGCAGGAACCACCCGCTCCCGGGAGGCACGATTCATGAAAGGACAAGACAGCGCTCCGAAGTGGTCGAGCAGAGGCGCGACCCTCGCTGTCGGATCTACGTACTGCGATGGCCAGAAAGGAGCCGGGGTGTCAGGATTTTGAGCATGGAGCAGGTCGCAGTGGAATATGGGAGAGGATCCGATGGAACGTTGCGCGTCGCGTTGGCGGGCGACTGGTCGCTGACGCGCGGAATCCCATCATCTACGTCCGTGATCGAAGAGATCGAAAGACGTCCTCTTCCGAAAAGGGTGATCTTCGAAACAGGCGTTCTCGCCGGCTGGGACAGCGGCCTGCTCACGTTCCTCCTGTCGGTCCTGTCGCGATGCACGCAGCTCGGCATCGAGGTCGACCGGCACGGGCTGCCCGAAGGCGTGAGGCGGCTGCTCGCGCTCGCCACCGCGGTGCCGGCGAGATCCGGCCGGAGCCGCGCGGAGCCGGAGCCCGTCCTCGCGCGGGTTGGCGGTGCCGCGATCACCTGGTCGGCCGGTCTTGGCGAGACGCTCGACTTCATCGGTGAAGCGTTCCTCTCCCTGCTCCGCCTGTTCGCGGGCAAGGCCCGGTTCCGGCGGTCGGACTTGCTGCTCGCCGTCCAGGACTGCGGCGCGCGCTCGCTTCCCATCGTCGGGCTCATCAATCTCCTGGTCGGATTGATCCTCGGATTCGTCGGTGCGATCCAGCTGCGCAGGTTCGGGGCGCAGATCTACGTCGCGGACCTGGTGGGCATCGGCATGCTCCGGGAGATCGCGCCCATCATGACCGGCATCATCGTCGCCGGCCGCACCGGCGCGTCCTTCGCGGCTGAGCTTGGCACCATGGAAGCAAGCCAGGAGATCGACGCCCTGAGGACGCTCGGCATTCCGCCGATGGAGTTCCTCGTTCTTCCCCGCCTGCTCGCGCTCTCCCTGATGATGCCCCTGCTCTGCCTCTACGCGGACCTCCTGGGAATCGCCGGAGGGCTGGTCGTGGCGGGGTCCATGCTCGACATCAGCCCGGTGCAATACCTGCTCGAGACCAGGAGCGCCGTCCACCTCAACGATCTGTTCCTCGGCCTGTTCATGAGCGCCGTGTTCGGCGTGCTGGTGGCCCTCACCGGATGCATGCGCGGCATCCGCAGCGGGCACAGTGCATCGGGCGTCGGCGAGGCCACCACCTCCGCCGTGGTCACCGGCATCCTCAGCATCGTGGTCGCGACGGCGATCATCACGGTCATCTCCTATGTCCTCGGCATCTGAGCAGCGCGGCAACGCGAGCGCCGAAGCGCGTCCCAAGATCACCGTGAGCGATCTGACCCTGGCCTACGGCGACGCGGTGGTCATGCAGGACCTCAACTTCACCGTGAACGAGCGCGACATCTTCATCATCATGGGAGGGAGCGGGAGCGGGAAGAGCACCCTGCTCCGCCACCTGATCGGACTTCACGAGCCTGCCCGCGGGACCATCTCCTACCAGGGCACCAGCGCCGGTTTCTGGGAGATGCCGCCGCCGGAACGCGAGCGGCTCCTGCGCCGCTTCGGAGTCCTCTACCAGGGCAGCGCGCTCTGGAGCTCGATGACCCTGGCGGAGAACGTGGCGTTGCCGCTACAAGAATTCGCCTCCGTCCGGGGGGAGGAAATCTCCGCGCTGGCCTCGCTCAAGCTCGCGCTCGTGGGCCTCTCGGGTTTCGAGGACTACTACCCTTCCGAGATCAGCGGCGGCATGTCCAAGCGCGCCGGGCTGGCGCGCGCGATGGCGCTCGACCCGGACATCCTCTTCTTCGACGAGCCGTCGGCGGGGCTCGACCCGGTGAGCTCGCGGCGGCTCGACGACCTCATCCTCGATCTGCGCGACAGTCTGGGGGCCACCATCGTGGTCGTGACCCATGAGCTGCGGAGCATCTTTGCCATCGGCAACAACTCGGTGTTCCTCGACGGGGAAAGCAAGACGGTGATCGCTTCGGGGCACCCGAAGCAGCTTCTGGCCGAGTCGAGGGATCCCCGGGTGCTCACCTTCCTCACCGGCGGCGAAGGGACGGGCAATGGCTAGGCACGCGAGAAAGACGCTGATCGGCGCGTTCGTGGTCGGCGCGGTGGCGCTGGCGGCGGCCGGCATCACAGTGTTCGGGTCGCGCAGGTTCTTCCAGAAGCGACCCACGTTCGTGATGTACTTCTCGGGCTCGATCACGGGGCTGTCGGTCGGCTCGCCCGTCGAGTTCAGGGGAGTCAAGGTTGGAGAGGTCACGAAGATCGCCGCGGTGTTCGACCCGAAGGCCGTGAGCATCACCATCCCCGTCTACATCGATATCGACCCGAAGAGCTTGATCGTCACGGGCACCGAGGACGCTTCGAGCGTGTTTTTCAAGCACGCGCTCTACGAACCGCTTCTCCAGAAGGGGCTCAAGGCGCAGCTCGACATCCAGAGCTTCATCACCCGGCAGCTCTACATCAACATGGATTTCCTCCCCGACCAGCCCGCCAGCCTTCTCGGACTCGACCCCAGCTATCCGGAGATCCCCACCATCCCATCCCTGCAGGATCAGATCGTGCGGGCGCTTCAGAAGCTCCCCGAGAAGATCGTGAACGTGGCCGAGGGGATCGAGCGGCTTGTGAATTCTCCCGCGGCGCAGGAGAGTCTGCACGACCTCGACGCGCTCATCCGGTCGATCGGATCGGAGATCAAGCCCCTGATGGCGAGCTTGAAAGGGACGTCGGACGCAGCCCGGGGCACCTTCGCGCAAGCCGAGAAGACGCTCTCCATGAAGGAAGGGCCGCCGGCGGAGATGGCCGCGAGCTTCATCGACGCCATGGTCAAGGCTGGCGCTTCCCTCGACCAGATGCGTTCGACGCTCGGGGCCTACCAGAAGGTCGCCGTGCAGAACGCCAACGTGGGGTACGACCTGACCAAGACCCTCGCCGATCTCGACGCCGCCGCGCGCTCAGTGCGCGCGTTGGCCGAGTATCTCGATGCCCACCCCGAGGCAGTGCTGAAGGGAAAGAGGTGACGGGGATGAGCCATGTCCGTTTGCCGCCGTTCTTCGCCTGCGCGATGTCCCTTGCGCTGACCGCCTGCCTGGGCAGCTCGCGCCCGTCCCGGTTCTACACGCTGGCGCCCCTCCACGCCGGGGACGGCGCGGGTCCGGCGGCACCCGATGCCACGCTGGCGATCGGACCCGTCGAGATCCCGGACTCCATCGACCGCCCGCAGATCGTCACCCGCACAGGCGCGAACGAGCTCGCCTTCGCGGAGTTCGACCGCTGGGGAGGCTCACTCGACAGCGAGATCAGCGGCTCCCTGATCGCGGCAGCGCGCGACCGCCTCGCATCCCGGCAGATCGCAGTCGCGCCCTGGAGGTCGGCCACCCTTTCGGGCGCCGGCGCCACCTACCGCGCCGCGGTCAGCATCTCGCGTTTCGACGGCATCCCCGGACAGTCGGTCGTCTTGCAAGGTCGATGGGAGCTGATCGCGCAGAGCGGCGAGTCGCTCGGCGTCAAGGACGCCACCGTGCGGGAGAAGATCGACGGCGCCGGGTATGACGCGCTGGTCGCGGCGATGCAGAGGGCACTCGTCCGCTTCGGCCAGCAGATGGCCGACTCCGTGCCCACGACGGCGCAGACGGCGAAGGCGCCCTGATTTTACTGGAGCCTGGCCGGCAGCTCCTCCGGCGGATCGATGCTACGATCCGCCGTTGAGCTCACTCCTTCACCTTGGCGGCGAGGACGTCGACCTGCTCGATTCGCGGCGGCTCGGCGAGCAGCTCCGCGGCGCGTTTCATCAGGGCCGCGGCAATCGGGCCGGTGAGGTGCGCCTGCCGGCCGGCCTCGCTGGGGAACGCGTCAAAGATGCCGAACTCGGCGTTGCCAAGCCGGATCGCGAACCACACTTGTGTTTGGGGTTCGCTCTGCGCAGCCGGCAGGGCGCCCTCGAGGAACTTCGCTACCTCAGCCTCCTTGCCGGGTTTCGCGCGCAAGCGAACCAACAGTCCGACCTTGACCATGTCTCACTCCTTTCGTGCGGGGTTGTGCAGGGTGAACATCACGACTCGTTCGTCGCGGTTTCTGCTCGGCGTTCATCGTCACGGTGGCGCAGCCTCGCACATCCTTGCCGCGGCTCGTCCTACACAGCCGGATCCGGGCCGGGCGCTCCTCGAGGGGCACCTTCGCCGACCGGGCCCTCGTCCGCCTTGTCTCGGCGCCGGGCCGACAGCCGTTCCACCAGCACGAACAGCACGGGGATGATGAAGATGGCGACGGCCGTCGCCGCCAGCATGCCGGTGATGACCACCGTGCCGAGGATCCGGCGCGCCACGGCGCCCGCGCCGGTCGCGATCCAGAGCGGGATCATGCCGAAGATGAACGCGAACGACGTCATGAGGATGGGGCGGAGGCGCAGCCTGGCGCCCTCGAGGGCCGCCTCGACCAGCGGCTTCCCTTTCTTCATCTCGTCGCGCGCGAACTCCACGATCAGGATCGCGTTCTTGGCGGCCAGCCCGATCAGCATGGCCAGGCCGATCTGGGCGAAGACATCCAGGTCGAAGCCGCGCAGCCAGATGCCCAGGAAGGCCCCCAGCACCGCCACCGGCACCGAGAGGAGCACCGAGAACGGCAGCGACCAGCTCTCGTAAAGCGCCGCGAGGATCAGGAACACGAATCCGAGCGACAGGGCGAAGACGGCGCCCGCGGTGCCCGACGCCTTCTTCTCCTGGTAGGAGAGATCGGCGAAGGCGTATCTCATGTCGCGCGGGAGGACCTGACGGGCCACGTCCTCGAGAGCGGCCAGCGCCTGGCCGGAGCTGTATCCCGGCGCGGCCGAACCGATGATCTGCGCGCCCCGGTAGAGGTTGAAGCGATTGGTGAACTCGGGGCCCGCGATCCGCCGGGTGCTCACCAGCGTCGAGAGGGGCACCATGTTGCCCCTGCTGTTGCGGACGTAGTACTGGTCGATGTCCTCCACGCTCAGCCGGTCTTCGCCTTCCGCCTGCAGGAATACCCGCCACTGCCGGCCGAATCGGTTGAACTGGTTCACGTAGAGGCCGCCCAGGTAGGTCTGGAGCGTCTGGTACACGTCGGCCACCGCGATGCCCTGCCGGAGCACCTTGTCCCGGTCGACGTCCGCGTACACCTGTGGCACGCCGGCGGTAAAGATGGTGTTGACGCCCGTCAACTCGGGCCGCTTGCGGGCCGCGTCCACAAAAGCGCGGACGTTCTGATCGAGAAACTCCACCGATCCGCCGCTGCTGTCCTGCAGCCACATGGAGAAGCCGCCGGCGTTGCCGAACCCGGGGATCGCCGGCGGGCTGAAGGCGAAGGCGTTCGCCTCCGGGACCTGGGTGGCCAGCGCCCGGTTGATGTTGCGCAGGATCGAGCGCGCCTCCAGCGCCGCGCCTTCGCGCTGGCTCCAGGGCTTCAGCTGCACGAAGATGAAGGCGCTGTACGTCGACGAGACTCGCGTCAGCAGGCTGAAGCCGATGATGGATCCGGTGGTCTGCACCCCCTCGGTCCGGGCGAGGATGCCTTCGATCTTCTTCGTCACCGCGTCGGTGCGCTCGAGCGAGGCCGCCGCGGGGAGCTGCACGTTGGTGAAGAGGAAGCCCTGGTCCTCCTCGGGGATGAAGCTGGTGCGGATACCGCGGCCCACCAGGCCGTCGAAGGCGATGAAGGCGGCCAGGATGCCGACGCCGATCAGGGGCTTGCGGATCAGCCCGCCGCTCCACCTGACGTAGCCGTGCGCCGTCCGATCGAAGCCGCGATTGAAGAGACCGAAGAAGCGCCCCAGCGGGCCGCGGGACTTCCGCCGCGGGCGGAGCAGCATCGCGGACAGCGCGGGCGAGAGCGTCAAGGCGTTGAAGGCGGAGATGAGCACCGAGATGGCGATGGTCACCGCGAACTGCGTGTTGAGCCGTCCCTGGATGCCGCCGACGAACGCGATCGGCACGAACACCGAGGAGAGGACCAGCGCGATGCCCACCACGGGTCCGGACACCTCCTTCATCGCCTGCAGGGTGGCGTCGCGGGGAGACAGGCCTTGCTCGATGTGATGCTCCACCGCTTCCACCACCACGATGGCGTCGTCCACGACCAGGCCGATGGCGAGCACCAGGCCGAAGAGCGAGAGGGTGTTGATGGAGAAGCCCAACAGCGGAAAGACCGCGAAGGTGCCGATCAACGAGACGGGCACGGCGATCAGCGGGATGAGGGTGGCGCGCCAGTTCTGCAGGAAGAGGAAGACCACCAGCGTGACCAGCGCCATCGCTTCCAGGATCGTCTTCACGATCTCGTTGATCCCTTCCGTGACCGGCAGCGTGGTGTCGAGCGTGATGGTGTAGTCGAGGCCGGGCGGGAACCGATCCTTGAGGTCCTTCATCACCGCCTTCACGCCGTTGGCCACGTCGAGCGCGTTGGAGCCGGGAGACTGGAAGACCGCGATGATGCTGCCGGGCTGCCCCTTGACGCGCGAGATCTGCTGGTAGTTGAGCGCGCCGAGCTCGATGCGGGCCACGTCGGACAGGCGCACCACCGAGCCGTCCGGGTTGGAGCGGACGACGATCTGCGCGAACTCCTCCGCGCTCTGCAGCCGCCCCTGCGCCCGCACCGTGTAGGTCATCTCCTTGCCCGCCGGCGCCGGGTCCGCCCCGACGCGGCCGGCCGGATTCACCGTGCTCTGCTGCGACACGGCGCGCACCAGGTCGGGCACCGTCATCCCCAGCTTCGCCAGCACGTCCGGCTTGACCCAGACCCGCATGGCGTAATCGCTGGCGCCGAAGAGGCGCACCTCGCCTACGCCGCGCACGCGGTAGAGCGTGTCGTTGATGTTGATGTTCGCGTAGTTGGCGAGAAAGAGGGAGTCGTAGCGCTGATCGGGCGAGAAGAGGCCGAAGATGACCAGCGGCAGGCCGGTGGACTTCCGGTAGGAGAGGCCGAACGCGTTCACGTCGGGCGGCAGGTTGGGCTGCGCCTGCGACACGCGGTTCGTCACGTTGACCTGATCGATGTTGGGGTCGGTGTCGATGTCGAACGTCACCGTCAACGCCATGGTCCCGTCGTTGGCGTTGGTCGATTGCATGTACAGCATGTCGTCCACCCCGTTCATCTGCTGCTCCAGCGGGGTGGCCACCGACTGCTCGACGGTGATCGCGTCGGCGCCGGTGAAGGTGGCGTTGACGATGATCTGCGGCGGAATGATCGACGGGTACTGCGCCACCGGCAGCACGCGCATCGCGAGCAAGCCGGCGACCACCGTGATGATCGAGATGACGATCGCCACGATCGGGCGATTGACGAAGAAGCGCGACATGACTCACCCTTTGGCGACGGGCTGGAAGGGCACCGGGTTGACCGTCGCCCCTTCGCGGACCTTCTGCACGCCTTCCGCCACCACCTTCTCGCCGGCGGTCACGCCGTTCTCGATCACCCAGACGGTCCCGACCCGCTCTCCGACCCTCACCGACCGGATGACGACCTTGTTGTCGTTGCCCACCACCGCGACCTGGTAGCTGCCTTGCAGCTCGGTGACCGCGCGCTGGGGCACGACCAGCGCGCCCTGTTTGATGGCGACGGTGGCGCGCACCCGGCCGAATTGACCCGGCCGCAGGATGTTAGACGGATTGGGGAACGCCGCCGCGATCCGGATCGTCCCGGTCGCCGGGTCGACCTCGCGGTCGCTGAGCACGAACTTGCCGGGATGGGGGTAGACCACGCCGCCCCCGAGCATCAGCTCGAGCGGCGTGTCGCCGTTGGGGAAGGGCCTGGCCTCGGCCGAACCGTCGAGCCCGCCGACGAACGACAGATATTCGCGCTCGCTGATGGCCACGTACGCCTTGATGGGGTCGAGCCGCGACACGGAGGTCAAGAGCGTGGTGGGGCCGACCAGGTCGCCGAGCTGCCCGCGCGCGATGCCGGCGACTCCGTCAGTGAGCGAACGCACCTTGGTGAACTCCAGGTTGAGCTGGGCGGTCCTGACGGCGGCCTTGGCCGAATCGAGCACCGCGGCCGCGCCGGCCTTGGCCTGGACGTCGGTTTCGAGCTGGCTGCGCGCGATGGCGCGCTCTTGCGCCAACGGAACGTCACGGTCCACGTCCTGGCTCGCGCGCTTGAGCTGCGCCTCCGCTTGCGCCCTCTGCCCCCGCGCCTGCGCGAGCGCCGCCTCGAAAGGCCGGGGATCGATCTCGAACAGCACGTCGCCCTTCTTCACGTACGCGCCCTCGACGTAGTTCTGCTTCACCAGGTAGCCGGTGACCTGCGGCTGGATCTTCGCGTTCACGTACCCATCCAGCGTCGTCACCCACTCCCTGCGGAGCGGGACATCCTGCGCGACCACGGCAGCGACCGCCACGGTCTGAGGAGGCGGCGAGCCCGCCGCTTTGCCGTTGCGGCACGCGATCGGCAGGGCGGCTACGAGGGACACCGCCAAGGTGCGAACGGAGGCACGAGAAGCGAGCAGCCTTGCAATCGGCATGACGATCATCCTTCCATTGGTTCGGCGAGTTGGATTCCGATCCCCCCGGATTGGTTCTTTCGCCTCCAGCGACCCGCTCTTGCCCGCTCGAAACCCAAGACAGGTCCACACCCGTGCGCGCCCGTGTTTGTGCAGGCGCCCGGGGCATGCCCGACGCGGGAGGAGCCAGCAGAGATCAACGTCGCCGACCAGGGGGCGTTGGAACCCAACAGGCACCTGAATCGCCGACAGGACTCTACTACGACTCGAGGAGCGTGCCGAGCACCGCGGGCCACCGATTCTCGAAGTCGCCTTCCCGTTGGAGTCCGCGCTTCAACAGAGCCTGGATTCGCTGCTGCGTTTCAGGCCACGTCAGCGCGGTCTGAAAGCCGTTGAGGGCGTCGAGGAGCCTGTCGGCGCATGGCAACGAGACCTGGTTGATGAGATTCTTCGCCGCCGCGATCGGACGCCGATCGAAGGAGGCGATCCGGCGCGCGAGTATGTCGACGAAGCCGTCCAGCTCCGCGTCTGGAAGTGCCCGGTTGACGTATCCGTATCGCTCTGCGGTGTCACCGTCGAAGTCGTTCGCACCGAGAACGATCTCGAGCGCGCGGCCGCGGCCGACCAGCGGGGGCAGGCGTTCCGTACCGCCGCCGCCGGGATTCAGTCCCACCCCGACTTCGGGTTGGCCCAGTCGCATGTTCTCGCGCGACGCGAAGCGCATGTCGCAGGCGAGGACGAACTCGCTGCTCACGCCCCGGACGCAGCCTCGGATCTTCGCGATGCTCACCACCGGCGACCTGGTGAGACGGACGAACGTATCCATCAGGATCGGGAGGCCGGAAGGCCCGACATCCGTGGTGATGTTCCCGGTGTTGCCGGTCAAATGTGTTCTGATTTCTTCCTCTGATCGTTGGCAGGTAAAGGAGCAGGCGATGGAGTTATGCCTAAAACGTGCCAGAATTTCGCCCCTAGCGTGGCTGAACGTCGCCGGGTTCAGGTGCCCGGCTTCATTGCCCGTGCCGAAAGCCACAAGACCGCCGGGTTCACGCGCTCGGGATAAATCGCGAGCATCTGCTTGTACAGATCCGACGCGGTCCTGGTATTGGCAGCGATCCTGTCAAAGTCGCGAATGTATTTTCGTGTTTCTTCGATATTATTCGACGTATCGGGCGCCCCTGGCCTCTTGTGTCCCGCAATAACGGCCACGGGCTTGAGCGACTCGACCTTATCGAGCGCCGCGATCCAATCCTTCCGGGTTTCGGCGTTCGACTCGCCCAGATGAAGATGAACATCGTTGTAGGCGGCGTCGCCGGCAACGACCAGCCCGATCGAAGGGGCGTGGAGACAGGTCGTGTTGTCCGTATCGGTATGCCCAAGAGGAACGCCCACAAGTTGCTCCCCTTCCAGTTCGATAACGCCTCCCTTGAGTTCGTCCGCGACCACGAGCGTTGAGTCGATTTGTCCGGGAAACCGTGGTTTCCAATATGTGTCGACCACGGGAGCCGACGCCTGCTTTTGCATGACCGCGATGACCTCTCGCGTCGCGACGAATCGCGCATTCGGAAATTTCTTCTGAATTGTGTTTACGCCGAAGAAATGATCGCCATGGCCATGGGTCGCGTAGATCGTCGTCAGATTTTTGCTTCTGGCTGCGATCCAGTCGACGAGTTTCTGGTTTTGATCGACCGTGATGGCGGTATCCACCAGTACGGCATCGCGCTTACCCGAGATAAGCGTTGAAGAAATGGGCGACCATTTCATTTCGCTCGCGCCGGGCGGAAAGTCGTTGGTGACCACGGGAATCTGGGCGCTGACAAAAACTTCCCACTGCAATGGCATGACGGTGTTCCTTTCGGGATGCTTCTATGCCGGCAAATTCGCGATCCAGTTCAAGGTATGGCTCAATCTCGATCTCGCTTATCATCGCGACGAGCCTCTTTTCCCTGCCTCGCCGAGATCGCCGAGGATATCGGGCCAGGTTTTCTCGAAGTTGGCGTCACGCTGCAGTCCACGCTCCAGCACGGCTCGGATGCGGTGCTGGGCTTCGGGCCACGTCAGCGCTGCTCCAAACGAAGTGAAGGCATCCAGGAGCCGATCCGTTGGGGGCAACGAGACCTGGTTGACGAGATTCTTTGCGGCGGCGAGGGCGCGCCGATCGAAGGAGGCGATCCGGCGCGCGAGGGCGTCGACGAAGCCGTCGAGTTCAACGTCCGGAAGTGCTCGGTTGACATAACCGTATCGTTCTGCCGAGTCGCCATCAAAGTCGTTGGCGCTGAGAATGATTTCGAGCGCCCGGCCGCGTCCGACCAGGTGGGGGAGGCGCTCTGTACCTCCGCCGCCGGGATGCACGCCGACCCCGAGTTCGGGGTGGCCGAGTTTCGTGTTCTCGCGCGACGCGAAGCGCATGTCGCAGGCGAGGACGAACTCGCTGCTCACGCCACGCACGCAGCCCCGGATTTTTGCGAGGCTGACAACCGGCGACTTCGTAAGGCGCACGAACGTATCCATCAGAATAGGGAGGCCCGACGGGCCGATAGCGGTCATGATGTTTCCGATCTTGCCCGTCAGATCGAAGTGCGCCAGGTAGAAATCAGGAATCGCGCTCTCGAAAACAACGACACGCAGGGTCTCAGTGGTATCCATCCGGACAAGAAGGTCCTGGAGGGCTTGGAAGATATCCGCGTCGACGATATTGAAGGGCGGATAGTCGAATACGACTCTCCAGTACGCACGCGTTTCCTCGATCACCCGCATTGGTGCCGTCGTATTCGGTTTGGCCATGGTTCATCTTCCTTGGATTTCAATTGAGCGCGACGGTGCGGTGATCCGACGGCGAGTCGGATCCTGCGGCGTGCCCTTCATCCCAAGTTGCCCGCCAGTAACAATCGTCGCCTGGACTGTGTCGAAACAGTTCCATCGGTCGTACGGGTGCCTCCGACGCACTCATCTGTCTCTCCGTGGCGGGCACGGCATGTCTGCCTTGACCCACGCTTCCAATGCCTCGAGGAATTGCGCGTGGCTCAGCGGCGGCATCGTGCGGGCGGCGCCTGGATCCCACGCCCACAACACGAGCGGATCCACCT
>Ga0137397_10001848_pt1 | contig 14801 bp, 10 predicted proteins | sample czorhiz116metaG_FD_106658 | JGI IMG/M metagenome (GOLD analysis project Ga0137397, IMG submission 106658) | Vadose zone soil microbial communities from Angelo Coast Range Reserve, California, USA - czorhiz1.16 metaG | ecosystem: Environmental > Terrestrial > Soil > Vadose zone | place: USA... | reverse complement strand
TTGAGCAGGGTGTCGAAGGCGGACTTGGTGGGGAAGTCGACGGACGTCGTCGTCCCGGTCACGAAGATATTGCCGGCGCTATCCACGGCGATTCCGGCCGCGGTCTCATCGCCGGAGCCGCCGAGGAAGGTGGAGAACACCAGCTGGGCGTTGCCCGAGGCGGCCGGGTTCAGCTTGGTGACGAACACGTCGGTTGGGCCGACCTCGCCATTGTTGTTGAGCAGGGTGTCGAAGGCGGACTTGGTGGGGAAGTCGACGGACGTCGTCGTCCCGGTCACGAAGATATTGCCGGCGCTGTCTACGGCAATCCCGCCGCAGTTCTCGTCAATCCCGAGGAAATGCAATATTGGGTCGATCACCAGGACCTGGTTCCTGGCATACTCTCCTACTGCAAAGCCGACCTCCCGCTCACCGAACAAGACGTACTGCCCCTCTACAGTTTTTCTTCCTCCGTCGACCTCTTGATAAATAAATGGTCTGGGCTGACGGATTTCTCCCGCCGCCATCGTAAGCACCAATTCGCCGTTGTCCCCGATCGCGACGTGTTCGGCGCCTTGGAAACGCAGGCGGATGATCTTGGGGTCAATACCTGGGGCGACGACGAAGTCATACTCCACCTGCCTCTGATTGCCGTAGTAGAGAAGGTCGATACCGGGATAAACCGATTGATGTCTTACCTTCCCGTAGAGCGGGACATTCGTGCGCCACTTTCGTGGGTCGTTGCCGGGGAAGCTGTGCGTTTCGCCTGATAGCGGCTCGACACCTTCCAGGCGTGCTTCAGGGTTGGCGCCCACCCACTCTATGCGGAGCACTGCCCCTGTCCTCTTCGTCTGAGGCTTGCAGGAGGCACCGAGGCGAGGTTTTCTCAGAACGACGACTGCCTCCGTGGGAGTTACAAACAAACTGTAGCCGCTGCCGCGGGACAAAAACTTCACCGGGCCAACGGCTTCCGGGTTGCTTTCAAAGGTCAGTGACGACCGGCCGTAGGTTTCGAATATCTGCGCGTGCTTCACGTCCGCGTTCGCGGATGGGTAAGCACCTTCGTCGGGTGAAGCAACAACGGGTCGGCTATGCAGAAGAGCGGAAAACCATAGAGCCGTTATCAGACTTCTCACGGTCCACCGGAAAGCGCAGGACAGTACGCTGGAGGACTGAGGACTGCACGTCAACACTCTCCCACTGCTCGAAGGCCAGCTCCACATCTCGCGTCTCCTCCGCGCGCCAGAACTTGCCCGGGTACCCCTCCAGGTCTCCCGTGCAATCGAGCGCTGTACGAACCTCCTAGTAGTGCTGAGAGACATCAGCGGCTTCATCGAGGTCGTCCTTCCCGGCCGCTCGTGGTTCCGACGAAACGGATCCGGTCAGCCCTCCTTCCGGCTGGTTAAAGTGGTGGCGTCAAAAGAACGTCAAAAATGCAGGAGAGTGGTGTGCTATTGTTCCGTTTCACTCCGTGGCGTCCGACATGGCGCGACTCCACCTCGAGTTGCTCGGTGGTTTTTCTGCTCGCCTCGAAGGCGGAAAAGCGTGCGCTCTGCCCACCCGAAAAGCTCAGGCCCTCCTCGCGTACCTGGCCCTCCCGGCCGGCCGCTTCCACTCACGGGAGAAATTGACCGCTCTCCTCTGGGGAGATTCGGCAGAGGGTCAAGCCCGGCACAGCTTTCGGCAAGCCCTGGCAAGCCTGCGACGTGCCCTGGGCCAAGGGGAGCCCGCGGTGCTGCTGACCCAGGAGGGCACTATCGCGCTCAATCCCAAGGCCGTGGCGGTGGACGTGGCCGATCTGGAGGGAGCTCTGGCCGAGGGGAGCCAGGAAGGATTCGCGCGCGCGGCCACGCTGCACCGAGGCGACTTTCTCGAAGGCTTCAGCGTCGATGAGGTGCCGTTCGAGGAGTGGCGGGTCGTCGAGCGCGAGCGGCTCCACGAGCTCGCCCTCGAGGCGCTGACCAAGCTTCTACGCGAGCAACTCATCGCCGACCGGCCCGAGCGGGCGATCCATACGACGCTGCGGATCCTGGCCCTCGACCCGTTGCAGGAGACGGCGCACCGGGCGCTGATGCGTCTCTACCTCCAGGAGGGCCGTCGGGCCGCCGCGTTGCGCCAATACCAGGAGTGCGTGCAGGCGCTGGAGCGTGAGCTAGGGGTCGGCCCTGAGGAAGAGACTTGCCGCCTCTACCGAGAGGCGCTCCAGGCGTCGGGTGCCCCGGCGGCGATAGCCAGCCCCTCCGCAGGGACCGCGGTCGCTGCGTCGGATGGGCCACCGCGAAAGACGCTGCTGATTGGTCGGCATGCGGAGACGGCCGTGCTGCGGGCCGCTCTCGACGAGGCGCGTCGCGGCAGGGCCTCCCTCGTCGCTGTCCTCGGGGAAGCGGGAATCGGCAAGAGCCGGCTCGTGGCCGAGTTGAGCGAAGCCGGGCTGGCCAGCGTCCTGGTCGGTCGCGCCTACGAGAGCACGAGGGCTGTGCCGTTCGGGCTCTGGGTCGATGCGCTTAGAACAAGTGGCATCACCGAGGATCGGAGCCTGCTCGCAGCAGTGGGCCCGACCTACCGGGCCGAGCTGGCCCGACTCCTCCCAGAGTTGGGCGCGCCGGGGCTCACGCTTCCGTCGACACCCGACGGTGCGGTGCGCCTCTTCCAGGCCGTCACGCGTGTTCTCCGGCATCTGGCAGGTCGTGACGTGCTGATGGTCGTGCTGGAAGACCTCCACCGGGCGGACGACATGAGTCTTCGTTTGCTCGCCTTCGTCACCCGCCAGATCGAAACCGAGCCCGTGCTCATGGTCGTCACGGCACGGGAAGAAGACCTGGCGGATGCGCCCATTCTCGGCCAACTCCTCGCGGAGCGGAACCGGGACGAGCGGCTCCTTGGCCTCCGGCTCGGTCGGCTCTCACGGGAGGACACTCTCGCCCTCGTCGAAACGCTGACGCGCCCGGGCAGCCCGGTCCGCGAGCGCACGGAGTGGGTCTGGACGACGAGTGAAGGGAACCCCTTCATCGTGGTCGAGACCGTGCGGGCCCTCGAGCAGGCGTCCGCGGCCCGCGAACCCGGAGCCCCGTCGCTCCCCCCGCGCGTTAGGGAGCTGATCACCGAGCGTCTGGCCCGGCTCGGGCCGCGGTCGCGTGAGTTGCTCGCGACGGCGGCCGTCATCGGGTGCCGGTTCGACTTCACGCTGCTCCAGCGGGCCGGGGGCCTCAATCCCGCGGAGACCGCCGAGGCCGTCGAGGAGCTGGTGCGCCGCCACGTGCTGCAGAGTCTTGGAGATGAGCTGGACTTCACACATGACCGGATCCGGGACAACGTGTACGAGGGGATCCTGCCGGTCCGCCGGCGGGTGCTGCACGGCAGCGTGGCCGCTGCGCTGGAGGCGCTCTGCGATGGTTCCCCTGATTCCGTTGCGGACCAGCTCGCGCTCCACTACGCGGAGGCCGGCGACCCGGATCGCGGCGTCCGTCATTTGACGCGGGCGGCAGAGCTGGCCGCGAGGAGGTACGCCCACGCGCGGTCGGTCGCACTCCTCCGCGACGCCGTGAATTCGCTCGACCGGCTCCCGGCCGGACTCGAGCGGGACCGGCGTCGCGTCGAGCTTGTGTTGCGCACTGCCGAATCCCTGTTTTTCCTCGGTAGATTTCGCGACGGAGTAGATCTCCTTGCGGCCGAGGAGAAGCGCCTCGCCGAGCTGACGGACGGCGGGCTCGCGGCCCGCTACCACTTCTGGCTCGCCAATCTCTATACACGACTCAACGCGCACGATCCCGCCGTCGAGCACGCCTGGCGGGCGGTCGAGATGGCCGGGGACGCCGGCGACGCGGCGACGGTCGGGAAGGCCTACGGCGTTCTCGGCGTCGAGGCGTACTGGGCCGCCGAAGGCGTTCGGGGGATCGAGTACGGGCGCCGGGGCGTGGCACTTCTCGAGGGAACCGGCGAGCGGTGGTGGCTCGGCATGGGCTGCTTCTATCTCGGCCTGAATCACTTGTTCCTGGGCGACTTCGACCTGGCGCTCGAGGCCGAGGCGCGCGTGCGCGCGATCGGTGAGGAGCTGGGCGACCCCCGGCTCCTGAGCTTCGGAGACCTTGCGACCGGGATGGTCCTCACTGCGCGCGGCGAGGCCGAGTCGGCTTTGGCAGCGTGTCGCCGCAGTCTCGCAGCCGCACCCGACCCCGTGAGCCGTGCGTACGCGGCCGCCCACCTCGGCTACGCGCACCTCGAGCGCGGCGACCACAGCGATGCCCTACGGCATCTGGAGGAGGCGGTCGAGCAGATCGGGCGCTTCGGGGTGCGGCAGTGGGAAGGATACTTCACGACGCTCCTTGGCGAGGCACACCTTGCGGCAGGAAACCACGCGCGGGCCGAAGAGCTGGTGCGGCGCGGGCTCGAGCTCACCCGAGAGGCGGGTAATCGCTTCGGCGTGGGCTGGGCCGAGCGGGCGCTCGGGCGAACTGCGGGTGCGCGGGGCGCCTCGGAAGAGGCCGAGGGCCATCTCGCGGACGCGCTTGCCACCTTCGGCGCGATCGGCGGCGCATGCGAGGCCGCGCGCACGGCCGTGGCATTGGCCGAAGTGGTCGCCGTTCGGGGCGATGTGGCAGCGGCCGCAGCGCTGCTGGCCGACGGCTATCGCACCTTCATCGCCAAGAAAGCCCCTGTTCTCGTGGCGCGCTCGGAAGCGGTCGCGGCCCGACTGGGCCTCACGCTGCCAGAGACTTGAACACGCCGGGCCGGCTCGCTCACCCCCGGTCGCGGTCTCCGCGTCTTCACGTGGAGAAGAGAGGCAGCCGCTGGCCGGGCGGCAGGTTGGCGACCGCGTCCTCCAGAGTCCGCGCCTGTCGCCATTCGCTCGCCGGACGCACGTACCCGCTGGTGCCGACCTGGTCGATGCCCCAGTAGATCTCGAGGTTGTTGCCGTCGGGATCCTGGAACTCGACGGCGATCTGACAGCCGGCGCGCCGGCGCCCCTCGAAGACGATCGGGACACCGTGCTTGCGCAGCCAGGCACGCGTGCGGAACACCTCGTCGAGCGTCGCCACCTCGAAGGCGAAGTGGTTCAGGCTGGTATGGTCGCTCTTCGCGACGCCACCGACCAGCGCCACGCCGTGGTGGTCGGCGTTGCAACGCATGAAGACCATGCCGCCCGGCACCATGCTGCCGGGGTAGCGGTCGCTGACCTGCAACCCGAGCACTTCGGTATAGAAGCGCACCGAAGCCTCGAGATCGGTCACGTTGAGCACGACGTGCCCGAGCTTTCGCAGCTGGAACTGGAGCGGCGCTTCCGAGCTCTCTGACATTTTCGCGTCTCCTTACGCCAGCGCCGAAGGCCTCATTCCGTCGCGAGAGCCTGACGACGATCGCGGTGGTACTCGAACAGCTTGAGGTTGGCGGCCGCGATCGTCTGGGCCTCCGCGGCCACTCGCGCCACGTCTTTCCCGGGGATCATCACGTAGAGCTCGTCTTCACCCAGGTCGGTGTAGACCCGGTTGCCGACACAGCCCGTGCTCGCGATGACTCCCTGGGCGAGGGAGGCCGGCAGCGCCATGCACGTCGGCCGGCCGAGGAGCGGAGCGGGCGCCGCGACGCCGGCACGGAGCGCGGCTTCCTGCAGGAGCATCACGCGGCCGGGCCGACCAGCCACGAGCACGACGTCGGGATCCACCGGAGCGTCGGCGAGCGGCGCGTAAATCACGACACCAGGCGTCTGGGGCAGGCGCGGAATGCCCGGAACTTCCTCCATCTTGAGATAGCCGAGCTCGGTCATGAGCGCCAGCGTCTGGCCGAGCTCCGGGGCGCGCTCGGGCGGTAGAGGAATGTTGTGGGTGTAGCTGCCGATCGGGCAGTTGTGATGGTCTGCGGGAACGGTGTAGAAGGTCCGCTCGCTCATGGCAAGCCGCCAGAAGCTGCATCCCGAAGGCTCCGTCCCGGTGAACTTGGGCACGCCGGGGGGCGGGCTCGATCGAAAGGCGACCGCGACGGGGCGCCGCTGGAGGCCGAGGGCTCCGGAAAGCTGCCGCTCGACGGTGCGATAGTCAGTCATCGTTGGCCTCTGGTCCTAGATCGGGGTCTTGACGATCCGTCCGCTCGCTTCCACGTACCACTTCTCGCTGGGGCACGACCGGCCGGCGAGAGTCGCCGCCATCCAGTCGGCGGCGAGGATCGGCGGAAATGGGCCGAGGTTCGCGGCCGGCACGTTGCCGACGGAATGACGCGAGTCCTGGTAGACGACCAGGCGCTTGGGTCCGCCGAGGGTCTTCATCAACCGTTCGGTGTGCTCGAGCGGCGAGAGCTCGTCGAATTCGCCGGCGACGCAGAGATACGGCGCGCGGATCTTCTCGGCGTGGCCCTCCCAGGTCATGCTCTTGCGGAGCTCGTCGAATCTGGCCTCGTCGGTGACGCCGGACATGTACATGAAGCGCATCTTGAAGGTCGGCGACGCCTCTTCGAAGATCGTGTGAAAGCCCGGCTCGTGACAGACGGCCGACACCGCGACCGCGCGGATGCGCGGCTCGTGGGCGGCCGCGATCGTGCCGAAGAACGAGCCGAAGCTGTTGCCGGCGAGCCCGATGCGGCTGGGGTCGATCTCCGCGCGCGCCGTCAGCCAGCTGACCGCCGCCGTACCGGTCGCGATCCACGCGGGCATGCTGAAGTAGATGTCGAGCACCGGGCTCTCGTACTGACCGGGCCCGTCCAGCGCCAGCACCGCCATCCCGCGGGACAGCCACCGGTCGCCGTACATGGCGACGCCGATCTCCTTGAAGCTGTCCATGCCCGGGAGCGACACCACGACCGGGATGCGCCCGCCTTGGTAGCCGGGCGGCAGATGGAACCAGGCCGGCAGCGACTGGCCGCCCGGCAACGGAATCCACGCCGCCTCGACGTGGTGGTCGGCGAGCCGGGCGTACTTCGCATAGCACTCGCGCTTCTTGCCGTTGTAGAACCGGTTCTGCTCGTTGTTCTCGTCGATGGGCCACTGCGCGGCAGCCCAGTGGACGCTTGCCATGAAGTAGCTCTCGCGCGCGGTCACGGAGTCCTGGCTCTGCTCGGCCGCCTGAGCCTTGGCCTCGCGTCGGCGGGCTACCGCCTCGAAGGCGGGTGAGGCGTCGGCCAGCTTGGTGATGCGCTGGCGAATGGCGGCGAAGTCGGCGTTGGCCTCCGGGCCGCAGGGCACGGAGAGATAGATGGAGCGCGGCTGATCCCAGTCCATCCCGACCGAGCGGATCGTGTTGTCGAGCAGCCAGCGCTGCTCGGTCCAGCGACGCGTCAGCGGTCCGCCGTGATTGGAGATGGCCCGGTCGCCGCCGGGCCCGGCGGCGGGCGAGGGCGCAGCGGCGTTCGACTTGTTGACCACATCGAGAGAACCGTCGGGCATGGCGGCGCCTCCTTGTCAGTGCTCGCCCGGACATCGGGACTATACTGCGGGCCGCGGACCGGGGCCAGACCGGGGCCGGCGACCGCGGGGGGACGATGGGGAGGGAGCCATCCGGGTGCTTTCGTCCGGCGTTCGCGGCGACTTCGCGTTACCATCCGCGTGACCGTCAGGATCAAGGAGGCCCTAAATGCTCGCGATCTGGGTGAAGGTACGAGTGAAGCCAGACCAGAAGAAGCGGTTCCTCGAAGCGATCGAGGTGGACGCGCTCCGTTCCGAGAAGGACGAGCCCGGCTGCCTGCAGTTCAACGTGCTGCAGGACGACCAGGACGAGAACGTCTACTACTTCTACGAGGTCTACAAGGACGCGGCCGCCCTGGAAGCCCATCGCGCCGCGCCGCACTACGCGGTCTGGCGCGCCGCGGCCGACACGCTGGATGGGCCGACCGCCCCGACGCGCTGCAAGACGGTCTTCCCGGCTGACCGGGCCTACTGGGGCAAGGTGTAGAGGTCGGGCGGCATGCGCCGGTCGCCCGGACCGTTCGAGGGCTGTCCGCTGGGCGTCGCTGCTGTCACCGTTCGATCACCCATGGAGGGGTGGCTGAAGGGCGACGACTTGTCGAATCGCGGAGTTCGCGCGCGCGACGCCTCTGGCGCGGGTATTGCTTGAAGTGGCGCCGATGCTAAAAGACCGCTTTCTGAGCCTGTTCTCGTCAGACCTCGCTATCGACCTCGGTACCGCGAACACCCTCGTCTTCGTTCGGGGTAAGGGCATCGTTCTCAACGAGCCGTCGATCATCGCGATCCGCAAGACGGACAACGAGGTCATCGGGGTCGGGCACGAGGCCAAGGCGATGCTCGGCCGCACGCCGGAGAACATCCAGGCCATTCGCCCGCTGAAGGACGGCGTGATCGCCGACTTCGACGTGACCGAGAGAATGCTGCAGTACTTCATCGCAAGGGCGCGGCAGATCTCGACGGGGCGGAAGCGTGGCTGGGTCTTCGACCGGCCCCGAGTCGTCGTCGGGGTGCCTTCGGGGATCACCCAGGTGGAGAAGCGCGCGGTGCGGGACGCGGTCCTCCAGGCCGGCGCGCGCGAGGTCTACCTGATCGAGGAGCCCACGGCCGCGGCGATCGGCGCCGGCCTGCCGATCCACGAGCCTGGCGGCCACCTGATCGTCGACATCGGCGGCGTGACGACCGAGGTCGCCGTCATCTCCATGTCGGGCACGGTGTACTGCAACTCGGTCAGGATCGCCGGCGACGAGATGGACGAGGCGATCATCCAGCACATCCGGAAGCACTACCGGCTGCTGGTCGGCGAGCGTCGCGCGGAAGAGATCAAGATCGCCCTGGGCTCGGCCCATCCGGAAGCGCTCGAGCGGAGCTCCATCGAGGTCAAGGGGCGCGACCTCGTCGACGGCGTCCCGAAGACCCTCGTCATCACCGACGAGGAGATCCGGGAGGCGCTGCGCGAGCCCGTGATGACCATCGTGGAGACGGTCCGCACGTGTCTGGAGCGGACTCCGCCGGAGCTCGCGGCCGACATCATCGAGAAGGGCGTGGTGCTGACCGGCGGCGGCGCGCTCCTGCGCGGGATCGACTGGCTGCTCCAGCACGTGACGCAGCTTCCGGTGCGGGTGGCCGAAGATCCCTTGAGCTGCGCGGCGCGCGGCGCCGGGAAGGCGCTCGACGATCTGGAGCTCTTGAGGAAGGTCGCGATTCCCGCCTGAAGCGGTGGGAGGGATCAGTCCGGCTAGTCCACGCCGAAGTCGTACACCTTGCTCGACGCGCCCGCAGCCGACCCTAAGGTGAGGACGATTCCGTACTCGCCGGATTCCAGGGGCTGCTTCGGCGTCAGCTTATAGTATCCGCGCGCGTCCTTCTCCGCATCGACGCCCATCTTCTGGGAGCCGCCGAAGGGGTGGAACCCCCCGCTCCCGATCTTGAGGTTCCGGTCGTCGTGATCGTCGCCGGGCTTGAACCGCACCAGCGGGACCTCGTTCGCGGGCCATGCGCTGTAGGGTCAGCGACACCACCGCCAGCACGAGCATGAGCCGCAGTCTTGTCGATACCATCGTCATGATTCCTCCCGATCGGCCGCCGAGGCGGGCGACGTCTGCGGGAGTTACAGAGTGCGGTCGCGCTCGCTGTCAAGCGGACCGGGAGCCTTGACCCGACGCCCCGCGCATGGTACCCGTCCAGCACGTCGGCACGCGTCGTGAGCGGCCAGGAACGGCCCGCGGTGACCCGAGGAGGACGAGCGATGCTGGATCTCCTGATTCGTGGAGGCGACGTAGTGACGCCGCAGGGCGTCGGCCGGTGGGACATCGCCATCGAGGGGGAGCGCATCGTCGCCCTCGGCGTGCCCGAGCACGCGCTCGAGGCGGGACGTGTGATCGACGCGACCGGCAAGATCGTCGTGCCCGGAGGCGTCGAGCCGCACACGCACCTCGCGCACTTCATCTCGATGCAGCCCGAGGAGAACCTCCATACGCTCGGCCCCGAGGAGGACACGCGCGGGATGGTCTTCGGGGGAACGACCACTCACGTGGATTTCTGCTTCGTGCGCCCCGGGACCGACGTCCAGCAGGTGATCGAGACCCGGGCCGCGCGCTGGAAGGGCAACTCCTACGCGGACTACTCCTTCCACGTGGCGCTGCAGGGGCAGCTGCCCCTCAAGGTCTTCGATCAGATTCCCGAGGCGATCCAGGCGGGCTTCCCGAGCTTCAAGGTCTTCACGGTCGAGGTGCTGCCGCCGCATCCCAAGCGCCATCCCTATCGGCTCGACTTCGGGCGGATCCAGCTGGCGATGGAGAAGGTCGTTCCGCACGGCGGCCTCATGGTCGTCCACGCCGAGGACCAGGACATCGTGCAGTTCATGTACGAGAAGTTCCGCGAGGAGAAGCAGACGGACGGCTGGCTGCTGCCCCTCGTGCACAACAAGCTCTCGGAGAAGCTCGCGTTCCGTCGCACGATCCAGCTCGCGGCGCACACCGGCGCCGGCGTCTACTTCGTCCACACGTCGGCCCGCGAGGGCGTCGACGCCGTCGCCGAGGCACGGGCCGCGGGGTATCCGATCTACGCCGAGACGCTGCATCACTACACCTGCTTCACCGCCGAGGACTACAAGACTCCGCGCGGCTTCTGCTACCACACGTACCCGTCGCTGAAGTATCCCGAAGACCAGGCGGCGCTCTGGAACGGGCTCGTGCGCGATGGGATCTCGACGACGGCGACCGACGAGTTTCCGACGTCGCTCGAGCTGAAGCTCCGCGGCCAGGACCTCGAGAACGTGACGGGCGGCAACCTCGGCGCCGAGGCGCGGATGGGCATCGTCTATTCCGAAGGCGTCGTGAAGCGGCGGATGTCGCTCGAGCGGTTCGCGGACGTCACCTCCACGAACGCCGCGAGGATCCTCGGGCTCTACCCGCGCAAGGGCGTCCTCGCCCCCGGCAGCGACGCAGACATCGCGATCATCGATCCCGCGATCAAGAAGACGCTCGCGCGGGAGGACTTTCACGTGAGCGACTACAGCCCCTGGGAGGGCTGGGCGATCCAGGGCTGGCCGGTCACCACGATTCTCCGTGGCCGCGTCGTCGTGGAGAACCGCCGCCTGGTCGGCGACCGGCGCGACGGCCAACTGGTTGCGCGCAAGATCTCGCCCGAGGTGCTCCGCCGCCCGGCCTGCTGAGGGCGCCCGCCCGCATCGCGTGACGTGACCGGCCTGACGACCGCGCGTGCTTCCGCTCCGGCGGCGCTTCGACTACACTCGATGCGCCGTCGCCGACGCGGCGAGTTCGGTCGTCGAATTTCCGGAACTCCAAGCTCGATCGGGAGGTCGGACCGCGATGCATTTCGGAATCTTCATCGAGGAATTGCGCCACGGAAGCGACGAAGCCACGTGGTTTCGCGAGACGTTCGAGCTCGTGGAAGCGGCCGAGGCATGGGGCATCGACGGCGTGTGGCTCGGCGAGATCCACTTCAATCCCGGCCGCTCGGTGCTCTCGTCGCCGATCGCGCTCGCGGGCTTCATCGCGGCCCGGACGCGTCGCGTGCGGGTCGGCACGGCGATTCAGGTGCTGCCGCTGAGCAATCCGCTGCGCATCGCCGAAGACGTCGCGACGATCGATCATCTCAGCGAGGGCCGCTTCGATTTCGGCATCGGGCGCAGCGGCTCGCCGCGCGCCTACGACGCGCTCGGCATTCCCTATGCCGAGAGCCAGGCGCGGTTCCAGGAAAACCTCGCGGTCATCCTCCAGGCGTGGAAGGGCGAGCGGTTCAGCTTCGAGGGCAAGTTCTATCGGTTCCAGAACGTCGCGGTCTCGCCCCGGCCGGTTCAGCGTCCTCATCCGCCTCTCCGGATGGCCGCCAACTCCCGGGAGACCTTTCCCTTCGTGGGCCGCGCCGGACTACCCCTCTTCGTCGGAGTCCGCGACCTGGATATCCCGGAGCTCCGGGTGCACCTGCAGACCTACCGGAAGGCCTGGCGCGACGCCGGTCATCCCGGGGACGGCGACGTGTGTCTCCGTCTTCCGGTGTACGCGGCCCCGTCGGAGCGCGAGGCCCTCGACGAGCCCCGCGAAAACATCACGTATTTCTACCGGCGTCACGCCGAGCTGACCCGGTCGGGGCTCGGGCGCGCCGACACCGGCCCCGAGGAGCGGCGTCGGACGCTCTCGGAGAAGGTCGACGAGCTCACCTACGAGGAAATTCTGAGGACGCGTGTCGCGTTCGGGACCGCCGCGGGTCTGATCGACCGCATCGCCCAGGTGCGGGACGAGCTCGGGTTGACCGGTGTCGTGGCCGAATTGAACCCGGGCGGGCTGCTCCCGATGGAGCGGATGCAACGGACGCTGCGCGTCCTGACCCACGAGGTGATGCCGGCCTTCCGGTAGGCGGGGCGCTCGGCGGTCGCGACCTCAGGAGCGGAACGCGACCTCCACGGCCGCGGCGTCCGCGGTCGGCTTGGAGGCGTGCAGCGGAACGAGCTCACCGCGCCGCTCCGGTCGAGGAACCGGCGCTCCTCAGACGCTTGCGGGCAGCTCGATCACGAACGCCGCCCCGCCTTCCGGACGGTTGCTGGCGCGGAGAGAGCCCTGGTGCTGCTCGATGATCGCGTACGAGACCCAGAGGCCGAGCCCTGTGCCCTCGCCCGGCGCCTTCGTCGTGGTAAAGGCCTCGAAGATGCGCGGAAGCACGTTCGGATGGATGCCCGGCCCGGAATCGAGCACTTCCAGGCGGACGTTCTTCCCCGTCTCCGACAGGCGAATGGTCAGCACGCGGGGTTCCGCGTGTGCGGCCATCGCCTGGTGCGCGTTCTGGACGAGATTGAGCAGCACCTGCTGGAGCTGACCGTCGTCGGCCAGCACCGGACTGGAGGGCCCGAGCTCGGTGACGACCTGGACCCCGTCCCGGCGGAGCTGGTGGCCCTTGAGCTCGAGCACCCACCGGATCTGATCCTCCAGGGTGCAGGGGCGACGCTCGGTCGAGTGGCTCCCGGTGAACCGCAGGAGGTTCTGGAGCATCTGCGCCGCGCGCGAAGTCTCCTGGACGATGGTGTGCAGGCGCTCCCGGCTCTTGATCGGATCGTCCGAGCCCATGAGCAGGAGCTCGGCCTGGCCGAGGATGGCCGTCAGCCGGTTGCGCGTCTCGTGCGCGAGGCCCGCCGCCAGCTTGCCGACCGTCGAGAGCTTGTCGCCTTCGATCAGCTGGGCCTCGGCTGACTTGAGGTCCTCGAGCTGGCGCCGCGTCGCGGAGTAGAGCTGCGCGTTCTGCAGGGCCAGGCCGATCTGGTTCGCGCTCGCTTCGACCAGCGCGATCTCGGATTCCGTGAAGGCCTCGCGCGTGCGGCGGCCGAGCGACAGCGCGCCGAGGATCCGCCCCCGGCTGTGGATCGGCACGCACACGAACGCGTGGATCCCTTCCTGCGTGACCGCGACCCGGGCCGCCGGCAGGAGGTCGGCGGATTCGCTGACGTGCGCCCAGTGCAGGGTCTTGCCGGTGGCCGCCACGCCGCCGATGAGGCCTTGCCCGGTCGGGAGCTCCCGATTGATCTCGCGCAGACGCGGCCGCAGGCCCCGGTCGCCCCGCAGGTGCAGCGTCGTGCCGTCCGCCGACAGCAGGTGGAGGCTCGAGATCTCGTGACCGGTGACGTGCGTGAGGGCGTCCAGCGCGATGCGCAGGACCTCATCGACGTCGAGGGTCGCGCTGATCGCTTCGCCGATGCGGTGCAGGATGCGGACGTGGGATTGGACGTCGGCCGTCGGCGCGCCCACGGAGCGCCGGACCAGCTCGCCGAGCTCCTGGAGTCGCTCGTCGGCGCGATCCTTGAAGGCGAACGCGTACCCCTCGTCGTCGGCGCGGATGAGGATCGACGGAACCTCGAGCGGTGTCCCGCTCTCCGGCAGCGCGATCGAGAGCGTCGCCGTCCGCCCGGCGTGACGCGACCCGTTCCCGCGGACCTTGATGCCGGAGGCACTGAGGTTCACCGAGGTCGATTCCCACTCGGCGCCGCTTTGCTCGCGGACCCGCACCGGCAAGGCGAGCATGGCCCGTGGCGCGCGGCGTCGCTCGAGCTCGGCGGCGTCGCCCTTGCTCGGCGCCTGGGGACGCGGCTCGAAGCACGCGAGCGCCTCTTGCAGGCGCCGCAGCGCGACCGGCTTTCCGATGAAGTCGAAGGCCCCGGCCCGCAGGCATTCCTGGGCCTGGCTCTCGGTCGCCCGGCCGGAGATCACCAGAATCGGGACGTGCAGATCGCGCACCGCCTCGAGCTTCAGGAAGTCGAGCCCGCTCATCCCGGGCAAGCACACGTCGAGCAGGACGGCGTCGGGCTTCTCGGCGCGCAGGGTGTCGAGCGCCGTCTCGGCCGTGTGCGTGATGAGCGGCTCGTGGCCGATCTCGTGGAGGAACTCCCCGAAGACCTCGCAGACAGCCTGATCGTCGTCGATGACCAGTACGCGCATAGGGTTCGCCTGTTTAGGGCTACCCTTTTCCAGCAATCAGCGTACCAGGACCGAGCAGATCATAACTAGCTGGAATAGCAGATATTTCCCGGAAGGGCAGGGACTCTAGAGTGGACGATCCGTCATCAGCCCTGGCCGGTTCCTGGCCACCGGCCCGAGGATGCACCGGAACAGCTAGGGGGCGCTCGAAGAGACTCTTTCCGAGCGCCGGCTTTGCCGGCGCCACGACCTCGTCACTGGACGGCGAGGGAGCCCAGTGGGGGGAATCGGGGGGAGCGGCGCTCGCTCCCCCCGATCAAAAACCAGTAACCCGAAGCCCGAGCGGCAGCGCGATCTTGTAGTACGAGGCGAGAAACCCCTCCCACCACTCCTGGCGCTCGCCGCCCCGAGCCACCTCGGCGAAGAGGCGAAGGCTCTCGTCCTGCCACTGCTGGATCGTGTCGAGATTCCCCGGATCGTCCTCGATCAACGCCTTGACGAGGGCGCGGCCG
>Ga0137397_10001847_pt1 | contig 14803 bp, 22 predicted proteins | sample czorhiz116metaG_FD_106658 | JGI IMG/M metagenome (GOLD analysis project Ga0137397, IMG submission 106658) | Vadose zone soil microbial communities from Angelo Coast Range Reserve, California, USA - czorhiz1.16 metaG | ecosystem: Environmental > Terrestrial > Soil > Vadose zone | place: USA... | reverse complement strand
TCCTGAACGCGCAGGAGCTGCGCCAGTGGGTCCTCGACGGCGGCATCGATCGTCTCGCGAGCAAGCGCGTGGCGCGCTTCTTCATCAACCGGCAGCGCCTGCAGATGCCGGCCTACCGGCCGGTCCTGTCGCCGGAGGACGCCGATGCGGTCGGCGACTATATCCGCTACTTGAGACGGGAGCGTTGAGCATCACGCGTCTCCACACGCCGCGGTAGACCGCGCACAATCAAGTTGCACCCGTGCCTCGCGCGTGGTAAATGGAAAGGACAGTCCGTCGTCGCCCAAGGGAGGAACCAACCATGCGTCAAGGCTTCAAGGTGGCGGCCGGCACGGCCGCTATCCTGATCGTTCTCAGTGTCGTCCCGATCGTGACCTCGACCCTGCAGAAAGGACGCTCGCCCTACCTGTCAGCGCTCTCCGATCTCGCCGCGGGGTCCGCTCTCGCGACGCCGACCTGCAATGACAAGACGTGCGCCAAGGAGCCCGGCCGCGGGCCCGCCTGCGTGAAGGCCGGTCCCGGGGTCACCTGTCTTGTCAAAAGCGGCTGCTTCTCTTCGACCTGCTAGGAGGAGGATCGAATGACACGTTCGCTTCGGTTCGCGTTGCATTTGACACTCGTCGTGGCCGTCGTCGCGGCGCTGCAGATCGTCGCCGGCACGCCGCCCGGCGGCGGCTCGCCGTACCTTTCGTCCCTGTCGACCCTCGGCCCGAGCACGGCCCTCGCCGCCCCCGGCTGCAACTCCAAGTACTGTGCCAAGGAGCCCGGTCGCAAGTCCCCGACCTGTCACCAGGCCCCCGTGAACTACAACTGCTCCGCCAGCGGGAACGTCTGCACGATCACCGCCTGCTGATCCTGTCATTCGGGCGGGCTGGGTTCGATCGCCGGAAGAACGGCGTTGCGCGGGTGCGCCGCTCGTGGTACATGGAGTCCGCCCGACCCTTTCCTGGCGCGCTCTCAACGTGGAGGAGATGATGACTCAACGAACTCGTCGCATCACGGCCCGCATCCTGTTCATCGTGGCGGTCCTGGCCACGGCCCAGATCGTCAGCGGCGTCTCGTCGCCGATCCGTTCACCATACCTGTCGGCGCTTTCCGGCATGGCGGTTCAATCGGCGCTCGCCGCTCCGGGATGCAACAACAAGACGTGCGAAAAGGATCCCCGCAAGGGCCCCACCTGCTTCAAGGCGACCGGATCCAACTGCTCGGTCAGCGGCGGCTGCACCTCTTCGGCCTGCTAGGTCTTCGTGGCGGGGCCGGGCGGTCTTCCGGCCCCGCCTCTTCTCCTCCACGCCCCCTTCCCGGCTCTTCCGATCCCTCCCCTGGCTCCTCCGGCGTTTTTTGGTAACGTACGACCCGGCGTGCCGAAGTGGCGGAATTGGCAGTCGCGCTAGATTCAGGGTAGCGCCACTCCCCCGCAACCCGTTGACAGTCAGAGATTCCAGCGAAGCTGGTATCACCAACCGCGAGGATGGGGATGTCCCGCTCTCCGTTGAAAGTCGACGGTGATCCTGGTTCACGTTTTACGCCACGCTGACTTTCTTGTCGAGAGCCTCGACGCCGACGGTGGCGTCCAGAGCCGCGAGCAGTTGCGGCATGTCCCGATAGCCCTTCACCCGACGGAACTTCTTCTCCGCTTCCATCAGGGCCGTCGCGACCCAGCGCAGCACCATCGACCCGTCCCGCCAGCGCTTCACGTTGCGGGTGACGCGCCGGATGGTTCCCTGCATGTTCTCGATCGGGTTGGTCGAGCGCAGAGTCTGATGCAGCGACCCGACGACTCCGAGAGCGATGACCGTGAGCGTCTCGTCGAGCCCTTCCTCGATGGAAGCCGAAGCGCCCGGATGATCCGCACGCAACTGCGTGGCCAGGGTCCGGAGCTGCTCCCGGGCTCGGCCCACCGTTGGCGCCGACCAGGCGCGGCGAATCCCGGCGCGCACCCATGCCTTCTGCCGCTCAGGCAGGTGTTCGAGCACGTTGCGCATCTTGTGGACCTGGCAGCGCTGGATCAGGGCCCAAGTTCCGAAGATGCTGCGGATCGCCTTGCGCACCCCCTTGCCACCATCGATCACGAACAGCCGGGCGCGTTCGACGACCAGACCGCGCCCGATGAGGTTCTGGAGCAGACTCTTGCCCACCTCCTCACTCTCGCTGCTGCCTTCAGCGACTCCCAGCACCTGCTTGCGCCCCGTCGCATCAATTCCCTGAGCGGTCAGCACCAGGTGCTTGTCGAGAACGACACCGTCGAGCTGCAGCACCGGGAAGTCGACACCTCCAAGAGACCGGCTGAGGAACGCTTCCACCGCCCGCGCCGTGCGGGCCACGAACCGTCGCGACACGCTGGAGCGGCGCGTGCCCCTCTCGGGCAGCTCGATCGGCAGCGCCTCCAGGCTGTCGGCGTAGCCTCGCGTGCTTACCCCGAGCAGGATCTGCCGCTGCGCCCTCTCATCCAGCGGGTCCTCCTGGCCGAAGTGGCGCCAGTGCGGCAGCTCCAGTTCGCATCCGTCGACACTGCGTGCTCGCGGCTTCGCGATGCGTACCTTGCGGCCCCCGAGCACGAGCTCGCCCACATCGTGGCCGTGCCGGTAAGCCCGCCGGTCGGTCTGGACCTTCCCCTTGGGGCCGCAGAGCAGCGTGCGGTCCGCCTCGAAAGCTTTCCGCAACTCCTGCAGCCCAGCGGCGAGCAGGAAGTCGCGCAAGGCAAGCCGTGTGTCCAGGACGGACCTCCGAAGCAGCAGTTGGCTGCTCGAGGCCGGGGTCAAAGAGGGAAAGATGGGATCCGCGACAGGTGCTTTCGTGCGATGCTTCTCCATGACGGTGGTTCCTCCTTTTGGCAACCCAATGATGTCATTGGGCTGAGGACCACCGTCAACTTTCAACGCTCAGAGGGACAACCCCGCGAGGATCGCGCTATCCGTAGATGTCTCCACCTGTTACCACTGAAACCCCACCTAACCCCGGAGCAATCCGTGGAGACTTGGTTGAGACCAATTGCGAGGGAAAGTCTTATTCCCGGGCCCGCCGCTCGACCACTTCAGCCAGCAGCGTCTCTATGGCGGTGCGCACGGCTGCGGAGCAGCCCTTGAACCGGAGCAGCGGCAGAATCTGCATGTCGGCGGTTGCGATCAGGGCCCCCAACAATTCGTCGGTGAAAGAGTCGGTCACGGACTCGATGCCAGAGAAATCGAGGATGATCGGCTGATCACCCGCCTGCACGGCGCGCAGAATCTCGTCGCGGTAGTGCTTCGCGGTGTATCTACTGCCGAGGTACTTGGTCCCGCTGGTGCTGAACCGCAACGTGGCCATCATCAGTCCTCGAACTGGGCGAGCCCCTCGGGGACAGGGCCCCGGAGGCTGCGCCTGATCTCTGAGATCACATCGCCAGCATTATCGAGCACGTTCGCAGACAGCCGGACCGTGAGAATGGTGCCGTTCCAGCGAGGCAGATTCTCGACCGTCTCGCCGCCCCGCTCGACGCGCAGGAGAGTGTCTCCGCTGAGGAGCATCAATTCTCCGCCGGTCCGGCGGCACACTTCCGAGATCATGTACAGACCCATTCCCGGGCGCGATCCACCGTACATCCCGACGTAAGGGGCGGTCGACGTCACGTTGCGCTGAATCGCCAGACGGAGCGCCTGCTCGTCCGAGGGCAGGTCAGCGTGCTCGGGGGATCGACGCAACGATCTAAGCACGCCGACCCCCATGTCGGCGATCGAAGCCTGACACCACCGGCGCGGGGTGTGCGGAAACAGTTGAGCAGCGGCCACAGCACCGACAGGCGACTCGGCGTGCTGAAATACGTTGTCCATGGCCTCTTGGAAGCAGTAGGCCAGCGCCGACGTAGTCCCGGGCACGTGATCTCCGAACGTCGTGGCCAATTCAGACGCGAGGTTCTCCACGACCCCAACCCCCGGCTCCCGAAGATGGTGGACGGGAAAGTAGATCCCGCTGCTCCCCCAACTGATCTGGCTGCCGGTATTCTGGGGCGTCGGATTGAAAAAATCCATTACGTCCAAGTACTTCTGCACGTCGGCGCTGCGGGGTCTCGTCAGCGTGAACCCTCGGCATGTGGCCTGTACCCGGTTCTTCCACGCCCACAAAGACACCAGGCCGACTGGATCGATAAAGGCAAGGTCCGTTAGGTCCAGGGTCACCTCCTCGGCCGGTGGCGGGACCGTCAGATCCATTTGCCGAAGGCAGCCCGCAAGGCTGGTCCTGCACGAGAACTGTGCCGGGGGGCGGATGGTGATCACGGTCCGGGATCGTATCACGTCACGACGAGCCCGAGAGGTGACCCGCTGGGTCTTGACGGACGTTCTCCGGCACCTGTAACCTGCTCGAACAGTCACACGCCCCGAGTGAACTCGTCCGTCCCGGGAGGTGCCAGTCAATGCCCCTTGATGAGAGAAACGTGGTCTCCGAGCACGTACTGGAGATCCGATACCGCGCTTTCGGCGCGCTGCTCGATATTCGGGGGCGGATCGCGGATGCGGTTGCAGCCAAAGGACAGATGTCTGTCTGGAGCATCACCGACAGCCGGGTCGACTTCAAGCCGACCGATGAGGACGAGCGGGAGATCGGATTCGTCAGCCACCGAAATATCGGGTACGTGGTCCGGACACCCGACACACGGCAGTACATGCACGACCGCGCCATGCGCTTCATCCGCGACGTTTTCGCCGTGGACGGCTACAAGTTGCCCGATGTGGTCCGATTCGGGTTCCGATCCCAGATCCTGTTCCCGACTCGTGACTCGTTCGCGGGGCTGCTGAAGAAAACGAGCGAGAGGATGCCGCAGCCAAAGCAACTGACCGAGGTGTTCGACGCGCAGATCGAGGACTACGGTCAAATCGTCGTCCTCAAGCGGGGGGAAACTCACATCAGGGTCCGAGGTGGTCCCATGCAGAGCGCACAGGCGAAGACGGAAACCTCGCTCGGGGCCCAGAAGGATCGGATTCCCGAGGTTGGATTCTTCCTGGATCTGGACCACTGGCGCACGAATCCGGGTCCGATGGATGAGCGGAAGATCAGCGCGCTGCTCCAGCAGTCGAACGACTCCGCGTGGAAGGCGGCGTCCGCCTATCACGACATCCTGATCTGACAATGGCCCGCCGCAACCGTCAGAAAGGGGCCATCCTCTCAACGACACCGTCCGCAGGCGAGACCGACCTTCAAGAGGCTCCGGAGACTACTGCGCTTGCGGTGCGCAGCAGCGCCGGCCCGCTGGACGCTGGAACCCAATTCACGCCAGCCACCGAGACGGCTGTTACAAACGCCGGGAAGGAATCGGTCGGGCGAACCGCCTATGATCTGTTGTATCCCTTCACCTCGAACCCCCGGTACCTCTACCTACTGATCCCTCTCGTCGTGGGCCTCGGCTTCGGCACGACGGGTCACCTGACGACGTGGATCGATGGTGCAGCCGCAGGCGGCGTAACCCTCCTTTGCTGGATCGTGCTGTTCTTGGTACAGTGGAAGAGGTAGGGCGGGCCCGGTTGCGCATACCGGAGCCGCCCTGATCGGTTGCGCGGACCGGCACGGCCAACTGTTCGACGCGGGATACAACGTGCCCCGGCACTCGCGGGAGCGCATCTCTCTCGACCGGAATCCGCCCGTGGAGACTTGGTGGAGACTTCTGGGTTGGTACTGGCGTGCCGCCGCCCGTAAGTGGTAGAGTTTTCAGCGTGCCGAAGTGGCGGAATTGGCAGACGCGCTAGATTCAGGGTCTAGTGGCCTCCGGGCCGTGCAGGTTCAAGTCCTGTCTTCGGCACCAATAATTTTCGCTTTGCGGGCGGGCATTCCCGGAAGGAGGTTCGTCTCATGAGGATCAGCATCAAGTATGCCCTACGCTGTCTCGTCGTGGTCGTGGCGGTGGGACTGATCCTGTCTTTCCTCGGCACGCCGGCGCCGACGCGCACGCCGTATCTCTCCGCCTTGTCGAGTGTCGCCGTCGGTCAGGTGTACGCCGCCGCCTACTGCAACAACAAGGCCTGCGTCGGCGGGTCGCGCTACAACATCTCCTGCGGCAACGTCGACAACTATCACTGCGCGAAGTACGGCCGCGGTCTCTGCTCGAACAATCCCTGCTGAGGTGACGCAGATGCGAAGCAGCTCCCGTTTCGTCCTGAGAGTCGCCGCTCTCGCGGTCGTCGTCGCATTCGTGGCGGTCGCGTCGCAGTCGGTGCCGGCGAACGATCGCTCCCCTTACGCTTCAGCTCTCGCGAGCCTGACCGCGGGACAGGTCGCCCTGGCCGCGTCGAGGTGCAGCAACAGGACCTGCGACGCGACCGGTACCCGCTGCGTCCATCTGAACGGCTCGCGCACGGACTGCGGGGTCGGGGACTTCTGCCGTACGCGCGCCTGCCTGTAGTCTGCCGGGGCTTTGGGGGATTTGCCCTCCCCTGATTCAGCACCTCACGGATTGCCGTCCGATCCGCTCCGGGGCATGCTGCTTCCGAAGGAGGTCGTCATGACTCTGGCCTACGACGTGACAGTGGCCGATCATGTTCACCGGATTCGCATCGAAGTGCCTCACGGGTACGACCGGCGGCAGCTCGTGCATTTCCAGAAGTTCGCAATCTCGACGGCTCTTCTGGAGCACCTCGGCTATCTCCCGCGGGATGTCGTCAACGGGATCGCCTGACCGTCTAACGCGGGACTCTGCCGCCCCCGATGAGGCGCAGGAGCCGTTCACGCACGCGCGGGCCAGGGGCAAGACGGCGTCGCTGGCGACGCACGTGGTTCTCGAGCGGCGCCGACAGGAACCGGAGATAGTCCGAGACCGCCCGTGCCTCCGAAGCGGGTGGTTCGGGCGCGCCGTCCCGGTACTCTTCCAGGATCTCCCGGTAGAGCTCGAGGATCTCGTCCATGAGATCCTCGTGTCCGGCCTTCGCGCGAACGCGGCGCGACACCTCGGCGGCATCGGCGGCGTCGTAGGCCCCAACGCGCTCCGCGAGGATGTCCGGATCGATCCGGTCCCGCAGCGCCCTCACGCCGAAATTCAGAGGGCGGAGGTGCTCGAGATTCCGGGTCGTCACCAGAGGCCCGGCGCCTACCGCGTCGCACAGGATGACCGCCGCCCCGACCGACAGGGCCTCGATCGCCGACCGTCCCTTGGCGAACACGATGTCGGCCCGGCGGATCGCCGCTTCGGGCCGGTCGCTCTCCGATCCCGCCGCCCGGCCGACGATCTGGAGTTCGAGTCCTGTTCGCGCGCAGGCCTCGCGCACCGCGCCGAGGTAGGTGCGCTCCGAGGCGTTGTTGCTCAGGACCAGCGCCCGTCGCGGTCGATCGGGGAGCGGGCCGCGCGCCGCGAAGCGCTCGAGATCGACCGCATTGAGCAGAACGCGGATCGTCTCCTCCGGAATGCCGTGCTCGAACAGCAGACGGTCGCGGCAGGTCCAGTCGACCGCGACGTATCGCAGGATGCGCGGGAAGCGTGGCGGCGCCTCCTCCCAGGGGAGCCAGCCGTGGCAGACGAACACCGCCGGGACGCGCGGGAAGCGCAGCAGCGCGGTCATCGCCTCGAGGTGATGCTGGCCGTGGATCAGGTCGGGCGGAGCGCCGAGCAGGCCCAGATCGTCGATCACCGGCACCGTCGCGGCGCGCAGCTCGGCGGCCATGTCCCCCAGACGCGTGCTGTAGGCGATAGGCGTGTGGCCGCGCCGCACGAGCCCCACCGCCAGGTCGCGCACGTACGTCTCCGACCCGCCGCGGGCGGCCAGGCTATGATTCGTGATGAGGATTCGCAGGCCCGCCATCACCCTTCCGCTGCGATCCGGGCGCGCAGGGCCGCTGCGATCGGGACGATGTGCTGACGGTACCTCAGGACGCGGTCGTAGTGCCCGGCGGCGACCTGCCTCTCTCCGTGGGTCTCGTAGAACGGCGGATCGTCGATCAGGCCGTCGAGATCGAGGGCGTACTCCACCGGGCGCAGGCACTCGACGCGAAACGCCTCCTGCGGGTGATCCCGCAACGCGGCGTCCACTTCCCCCGTGAGCGCGGTGTAGGCGCGGGCGGCCCGCATCTTGCGCGCCAAGGCATCATCGTCGAGCCGGAGCGTCAGCGCCCGCGGGAGCAGCGACTCGCCACAGGGCCCCGGAGGTCCATCGAGCGGAAAATCGAAATTGCGCGGTGCGGCACCGGTGCGGCGGCGAACCAGCTCGACGGCGGCGTTGATCAGGAGCCGACACAGGTCGTGGGTGGGATTGAATCCTTCGACGGCGTCGCCGGCCACGCAGTCGATCCTGTCCTCCTCCAGCGCCGCCGCCAGCTCCTCGACCAGGGCGATCCAGCGATGGAACTCTCCCTCCAGGATGGCCGCGTAGGCCTGCGCGTCGGTGAGACGTCCGTAGATCGGGCCCGCGACGCCGCCCGCCGCTTCGAGAAGCGCGGTCGTGAAGCCGAGGCGCGAGGCTCCCGAGCGTCCCGAGCCGTCGGTGAGGACGAACAGCCGGGGCCGCGCGGCGCACAGGAGGCCGTGCACGCGCAGCTCGTGACCCGGATGGGCGACGACAATCGCCGTGCGCGACGATGGAAAATGCATCCGGATAGTGCCCCCACCCAGGAGGATCCAGCGGGCGGCAGAATAGCACAGGCGTCCTAGGACGCGCCTTGAAGGGTCTTCCTCACCTCTCCCGAGATCGTCGCGTCCCGGTCCACGAAGGCCTTGATCCTCTCCAGGTCGTCGAGGCGCGTGGCCCCCACGATGCGGTCGATCGCGGCGTGGCCGCGCCACTCGCAGTCGTCGATGATGTGCTTTCCCTGGGACTCGCAGTTGCGGCACTTCCGGGAGCCCCATTGCGGGTCCCAGCACGGACAGGTGGCGTGGGCGATATCGAGCTCGCGTTGCACGGTCATGCGCACCTCCACTCGGAATGGATGACAGCCCGCCTATTGTGTCTCATCGGGGTTCCCCGCGGGCCGAGATTCGATCCCGCCGCTCCTCCTGCCTTGCGCCGGCTCTCCGTTCGATGATAGAGATGGGCGCGCGTTCGCCGAGGCGTTTCGCCTGCGGCGACGCCACCCTCCCCGGCGCGCCCCCGGCCCGCGGCGGGGGAGGTCCCGGGGCCGGCTTGGAGAATGCGCATGAAACGTCCGATGAGGTTCGTCCTGTGTTTCGCCGCCGCCGTGACGGTCGTCGCCCTGCTGCACATCCTGGTCCCGTCGTCTATGCCCGCGGACTCGCCCTACCTATCGGCGCTCTCCAGTCTGCAGTCGTCGACGCAGGCCGCCACCCACTGCGCCGACAAGACGTGCGCCTCGGTGGGAGGCGGATGCGTTCGGTCGGCGGGCAGCTTCTGCGCCAAGTCCGGTGGTCAGTGCTTCACGCGGGGCTGCTGATCGGCGCGCTCACGATACCGGAAGGAACTGAGGTTCACGGCTGATGGCCCAGGTCCGGATCATGTACTGGAAGGACATTCCGTACGGCGTGCGAGCCTCGGACGAGACGGGGGCCCGGGTGAGCCGACAGCTCCCTCCCGAGTTCCAGGAGGCGGTGGACGAGGCCGCGATGTCCGAGGGGGCGACGTCGGCGGAGGACTACCAGGCCGGCTTCACCTGGGGCAATCCCGACGAGCGACCCGGCGCCGCCGCGGTTGCCGCCGACGCGGTGGTCGCCGAGATCGTAGCGGCCTATCCGAAGGAGCGGCTGTCGAAGATGGCGGGTCGCAAGGCGACGTGAGGCCTACCGCGCGTGATCGTTGAGAAAGCGCAGGACGCCGCGGACCGACACGAAACGCGGCGGAAGGCCCGGAGTCAGGATCGGGATGTGGCGGTAGTTGCCGACGGCCATGTAGTGCATCGCGGCGGCGACCGTGTCCTCGTCCCTGAGGGCCTTGGGATCCTTGGTCATCACTTCGCGCACGGGAAGCGTTTTCAGGTCGAACGTCTGTCCGGTGAGGCGGGTCAGGGCGTCACGCTCGGTGAAGATGCCGACCAGCTGGCCGCCGTCCATCACCAGCACGCTTCCCAGCCGGCGCTCGCGCATCTTCCGCACCACGTCGGCGACCGGCTCGGGCGGCGAAACGATGAGCGCCTGCGCCGGTGAGAGGTCTCGAAGCGGCGTCTTCAGGATGGTGCCCTGCAGTCCTCCCTGGGGCGTGGGGATGTCGATCGAGCTCAGGTCCTGACCGCAGTGGTCGCAGGCGTCCACGCCGTCGATGTTCTCGTGGCCGCAGTCGGGGCAGGTCATGGTCTCCTCTCGTTCGCGTAGAATCCACCGCGGGCCGCCGCGCGCGGAGGGCCGCTAGGTCACCGTCCAGGTCGCGCCCGACTTGAGCAGTCGTTCGATGCTTCCCGCCCCGAGCCGCGCGGTCGCCTGGATGCTCTGCTGCTCGAGGATCTCCTCCAGACGCGGCCGGTCGGCCCGGTAGAAAACCCCGACCGGGACCGGGTAATCGGGATAGGTCATCCGGGACAGCAGGTACGCCAGGGTCGGCTCCTGGGCCGCCTCGTCGTGGACCAGGAGATCCTTCTCCGTGACTCCGTTCTCGCCTATCGTCACGACCTCGGGATGCACGCCGCGCAGGCGGATCCCTTTGCGCCGATCCTTCCCGAAGATGACCGGCTTGCCGTGCTCGAGCTGCACCATCCGCTCGGTGCGCACCTCGCGGGCGACGAAATCGTCGAAGGCGCCGTCGTTGAAGATGTTGCAGTTCTGGTAGATCTCGATGAAGGCGGTCCCCTTGTGCCGTGCCGCCCGCTCCACGATCGACGACAGGTGGTGCGTGTCGATGTCCACCGAGCGCGCCACGAAGGTGCACTCGGAGGCCAGGGCCACACCCAGCGGGTTGATCGGCTGCTCGGCGGTGCCGAACGGGCTCGACTTGGTCTTCTTGCCGAACTCGCTCGTCGGCGAGTACTGCCCCTTGGTCAGGCCGTAGATCCGGTTGTTGAACAGCAGGATCTTGATGTCGAGGTTGCGCCGCATGGCGTGGATCAGGTGGTTGCCGCCGATCGACAATCCGTCGCCGTCGCCCGTCACCACCCAGACCGACAGGTCGGGGCGCGAGACCTTGATGCCCGTGGCGATCGTGGGGGCGCGGCCGTGGATGCTGTGGAAGCCGTACGTGTTCATGTAATAAGGAAACCGGCTGCTGCAGCCGATCCCGGACACGAACACGATGTTCTCGCGCGCTATGCCCAACTCGGGCATTACCTTCTGAACCTGCGCCAGTATGGAGTAATCGCCGCAGCCGGGGCACCAGCGGACGGTCTGATCCGTCGCGAAATCGGCCCGTGTCGGCTTCGGCTCTTTGACGTCTATGCCCATGGACTCTTATCCTCGCAGGATCCCTTCGATCGCCTTCGTGATCTCCGAGACCCTGAACGGCTTTCCCTGGACCTTGTTGAGACCGATCGCGTCCACCAGGTATCGGGCGCGGATCAGCATGCGCAGCTGCCCCAGGTTGAGCTCGGGGACCAGCACCTTGTCGAATCGCTTCAGGACGTCCCCCAGGTTCGCGGGGAACGGGTTGAGGTAGCGCAGGTGGATCGACGAGACCGGCTGCCCCTTCGCCTGCAGCTCCTCGACCGCCGAGGCGATCGCCCCGAACGTGCTCCCCCATCCGACCACGAGCAGCCTGCCGGTGTCTTTGCCCATCACGCGCACCGGCGGGATGTCGTCGGCGATGCGGGCGATCTTCTCGGCGCGCAGGTGGACCATCTTCTCGTGGTTCTCCGGATCGTAGGACACGTTGCCGGTGACGTCCTCCTTCTCCAGTCCCCCGATGCGATGCTCGAGACCGGGCGTCCCGGGGACGGCCCACGGGCGCGCCAGCGTCTTCGGGTCGCGCAGGTACGGCTGGAAGCCTTCCTTCTCGGTGCGGAACTTCACTTCGAACTTCGGCAGGTCCTGGGGGCCCGGGATCTTCCACGGCTCGGCGCCGTTTCCGAGATACCCGTCGGACAGGAAGAAGACGGGGGTCATGTGCTTGGTGGCGATGCGGAACGCCTCGATCGCCATGGTGTAGCAGTCGGCCGGCGTGGCCGGGGCGACGACCGCCACCGGACACTCGCCGTTGCGCCCGAGGATCGCCTGCATCAGGTCGGCCTGCTCGGTCTTGGTCGGCAGACCGGTCGACGGCCCGCCGCGCTGGATGTTCGCGATGACCAGCGGCAGCTCGGTCATCACCGCCAGCCCGATCGCCTCGCTCTTCAGCGCCACGCCCGGGCCGCTCGTCCCGGTCAGTCCGAGGGCGCCGCCGTAGGCGGAACCGATCGCCGCCCCGATGGCGCTGATCTCGTCTTCTGCCTGGAAGGTGGTGACCGGGTAGTTCTTGTAACGCGACAGCTCGTGCAGGATGTCGCTCGCCGGCGTGATCGGATAGGAGCCGTAGAACAGCGGGCGGCCCGAGATGAGCGCCGCGCTGATGAACCCCATCGCCGTCGCCTCGTTCCCCGTGATCTTGCGGTAGGTGCCGGGCTCGAGATTCGCCTTGCGCACGCGGAAGTGCGTGGTGAACACCTCCGTCGTGTCCGCGTAGTTGTAACCGGCCTGGAGGGCGAGCGTGTTGGCCTTGGCCATCTGCTCGCTGTTCTTGAACTTCTTCTCGATCCAATCGCGCGTGTAATCGACGGGGCGCTCGTACAGCCAGAACACCAGCCCCAGGGCGAAGAAGTTCTTGCAACGCGTCGCCTGCCGTCCGCTCAGTCCGGCCTCCGAAACCGCCTTCAGGGTCAGGGCCGTGAGCGGGATGTCGAAGACCCGGAAGCCGGCGAGACCGCCGTCCTTGAGCGGGTTCGTCTTGTACCCAGCCTTCGAAAGGTTCCCCTCGGTGAAGGCGTCGATGTCGACGATCAGGATGCCCCCTTCCTCGAGGTCGCCGATGTTGGTCTTCAGGGCCGCGGGGTTCATGGCCACCAGTACGTTCGGCTGGTCGCCCGGCGTCTTGATGTCGTGGGACGAGAACGAGATCTGGTAGCCGGAGACTCCGGCGAGCGTGCCGGCGGGGGCGCGGATCTCGGCCGGGAAGTCGGGCAGGGTGGCCAGATCGTTGCCGACCATGGCCGTCGTGTCGGCGAACTGCGTCCCGGTCAGCTGCATGCCGTCGCCGGAATCGCCGGCGAAACGTATCACGACAGTGTCGAGCTCGGTGACCTTGGCTTTGGAGGGGACGACCTCGGTCTGTGTACTCACTCAGGCTCCTTCCGGGGTGTTGAAGACTTGATTCAGTCGGGGAGGCAGGTTGACCACCTCCGCCGGAAAATGCTCCGCGATGTAGTGCACGATGTCGCGCGCCGCCACCAGGCCGGCCCGGCGGCCGCGCTCGTCCAGGAGCGGGATGTGCCGGTAACCGTGCTCCGTCATCAGCCGGACGGCGTCCCCGAGCGTGTGCCGGGGTGTCAGCGACGCGGGATGCGGGGTCATGAAGCGGTCGACGGTTTCCGTCTCGCTCACGCCGCTCCCGATCAGCTTGTTGAGGACGTCTCTCTCGGTGAAGATCCCGACCAGGCGATCCCCCTCGCACACCAGCACGCAGCCGTGCCCCTGCTCGCGCATCAGCCGCAGGGTCGCTTCGAGGCTCGTGCCGGGCGGGACGGTCGCCGGCTTGGAGAGAGGCAGGTTCCCCAGGTGCTCGTGCCTGAGGGCCTGTTCAATCGTCATCTCGCCATTCTCCCCACGCAACATAACGAATATACCCCGTTTCTGCCACCCGCGGGAAGATCGGCACAGGTCCGAGGCGCGCGACTTTTTCCCGGCGCTTGTGATATAGATCGCCGGCCATGGCGAAGCCGAACCGCAGACCCGGCGGGGCGACCCCTCCGGGACAGCAGGCCCAGACAGGCCGCCCCAGCCTCGTGCCCGCCGACCCGCTCCCCGGCTGGAAGGCGGCGGTCCAGGCCCTCCTTCTACTGGGGATCCCGCTCACTCTGCTGTTCGCTGCCAAGCTGGTCCTGAAGAGGTTCTTCCCGGAACTCGGCTACTGACTCAAGCGGGGAATCGATATTAGCCCCAACCTCGAGACAGGGCAAGAAGCGGTCCGGCCCTCTGCCAGGGGGACGGTCGCCATCGGCGGCAACTCCAAGCTCGTCGCCCACTTCAAGGACGGCCGGGTGACCAAGGGGTTCTCGCGCGATTTCGACCCCACCCGCGACTCGTTCCATCTCGTGCGCCGCGAGGGCCAGGTCGCCGCGTCCCAGGAGATCCGCCTGCAGGACCTCAAGGCCCTGTTCCACGTCAAGACCTGGGGCCGGAAGGACAAGCACACCGGGATGGTGGCGGGGTTCCCGACGGCGAAGCGGGCCTCCAAGGGGGCCAGTGGCCCGCTGGTCAAGACGGTGATCGAGTTCTACGACGGCGAGAAGATCTTCGGATACAGCCTCGACTACGACCCGAATCGCCAGGGATTCTATGTGGTGCCGGCCGACCCGGCCGACAACAACCGCACCATCTACGTCGTGCACTCGGCCCTGGTGAACATCCAGTTCGTCCGCGAGTGATCTCCTTCCCAGAGCACCGGCTGTCCGTCCTCCTTCTCCTGTGCACCGCATCCGTGTTCTGCCTGGAGGCCTCCGGTGCGACCCGCGAGCCGAAGACTCCGACCGGCAACCCGACGCTCGTCCTCGAGTCGCCGGGGGGCGAGCGGACGATCCCGGCCAGGGATCTGAGATTCGTGTTCTTCGAGCGCATCTACTACAGCCGGCATGCACCCCGCTCGGAAGAGGCGAGGGGCGAGCGCGTGGACATCGAGGATCGTCGGCGCGAGTGCCGCTGTGTGCGGCTCGCTGACTGGTCGAAGTTCAAGTTCTCCAAGGTGCGCCAGATCGAGATCGCCTACCCGCCGGACGGCGCGGTCGCCCT